>Ga0255092_1000312_pt1 | contig 19357 bp, 16 predicted proteins | sample Colum_Yuk_RepC_8_2_FD_188454 | JGI IMG/M metagenome (GOLD analysis project Ga0255092, IMG submission 188454) | Freshwater microbial communities from Columbia River, Oregon, United States - Colum_Yuk_RepC_8d | ecosystem: Environmental > Aquatic > Freshwater > River | place: USA: Oregon...
GAATAATGTGGAACCATTTTCCATGGTGACAACTTCTGCATTTTTCTCAAGCTTGATGCTTTTGATTTCAGAGTCTTTTAAAACCCCTTCGCGAAAAGCGTTGTAATTAGTTACTTTTATCGCAGCAAGAACTTTGTTTGGATTCGCTGCCTTGTTGGGTTGGGGGAATTCCATCGCTGCAAAAAAGTGTGGCCCGTTGGGAGCTAGGCCAGTTAATTTTCGACCTCTTAAAAACTCTAAAAACCCATTCACGATGAAATTCTCATTCAATGGCATCGCATCGGGCACCGCATTTTTTACGAATTCATTCAAGCTTGCCAGAGTTCCTTCAATTCCTTTTACTTGAACAACAACTAGGGCGCTCGCAGGAATTGCATCCAGTGCAGGAGTTTGAACCATCTCGATTCCAGCTTTGGTGGCATCTTGTGGCGCAGAAAGTAACAACAAAGGGAATAGAAGCATTACCACATAACACAAAATCGATTTTATCTGCATGTTTATTCCCCCTGCATCTTTGTCAAATGCAAAATCACTATCTTTAATATTTAAAAATTATAATCGTTGAAGTGGGTTTTTGAAAGCGAGCCTAGGATTACTTGTCTTCAAGCGCATCCATCCGGAACTTGCCCCATGTCATAGGCCGGGCGAATGGTTCGATATGGAGCATCACTTCGCCATTTTGAAAGACTCGAACTGTGCCGGAAGATTGGCTGACTGTTACAGCGATCGCTTTGGTGCTTTTACTAATTGCTGCTGCAGATGCGTGCCTGGTGCCCAATCCCATGCTGAGGGTAAAACCTGAGTAGGAAGCTTCGATTCGCCTGCATGCAGCCACTGCAACGCCATCTCTTCGAATAATAATTGCGCCTTCCAGTTTGGCGATATCTTTGATTTGTTCGCGCACTGCGAGGTTGCGAACATCGCGTTCTTCGTCGCTGTAGCCACGGAAAGGATTGAAGTTCATGGGGCGTGAAAGACCCATCACTTTGCGTGTGTCCCCCACGACAAACATAGTCCCGATAGGGTGGCCTTCTCTGCCTTCTCTGCCTATTTCAGTTGCAAGGTCGACCACGGCTCTGAGGGTTTCCAATGGTACTTGAGTATCCAGCCTGCGAAGATCCTGAGCGCTTAATTTTTCGAGATGTTCGCCTAATTTGATCAGGCTGAGGGTATCTATCATGTCGGGCTTTTCTTCGCCCACTTCAATACCATTGTAAAGTACCACTACCTCTGCGCCCTGTCTGAGTTTTTCAGATCGTACTGCTTCGAGCAATGCAAGGCTCATGCGTTCTTGGGTGGGGGTGGGGCCGGATTCAATCTCGATGAGTGTAAGATCGGGGTGATCTTTGATGCGCACGAAGTCATCTTCATGTCTTGCTGCAACCAATATTCGAGTACCTGATAGCTCTTCAAGTACCTTGTCCCATTCCATAGGGCCATCTGCAAGGATCAAAACAGCATCAGCGGGAATTTTTTTGACTAATTCCTTTGCTGCTCTAAGCAGTTTGATAGTTTCAGGTGCAAATGCCATGCAGTCCCATTTTCGTTAAAAGATTTTTCTAATTGATACCCAATGATATTTTGAAAAGCGTCATCAAACAAGGCAATAGGTTCTTTATTTTTGAAATTGTTGCCTGACTGGTTCGGAATGTAGGAGGCGGATGCCTGACTGTTGTTATTCGACCTGGTAGCGCAACAAAAAAGAATACTCATTCCCTTGGTTTGGTTTTTGAACAGCAATCAACATGGTTCCGCTTAATGCGCGAACCTGTCCTATAAAACTGCTCCCCTGTTTTTGTAAATTCATTTGTGGTTTGTCGTTTGAAAGAATCAGTACTTTAGAGAGTTCGGGCGATTCGATTGCAATGCGATAAATCTGCCCTGTTTTAAGCTTTGCGTTTAATGGAGCCTCGACAACTTTGATTTTGGTTTTTGCGACATCGAATATTTCCGGGAAGCCCCCGAATGATGAGCCTTTTGTTGTTTTTAAAATGCTGGCGGGGCTTAGTCCGAGCTTGAATAGGCTAGATTGAACCAGTGGTTGCTTATCAAAATCTTCCCTAGAGATGGTTTTTTCAATTAGTTGCCATTTGGAATCTTCAGGGAAATGCGTAAATCGCATTTGCTCTGGGGGCACCATGAAGAACATGGGTTCAAAGTTTTTGACAAATGCTTTTTTATCGACACTGCCAGAACCAAAAGTGGAGTCAATAAGTTCCCATTTGCCATCCAGTTTTACAGCATTCCAAGCATGGGATTCAAAAGCAGGCTTGCCCTTGGCATCTTTGCTGCCGCTGCGCGCAACCCCTGTTACCTTGACTGCTTCCAGCCCTGCTTCCTCGCATAATTTTAAAAACATCCGGGAATATCCTTCGCAGACACAAAGGCGAGTTTTGAGCACCGTTTCAATCGAATTGTCTCCGGGGTTCTTTGCTAAAAAGGCCTCGACATTGTAAGCAAGCCGATCGGTTACCCAGCGGTAGATGCACCATGCTTTTTCTTTGTCTCCCTTGGCTTTTGAAACCAGAAAAGCTGCAAGGGTTGCAAAATCTTTTTCATCTGCTGATTTTGCAGATAGAGCATGCTTTTCCAATGCGGTGAATCGGGGGTTTTTCGGTGGTTCTGCAAAGCTACTACTCAGCGCGATAATTAAAAAGGCTGCAATGGTTAGCGCAGAAATTCTTTTCAATTGAGTCATTGATTTAACCATCTGTTTTATACCAAGAATTAATAGAGTGATTCTTTTATACCATACGTCTGATTAATTTGTCATGAGTTACCAACGAAAAATGATGCTTTTATAAAAGTTGGTTTGACTTCCAATCGAATATAAGTCAGCATAAAGGTAGTCCCACCGGAGTATGTATGAATCCTGACTTTAAACTACCATCACAGTGCAACCCTAAATTAACTAGGCGCAAGGTTCTGCAATTAGGCGGTATGTCGATGCTAGCAGGTGCTGGCTTTGGCTCTTTGCTTCAAGCCGGTTCCAAAACAAACTCCGTAAATAACAAAGCCAAGTCGGTAATCCTTGTAAACCTGTTTGGTGGCCCAAGCCATATTGATACCTTTGATATGAAGCCCGATGCGCCCAAGGAAATCCGGGGTGAGTTTAAATCGATCGCTTCGAAAATCCCCGGGTACCAAATCTGCGAACATCTTCCCCTTATTGCCAACAGACTTGATAAAGCAACCCTGATTCGAACTGTTTCGCATGGCTACAACAGTCATAATCCCTATTCCGTGCTCACAGGTTTTACCGGTGGTTCCGATCGAGAAAATTATTTTGCAAAGCCCTCGGATCATCCAAGCATGGCTGCAGTATGCCAGCACTTTGGCATGGGTAAGGAAGCAACGCCATTTCATGTTATGATGCCTGCGTTTCCAGGATTTAGCCAAGGTCTTCGAAGGGCAGGGCCCTATGGTGGTTACTTGGGCAAGCAATATGATCCCATCACCACCATGTGCGAGCCTACCTTTGCGCGCAAAGGTTCGTTCTATGATCCGGTTCTTCCAGTAGGTGATCCTGTGCTTGCAGCCTTTGGTCAAACTCCAGGCCTTTCACTTGATCGCATTGCAGATCGTAAAAGATTGCAGAGAAAAATGGATGATGTCTCCAAAAAAATTGGTGACCCTGCTAAGTCTGCCAACCTTTCTAGACAACAAAAACAAGCCTATGATCTTCTTACCTCTTCAGGTGTGCGAACCGCACTTGATCTCGATATGGAACCTAGCTTGCTTCGTGAAAGGTATGGCAAAAACCTTTATGGCTCTAGCTTGCTCGCGGCCCGAAGGCTTGTCGAGGCAGGCGTAACTTTTGTTACTATTAATTGGGAATGTGGTGCCGATTCGCATGGCGGGCATTGGGATATGCACAGCAATAACTTTGGCATGCTCAAATTTAATCTGCCGATTCTTGACACCATGGTTACCGCGTTGATGGACGATCTTGAAACTCGCGGGCTCTTCGATTCAACCTTGGTTATTGTTACGGGTGAAATGGGTCGCACGCCCAAGATTAATGGCAGTGCAGGGCGCGATCATTGGCCTCAGTGTGGATTTTGTTTGCTCTTTGGAGCGGGCGTTAAAAAAGGTTTTGTGCTTGGCACTTCAGATAAGCAGGCTGCTTATCCTGTGGATCATCCTGTTTCGCCTGGTGATCTTTGCGCCACCGTTTATAGCCTTCTGGGAATTGATTCGGAGGCTGTGGTTCATGACACGCTGGGAAGACCCACTGCAATATCTCATGGCGGCAGACCCATCCAATCAATTCTTGGTTAAGCAACCTCAAAAGTGCATTGTTTTTTTGGTTTGCACCCTATCGATTGTGGTGTTGATAGCATTAATAACTAAATGCTACAGTTATTGTTTGGTCGCTTGGATCAAAATTCAAATTATTTTTAGGGGTGAGTCTTTATGCGTAATTCAAGGATGAGTTTGTTGGGTGCATGTGTATTTGTTTTTGGCAGTGTTTTAATTGCTGCGGAATTTCAGGAGAGTGTTGAAAAAGACATGCAGCTCTTAGAAGGTTCTTTTACAATGGTTTCGAGCGAAAAGAAGGGTGAAAAAGCTACTGAAAATATTGTAAAATCAGCAACGATTACCAATAAGAATGGTGTTCATTCGGTTAAGGTAGGCGAAGATTCCTTTGGTGGAACTCACAAAATTGACCCGACAAAAAAGCCCAAAGAAATTGATTCAACCGATACTTCAGGCGAATTCAAGGGGAAGACTTACCTGGGTATTTATAAAATCGAAAAAGATGTTTGGACCGTTTGCTTCGCTCCACCTGGAAAAGAACGCCCTAAGGCTTTCAGCACAAAGTCTGGTACAGGCGAATTCATCCATGTTTGGAAGAAAAAGTAATTGATTGACGATTTCTATGGGGCGTTCAGTGGTTGCAAAACCCTGGCCGCCCTTTTTCTTTTAATAGGCTATTATTCGCAAAAATATCGCAGTTTTCATGTTTGGGAATGAAAATGAATTCTGTGAGAACTGCCTTCGATTAAAGTTGATTACGACTAAGGTTGTGAACCTTCTTTATAATGACTATACTAGTAAAACACGATCATTAAATAGGGGACGAAAAGGTTATGATGTTGGAATCGAGGCCGCCTGTGCAAGACTTGGTGTTCCAAGTATATGGCAGGCATTTACACCCGGAGTTATTTGAGATTCTTGCGACTAAAACGGTCGAGCGTGAGAACTACAAACTTCGTGTGGACATCACCACCACGGGCCATCAAATTACATTTGATCATCCTGAATTAACTCTGACGGAAATCGCGGCTTCATCAACTCAATTGCTTCCTGAAGCTATGCGCCTAATGGGTTTCAAGCTTAAGCAAGGGCTTTCCAAGAGGTTGACTTGTGTCAACAACATTCATTATGAAATGTGTTTTCATGTAGAAACACTCGCTCCTGATATTTTTCTGAAGATTCACAATGAGATTTTGCAAGATGGTGTTAAGCGGGGATTGATTCATCATTTTAAAAACACCCATCGTTTTTCTCTGCCCCCTCTGGGATTTATTACTGCAGATGCCCGCCCTGGGTGCATTGTTACGAATACATTTCATACCTTTCCTGCTGAGTTTACGATTGTAAAAACGCAGTCTCTTTTCGAACGAAGATAGATTCTTTTATTGCTCTTCTTTAAATATATATCACAATAGCTGGATGAATATTTTCATCCAGGGAGAATTGTAATGAGTCGTGATGCATGTGTAAAACAGGTTCTTGAGACGGGAATCGTTGCGATTGTTCGTTCGCATGACAGTCAGCAGCTTGTAGAGGTTGCTAGGGCGCTGGTGGATGGTGGCGTTACCGTGATTGAAATCACCATGACTGTGCCGCACGCTCTTGATGTTATTAAGCAGGTTCGCCATGCTTTGGGCGATCGCATAATGTTGGGGGCTGGAACAATCCTTGATACGGAAACTGGGCGTGCTGCAATTCTTGCAGGGGCGGAATATCTGGTATCTCCCGTGCTGAATTTGGATTTGATTAAGATGTGCAGGCGCTATGACAAGGCGATCATGCCTGGCGTATTTTCTCCGACGGAAATCATGGCAGCGTGGGAAGCTGGTGCGGATGTTTGCAAAGTGTTTCCTGCAGATGTGCTGGGGCCCATGTTTTTTAAGGCGGTGCGCGGCCCTCTTCCACAGGTTCGTATGATGCCAACGGGGGGTGTTGACCTCAATACTGCGCAGAAATTTTTAGAAGCAGGCGCATGCTGCCTTGGGATTGGAAGCCAGTTGGTTGAGCCCAAAGCTGTGGCAGAGAAAAACTTTGATCGCATCCGCGAGCTTGCTTCCAAGTATGTCGAAATTGTTAAGAATTTTCGTAACTCCACCTTGAAAGGGAAATAATCATGGCGTTTGAAGTGATCACTTTTGGCGAAGCGATGATCAGGCTTTCTCCTCCAAATTTTCGCAGGATCGAGCAGGCTAAAAGTTTAGATTTACAAGTTGGCGGCGCAGAGTTGAACACTGCAGTTGCGGTTTCGCGTTTGGGCCATAGTGCCTCATGGATATCCCGCCTGCCTGATAATCCACTTGGTCGGTTGGTTGCAAATCATGCTCGTGAAGCGGGTGTGGATACCAGCCACGTAATGTATTCCAAGGATGAACGGCTAGGGCTTTACTTTTTAGAGTTTGGTGCGGCCCCTCGCGCTAGCAGCGTTATTTATGATCGCAAAGGTTCTGCCATTGCAGCAGTTCAGCCCGGCATGGTTCCTTGGGCCAAGGTTTTTGAAGGTTCTAAATGGTTTCATGTTACCGGGATAACCCCAGCGTTAAGCGCATCTAGTGCTGCGGCTACACGCGAAGCCATGATGGCTGCAAAAGCCGCTGGTGTGAAAACCAGCATGGATTTGAATTATCGGGTCAAGCTTTGGACCACTACCGAAGCGGGTAATTGCCTTTCTGATTTGATGCAATATTGCGATGTACTTATCACCACCGAAGAGGATGTTGAGAAAGTGTTTGGCATCACTGGATCCAACTACGAAGAAGTTGCAGCAAAGGTTGCAGACAAATTCAAACTCGATATCGTTGCGATAACCCTGCGGGAAAATCCGCTGGTCTGGCGTAACACCTGGACGGGAATGGCGTATCAAAAAGGCAAGGTCTACAAAACTCGTACTTATGAGGTGGAGATAGTAGATAGATTAGGTGCGGGCGATTCCTTCGCTGCCGGTTTGATTCATGGATTGTTGGGTGGCGATTTGCAAAATGCCCTGGATTGGGGCGTTGCAACCAGTGCGATCAAACATTCGATTCCCGGCGATTTTGCCTGGGTTCGCCCTGAAGAAGTTGAAGCGCTTCTTAAAGGTGGCGGTCTTCGTATCAGTAGATAATTTCACGGAGTATGCCCATGCGTTATTTAAGTGCTGAAGAATCCCGGAATGTGGATTGGTTCGCCAAGAGTCAGGGGCATATCATGGGGATTGTTCTCATGGAAAATGCAGGCAGGGGCATTGCAGAAATTCTCCTTGCAGAGAATCCAAAAGGGAAAGTGGTGATTTGCTGTGGCAGGGGTAATAATGGCGGGGATGGTTTTGTCATCGCCCGCCATCTGAATGCAGCGGGGATAAATGTTCAGGTTTTGCTTTTTGCAGATCCCAAAAAACTGATGGGTGATGCCTGCATGAATCATGCAATTATTTCTCATTCAGATATTCCGATGAAGGTTTTAACTTCCCCCAGTGCAGAAGATCTGAAAAGCATTTTTAAAGATGCATTTTGGGTTGTGGATGCCTTGGTTGGTACGGGGCAAAAAGGCGTTTTAAGAAGCCCTTTAGATATTGTTGTTAGGCAGATTAATGAATCGGGGGTAAAAGTTCTAGCGGTGGATTTGCCCTCTGGGTTGGATGCGGATACAGGAATTGCCTCGGATCCAACAATCAAAGCGACCATCACCGCCACGATGGTTACGCCTAAGACGGGGTTTCAAAATCCCGAAGCGCAAGCCTATCTTGGCAAATTAATAGTTGTTGGAATTGGTCTTCCAAAGTGGTTGCTGCCTCTTTCTTAATGGCATTTTAGTTCTTCTGTCGCTTGATTTTTAGGGGTTAAATCTGGGTGTATTAATGATTTTAGGGGGATGTTTTGTTTTCGTCGGCTTGATGCAAGGTGATTTTGGGCCGTTCAAAAGAAACAATTTTATTATTGGATAGCGCCTGTCGCCTTTGTGTGTCTTCTATGATTCTGCGAATATCAAAGTGGAATTGGGCAGCTAGCTGCTCGCGGATGGTTCGGACTTCCTCGACAATTGGATCGGGAGTCATTAATAATTCTCCATTAATTCTTCTGGTGTGCATATTACCGGACATAAAAATCCGTTTTGTTCGCAAATTTTTTGCACTTTCTTTGATATCATCGCATTGGCAATATGCGTACAATTCCATGTCAAAAGGTATTCTATACCATGAACTGCGGCAATGGCAATGTGTGCTGCATCCCGGGCCGCTTTTTCTGGAATAATGCCCGTTTCAAGAAATGCTGATGCGAGTTGCAAAACAGATTCCGTGACATTCAATAACGAAAAAGGCAGAAGTAATTCTAGCCGCTTTTGTGCCGCCTTTTTATCTCCTGCCCCAGCCTCATCCGTCACGAATTGCGATGTGTAGATTTCAAATGCATCACGCCTTATACGCCACCACTCCCTTGTAATCTGTTGATGGGCGGAAACAATCAAATCTTTACTAGGCCGAGATGTAAGGTAACTTGGAATTGTAGTTTCAAGATAGAGTCGTGGCTTCATGTTTTGTTACCAAACTATTTCGATTGAAACGCCACAACAATTGTTGGAGCAGCTAAGTAGTTTGACTCTTTGATACTAGTCATTACTTTACAATTTAATTTCTAGCATCTGTAATTTTTATTATAAGCTAAGGCCTTTTTGTATACCATGTATTAAATAAGGTTTACTTTGGTCATGCGGGTTTCCGAAGAATGCTTTGCGATGGCATTACACCGTGAAAATCTTTTGCTCTAGGATGAATTGTTCCTAAAATTAAATGTAAGAAATTATAATCAACTGTAATCAGTGGATCGGCAAGATGTTATAATGGGTGAAATTGGATCTAACAGGCCCCGTGAACTTCATTGGTACCATGCAGGCCCCATGCTTTTTGGCGATCTGGGTACCAGTAGGCTTTATGTTTTAGGTCTAGCGTTCTACTTTTCTCGCCATGCTTCCTTTATTCATATTTTTTGTGTCAACATCATTCTGATGTTAGTCGGTGCTTGCTATTTGATCATTTGTAGAAAATATCCTGATGGCGGTGGCGTTTATTCTTCTGCCAAGCATAGCAGCAGGGCACTTGCGGTGATTGGTGGGTTGATGCTTTGTGCGGATTATACGGTTACAGCTTCGATGAGTTGCCTGGATGCGTTTCGCTATTTAGGAATCGGTGGTGAGTTGTATGGAGTTCGCGTCGATTTAATGTGTACTCTTGTTGCGATAGGGTTGATTGGTGGAATTAATTGGTTTGGGCCCCGTGGTATGGGGCGTATTGCGTTAGTGATTGCATTAGCGACGGTGGTTTTAACTATGATCATCGGGATTTTTTCCCTCCCTCATTTGCATCACATAAAAATCGATTTTCCTGTACGCGAGCGTTACAGCCTAGAGGCATGGGGGGAAGCATGGGTTGCATTTACCGAGGTTGTACTTGCCTTGTCTGGTATTGAGGCAATTGCCAACATGACGGGTGTCATGGTTCTAACCGTGAGGCAGACTTCTCGGCTAGCTATTTTGCCTGTGCTTTTTGAGGTGGTGTTACTTAATCTTGTTTTGACGGCCGCTATGAATGCATTGCCTGATTCCAAGCTCATTGATGTTGAGGGGCATTATCTTGGCACAGATGATATGATGAACATTCTTGCTCTTAATTATGTTGGCCCCACTTTTAGCTTGATAGGCTCTTTTGTTTTTGGGGCATTACTGCTATCGGCTGTCAATACAGCGATCATCGATCTAGTGGCTATTCAATACATGATGGGCCGTGATGGGGAAGCCCCTTCGATTCTGTGCAGGTTGAATAAACATGGTGTTCCCGGGTATGCACTTGGAGTAGCCATGTTAATTCCATCAATAATTTTGATGGTTTTTTCTAATTTAGAGGATTTAGCAGGTCTCTATTCCGTGGGGGTGGTTTCTGCTATAACCATCAACCTTTTTTGTGCGGGTTTCACTAAGCAATTTGAATTGCTAGGGTGGGAAAAAGCTCTTCTTCGGGGTGTCGGATTTGTTATGGCGTGCATATTGCTTACCTTGCTTTGGAACAAACCGCCTGCACGGATATTTTCTATGGCGGTTCTGAACATGGGGTTGTGTGCAAGGCTGTTTACACTTTTAGGTAGAGCCGATTTGCTATTAATAAAGCGAAGGCAAGGGCGGTTACTCAGCGGTCTTGGATTTTTGGGTATCGGGCTTTTTACCTTTTATGCGCCCGTTGGAGTTGGTGCACTTGAATTTTCCATTTCTGCAGGAATGGCAGCATTATTAATGCTGTTGGGGCAGATAGTGTCTGCGAAGATTCCCCAAAAAGTAGAACAGGTTCCGTTGGCTGATCTTGAAGGCGATTATGCTCCGAAGGCAACCTACCTAATTTTTGTTTCAAAACCTTCGCCTTTGATTCGATCCGTTATAGAAGAAGCCCGTGCTAGAAATTTTGGTGTGGCGATTATTTATGTCAGGGAGCTAGCTTTTCCTTTGATGGCAGTTGGTGGTAATTATAACTTGGAGGAAGATGAAGAGGCTGGGGAAATATTTGCTCAAGCCCAAGAAGCGGCTCATCGGTTAGGGGTGCCCCTTAAGTTTATTTATCGTGCAGGGGGCTCGATTTCTCGGCAAATCATTAATGCAGCCATCGATTTAAAAGTTAAATGCGTTTTCCTACAAATTGCTAACAGATCAACAATAGCCCAGATTATTAAGGGCGATGTGGTTGCTAATATTGTGGAACAAATGCCAATAGAAATAGAAGTTTTAATTCGTGCCTAACCATGTTAATTGATCAGGCACAAACTATCTGATTTGCTTTCTAGCCTTTCTTTTCTGCTTTTTCGGGCATATTATCAGTAGGTTCTGGTGGTTCCTTACCAAACTTGGCCCGATACTGTACTGCAAACTTTTCCCTCAAACTTGGGTCGCATATAAAGCATTGGCTCTTGGCACGAATGTGGATATCACACCAGTCTTTTTTATCCTGAAAAGCCTTGGCAACCTTCGGGCTGCACATGCTGCATTCGCTTTCCTTGATGCCATGCTCATCGCACCACCAACCCGAATGCGCAGTTTCATTGGCATTTCCCTTGGCCTCGGCAGTTTTGCCTTTGGTAGAAGTGGCTTCCTGACCACAACCAACAAGCATGGAAATTCCAAGTAATATCACGGTAGAAAACACAAATCGAATCATCAAACATCCTCCTAAAAAGTTACACTTCAGGTTTATCCTAAAGTGTTAAAAACGAATTACCCGACTCCTTCGTGATGGAAGATACTTCCATCGTACGAGCTGATTTTTCAGGCCAGCGAAACACTACGAAAACTACCCTCAGCACCAAGATCGACATGACCATGGCGCTTAGAACTCCGCCTATCACTACCGTTGCCAAGGGCCTTTGCACTTCTGCGCCCATGCCCGTGCTAAATGCCATCGGCAGAAAACCTAGGCTTGCAACTAAAGTGGTCATCAACACTGGGCGCAATCGAGTTATAGCGGCTTCTTCAACGGCTTTTTCCAAAGAGCGCCCTTTTTGCATCAGGTGCCTTACATAAGAAACCAAAATCATGTCATCTAGAACTGCAACCCCGGAAAGTGCAATGAACCCGATGCCTGCAGAGATAGAAAATGGCATATCCCGAACCCATAATGCAAGTATGCCACCCACCCACGCAAAGGGGATACCTGTGAACACTCGAAGGGTATCCATCACATTGCCATAGGTTGCATAGAGAAGTGCAAATACGAGAAGTAAAGCCACGGGGACAACAAGAAAAAGCCTATTTCTGGCACGCTGTAACTGTTCGAACTGCCCACCATAGGCAAGGTGATACCGCCCCGGTGGCAGCGTAACATTCTGGTTGATGGTTGATTGTACTTCATCAACAAAAGAGCCAATATCACGGCCTCGTACATTGCAGGTGATCACAATTCGTCTTTGGCCCCATTCGCGCGTAATGGTCGAGGGGCCTTCAATGATTTTGATATCTGCAATTCTAGAAAGAGGAATTCTTTCACCAGTTGCAGCGGGTAGTTGTATTGATCCCACGGATTCCGGACTGTTTCGCCAAGAGTCGGGTAATCGAATTGCTAGAGGAAAGCGGAATTGCCCATCCACGATTTCGCCTAAAGGCTTAGAGCCTATAGATTCCACCAGATCAAGTACTGCCCTTGCAGGGATGCCATAACGCGCGATTTGATCCTGCTTAACCTTTACCTGCATAACAGGTTGGCCTGTAACCTGTTCAACATTGAGGTCTGCAACTCCTGGAATAGTCTGCATGACTTTTTGAATTTCGAGAGCCTTCTCTTTAAGGACCATGAGATCATCGCCAAATAATTTGACTGCAAGATCAGAACGGGTGCCTGCAAGCATTTCATTGATTCGCATTTCAATGGGTTGAGAAAAGGCAAACTTTAATCCCGGGATTGATCGCAATTCTCGATCAATCAAAACAGTGAGGGCTTCCTGGGTTGTGGCTCTGCTCCATTGATTTCTGGGTTTGAGGCTGATGAAAATATCCGTGAGTTCAACGCCCATGGGGTCGGTTGCAACTTCTGCGGTTCCTGCTCTACTCCACACATGCCTGATTTCATCGGGGAATGCTTTTAAGAGTACTTTTTCTACCAGGGTGTTGGTTGCAACAGATTCTTCGAGGCTGGTGCCTGCGAGCCGTACTGTTCCCAATGCAATCGCACCTTCGGAAAGTCTGGGGATAAATTCTGCACCTAGATTTGGTGCAACCATACCGAAGGAGAATGCCAGAACTACAAATGCAAAAGCAAGAACTGCGGTTTTATGCCTCATCGTTGCTTTTAAAACCGGTACATAAATCAATTTGATCAACCGTAGAATAAGCGGTTCATGATCTGGCAATCTGCGAGGCAACATCAGGCTGGCCAACGCAGGCATCAGGGTAAGCGATAATACCATCGATCCTAGTAGTGCAAAAATTACGGTGAGGGCCATGGGGCGAAACAATTTCCCCTCGATGCCTTCAAGAGTTAAAATTGGAAGGTAGACAATTAGTATGATCAGTTCGCCAAACAGCGTTGGCCTGCGCACTTCAAGTGCTGCCTTGCGGATGATTTCTTCCTTGCTTTCTTTCGTGTTGTTTTCGGAAAGATGCCTAACGCAGTTCTCGATCATCACCACCGAAGAATCAACCACCATGCCGAAGTCGATAGCACCAAGAGAAAGTAAACTAGCAGCAATGCCAAAGTGCAGCATGCCTGAGAAAGCAAACAACATGGAAAGAGGAATGGCTAACGCAACAATAAAGGCAGCCCGTAGGTTTCCAAGAAACATAAACAAGATTGCGATTACCAGCAAACCGCCTTCAAACAGGTTGGAGCGAACCGTATCAATTACAAAATCCACCAACTCGGTGCGATCATAAACGGTTTCAACTTTAACATTGCCGGGCAGGCGCTCTTTGATTTTCTCTAATTGGTTTTTCATTCCCCAAGTAACTTCATGCGAGTTTTCTCCCATGGTCATGAACCCCAACCCCAACACAACTTCGCCCATGCCATCTGCGGTAACCGCGCCCCGTCTTACTTCATGGCCGATGGTAACATCCGCAATATCTTTAAGCAGAATTGGAATACCATCGTTGACAGCGAGTTGAATATTGCTGATTTGTTGAAGCGATGTAGTGCGGCCCAGACCCTGAACTAATAGCATGGAACTGCCCTGATCGATGACACCCCCGCCTACATTCTGGTTGTTTTCGCGAATGGAAAGGGAAACTTGATCAAAGGTGAGACCGAACTTAGCAAGCCGTTGTGGATCAACCCTAACTTGGAATTGTTTTTCGAACCCACCCCAAGAGTTAACTTCTGCAACGCCTTTTAAGGTGCGCATCTGGGGCCTGATCACCCAATCATGGATGGTGCGAAGCTGGGTGATGTCATCGCCTTTACCTGTCACGATATAATGAAAAACTTCGCCCAAGCCGGTAGAGACTGGGCCCATTTTCGGTTTTTCTAGGCCGGGTGGAAGCTGGACTGTTCCTAATCTTTCATTGATGATCTGCCTTGCGAAATAAATATCTGTGCCATCTTCAAAAATTACCACTACTTGCGAAAGCCCGAATTTTGAGATAGAGCGCAACTGGCTGATGCGAGGCAAACCGCCTAATTTTTGTTCGATGGGGAAGGTGATTTGTTGTTCGATTTCCTCGGGGCCAAGGGCAGGGGCTACCGTATTGATTTGAACCTGAACTGGTGTGGTATCGGGAAACGCGTCAATATCCAAATGATTGAGGGCGATTATCCCAGATGCGATAAGCACAAAGGTAGATGCGATTACCATCCAGCGATACTTTAACGAAGTTTCAATAATCCAATTCAGCATGCTAACCCCAGTTATTTCTTGCTATGGCAGGCGCAACCTTCGCCTAAACTACCTTTGAGAAGTTCAGATAATAAAAGCCCACTGCCTTGCTTCACGACAAGTTCGCCTGGTAGAAGGCCCGCTAGGATCTCTACTTGGTTGTCATTTCGGATGCCGATGCGAACTTTGCGAACAGAAAAGAATTTGGGTGCATCAGGATTAAGAAAGTTTGCATCCCGCACGAAAACAACATTGCAACAACCTTCCCAATGCACTGCTTCTTTGGGTACGGAGAGTGCCTGTGGTTCTTCGCGCAGAATGATTTTTCCAGTGCCAAAAGTGTTGGCCCGCATTTTTCCACCTTCATCATTTAAATTAGCCCGTGCCTTAACTGTTCGGGTTTTAATATCTGCTTGCGTACTTACCCACGAAAGATTGCACACAATATCTTTGATGCTTTGATTTTCTTGAAATAGAACTTTCTGACCAAGATGCAGGAAGCGGGCATCCTCACTTTTTACATCCAGCGTCATCCATTTGTGTTCGTTATCAACCACCTCGAATAATATCTTGCTTGCGTCCACAACTTCTCCTGCAACCACTTCTCTCGAAACGATGATGCCATCAATCGGGGAAACCAAGGGTAGAAGATTTCGAGTGGTTTGCAGGGGATCGAGCTTGCCTGAAATTTCTGCGGGAATCCCAAGAAAATGCAGTTTGTTTTCGAGCATTTCCGTGGTGATTCCTTGCATGTTAATGTTATCCATGGGCAGCCCTAGGTTAACCAAGGATTGCCTGGCTGCATTTAATTTAATCGTGGACTCTCTTAAAGAGGACTCCGCTTCTTCCAAGGTGGCGAATGGAGTTGCCTGCCCAGCAGCACGAAGTCTTCCGAGGGAAAGAGTACGCAATTGACTCAGCGCAACCATTTGCAGCAGATCGGATTTTGCCTTGCCTACTTCCATGGAATCAACCAGTGCCAGCATTTCACCTGCTTTTACTTTTTCGCCCAAATGTCGCATGACCCGCCATACTGTTCCCGAAGATCGAGCAGCAAGATGTGCGACTTTGGTTTGATCAAAAATAATTTCCGCGGGGGCAGATAGGAACTCTATCATTGGGGCTGTCCAAGCTGCTTCAACAGTAATTCCTGCTTTTTCAACTTCTTCCAAACTAGCGAATTGAATGCGCCTTTGGTGTGATTTACAGATGGGATTGTTTGTATTTCGCTCTTGAGATTTCAGCCCAAGTTCTGCCCTTTGTGTGATTTTTTCTAAATCTTTAACTGGGACTGAAGCGGTTTCTGGGTGGCATAGCGGGCATTCTGGGACACCATGCTTAGTGCACCAACCAAATTCTTTCGCCTTGGGAACAAGCTTTGGGTCGCATTCAATACATACAGATTCCTTGACATGGTGCAGATCACACCAATCCTCTTTTTCAGAGGTATGACCCCATAATTCTGAAAACTTTGAAACTTTCCAGCCGACCCGGTGCCCACCATAAGCAAGGGTGCCCAGCGATAGCAGTACTAAAACAAGAACTGCCTTTTCCATGAAAGGATGCCTTGGTGCATTTGACTCGTTTTTATTGTGATCCACTGGTTCAGACATGGGTGATTCCTTGGATAAGGTTTAATTGTAATACTTTGTAGTTAAGAAAAAGCCACCTTCACCACTAAGTGGTAATGGTAGTCGTTTTAAATATATTAAAGATGGGTTAAATCAGAATAGATTGGAGGCGCAGATACAGAGGAACCGGCGGTAGGCTGTGGTTCGAAATAAGATCGGAATCTTTTTGTACCGATAGAATTTGAGGGATGGGATTGAATTCATGAAATTGAAGTTCGTTACCTGTCTCGCAATTTACGAGCTTTTTAGGCCCAGCATAATCTGAAACTACAGTTGTTTGATCGAATGGGCAGGAATGCGAAGACTGGTTTTTCTCAGATCGGCATGGGGGAACATCTTTTTCTTCATGGCATGGGCATGACTCTTCTTCAGCACAAAATAATTCGCCCTGATGCGAGGATGCGTTGCTAACACTTGATGATGCGTTTTTAATGCAGGGCAATATGCTGCAAAGGCATAAATTGGCAGGCGCCAACTGTGCCAAGCTTACTAAAAACAGAACTATTGGAATCCATCGATTCAAAACCATCTCCTTGATTCAATCTTATACATTGGTTGTAAATGATTGAGCGGTTTTAGTCAATTAGACTAAGGTAATACCGTTGTTTTCTAACAGATATTTAAGATGTTAGGGTATTATTGAAATAGCAGTAAAGAATTGTCCAAACCTTTAAGAATGGCATGATTTAATGGTAAATGTGTCACAAACTGAAGAATATAAGCCCCATTTAACCAATAAACGCAGCATGGTTGGCTTGCTGGCTATGATTGTTTTAGTTGGCATGGGTGAACACATGGCGGAGCGGTTTCTTCCGCTTTACCTACAAGAGCTTACCCAGGCATCTACTGCAATTCTGGCAATCGGGTTACTTGCAGCGATGGATGATCTTCTTTCTGCACTTTATTCCTTCCCCGGTGGTTATTTAAGCGATCGCCTTGGCACCAAGCGTGCGCTGTTGTTTTTCAACTTTCTTTCCATGCTAGGGTATCTCTGTGTGATTTTCATTCCAACATGGTGGGCGGTGCTTGTGGGAGCCATGTTTTTTATTTCTTGGTCTGCTATTTCACTTCCCGCAACCATGGAGTTGCTTTCGAAAATCGTTCCGAAGAATAGGCGAACGCTGGGGGTTTCCGTTTTGGCATTGGTTAGGCGGGTGCCAAAGATCCTTGGCCCAATTGTTGGTGGCGCCTGCATCGCAGCATGGGGTGTGGAAGCTGGGGTGCGGGCTGCATTTGTACTTGCATTGATTCTTGCATTGATTGCATCCATCTTACAGCAGGTGATGATTGCAGATGATTCCAAGCATCAAAAAGTTGCAGAAGCCAGCCCAATCAAGCTTTGGCATGAAATGCCAGTCACTCTCAGAAATCTTCTTCTTTCAGATATCCTCATTCGCTTCTGCGAACGAATTCCAGATGCCTTTGTTGTAATCTGGGCCACGCGTTTCATTGCCCAACCAGTTTCAGAATTAACCTTTGGTTTCCTTTCTGCAATTGAATCCATCACTGCAGTGATCATTTATTTTCCGGTGGCGTATTTTGCAGATCGCTTTGGCAAGAAGCGTTTTGTTCTGATCACCTTTCTGTTTTTCACCTGTTTCCCTCTTGTGCTTTTATATTCGCATTCGTTTGATCTTTTATTGGTTGCCTTCGTAGTTCGTGGTTTGAAAGAATTTGGAGAACCTACGCGCAAAGCCTTGATCATGGATCTGGCGCCTGAAGGCCGTAAAGCCGCCATGTTTGGTTTGTATTATCTCATTCGCGATGTGTTGGTTGCTTTTGCTGCGTTTGGTGGCGCACTCTTATGGCAACATTCCCCCGAACTAAACCTCAAGGTTGCATTTGTGTTCGGCATATTGGGCAGTATTTGGTTTGCCCGCTATGGTAGCAATGAATCAATCGAAGTTAAAAAGGCGATTTGAGTTTTGGACTCAATTAAAGCAGTTCTTCAACTGCACGCATGGGTTTACTAAGCACAGGCATGGGTCTGTTTGAGAGATCGTGGAAAATCGCATCAGTGGAAACCCCTAACTGCTGATAGATAGTTGCTAGTATTTCGTACATATGAACAGGGCGGGTCCGAGCCTCTGCACCGTTCTGGGTACTCGAGCCTAATACGATTCCCGGCTTAATTCCGCCTCCTGCCATTAATACTGAAAAAACATTGGGCCAGTGATCCCGACCTGCATTGGGATTAATCTTTGGTGTACGGCCAAACTCGCCCGATACCACTACCAAGGTGCTATCCAAAAGCCCTCGTTCGGAAAGATCATCTAGCAATACGCTTACCGCACGATCCATTGGCGGTAACAAATCGTTCTTCATCAGCTTGAAATTTTGTTCGTGGGTATCCCAATCCTGGCCTTTCACTTGGTTCAGTGAAAAGTTTACCAAGGTGAAGGGTACGCCCGCTTCGACAAGTCTGCGCGATAGCAAAGCTTGTTGGCCCATCCCGTTGGCGCCATATCTCTGGCGCATTGCAAGAGGTTCACGATTTAAATCAAAGGCTTGGGCAGCAGAATCTAAATTCAGCATTTCGTATGCTTGCTTCAAGTATTCATCTTCACTCGCACTTATTTGGTTTCGCAGTGCAATTCTATCGCGCAATCGCACCCGTGGTATCGCAGGGTTGGGCCCTAAATCTGAAGGCAGTTTGTATAGCTCGGTTGCACTTTCTGGCACCATTCCAGAATCAAGTGGCTCGTACCGTGAACCTAAATAAGATGCGGAAGCATAATGAACACGACTGCCCAGTTGGCCACTATGCGGAATACATACATAGGCAGGTAAGCCAGGCTTATTAGGCGCACGAAGCTTGGCTATCACCGACCCTATGCCGGGGTTTTCATTGCGGTTTTTCTTTTCCACCGAGGCATCAGGGCAGGGCCATCCTGTTAGCACCATGTGTAGTGCTTCATTATGGCTGGGGGATGGGTGATAAGCGCTGCGAACAATGCTAAAGCGGTTTTTTAATCGTTGTGAAAGTAGAGGGATGTGTTCGCTGAAGATTACGCCCGGTACGCTGGTGCTGGCATGCTTAAACTCCCCGCGATATTCTGCAGGGGCATCTGGCTTTGGATCGAATGATTCGTACGGAGATAAACCACCTTGCAAAAGAATGTAGATACAAGAACGAGCCTTGGAGGTTTCGAC
>Ga0255092_1000313_pt1 | contig 19324 bp, 15 predicted proteins | sample Colum_Yuk_RepC_8_2_FD_188454 | JGI IMG/M metagenome (GOLD analysis project Ga0255092, IMG submission 188454) | Freshwater microbial communities from Columbia River, Oregon, United States - Colum_Yuk_RepC_8d | ecosystem: Environmental > Aquatic > Freshwater > River | place: USA: Oregon...
TCAATAGCTCCGTGATTGCCGCTGAGCAAAACAGGAGGGACTTCTAAATCCATAAAGCTTCTGGGGCGGGTGTACTGAGGGTATTTCAATAGACCACCCTCTAAACTATCTTCAGTCACTGAGCGATCATTACCTACCACACCAGGAATCAACCGAGTCACTGTATCTGCAATCACCATTGCAGGCAACTCTCCACCTGTAAGCACATAATCCCCAATAGAGATCTCACGATCCACACACAACTCAATAAAACGTTCATCAACACCCTCGTAATGCCCACAAACAAAAATAATGCGAGAGTAAGCCGATGAAGCCATCTCCTTGGCTATCTCTTGCTTAAACTTCTCTCCCTGCGGAGAAAGAAGCACGGTAAGTGTTTTTTCATGATGAGACTCGCCCACAATAGACTTCCAAGCTGAATAAAGTACATCAGCTTTTAAAAGCATCCCCTCACTCCCGCCATAGGGAGTATCATCCACGGTGCGGTGTTTATCTTGGGCAAAATCACGAATATGAGTCACATGGTAAGAAACAAGCCCATTTTGCTGGGCTTTTCCAAGTAGACTAGAATGTAGAATAGGCCCGAACATCTCCGGAAATAGAGTCATAAAATGCAACTCTACTTTTGAAGACATCAGACCCTTCCATTCCTAAGAATCATTCAATAATTTCGAGAACTGTTCTTTTTCGAAGTTTCGTTGATGCGCCATTGAGCACGGTTCGAACCGCTCCTGCAGTTCGACCCTGCTTACCAATGATTTTTCCTAGATCTTCTTTAGCGACTTTTAACTCAATCACAGTTGTATTCTCGCCTGTGACTTCATTGACTTCTACCTGATCAGGAAAATCAACTAGCATCCTAGCGATATACTTGATCATTTTTGAAAGTTCGCTTAAGTTTTTATCAGATTGTCCCACATTTGATCGATCAGACATCGTGCACTCTCCTTCAATCAGATATAAAGCACTCTACTACGGGTTTGAGATATAATCTCATACTCACTAGCAACAGCTACTCTTTTAGCTAGGCACGACCAGATTTAGACCTTGATCGCAATCCTTATTTTGCTAAGGATTTAATCAGTTGTCCAACCGTTTGTGAGAATTGAGCGCCTTTTGCTCTCCAAGCTTGCACAGCTTCTAGGTTAACTTGGATCTTATCCTTAGCTTCTTTAGCCTTAGGAAAATAATGTCCAAGTCTATCCAAGTATGCGCCGTCTCGCTTCTTTTCGGAATCCACTGCGACGATCAAATATTGAGGGTTTTTCTTTGCACCCTGACGAGAAAGACGGATGGTTACAGCCATTTCAAAAATTTCCTTTCACTCTTCTCCTAACAATTTGAACTGTTATCGTCAAGCATCAGATCGATAACTTAACTAAAAAACTACAAAAAACACGATGGATTAACTCAAAACTCAATGAGCCCAATTGAGATGATCCAATTCACCCATGCCCTTGCCTTACCCAAGAAGACACTCCCCTCACCCAATGAGGCTCAGCATTCAATGACGGCACCAACATCAAATCCTCTCCGCCATGACCCATAAACTCTTCCCGCCCCCTCATTTGAATCTCCTCAAGAGTTTCTAAACAATCTGCAACAAAAGCAGGGCACACAACGAGGAGTTTTTTTACACCCCGAACAGCAAGTTCTCGGTACAGATCATCCGTATAGGGACGAATCCAAGGAGTCCGACCCAAACGAGACTGAAATCCCACCGAGTAATCCATTGGATCGAGACCAAGGGAATGAGCAATGAGTCGTGCTGTCTCAAAACTTTGAGCGCGATAACAATCCCGATTACGGTCATTCATCTTGCTGCAGCACCCCTCCTGAGACAAACACTCATTGATGGATGCATTGACTTTCTTGACTTGACGCTCAGGCAGCCCATGAAAACTAAAAAGAATGTGATCAAAGGCATATTCGTTTATCGCCTTCTGTACATTTTTCACAAAGGACTCAATAAAGAATGACTGATCAAAGAAAGGTTTTCTAAAATAAAGCTTCATTTTAGAATCCACTTCCTTCGCTTGCTTCATAGACCATTGAATCGATGTCTCAGTAGCAGCCAGTGAGTACTGAGGGTAGAGGGGCAATACTTCAATATCAAAAACCCCTCGTGCATGAAATCTCTCTAAAACCTGTCGAATTGAAGGACTCTGATAGCGCATGGCATACTCGACCACCCACTCATCCCCGAGGTCTTCTTGAACCAGCCGCGCCAACTCTTCAGAAGCAACCTTAAGAGGTGACCCTCTCTCTGTCCAGATCTTCTGATAAGCCTCTGCCGATGCAGCGGGTCTACTCCTGAGCACTGAACCATGAACGATTAACCATCTAATCACATAGGGAACATCAACGACATAGGGATCCATTAAGAACTCTGCCAAGTACCTCTTCACTTGCTCAGGAGACGTTCCATCAGGAGTTCCTACATTGATGAGAAGCAAACCTTTTGTCTTTTTTTTTGGATTGGAAGTCACAGCGATTTACTTTCTCCAATAATTTCTCGGACAATCCAAGAGGCACAATGCAAACCAAAAGCACCCGTGACAAAACTTGCATTCCCAAGAATCACATTTCGATTGTCACAATTAAAATAAGGATTATCGCCCTGAGGGCACACACAACGAAACCCCTTACCTCCATCATAATGAAGCTCAACTGGTGCCATAGGGGGTTCATCAGAGTAAACCGCAGGAATACCAAAAGGGGTCTTCTCATCGGATGTAAAACCATACTGTTCCCTGAGAATTCTCCTCACTTGGCGTGCTAAAGGGTCGACCTGAGTAAACGCAAGATCAGTCATCCGAATTCGTGAAGGATCCAGCCGACCACCTGACCCGGTAGAACAAACAACAGGAATGCCTTCAACCTTACAATAAGCCAAAAGGTGACATTTTGCCGTAATGTTATCAATCGCATCAACGACATAGTCAGGGCGAGTTGCAAAAATTTCATGAGCGTAATCCGCATTATAGAACTTTGGAATAGAGACGATTTCGGCTTGGGGATTTATCTGCCTCATTCGAGCAGCTAAAACATCAGACTTCTGCGACCCAACTAAGCCTTGAAGGGCATGAATCTGGCGATTAAAGTTGGTGACACAAATCTCATCAAAATCAACCAAAGTCATTCGCCCTACACCCGATCGCGCGATGGACTCAGCCACCCACGAACCTACCCCCCCTAACCCAATAATCATCACGTGAGAGTCCATGAGTTTTTTCATCTTCAAATCACCCACCAACCGTCCCATACGATCAAAGCGGCGGTGTAATTTGTAATTCTCAAACTCCTGGGCACTCATCTCTTGGGGTTCCGGTTTTGAGGAATTAAAAGACTCAGAACCTGAACCTTTCTTCACACAGACGGTCGAACTTTCACAACTCATTTCACTCTCCGAAATACTTGCCTTGATCAGAACTGATTCAATTTAAAGAGGCGTTTGAGACGCTGAGCGCTTCCTTCAAGCACACTCTCAGGTGATATGCCTTTAAGGCGACCCACTTCTTGAGCCAGTCTAATGAGATTTACTGGCTCATTCAAAGTAGTACCCATAGCCTGATCAGGTGAATCTGTTTCAATCACAATCCCCTCTTCAGGTAAAGCGATAATTGCCTTTTTCAACTTTTCTGATCGATCTCTAAGAACCTCACTACTAAAGGATATCAATAATCCAAGTTTAATATACTCACGAGCAATCTCTACCGCGCCACTGAAAGAATGCACTATCCCACCGACAGGAAAAGGGCCCCATTTTTTCAAATAATCCAACATGACTGCATGAGCATGCACACAGTGAATCACCAAAGGCTTCTTCAAAGCTCTCACTAACTGAAGCTGCTCTTCAAGAGCATAAACCTGTAATTCTTTTTGATCTCGAAAGATCTTCCTAAAATCTAGACCTAACTCCCCCACTCCAGCAGCTTGATCTACCATCAAAGAAAGTTGAGAGAGAGCCTCCTTGACCTGACCAAGCGAATGCCGAGAAACCCATTCAGGATGAACTCCGAAACACGGAATAATGCCAGGATCAATTTGACGCGCTAAATACAGCTGCCGCCGCCAATCCATGGGCTCCACCCCTCCTTGAATCCACATCTCAATTCCTTGAGCCCGCGAACGAGATAAAACACCCACTAACTCCTGATCAGTAAATCGAGAATCTGCTAGGTGACAGTGAGCGTCAATCCACATCAAGCCTCCTAATCCTCTTCATATGAAATTTCAAGAACCTCAAAATCCTGGGTCCCCCTAGGAGTCTGAGCAGAAACCACATCACCACGCCTTACTCCTAAAAGGGCCTTGGCCACAGGAGACTGCCAACTAATCCATCCCTGACTCAATTCAATTTCATCTTGCCCAACGATCCTCAGCTTCTTTTCAACCCCATCCTCATCGAGGACAAGTACACTCGCACCAAAAAGTACTTTTTCAGAGTCCTGAGACTTTGGATCAATCACCTCCGCTGCCTTCAAACGTTGAGATAAGAAGCGAATCCTTCGATCGATCTCCCGCAGTCTTTTTTTTCCATAGATATAGTCACCATTCTCAGATCGATCCCCATTAGAAGCAGCCCAAGAAATCACACTCACTAACTCAGGCCGCTGACGAGTCAGAAGATCCTTAAGCTCCATTTTTAGCTGGTTAAACCCAGAAGTGGTGATATAGTTTTTCGTCATACCCTAATCTCTAATCTAGAATCCCAACTCACAAAAACCAAATTTATTTATACCTCACCCACAGTCAGAACGAAATAGCAGAAAAATCGATTAATCAAGCCCCTGACTTTATTCAATGTACGTCTAGCACTCTTTTGATATTTTCTTATCGAACTGAAATAAGAGCCTTAGATCTTAGATCTCAAAATCATCATATTCTCAAAAAAACTGGAAATATAAGGCAATGAAGCAACTCAGCTTGATCGAACATTTGATTTGAGTCTTTTTAAGCAACTAAGTACTCCAACCTCCGACCTGCTCGGGACAGGAGTCAACGGAGATGGAATCAATCTTCTTTACCTTACAAGATTAGCATACAGATACAAACCAAGATCAATTAGACTCCGAAGACTACCTTATTTTGATTTATCATCTCAGCAGACAAGCTGTCTGAAATAGAGATAATCCGATCTTCATGACAAGAAAGAGTTCTCGCAGAATAAAACCATATGACATGACTATGCAACTACTGCCCCAGCATCAACCCTCATAGATCAAAGCAAACTCATAGCTTTTTACTGGAAAGATATTTCGTTCTAATCACTGATAAATCCTCAGACTTATGACCAACTCTACTCAATGAATGATGCGCGCTAAATAGGTACTGCAATATATCATCTTCATCTAGATGATCCGCCCAATAGAATTTTTGAAATGCGGGCATTAAGGTAACCAATCCCTCAGTATCGACTGTGATTTTCAAAAACTCATTGTACTTGAAATTAATTAATTCCCCAAAATAGTTAAAAGCGGGATTACTAAAATCCTTGAGATACGAGGACCCATCTACCTCAGGGTTCAACTTCTTTATATTTGAAAGAGTCACCATTTGTACAGGGCTTGAAATTCCTTTTAAATCACAGCTCCAACAAATAGGATTTATAAAAACAAGACCAAGAGTAAACTCCCATTGTTTTAAGAACTTACTCTTCTTGATACGTACGATAAAATCATTTGGATGAATCCAGGTATGCTGAAACGAACCATTACAGGACCCTTCATAACCGTAGAATCCTTGCATAAAGAGCTGATCAGCAAGGTCTACCGAATCCGACTTAAAATTCAAACTAGATCGTCCCTGATAATTCTGTGCTCTAAACAAACCATTAAATTTTGCAACTTGCTCTAGCACTTGATTTACAAATCCCTTAGCATAGATTTTTTTGACAATGCTGTAGCTAGGAAAATAAGTATCGGACACCAACTCACTAACAGAAATGGGCCATCTCACGATCAGATCTCTGGTATTTAGAAGCAACTGCAACAGATGCTTTGAAAACACCTGATAATCATGTTGACTCATGACTGGTCTTACTTCCAAGATTTTTAAGGCACCTTGAACTACACTGAAAGCGTGAGATGTTGGATCTGTACCGCCATCATTTACCCATTGATTATACTCTTCAACAAAACTCACCGCCAACACAAGAACATCTAGATCACTGAGTGGACGTGCAGAACTTAAAGCAAGATTAACCCAGCTTAGACTCTCTGCAAAATATTGGTCCCTCTTCAGTAATAGACCGACCTTTAATGCCAAATCTGATGGCCATTGGTTGGGCTTATTTTCAAGAGTAAAACTAATCAGTTTATTAATTTCAAGTGTAAGACTCTGATCAGAAAGATTGAGATCTTTTGCCAAAGTTTGAATCTTCTGAAGAATCTCACGCTCTGAGGCAACTAAATGACTACAAAACTTTTTCTTTTGACTATTTGACCATTTCCCGCCTGCCCTAAACACCGAATAAAGAGCAGGATCAATCGATCCTTGAACAGCTGCTATGAGCTCATTTAAAGAGTATGTCTGAGACAAATACCCTTCACACTCTTTTGGGGGAGTAAGTTTAAATTCTAACTCACTCCATTCTTCGTGGGTATCTGCGTGATAAATAGACTCATAATCTACGATTATTAGCTTCTTATTCTGCTCTCTCTTACAAGCCTCTAAATCAAATAATTCTCTTTCCTCTGCATCCAGGGTAACTTGATCACAGACATTCCCTACGCGTATAATTGCCTGAGCTTTCAATGAAACGAGAAAAAGAAAAGAAACACATGTAAATAAAAGTGAAAAAGAAACTTTCATGACCTTCATCTTTACTGATTATTAATAAATAGCAGATATGGAGAGTCTCACTGACGAAGTGAGTGTTTTATCTTAAGTTTTTATTGAGGGCAAGGAGTCTTTTTTTATCTAAAATAACAGTCACTTAACTCAAGACTGAGTTGAACCTACCTTCAGGATGAATTTCGATCCAACATCTCTTCATTCAACTCTGAGTCACTCAAACTCAAACTCAAACTCAAACTCAAACGGGATAGAGTAAGTTTAAAAATAAGACCTTAAAAACAAGCCCATCTCCAAACCTTTCTACCTTAAGTCGTCTCCTGACCTACGTCGAGATAGACTTCTTTTAGGTCATCATTATATCCAAAATACTCGGCAAAACGTCCCCAGGAAACAAGCGTCTCAACAATGAAATGAGGATTTTCATTAGGCAACCATTCTCCAACTCGCTCAGTGAGATCTTCAATTGGAAGCCTAAGATTTTCATCTTTTCTCAGTAAATTTGTCGTCATCTGAACAATACGCAGCGAGCCAAACAACTCGTGCAGCATTCGTTTTCTTAAATTGATATCACCTGCTACAAAGTGCCTACCCAGTTCAGTAAGTACGACATATTGTTTAGGCGTATCTACGAGCTCTAAAAGCTCTGCTCCCTTCACTAGATAAAGAGTACGACCAAAGTCTCTTCCCGTATCATGAGCAAGTTCAAAGATATCAGCAGATCCTCCTTGATCCGCAATAGCCTCAAGAAGTCCAATAATCTCGATAATCTGTACATTAGGTAAAGCTTCAACTGGAGCCTCCTTGGGTTGAGCTCTCGGAATCGGAGATACCTCAGGACCCACACTTGCAGCAACGGCAGGAGTATCCGGCATTAAAGCCTCAGTGATCAATGCATGAATGCGAGAGACCATTCGCCTAAAAGCTGGGGATTGATCATTTCTGGGATAGGGCAGGTCATTGATAATCTCTTGGCGAATATGGCCTGGTTGAATCCCCATCACCATAATTCTTTTCGCCATAAACACCGCTTCTTGAATATTGTGAGTCACAATCACCATGGAGCGCGTTGAGGTTTTCTTGTCTAAAAAAATCTTCACCATCTCAGTTCTCAAGGTGTCTGCGGTAAGAACATCCAAAGCACTGAAAGGCTCATCTAAAAACAGGGTGGGTCTTTCCATAACTAAAGCTCGAGCAATTCCCACTCTTTGTTTCATCCCTCCCGATAATTCTCTTGGATAGGCTTCCTCAAACCCTTCTAAACCAACCAAGTCAATAGCCTTCTTAACACGAGCCTTGACCTCTTCAGCTCTGAGCTTCATTGGCTTAAGAGCTAAAGCAATATTCTGATAAACCGTCTCCCATGGAAAAAGCGCAAAGGATTGAAAAACCAGTGAGACATCTAGATTTACACCGACAAGAGGCTTTTGATGTGCAAAGACTTCTCCGTAGGAAGGAGGTATCAGGCCACTCATAATTCTCAAGCAGGTTGATTTTCCAGAGCCAGATGGCCCAAGTAGAGCAACCACTTCATCTTCCTGAATACTCAGATTAACTCCTTCAAGTACCTTGACATCAGTGCCTGACTCCAAGGTGAAGGATTTTGATACATTCTTAAGTTCAATAATGGGTTGCTGATTACTCTGACTCATGGGTTTCTCCAAAATTCTAGCTATCCATTCTAAAACGTGTTTCAGCAAGGCGTAGCACGCGTAACCAAACAAAGCGGTTAATCATGATCACAATAAAAACCATGAGCGTCAGGCTTGCTGCAAAAAGGGTGTAATTCTTATTCACAAGAGAGACACTGAGAGTAGACCCCAACCCGGGTGTCTTTAAAATATCACCTCTAAAAGAAGTGTACTCTGCAAGGACACTAGCATTCCACGCCCCACCTGCTGCAGTAATCCACCCCGTAACAAGGGACGGAAAAATACTCGGTAGATAAAGCTTACTCCAACGATCCCAGACTGAAGCTTCCATTAAAGATAAAGCAAAGTTCAGCTCAGTGGGAATTTTCATGGCTCCCGCCAGAACATTAAAAAGGACATACCACTGAACCCCAAGAAGAATGAGAAGCATCGATCCAATATCAAAACTCACATTAAGAGCAAAGAGCACCCCCAAAACGAGAGGATACAACATTGGAGCAGGAAAGGAGGCCAAGACCTGTATCACTGGCTGAGCAATTCTAATTCTCCGCGGCGAGGTTCCAATCCAAATTCCAACAGGTACAGCCCAAATTGTACTAATAATGAGAGCAAAAAAAACTCGAACTAATGTCCAGAGCGTATTTCTTAGAAGAATTCCCCAATGGCCTACTGGAATTTTGGAAAGAATCAAAAAAAGTCTAAATGCGCAGAAGAGCAAAAGAACCAAAACAGAAAGAACGACAAGAAATTGAATGAGTCGAACCAGCCTTAATGAACGAATTGTCTGCAATAAAATCGATTGATTAAGCTTTTGACTCAATAGGCTCCAATATTTTCTGCCCTCAAGCCTTCTCAGTACTTTAGCTTTGAAATATTTCAAATGAAACTTATGAGACCATCTCTTCTCTCTCACAAATTGAGTGAGCCATTGAACGAGTTGAGACTCTCTGAACCAAATTTTCATGAGCGGTTCAGAAAGTGACGATCCAGAGCGTTCCTCTAGGCGAAACTTTTGAACCCATGACAATAAAGGTCTCCAGATCACAAAATCCATGGAGATGATTAAAAACACCATGGCAATGAGAGCTAGTACAATAGCCGTAGTATCATTTTGCTGAATAGCTACGTCCATGTAAGCACCAATACCGGGTAATCGGTACTGATTTTCACCCAGAGTGAAAGCCTCACAAGTAATGAGAAAAAACCATCCACCCGCCATAGAAAGTAAGCTATTCCAAGCAAGATTCACGGCTGAGTAAGGCAACTCTAAACGTAAAAGTCTCTCTTGCCAATTCAACCCCATCACATCAGAGGCTTCTTTAAACTCGCCGGGAATAGACTTCAATGAAGTATAATACCCCAGAGTCATATTCCAAACCTGGCCAGTAAAAATCATAATAATTGCAGCTAACTCGAGACCAAAATTTCTTTCTGGAAAAATTGCTACTAAACCGAGCAGCAAGCCAGGTAAAAAACCAAGAACTGGAATACTTTGTAGAATATCGATGAGAGGAATAATGATCTTTTCTGCAGTCCTTGATTTGGCGGCCATGTAACCAACGACCAAAGTAAACCCTAGAGAAATTGAAAATGCAACCAGACCCCTCATAGCAGATAAAAATGCGTAGTAAGGGAGAGCATTTACTGAGAGATCAATTTCCGTGATCGGATGAAACTCAGAACGCCATTCATGAGCAATAGAGAACACCCCATATATGGCTGTGGCTAATAAAACAAGCACCACCATATCTGGAACTGAAAAGTACCTTTTCGCTAACAAGGTCCGCTGCATTCCACTCACTCCAAATCTTCATCTTGTTTTAAAACTGCTCACGATCATCCGCTAATGATCTCTCTGGATCTGCAATACGAGATTACTCACAGGATGAAGCACCACCCATTCGTGGAGCAATAGATGCGCACCCAACTCAAGCTCCCGAATGCCTTTCAGCAATTTTTCTCCCGCTTGCTGCTCTAAAGCAACCGTACCTACCCACTCTTGGGCTGTCGGACGCGCTAGAAGTACTCGACTACCGTCCACTCTAAGCTTCCAAAATAAAGTCCATTCCTGGGAGATCACCAACCGAAGCTCCCTACCCTGTCTTTGGTAGACATTCTCCAACTCTTTACAAAGAGCCTCTATCTGGACCTGAGAGAGTCGTAGAATCAGCTTCACATGGCCTGGAGAAATTTCCCTCTGCTCATGGGAAACCCTAACATCTAACCAACTTAATAAAGGCATAGGCCCTGTCTCTCATATCCACGTGAAGTGCTCAACATTTTCTTCAACCTCATTCGCATCTCTTTGTATTTTATGGTAACTCTAGAGAATCCAATTTGTCATTCATTCTCTAGAGAGTCTAACTACAGAGACGAGGAATTGAGTATGAACCTAAATCAACAGGGCCGTGAAAAGAAGAACTATCAATATTTTGATCTCATCATGGCAGCTTTTGTTACCCTTCTCTTGTGCTCAAACTTAATTGGAGCAGCGAAAGTCTGTCATCTCTGGGGCGTCACATTTGGGGGAACTCTATTATTTTTCCCCATCACCTATTTATTTGGAGATATCCTCACAGAAGTTTATGGATATAAACACTCTCGAAAGGTCGTTTGGACAGGCTTTATCGCCTTAATCTTCTCAAGCTTAGTAGCATGGTTTATCCTCAAACTTCCAGCCGCTGATGGCTGGAATCACCAGAATGAGTTTACTATCGTTTTTGCTCAAACCCCTCGACTAGTTGCAGCATCTTTAGCAGCATATTTTATCGGAGAACTCTCTAACTCCTATGTCCTTGCCAAGATGAAGATTCTGACTCAGGGCAAATGGCTGTGGACCCGAATCGTGGGCTCTACCATTATTGGTGAAGCCATTGATACCGTGATTTTTTATCCACTAGCATTCTTTGGAGTCTGGGAAACCCCTCTACTCATCAAGGTACTCATCACAAGCTATACCTTCAAAGTAACCTGGGAGATTCTCATGACCCCGTTTACCTATAAAATTGTCAACTTTCTCAAGAAAGTTGAAAATGAGGACTATTTTGACTACGAGACTAATTTCTCGCCCTTTACACTCAAAAGTTAAATCTTTTAAAGGACTAATCTAATGAAACCAAATCAATCTAAAAAAACCTATCTTGTTACTGGTGCTGCAGGATTTATTGGAGCTCGCTTCGTAGAGTCCTGCAATCAAAGAGGGATTGATCTGATCTCCGTAGATATACTTAAGTTCTTCGATGAAAGATCCGAACACCTTGGACTTGAGTTTGGTCAGAGAGTTGATCTCGAACACTTATTCGATTGGTTGAAAAAAGAATCTCCGCACTTGGATGCCATTATTCACTTAGGTGCCATCTCAGATACCCGTGAAGCAAGCTGGGACAGACTCAACTTTCTTAACGTTCATTACTCTCAAAAACTCTGGGATTACGCGACTCAGAACAAGGTTCCTTTCATTTATGCAAGCAGTGCTGCAACCTACGGAGATGGTCAACTGGGATATGACGATAACGAATCAGCCATGAACCAGCTGAAGCCCCTGAATGCCTATGGTGAGTCTAAGCTCAAATTTGATCTCTGGGTTCTAGAACAAGAAAAACTCGGGCAACACCCACCCTACTGGTCAGGCTACAAATTCTTCAACGTCTACGGGTTTGGAGAAAAACATAAACACTTTATGTCAAGTGTAGTTCTCCACGCGTATGAACAGATCCAAACACAAGGAACTGTCACACTCTTTAAAAGTCACCGCCCCGGAATCGCTGATGGCTACCAAAAAAGGGATTTTATTTCGGTGCATGATGTTGTTCATGTTTTGCACTTTGCTTCTGAAAAACCCATCCAACGTGGAATCTATAACTTGGGAACAGGCCAAGCCAGAGCTTTTTTCGAGCTTGCTCAAGCTGCTTTTCAAGCCCTTCATCTTCCTGCGCGAATTGAATTCGTAGATACCCCTCTCAGCATTCGCGATAAGTATCAATACTTCACAGAAGCAAAGATGGAACGACTGAGAGCTCAAGGATACACTGCGCCCTTCGAAACACTTGAAGAAGGAGTAAAGCGCTACATCCAGAGACTCAGACAACCTACATAACTTGCAAGCGCTTTAAAAATGCTTTCTGATTGGGCTTGCGTCCCAAAAAGCCTTCAATGAGCTTAATGTTTGGCTTCATGTTACCTGGTTCTAAGATACACTTCCTATACTTCAGCCCCAACTGAGCTTGAAACAATCCTTGCTTCTCAAACTCACGAAAGAGGTCAGATGAGTATACTTCAGACCAAAGATAGCCGTAATAGCCTGCATCGTAGCCACTCATGAGATGCCCAAAGGTTGCCGGAAAGTTTCCTCCTGCAATAGGGTCAATTCCCAAGAGTTTGCGGTACAACTCATCTGCCAAAGGAGTAGTTTGGACCCGCTGTTCAGAAGTATGATACGAATAATCAAGCAACCCCAAATAGAGTTGCCGAGTGTAAAAATAACCTTGATTTAATCCTCTAGAACGAATTAATGCACGAAGGAACTCATCAGGTAGAGTTTGATGGGGTGAGCGATAGTTTTGTGAAATCTTCTGAATCACCTGAGCAGACCAAGCCCAATTCTCTAACATTTGAGAAGGAGCTTCGACAAAATCCCGAGCTACACTTGTCCCAGATAAAGAGGCATAGGGAGCACGCGTAAGAACCTGATGAACAATATGCCCAAACTCGTGAAAAAAAGTAACCACTTGAGAATGACTCAGTAATGAGGGCTTATCCTGAGTTGGCGGATTGAAGTTCGCCACCATAGCTGCAACAGGTTTTACGTATTGTCCTGATGCATCGACTCTTCCCTTTCTCAGGGGAAATACAGCAGCATGCCCATACTTAAAGGGTCTTGGAATGAGGTCAAGATAGAACGAACCAATCACATCTCCCTTTCTGTCTCCTAATACATCAATGACGTGATAAAACTTTACCTGAGGGGCCCAAACAGGAGCATTCTCTTGAATCTCAAATCGAACACCCAAGAGTAAGGAGTATAAATCAAACATTCCGATCATGACGGAATCAACTGAAAAAAACTGTCGAATTTCCTCGTCATCAATATGAAACTCAGTTTTTTTTAATTGATACGTGTAATATGGAACATCCCATTGATGAAGCTGGGTTGCAGTGGGGTCCTCTTTCTTCTTTAATTCAAGAAGTTTCCGCAAATCCTGCTGGCTTCTTTTCATTAAAGATGACTTGAGCTGATTCAGAAAATGAGCAACAACTTCTGCGTTAGAGGCCATTCGATCCTGGGTCTTGTAATCTACCCAACTTTTAAACCCTAGTTCAAGAGCAATCTTTCTCCTCAACTCAATAGATTCTTCTAAAAGATCGGTATTTTGCTTACCTCCACGATCCATGTAAGAGTAAAGCATCTTTCTTCTTGTCTCAGGTACGCTGACATTCTCCATCACTTCAGAATAGTCTGTACTCTTTGTGCTCACCACAAATCGACCTTGCGCATCTTTGGATAAACGCTCCAAAAAAGATGTGGGGGCACCTGCAAGCTCTGAACGTTCAAATTGAAGAGAACTAATATCCTGCGCAAGATTTTTTGAGAACTGAACCTCATTCTCATTCAGTTTTTGCATCCATATTTTTACTCTTTGAAGTGGTTCATCAGAGAGCTTTAATCCATTTTTTTCAAAATCCTTTAAAGTCTCTGACAGCAGTCTCTGCTCCTCAGAGCCCTTCGCTTTCTGACCTTTTAATACCGAATACAAGTCTCGCCTCGTGTAGACATCAATCTCAAAATCACCTAATTTCTTTGCGCACTGAGCAGCCTCATCACTCACCTTTTTTTCAGTAGAAACGTTGGACATAAAGATCATTGGGGAGAGTTCTTGACTTAAGTCTGCCATAATCGCTTCAAACTCAATCAACTTTGAAAATCTTTTGCCATCAACCTGAGGCACGTTCTGAAGCGGAGATACGAGAGCAGAGAGCTTTTTTTGAGTGCGATCTATTATATCTGAGCAGCGATTGGTGATTTCACCTAGTCCATAGTGGGTCTGAATTTGCCCATCCGGCAAAGGGAGAGACATCTGAGCATTGGATTCTTTTTTAGAATTCACTTGAGAATGAGAACAATTTGATAGCACTCCGGAACTGAATACTAGGCAAAACAGTGGCAGCGAAATGACCTTCTTAAACATAATCGAAAGTCTAACCCTTTTTACTCATAAGTTTCAATAAATACAAAAGCTCATTGCATTCTTTTATATCATCCGAGCTTTAAGGTTCTGAGACTAAGGCCCATACTAGGACATTATGACCTGTATAATCTTAAGATTCGTTATTAATTCGAACTCACTCCGCTCAGGTCCGCAACAAAAACAAAACCCAAATAAAACGATGAACTCAACATTTTATCGAGCCTAAAGACATGCTCCAGATCTTCGGGATGAGGTAAAAGCAGCTCCCTTTGAAAAACTCTCAAATACTCAGGCATCGTATCTTGGGGATTACCCAAAAATATCTTCACTGATGCTGCAGGATCTTCACTCATGACGTGATCAAACTCTTTCTGAGAATCTGATCCATCAACGTGGGTGTCATAAATATCCCAAAGCGTTGATGCCACTCTCATCTCAGAACCAGCATGAGGACAAACCCCCTGAGGTAGGGTTTCAAGATTCATGTTAAAATAATCAATGCGCGGATCTTGAGCTTGGCGTTCAAATTGAACCCAATAAGCAATAAAATCAGCAAAGCCTTCTGTCAGCGCTAAACCAGGATGAAAACACTCCCAAAGATTATGCTCACCTCCTACACCTTGAGGCATTTTACCACCCCAAAAAAAGCTGTGGATACTATGGGCAAGCTCGTGCTGAATTACACTTTTATGAGCATGCTCTGGAATGATATATATTTTTCCATCCCCCCAATAACTGCATGACCAGGGATAGGGGCCTTGATTATTTGTTAAGATGCATTCATGAGTTGAGAGTGAATTTGGAAATACCACTTCAATCGGTGAGGGTCTTGCTAATGAAATTCCATTCAACTGAAACTTTACCCATAACTCCAAAGCTCCCAAATATACCTCATCTAGTCCAGGCAGATTACCATTCAGTGAGAGATCAATAAAGCGAGATCCCAACTGAGTATTCTCTCCAAGAACATAGGTTGAATCACTCCAAGCATAGGGCCGATGATTGGGATCGTTGAGTGAAAAAAACTCATTCTGGCTTTGATAAACCACACGCGTAGTCAGTCCCAGGAACTGAGGCAATCCTGAGATCACCCACGAACCATCGCTTTGTACAAAACTAGAACCCATCTTCGTCCAGAATCCAGCCCTAAAAACCCACGCACTGACTAACATTTTTTCTGCCGAGTGATATCTACGACTTGTCATTTTAAAAAAAAGCCGTCCACGGACTTGAACCTTTTTTTGTCCTGCGCTACTTGACACTTCCTGAGCACTCCGAGGTTCAGACTCCTCTAAAGAAGATCTAGGGGTTATCATGAAATCAAGGTCCTCTGAAACAGGCTGAGTCTCAAAAAAAAGATCGTGGCACATCTCCTGATTACAGGATCGAAACAGGTTTCGCTCCAAGGCAAAATCTTTGGGTCTTAGGCGCCTGGATAAAAATGCATCGGAATAGGATACCCTCTGAGCCTGCGAACCAGTGAGCTTAACCACCTCAAACACTCCAGGACCGGGAACGTTTAAGTTTTGATCAAGAAGGGTAATCTCTGATTGCAAATGAATCGTAGTCATTGCTTCTGAGGCGAAATTGAGTGACATAAGGAGCTCTTGACTCTCTTGGGGATTAAGGCGGACTTTTAAATCAGGAACTTCTAGCTTACTGAGCAAACCTTGCCTAATCCTTATCTCTATAGGTTCCTTCTCTTCATTAAGAATCACTACCTTAGATCTATGATGAGCTAAAGACTGGAACTCAACTCTTAGCAGCACGTGTGGTGGTACAAACTGCGTTGCCATGGAGCAAAAAGAGTATAAACTCAACCCAAAACTCATGAATAAAACCCTAAACCGCATTTTCATTAGATAGATCCTCATCCAACGGAATAAAGCAAAAGAGGTGCCTTATTCCTTACTCTTCTCCGATCTAAGATCTAACCACGAAGCCTAAATCCTCTTTAATCATTGAAAAACTAATCCAGTCTCATTCAGGAGCCTATTTCCAAACATGAGTAAGACGACAGTGATTAGGGTTGGGTGCACAAATTAAAATTCATTTACTCTAAATAGTTATACCTAGCCTCTAGGCTCCAAGAAGACTAGAGTAAACAAAGGAATAGGAAAACTAATCATCTTTGGATGCAGCTCCTGATAGATCAGCCATTTTGAATAGGTCGTATTTGCTTATTGCACTTATCGAGATCGTTAAGAGGGTTTGCAGTAAGTCACCTAAAAATATTCATATAATTCAGAGAAAAATGAGTCCTTAATAAACTTCTCATTTTTAAAAAATGGACGGATTAAAAAACATCCCATAAATGGAATTGTAGTCTCGTGGAATTTAAAGGTGAGTAATACTATAGTCGACACTAAATCTTCTGTCAGCTAAGTAAACAAATGAACCTCATCATAAATATTCTAAAAACCAATGCAAGTAGCTTAAACATGAAGAACCGTGAGGCATATCTTAAGAGGCTCGATTGGAAATCCCTTCTATGAACTTGCGCCAAATACTTTAGCACTAAAAGCAGAGATCCCAAAGAGAGAGTCACTAAATACCTTATAAAATAAGGAGGGCATCAAGCTCCCTCACTCCTCAAAAGTTAATCAACAGGGAAACCTGCTACAGAAATAGGTTAAAAACAAATGAGAATTTGACTGGCTCTAGCCTACAATTACTCCCTCAACTTTCATAAATGATAAATTTTCTACTGATCTTTCTTTTTTCCAAATGATAGCTTTGCAATATCACAAAGTTGGTAAGTTGACTTTACCTTGTAAAAATCAGCTAACTCTTCCACAACAGAAGGAGCATCGTCATTGATATGAAAAAACCTAACCTCGCTTGAGAATGGATCTAGATAAGTAATTGCCACATGCTGAATATCAGGAAAGCCTCTCATAGAAAAAAAGATCAAGGCAACTCTGGATTCTTGATCACTTAAATAACTTTTAATATCCGATAAGCCTCTTACAAACCGTGGAGATTTAGAATCCCGTCCTAAATTTCGATAGATGCACGCATTAACGGAGAAATACATAGCTCTGTGGTCTGAAATTCTAAATTCTGCGAGAGTAGACTCTTTTAATGCTTGGTGAAATGAAAAGTAAGGTTCTTCCGTCTCTATTGGACAAAATGCTAGTCTCTCAATATCTTCCCTAGCAACTGCTCCAGAAAGATAACTCATCATAAACACGAGCTGATTACAGCAAAGGGTTGAGGATGGGGAAGAAATAAGATGCTCTACATCTACTAATCCGCGCATGAAATCCTGGAAAGTAGTTCGAATTCCCTTCCATCTAAACGATCCGACAAGAGTGAAACCAGAAATAATCAGTCGATCCTGTTCATCAGAGAAGAAAGATAAAAACTCTTCACGGTTTCTTGCAATCCAAAGAGCTGCAAGCTGCCTCTGTTCAATTTCTAGATTTTTTATTACACTAATAACAAATTTTAAATTCGATGTCCTAAAGATTGAACTCAAAAGAGATCCCTGAGATTCCCTAACATATTTATTTAAAAACTTTACTGCTTTCGGAGACCAAGGCACCTCGGCCTCAACAATAAGAAACCTAACCAGCTCTAATTTATTTTCCAAAATCTGGTCAGAATTATGAATAATTCCATGTATGGCATAATCTAAAGCAGTGACTGGAACCTTCTCAACAATATAAGTTTGAGATAAGGAAAATCCGGCTGATCTCCATTCTGAAGTGAGAACATCTGAAGGAACTCCATTTTTTGCAAGGAGCAGGAGATCCTTTATGCCTGGCTCAGCTAAGGATGATCGAACACTTGCAATCAAAAAAAAGGCACACAAAATAAAATAGCTCAGATTTTTCATGACGAACTATTCTCTATACTAGAAATGTGAATAAATTTCACATCATTTCTCAACCCATTCCAATTGAGAGTCTTCTCAAAAAATGAGTTTTAAGCGAATAAAAACACAATAACAGAAGTCAAGCTTTCTATGAGCATCTTTCCTTGATCCACAATAATTACAAGCCCAGTGATCAGAAGAATGGCATTAAACAGAACCTTCAAGCAATTAACGAGTCTATTACGCGAGCACTAAGAATTAACTAAAATACAGACAGGAACTAGGTAGATCAAGCAGGAACTCGAACTAAACAAATGACACTTAAAGATCAGTAAACCCTCTCCAGCTGATGCGGTAATTCCAGCAAACCACTCTGATTTGAATCAACTTGAAAACACTCCCTTTAACATAAGGCGGGTAAGACTCGACCCAAAAACAGTTTAAAACCATTTATATGAAGTTATCCACTAACAACCTGGGAGCTTCCGATGACTGGAACAATAAAACTCATATTCCAGAAACATATTAAAATTGATTCCTATCAGGAATTAGATAGCGGCATACATGAAAACATTCCGAACAATGACTTATCTGAACTGATTTAGTAGAACCTCAGCTCGGCGAATCACTGGCATAAGTTATCAAAATACAATCCCCGTCTTGCACACTATTTTAAAGGATTTCCAAGTGGGGATAGGCAGGTTTTATGTTGTGAACTCTTAAGAAGAATTACCCTGATCAGGGCACCCAACACTCAATAACCCCATTTTAAGGAATGAGGATTGAAAAACCTGACAAAATTAGATAAGACCTTCCCGAACCGCAAAACCTAAAAATGATCGCGGTGATTGAAAGGAAAGCCTCATGGC
>Ga0255092_1000321_pt1 | contig 19111 bp, 20 predicted proteins | sample Colum_Yuk_RepC_8_2_FD_188454 | JGI IMG/M metagenome (GOLD analysis project Ga0255092, IMG submission 188454) | Freshwater microbial communities from Columbia River, Oregon, United States - Colum_Yuk_RepC_8d | ecosystem: Environmental > Aquatic > Freshwater > River | place: USA: Oregon...
ATTTCATCACTGAGTGTATCGACTGGAAGATTCATAGTAGCGCTTAAAGCTTCGATACCAACGGGGCCCCCTGCAAAAACTCCGATAAGTGTTTCCAAGTATCTGCGATCTTGTTTATCTAATCCCGCTCGATCAACCTCTGCCATCTCTAACGCTGTTTTAGCAATCGCCAAATCAATACTCCCATCCCCCTCACTTGCAGCAAAATGCCTGGTCCACCACAATCTAGAATTAGCAATTCTCGGGGTACCACGACTTCGAATAGCGATTTCTTGGGCTGCCTCTTCAGTAATTGGTGTGTTTAACTTCTTGGCATTGATCACCAGAATTTCTGCAAGTTCATCAGGCGAATAAAACTCCAAATGCTCATGCATCTTAAAGCGGTCACGCAATGGGCTCGAAAGCATCCCACTGCGGGTGGTTGCTCCAATTAAGGTAAAGCGCTTTAACTTTAGGCTGATCGTTCTGGCGTTCATGCCCTCGCCCAAAACGATATCAACCCGAAAATCTTCCATTGCAGGATAAATAAATTCCTCAACCGTTCTGGGAAGGCGATGGATTTCATCAATGAAAAGAATCGAGCCCTCTTCCAAGTTGGTTAAGAAAGGAAGAAGGTCCGCTGGTTTCGTCAAAGCCGGCCCAGAAGTTAGCTGCAAAGCCGTACCCATTTCATTTGGTAAAACGGTTGCAAAGGTAGTTTTCCCCAAACCCGGGGGGCCATCAAAAAGCATGTGTGAAAGCGGTTCCTTTAGTTTCTTACATGCCTTTAATACTATCTGTAATCTTTGCACTACCGCCTTTTGACCAATCACCTCTCGCAACCAACGAGGACGTAACGCCGAGTCGTGCTCTTTCGGGTCCTTTGATGCATCGGGCTGAAGTATCGGTTGTCGAGCCATAATTTAATCTTTCAATTCCAAATCAGGAACCTTTGAAAACAGCATTAATTGCTTCTTCCACAGAGACAGGTATCTTGCCCGATGCAATTAATTTATCGATGCGTAGCCTGGCCTCGGAAGGCCCCAAACCAAGCGCCATTAATGCGTTAAACACATCTGCAAAAATCTTGTCATTGCCAGTATCAGGGCCACCAGAAATGGCTTTCAACCCTCCATGGGCCAAAGCAAAGGTAGCAACTTTTTTCCGCAGCCCCGCAACAATTTTTTCCGCCATCGCTGGCCCTATCCCAGGCAATGTCGTTAACCATTTGGTATCCGAACGCTGGATGGCGTCAGCAATCTGGTCGACTGGCATAGCAATAACCCGAATTGCTTTACGAACTCCAATGCCATCCACGGTGCAAATAAGCTCAAAAAAGCTCATGTCAGATTCATGAAGAAAGCCCAACAATCTTGGGATCATGCGACCTTGCTGAACAGGATTACCCTCAAAAAAATGAAGGGTATGAAGAGATATTTCCTGCCCTATACGATCTTGTATCTGCCTGCGGACCAATTCCGTAACTAGGACTTGATATTCGAAGGCCCCAACTTGAATTCGGGCTTCCTCTTCTTCGGCCTTGTTCAATATGCCGGTGATCTTGGTAATCATAAAAGCTCCGGCTTCTCTATGGAAATTGCATGAATATGAGTAAGGCCGATCGCCATTGCATCTGCAACATCGGGAGGTTCAGGCAAATCTACCAACCCTAATTCCCTTTGAATGGCCCATTGCACTTGCAACTTCCCTGCCCTACCACTGCCTGTCAAAGATTTCTTAACACGGGTAGGATTATAACTGGTGACAGACAATTTGTATTGGGCAGCAGCAAGGAGAATTACCCCCCTGGCGTGAGCCATTAAAATCGCAGTACGGGGATGTTTATAATGGGAAAAAAGTTGTTCCACAGCCATGGATTGAGGTTTAAATTGTTCGATAATTTCCATCAAACTTTCGTAAAGGGAAGCTATCCGAACATGGAGTAATTTGCTTCCCGAATCTTTGGTGGAAATGATACCAGCTTCAAGAAGCTTGGCGCCCTGCCCAACTTTCTCCAAAACTGAATACCCAGTAACCTGCAACCCAGGATCAATCCCCAGAACTCGTGTAAAGGTCTGAGGCTGTAATTCACGGATGTTTGAAGAGGCAATCGCCATGAGTTCTTCCATGAAAAGCCAATGAAAGGCTGTTTAAGGCCCAACGCGCCAGCCGGTTTCTCCGGGCCGATCTTCCAAAGTGATGTTTAACTCGGTCAGCCTTTTACGAACCAGATCAGCCAAGGCAAAATTCTTTGCCTTCCTAGCCTCAGCCCTAATATCGATCAGGAGAGTCATCACCCCATCCATCAACTGATTATCACCTTGAGCGGATGCAGCTTCTTGTGGTTCAAGAAACAGTCCAAGAATCTGAGTGATTTCCCTGAAAACACTAACAGCAGTAAGGAATTCAGCCTTGGCTTCGGGAATGGCCTCGGGGGTTTCAATCTTCGATTGATTTGCAAAGCGATTTAAAGCATTCAGAAATTCGTGCAAGGTACCCAGCGCACCACCAGAGTTAAAATCGTCTGAGAATGCATCCAGGAAAGCATCTCGAAGCTTATAAATTTCACCAAGAAAAGCTGAAAGACCCTGAGGCGTAGGCTGGTGCTTAAACTTACCAACAACCTGATAAAAACTATTACCACTGATGCGTTTAACTCGATCAAAGAACCGATAAAAAGATTCAAGAGACCTACGCAGTTCCAGCAAGCGATCTTCGCTATATTCAATAGGGCTGCGATAATGCGAGGTTAAAAGCAAATACCTAAGGGTTTCTGGCTGATGCTTTTTCAACAACTCGGTAACTACTATTTCATTACCTTCGCTCTTCGACATTTTCTTGTCGCCTGTCTTCATCAACCCGTTATGAAGCCAGTATCGTGCAAAGGTTTTTCCTGTGAATGACTCGGATTGCGCCAGTTCATTTTCATGATGCGGGAACTGTAAATCCAGCCCTCCCCCGTGCATATCGAAAGATTCGCCCAATAATTTCATGCTCATGGCAGAGCATTCGATATGCCAGCCTGGCCTTCCAGATCCCCAGGGGCTATCCCACATCGGTTCGCCTGGCTTAGCGCCTTTCCAAAGCGCAAAGTCACCGGGGTTCCTTTTTCGTTCATTAATTTCAATCCGGGCGCCCGCCTCAAGTTGTTCAGGATCCCGGTTACAAAGCTTTCCATAATCTTCATCTTTGGAAACATCAAAATAGACATCCCCCATCGATGCGTAAGCAAATCCTTTTTCGATCAAGCCGCTGATCATCGATTGAATTTCGCCAATATAATGCGTCGCTCTGGGAAAGTGATCAATGCCCGTAACTTGAAGTTTCTTAAGATTGGAAAGATAATCTGCAGTCACCCTTTCAGCGAGTTCTGTCACCGTAGTATTCTGTTTTTTTGATTCGACGATCAGCTTGTCATCAACATCGGTGATGTTAACAACAAAGTTGACCTGATAATCAAGATAAGAAAGGTAGCGCTTGATGGTATCAAAGATGACGGGGCCAACCATATGCCCAACATGGCTTGGTTTGTAAACCGTGGGGCCACAAACATACATGCCAACCTTACCGGGTTGCATTGTTTGAAAATCTTCTTTTTGGCGTGTTAGCGTATTGTAAACTTTAATCTGCATGCATAATCCTTTACTAAACGACCTGTTCCACTCTAGGAACGACCCAAAAGAACCACCACCTGGCAACTCATTGCCTCTACCCTTCCAATAAAACCAACTTTTTCACCGGTCTTCGCCTTAACATTCACACACGAGCCATCCAAAGAAAGCAATCGGGCTAGATTATCTCTGATACGAGATTTCACCATTCCCAATTTTGGCTCCTGAGCAAAAATAATGACATCTACATTGATAAGATGCCAGCCCAGAGTTGCAATTTGAGCCAGCGAATGTTGTAGAAAGATTGATGAATCCACATCTTTATTGGCAGCATCGGTATCGGGGAAGGCATCGCCAATATCCCCAAGCCCAGCAGCACCAAGTATCGCATCCGTAAGGGCGTGCAACACAATATCGGCATCGCTATGGCCAGCTAATCCACGAGGGTATTCAACTAATATCCCACCTAGAATTAGCTTTCTTCCTGCTTCAAGCCTGTGTGTATCGTGGCCGATTCCAACCCGATTCATCCCGGGGCTCCATCCTGGTTAGTTGTCAAAAGGCACGCCTACCGCAAAGTTCTCAAAGCGCATCATATTTTTGTTAAAGGTGAGGGTGATTTCACCTACGGGACCGTTACGCTGTTTTCCGATGATCACTTCGGTGAGGCCTTCATGCTGCCCAGGCTCAAACCTTTCAGGCCGGTGCAATAGTATCACGGTATCTGCATCTTGCTCGATACTACCTGATTCGCGCAAATCCGAAAGCCTCGGCTTATGATCTTGCCTATCTTCAGAAGAACGATTTACCTGAGCCAATGCGATAACGGGAATAGAAAGTTCGCGAGCCAAACCCTTTAACCTACGGCTAATTTGAGCCACTTGCTCCTGCCTAGGGTCTCTACGATTTTCTGGCTCGATCAACTGTAAATAGTCGATCACCACCATTTTAAGATCATTTCTTAACTTCAATCGCCTAGCATTTGCAGCTATTCGAAGCATACCCTGACCAGGCGAGTCATCAATAAAAATCTTGGCGTTTCTCATTATACCACTGGCTGCAATCAGCCTTTCCATATCTTCAGCATTCATCAAACCTTTTCGCAATTTCTGGGCATCAACTCGCGCATGGGAACACAAAAGCCTCTCCACGATTTCAACCCGCGATTGTTCCAATGAACAAAACAACACCGTAGATTTCTCATCTACAGCAATATTGCGAATCAAGTTCAATGCAAATGCGGTTTTCCCAACCGATGGCCTCGCTGCGATGATTATCATTTCGCTATTCTGAAACCCTGCAGTTACCTCATCTAAATCTGGATAACCACTACTTATCCCACTAATCGAAGAGCCACCGCGTGTCTGACGCTGGTCAATACGATCAAAGGTTTCTTCCAGCATTTTATCCATGCCATAGACACGGCCTGTTACACCGCGCTCTGCAACATCAAGCATTTTTCCTGTGGCTTGATGAAGCAATTCATCAGCTGGCCCAACTTGGTCATAAGCATCCCGAAGGATTTCATTACCAACATTAATGAGAGATCGCACAATCGAACGGTCGCGAACAATATGAGCGTAGTGCACAGCATTAGCTGCGGTGGGGGCAGCATCCCAAAGCTCGGCCAAGGCACCATAGCCTCCGACATCATCAATTTGATTGGCTAGTTTAAGAGCTTCGGTGAGAACCACTAAATCTACTGGTTTGCCTGCCTCGTAAAGAACGATCATGGCTTTATAGATTTTTTGATGGGCGTCAGAATAGAAGTTATCAACATTAAGGATTTGAACGACATCGCCTATGACATCGTTGCTTCTGAACATACTACCTAGAACAGATCGTTCAGAATCGAGGCTTTGGGGCAGAAGTCGCCCCGAGCCCGAACTTTCATAACTGGCAGAAGCCATGGGAATCCTCCCGGCAAGTGACTTCCCGGGAAGATATGCGCCCCGGTTAAATGAGGCCTAATCTAAATTACTTTCCGGGAATTACAGCAACAGTAAGTTCTGTTTCGATATCGTAACCAAGATTTAGCTTAACAGCATAAATGCCAGTTTCCTTGATGGCACCTTCGAGACGAATCATCTCTTCTTCGATCATAAGATTCTTCGCTTTGAGAGCCTTCAAAATTTCCGCTGCACCAACAGAACCGTAAAGATGACCTTCTTCATTAACTCGGGATTCGATATTCACACCACCAAGGCGAACAATTTGTTCAGCCATGGCTTTAAGGTCAGCGTGACGAGCATCGCGAGCTTGTTGAAGCTTAACTTTAAATCGATCAAGGAGTCGCAAGTTATGTTGGGAAGGCGCAGTTGCAAGGCCTCTTGGCAAAAGGAAATTTCTGCCATAACCATGGCGAACTTCGACGACTTCGCCTTGTTTGCCAACATGAAGTACATCCTGAGTAAGAACCAGCAGCATGCCGCCGGATTTACCTTTGATGACCTGAGCTCTTTTCCGTTTGTTATGTTCCAAAGTCTTATTCACTTTTAAACTCCCTTAGCCCTTCATTTAGAAGGGAAGTTCTTCATCTTCACGAGGAGCAGGGCGATTGCCGCCTTCTTCTGCAAAATCCTCAGCACCAAAATCATAGGCGTCACCGCCAGAGGATGCGCCACCTTTACGGGGTGCACCTTTGGACTGTCCGCCGCCATCTTCTGAATTACCTCGGCCATCAAGCATTTGCAAGCTATCGACAACAATTTTAAGCGCTTGCCTTTTCTCGCCGGCCTGAGAAGTCCACTGTTCTAAGATTATATGACCTTCAAGGTAGCATTGCTTGCCTTTGGTCATCATTTGTTCAACACGGTCAGCAAGTTTACCGTAATCACCACGATTAAAAGCCTGACAATCAAGAAACACCGGCTCATCAACCCACTCGCCGCCTTTTTTGGTGCGATTATTAACCGCAAAACCAAACTTAGCAACTTTGCCACCATTACTAAAAGTCCGAATCTCAGGATCCCTAGTCAATCGGCCAATAAGCATTACTTTGTTGAGGTTCGCCATGGTGTCACTGCTCCTGTGATATTAACGGTACTTTTTGCCAACTGAAAGCTTGTTACAAGTTAAATTAGAAATCTCAAAACTCAAGCTTAGCAGCAACAAAGGTACGCTGAAAATACTCGTTAATCCTTGCTATCATAGCGACGACCACCGCCACCACCGCCACCACGACGGGAACCACGATCATCTTCTTGGAAATAATCTTCGCCCGTAGGATCTTGTTGAACCGTCTGCAATGCAACAGGCCTGTCTTCACGAGCCAAAGAAAGCAAGACATCAACAAGCTTGGGGTCAATTTTAAGGAAAAGGAAACGAAGGATATTTTCATTAAGGAGGCAGTCATGTTCAACAGCCGCCAAGTTTGGCCCTTCGATTTTGATATAAATTAAATAATAAAGAGCCTTCTTTTGGCCCTTCACGGTATACGCCAATTTACGATCATCCCATGGGCGGGAGATTAAAATTTCAGCCTTGTGCTTTTCAAGGATGGCATGAACCTGATTGGATAACTCGGTGGTGTTTCCTGCGACCTTATTGGTGTCGAGCAAAAACATGCATTCATAAACATTCACATTAGCAGTACTCACACTCTCAATATTCGCATTCGCAGTCATGATTTACACCCTATCCTTGATAAGAAAACTACAAAAATTTTGTTACTTTACCGGGCCGTTGAATCGATTCATACAAACTTGAATCCCATCCTTAACCCAGCTCCAAACCGCATCTACCGCATCATCTACCATCATTTTCGCTTCGGTCATTTCGTGAGGCCTGAACTTGCCCAACACATATCCTGACAAATTAGCTTCACTCGGACCGCCAACACCAAGTCGAACTCTGGGGTAAATCGTGCTTCCCAGTTTATTTTGTATATCTCGGAGGCCATTATGCCCACCGTGACCGCCTTCCGCCCGAATCCGAATCTTGCCCAAAGGCAAATTCACATCGTCGCAAAGTACTATCAAATCTGCAAACTCAACCCGATAAAAACCCAATATCTCTGATACGCACGTCCCACTAAGATTCATGAATGTCATGGGCTTTACAAGTAAAATCTTTTGCTCACCCTTAACTACCTGACAAACTGCACCATGAAACTTTAACCCGTACTTACCATCCCCATCCGTCTTCGCTATTTTGTCAAGAACATCAAACCCTATGTTATGGCGGGTACCATCATAATCAACACCAGGGTTTCCCAAACCCACAACCACCTTCATGCGTCTGCCCTTTTGTTAAATCCAAAAGGCTAATAATTATTCTTCGTCATCAGCTACTGGCTTGGGTTTCTTAATAACCTCAGGTTCGGTAGCAGCGGCGCCAAGTTCTGGAGGCATCGTAGATGCTACTTCAGCTTTAGCCGATACGATTTGAACAACAACTGCATCTTCATCTGCAAGGAATACAACCCCTTCAGGAGCAACCAGTTGTTTAACATGAATTACGCCACCTACTTGCAATTCGCTAACATTTACACGAATCACATCAGGAATATTTATGACCAAACACTCAATGTGAATGGAATGCATGGGCATATCAAGAACACCACCTGCCAACAGGCCGGGTGCAGTGCCCTTCAATTCAAGAGAAACGGTGATATGGATTTTCTCATCTGCGCTAACGCGAGAAAAATCGACATGAATCACATCATTTCCAAGATAATCCCATTGCACATCGCGGATAAGCGCCTTTTCAATCTTGCCATCAGTTTCAAGATCAACTAGGCGAACGCCATGCTTTACAATCTTCATAAGTTCATCATGGCTGGCAGAAAGGCTAACAGCACTTTCTTTATGGCCATAGATAACACAAGGCACCATGCCTGTTTTTCTAAGCTTTTTAGCAGCTTTTGATCCATGTTCTATGCGACTTGATGCTTTAACTTTTACAACTTGAACCATGACATTTATACCTGAAAAAAAAATAAAGGAACCAACCACTACTGGGTAGTTCTCTTGAGTGTCTCAATGCAGATAAGATATTATCGTAAACAGAGGGGCAAGGAGCAATAGGCTGAAGAAAAAAACCTCAATTTAAGAAGAATTTATGCAGCTTTTTTGAGGCTTCTTGATCGATCTTGATTGGGTAATACTAGCACGCCAGCAAGTCTGCTGCCAGAATCTTCAATTCTTCCAAGTATTTCTTCTACGGTTGCAGAACCTGATTTACTTGCGGGTACTAAAAGACAAATTCCATCACATTCTCGTGCCAACCCCAAAGAACCTGACTCTTCGGACCAAATTCCACCATCAATAAGAATTAGACGGTGCTGCTTTCTTAAAGTACGAATCAACCCCCTAGGTGAACGGGCGATCAGTCGTGGGCCGTTTTTAGCTCCACCATTTCGACTTCCTGCAGTCACCACTTTTAATCCAGAAATATTTGTATCTTGCAAGCAATCTTCAAGTTCAGCTTTACCCGATACAACATCTCCCCAACCTGGAGATTCCTGCAAGCCTAACCAACGCTGCAAATTTCCAGAATTCTCTTTCGCTTCAACTAACACCACTTCGCCCAACAATGCGGCTTCTTTTGCCAATTTAAGCACCGCATCCGCAATTTGCACTGCAGGTGGAGTTACAAATAACAAGGTTCCTTCTTGCTTGGTTGGAAATTCCGCTATCAAACTTTTCATTAAGTCTGCGTAACAACCACCTTCATCTTCAGAAACTTGGGTATTAACTGCGGGCAAGATCGCAGAAATGGCTGGCGCAATCTCTGGCTCGATGGTACTTAATTTTAATTTGGGGCCTTCTACTACAGGAGCAACTACAACAACATCGGGCGAACCAACGAGATAACCTTTGGGCCCAACCTCAATAAAAGAAAAGCCATTGCCAAGATTATTATCTTGAGGCTGCTCTACTGCGGATTCCTGAATGGGCGCAAGTTCCTGCATTGGGACAGGTGCTACATCAATTTTTTTGGTTTTGCGACCAGTTTTGGGTTTTGCCCCTGAACCTAGCGCATCGAACATTCTTGCCATCCTTGAAAAACCTCCGTTTAGGCAATGAAGCCTAATCCTAGGCAGTCCTGCCTAATTCGCCATTATTTAATAATCGGACTTCTGGGCCCTGCACTCGATCAATGTTTTGTAAAAGATCAAATTCTTTGTTTTCTCGAAATTGAAGCCAAGGGCGTTTCAGCAATTCGATAGCAGCTTGCACATGCTCCAGATCCAGCCTATTTTTCCCTGTCTGGGTTACTTGCTGGTGCGAGATTTCTCCCACTTGATTTAATATGCGCGGGATACCACAACTAAACGAAACCAGCTTTTCAAGGGCGCTTTCAGTAAAGTAGCTCGGCAATTTTTGCGCAAATCTAGCATGATGGATTAAATAATCAGCGGCTTCGTATTTGCCCAAAGGTTCGAGAGAAGGGCAAACCGTAATGCGTTGTTTAAAAGATTCAAAGTAAGGTTTTTTGAGAGTTTCAAGAATATCAGGCTGGGCTAAAAGAACCACTTGGGCTGCCCTGCCCGCCCCCATTTCAAGGTTTCCAATCATTCGATATTCTTCGAGCAATTCTGGATGTAAAAGGTGCGCCTCATCCTGAATGATTAATGCTGGACCATTCTCTGCAAAAGATTCATAGAGCTTTTCGGTGAGATCCATGCGCAACTCTTGTGCAGTTTGTTTAGGGCTGGTAAACCCAAGATCAAAAAGAATCCCCTGCAGCAAACCAAGGGTGTTATCAAATCTGGCATGCGGAAGAAAAGCCACTGCTTTAGGGTTTTCAAGCCTTTCAAGTAACACCTGTGCTAATAAGGTTTTGCCCAATCCGGGCTGCCCAATTAAGAGGGCAAAAGGTTCGCCAAATTCCAATGCTTTAACAAGCCCCGCCAACGCTACCTCGTGACCCGTTGATGGGTAATAGTACGAAGCATTTGGGGTGGTGGGGAAAAATCTGCCTGAAGTATCGTTATTCAGGCCAACCATAAACAATATCTCTCCTAAGTTTCATGATTCATTCAAGAAACCAAAGGAAGTATCGGCACAATATGCCACTAACTTAAGGTGTTAGGAATTACCTAGTTGAACCGGATTGGTGCTTTTCCGAAGAAAACTTAGTCCCTGAGCTTACCGAAGGGGCCACACTCCTTTGTCCACAATGAGCGGCGGATGTAAATCCGCTGGTGCTCGCCCCTCGCCTTTTTCTTTCTTTTTCTTCCCCCTACTCCCAACCCTCTTCCCTCCGGGAAAAGGGCCCTTCGCTTCGCTAGCCCGGGTAATAACCTCCTCCACTTTTACTTGCTATTGATTGATATGAGCTTGTTTAAAGCCAGAGTAGTTGCGATGGGGAAGCCCCACTGCAACTACTCCATTTGAACCTTTAATGAGAGAACAAAAGGGGTCAGGTCTCTTTTTCGGCAGTGAGTCTGAACCAAGAACAAAATATGTTAAGTGCTGAAAAAGAGACCTGCCCCCTTTTGTTCAACAACCGTGGCAAATAATTCTGTTTATTCTTCTTTCCGTGTTCTGCTTCTGCTTATTCTTCCTTCCGTGGCTATGCTTCTGATTATTTCCGTGTAATTCCGTGTTAATCTGTGGCAAATGCTTCTGCTTATTCTTCTTTCCGTGTTCTGCTTCTGCTTATTCTTCCTTCCGTGGCAAATGCTTATTCTAAATTCCGTCGCTCACGCAACCAGCTCTGAAAGATATGTTGCTTTTGTTTTCCCTAAACCTATTTTTTATAAAGGCTTACGATAACGCACATGATGAATTGGCTTGCCTTGCGCTACGAATTTTCTCTCAAAATTGGTGAGATGGCCATCCACCAGAGAATCTGGGCTATCTTCACCCCAGGGTTCGCCCACTAAAGATGGAAGCTTTTCTGCAAAGAGAGCAGTTATTTCCTGAAAATACTCTTCGACATCGGTTGCAATATTAATCCACCCGCCCGGCATCAGCACAGGGGGAATGGATTGCACAAAATCTGCATCAAAAAGCCTGCGCTTATGGTGTCTTTTTTTCCACCATGGATCTGGAAAGAAGATATTTACCGCTTTAAGCGAACCGGGCACGATAGACTTTGAAACCACCAATTTTGCATCTGCGCAGCACACTTTTACATTGGCTAATTTTCGTTTGACTAATCGAGTAGCGGTATAAAGTTGGTACTTCCGAATGATTTCTATGCCAAAATAGTTGATATGAGGGTTAACTTGGGTAGCGTTAAGCAGAAACCAACCTTTTCCGAAACCTATTTCCATTTCAACCGGGTTGGAATTTCCGAAAAGGGCTGGCCAATCAAAGGTTTCAGGTGGCTCGGGAACATTGGCGGTACATGGTGCAAGTTCCTCGAGAGATAGTCGTATAGGTTTTCGCACTTTTACACCCAAAAGAAATGGCTTAGCTGGCGGGGTTCATGCTTAAGGGGCCACCAATGACTTCGCAATGGAAAGCCATGGTTGAACCCACAAAACCTTGAACACTAAAAATAGTTTGCCTACGATTAATTTTGATTGATTTACCCACTAAAACAAGCTTATCGCCTGGTTTAACAACAGAGCGGAATCGAACATTTTCCAACCCTAAAAACCCAATGAAATCACCCTTCAACAACCCCTGACTCACTATATAGTAAGAGCATAATTGGGCTGCGGATTCGCACATGATCACGCCTGGAAGAATCGGGTAACCGGGCATATGCCCTCGAACCCAAAACTCATCATTACGCACATCTTTATAACCAATAATAATTTGTTTTTCAGGGTCGATCAGCAAAATCCCATCCAAGTGTTCCATTTCGAAACGCTGAGGATTCGCCTTACGGATTTCTTCCTGACTTATTACAACTTTGTTTAAGTCGAGGGTTGTATGATCAAAAATAGCTTCAGGAGGCATAATTAAAACCTAACCAAAGGAAAACAATAAATCTTATCGTTTATAATACGAAATTTAAGAGCGTAAGTAGCAAAACTAATCCATCATTTATTAGTTAGTTTTAATTGTGACACCGATGACACTACAATTCATCAGCAATGAGGGCTTTTTGTGGAACAGTTTCATGTGATCGGGGCAGGCGGAATCGGATTAGCAATTGCTACAAGCCTTTATAAAGCTGGCAAACAGGTTCTTCTTATCGAAAATAACCCTGAAAAAATTGCGTTCTGCAAAGCCCATGGCGCCATTGTTGACAAACAATCTTTCCCCATTAACATCGAAGCGTTTGAAAACTGGGCCCCCTGCCCTAATGTCGTCAATATTCTTTGTGTCAAATGCTACAACAATGATGAAATATTAAAAAAGACCAACGATCAATCGTTGCTTTTTCCCATTCAAAATGGCTTTGACGAGCTCTTAACTTCCAGGCCTTTAATTGGAGAAGGAATCGCATCTTTTATTTCCGAATGTAGACCCCAAAAAACCATTGCAGCAATTACTCGTAGCGGGAAACTTCATTTGGGCCCGATTCAACCTTGGACAAACATGCCCCTACTTTTTGAATTAAAATCAGCCCTAAGACAAGGTGGGATTGATTCCCACTTAGTTGCTTGGAGCTTGCCTTATAAAAACACCAAGTTGATGTACAACGCTGCAATCAGCCCATTGACAAGCGCTGGGGGGTTCGAAAACTCTGAGCTTTTAAAACCGGGCAAACTTCGAACCTTGTTCTTTCAACTCTTGCTTGAAAACCATGCAATTTTAAAAGCATCTAACCAACCAATGGGCACCATCGGGCCCTTCCACCCTGATAAAGTTGCCTGGTTACTAACTCATAAATGGTTGGGAGAAAGCATGGCGCCATTTTTCAGGCCCTCCCTAAAAAAAACCTACTGCTCTATGTTTCACGATGTTAAGGGCGGGGTAACAGAAATCGAAAATTACAACGGCTATCTCTCCCGCCTTGCCAAAGCCTCTAAATTGCCCAGCCCCTTGAATGACTTAGCACTTAAAGTCATAACCCAGATGGCTTCCGAGCGAAGTACAGGCAATGCCCACTGGCTTAATGCAATTCTTGATGCCTTCTAACTTCCGAATCGCCCTTTTAAAACAAATCCATCTCGACTTGGCAGCACGATTTCATTTATTCTTCCTACTTATTGCATTATTTTGCTAGGGAGAAATTTAATCATGTCAACCGATTCCACAATCAAAGCCTCTGCCAAGGAAAAAATTAAAGGCTGGATAAAGATGGCCATCGGAACAGCAGGCGGCTTGCTTTCAGGGGCTGTCGTAATGTATGTCACCCCCTTGGTTGACAAGGTGGTTCGGCCATCGAAACCCTTGGCTAATTTTTCTCATGAAAAAGATGGGCTCAAGATTCGGTTTCAGAATCTATCTTCAGGGGGTCAAGGGTGGTGGGAGTTTGGCGATGGCACTCCTTTAGAGCCTGTTTCTCCTGAGCGCGAATTTGTTAATCATGTTTACACCAGGCCCGGGGAATACACGGTTAAAATGACTCTGCGAAATGTTCTTGGTGAAGAAAACGAAAGGCAGGTTGTCGTTCGCCTTGACCCGCCAACAACCCTTGAACCAACGAAGGTACTTAACTTGGAAGCTGTTCCGGTTAGTGCTGGGTCTTATGCACCTGCAACTTTCAAAATCATGAGCAAAGTAAAAAACGCCCAGTTATGTGTTTGGGATTTGGGAGACGACCGCCCTCTCGAAGTTACCAATGCACAAGGTAATGAAAAAATGGTTACTTTTCAAAAACCGGGCGGGTATGTCATCAAGCTTGCCGCGGTCAATGGCTTAGAGCATGATCAAAAAACTGAAATTGTTAATGTAATGGAACCGCCTGAAGGCACCGTTACCGCACTACTCACCATTTCAGATACCGGCATCAATGTCGAAAAAACCAATCGAAATGGCACTTTTTCAACCACCTTTCTTCCAGAACATAGTGACCCGATTTTCCATTTCGAAAGGCAACTGGCTGCAAGGCCTAATTTCACATTCGGCGATGTTCGCTTTCAAACCCCTTCCGGAGAAATCTTGCGAATGGGGCAAAGAACCCAAATGATTCTCGACCCAGCCGTTTTTAAACTTCAGTCCGTTAGAAATCTCTTACTGACAATTTCAGCAGACCGTAAAATCTTGCGGCTTACCGGGGAACTTGTTCGAAGTGAAGATGCCTCGTTAGGTAAAGCCCCACTTCCAACCATGACTTTGCCTGTTGAATTAGTGGAAGAAAGAAGAACCCCCGCTAGCAGGTCTGGCGTCCCAGTTGCAACAACGGTTGCAATTCCAAGTAATGGCCAATCCAGTGTTGCAAGCCTAATTTTGCCCTCACTTCCACAAGATTGGGTAGAAGTACAAAGAAAAATAAGGCTTGAACTACGCGATGAAACCTCAACCCTTTGGCAGGAAAGTAAAATCCCATCCAATGGCTTATTAACATTCCAGAATAAAAGATTTCTTATTTCTGCAACCAAAAGTGCAGAGCAAATACGAATCGATCTGGTAGAAAATCAACCCGAAACAAAGCCCACTCCGAACAACTAGTTCGATACTTTTTGCCCAATACTACAACCAAATCGCCTCTTCTTTCCTATAGTGAAACATAGGCAGAAGAGGGTTGTAGTTTATGACTGAGAATAACTTTGCGCTTTTTCCCAATTCCTTGAAAAAACAGGGGGACGACTCCCTGTTGATCGATTGGAATGATGGCCATCAAGGCATCTTGGGCTGGAAACATCTCAGGGGAAATTGCCCCTGTGCAACTTGCAGGGATGAACGGGATAAACCTGCCAACCCTTTCCATATTCTTAAACCTTCTGAATTGGTGCAACCTGCCCCTACATCGCTGGTTCCGGTAGGCCATTATGCCTATCGAATAGTTTGGAACGATGGGCACGATTCTGGAATATATACCTTGGAAAGCTTGCGCGCCCTGTGCCAGTGCCAAGAATGCATATCAAAGAAAACCACTACCTAGAAATTTACCATAAGGAAATAAGTCATGCAGCCACAAGCTAAGCCTTCCCAATATTCGAACCATCATTGCAGTAGCAAGCGGAAAAGGCGGGGTTGGAAAATCAACTGTTTCTGCGAACCTGGCTTTAGCACTTGCTGCTAGCGGTAATAAAGTTGGGTTGATGGATGCAGATATTTATGGCCCAAGCATGCCGACCATGATGGGAATCAATGGCGTAATCGATCAATCAACGACCCCCCTTCCCCTAGAAAAGTATGGCCTAAAAATCATGTCCATGGGCTTTTTGGTCCCGCCAACTCAAGCTGTTATCTGGCGCGGCCCCATGGTCCACAGAGCACTCACCCAATTTCTTTCAGACCTTGATTGGGGCGTACTTGATTACCTCGTAATTGATTTACCACCAGGCACAGGCGATGCCCAACTTACCTTGACTCAAACTGTTCCATTGAATGGCTCGGTTATTGTTACTACCCCTCAGGAAGTCAGTATGATTGATGCCCGAAAAGGCATCGAAATGTTTAAGCAGGTTCGAGTTCCAATCCTTGGCATCATCGAAAACATGAGCTACTTTATTGGAGATGATGGCAAAAGGTACGAAATCTTCCGTCATGGGGGCGGAGCCAAACTTGCTCAAGAATATAATGTACCTTTTCTGGGTGAAATACCGATCGATCCCAAAGTTGCAGAATCTGGCGATGAAGGGTTGCCCATCGTTCTAAAGCATCCTGAAAGCCTTGTAAGCAAAGCGTATATGGCCTTGGCTAAATCCGTGGTTAGTGAATTAGGCACCATGGTTGCGCCTAAAGAATTGCCAAAACTCGAGCTATAAAAAAGATAAAACCCGCATACCGAGGGGGATCGATATGCGGGTCAATTTCCCATGACTAAATTGGGGTAGTGTAGAAGGCTAATTGGGGGGTGCCATCCACACTTCATGGGTATTCCGCCGGGGGACGGTTTTCACTGCTACTTTGCCCAACAAATGTTCCAGATCTGCAGGGCCACTCTTCTCTATCCCGGCCCCTTTGACAATCTGTTCCATTGCTTCAAGGCCGCTGATATAAGTAAAGCAACAGGCGTGCCAATAACTAATATTATTTCAAAGCAAGTCAAAAGGCCTTTAATACAAGGCCTTTTGATCAACGCGATGTTTTTTGTAGAATCATCGACATTGAAGAATTATGGTAGTTTCTACAATTGCTGAACTTTTGTTTGGTAAAAATTTCAATCATCGAGCAGGGATTACAAAACATCATGAGCACCCCTCCTTCCCAACTTCGCCATTTGCTATCAAAACCTGGAATCATCCGTAGTTTAGGTGCCCACGATGTTTTTACAGCCCTTCTTGTTCAGCAAGCCGGCCTTGAAACTGTTTTCCTTGGCGGCTTTGGTACCTCTGCAAGCTTACTTGGCCTTCCAGATGTTGGCTTAATTACTCTCACCGAAATGGCAGATGCTGTACGACGCATGGCTTCTAGGCTTCACATACCCGTAGTTGCGGATGGGGATACCGGTCATGGCGATATTCATAATGTTCAGCGCACTGTTCGCGAGTTTGAAAATGCAGGCGCTGCTGGCATTCTTCTTGAAGATCAGGCAAACCCTAAGAGATGCGGGCATTTTTCCGGTAAGCAAATAGTTTCTACAAAAGAATGGCTTGATCGCCTGAAAGCAGGGCTCGACGCTAGAAAAAATCCTGATTTCATCATCATCGCTCGAACAGATTCCCGGGCTATCGAAGGGGTTAATGCTGCAATTGATCGTGCCAATCAGGCCAAAGATTTGGGAGTCGATGTCTGCTTTGTTGAAGCCCCGCAATCAATCGAAGAACTTCAACTTATAGCCAATGAAGTCAAACTCCCCCTACTCGCCAACATGTTAACTGGCGGAGCTACCCCCATTCTTTCTGCCAACGAACTTGAAACCATGGGCTACAAAATTGTTGTCTGCCCAATTGAAAGCCTTATGGTTACCGCTGCAGCCATGAAGCAATTGCTTAAGGTGTACATGGAATATGGCAGAGTCGACCGCCCAGATGCGGGCGCAATGTTTAACTTTACAGAACTTAAAGAAACCCTTGGGCTAGAATCTATCTCCGCTTTGAAACAGCGCATTGAAAGCAAATAACTGCGGGAAGCTTATTCAACAATCAAAACTCTTAAATCCATCACATTGGTTCCGGTTGGGCCGGGTTGAAAAAGTGATCCAGCAGTTTTGAAATAATGATAAGCATCATGGCGGGCGAGAAAATCGGAAGCGTTCATTGTGCCAGACTGTTTTAGAGTGTTGGAATCTGCAAATGCCCCTGCAGCATCGGTAGGGCCATCTTCGCCATCGGTCCCCGCTGCAAGAAAAGTGATTCTATCCAAATTATGATCTTTAAGCGCACAAAGAAAAGCGAGCGCCATCTCTTGGTTTCTGCCCCCTTTACCCGGGTTTTGGCCTAAATTTACCGTTGTCTCACCACCCGATAAAATACATACAGGGGCCTGACTGGGCTGATCATACTTAAGACTAGATCGGGCGATCGAGGCGTGAATCGATGCCAACCCAGCGGTATCGCCCTCCATACAAGACCCAAGATTAATTACCTGATACCCAAGTTGCCTGGCTTGGTTGGCAGCAGCATCGAGTGCTAGGGCATTATTCCCGAGAACTTTATTGCGAATACTTGCAGGCAAATCTTTGGGAGTATCTGAAATCTTCCCTGCTATTCCCGATTGCAAATGCTGGAGAATAGAAGCAGGGGTTTTATCTAATAGAAGATGTTTTTCCAAAATGCTAAAAGCATCTTTAAAAGTCGTGGGGTCATTTACCGTGGGGCCAGAACCTATTACATCGAGCTTATCTTCAATAACATCGGACAAAATCAAAGTAACAATTTTTCCTTTTCCTTGAGTAGCTTCAAGGAAGGCCTGAGCAAGTCTGCCACCTTTAATTTGTGAAAGGTGCTTTCGAACGCAGTTTAATTCATTGATAGAGGCGGAAGTTCCCGAAAGAAGCGAGGTAACTTTTTGTTTGTCTTCAAGAGAAACCCCAGAACAGGGTAAGGGCATCAACGCTGATCCCCCTCCAGAAATCAAAGCCAGGAGCAAATCACCTTCTTTTGCTTCTTTGGCAAGCTGGATCATCGATTTAGAACCTTCAACTGCTTTAGCAGTAGGTTGATTCATTCCCGCTGGCCTAGCTAAATTAAGCTTAATTTTTTCTAACTTTGGGTAATTTGCTTCGGGAACATTCAAAATCCCAACTGTTTTATATAAAAACGGCTTTATTTCTTTTTCAAGGCCAAGTGCCATGGCTGCGGTAGCTTTACCCCCGCCCACGACCAAAACACTTGCAGCCTCCCTTAAAACGGACAGAAAGGAGGCATCGGACTGAACAAAATGAGCCACCAAATCCCTTGGGTCAACAGCCTTAACCCCTTTACTCCAAATAACTTCCAGCTTTTTTCTCGACTGAGTTGATGGCTTCATTATAACTCCTATAGCCTAATTAGCAGGAGAGACCCGTTTTAACACTTATCTGCAATTGTTTATCGAATATTCAAAGCAAACTTTAAAAGAATGAAATATTCACAATTATTTTGGAACCTTATCACGAATAAGCCGACTAACTTAATG
>Ga0255092_1000324_pt1 | contig 19010 bp, 17 predicted proteins | sample Colum_Yuk_RepC_8_2_FD_188454 | JGI IMG/M metagenome (GOLD analysis project Ga0255092, IMG submission 188454) | Freshwater microbial communities from Columbia River, Oregon, United States - Colum_Yuk_RepC_8d | ecosystem: Environmental > Aquatic > Freshwater > River | place: USA: Oregon...
CACCGGGCTCAAGTATTACCGCATCACCGGCCCCACCTCCGACAAGGCCGTGTATGACCCCGTGCTGGCGCAGCAGGCCGTGGAGGATCACGCCAGCCACTTCCTGGCCGCCCGCTGCGAGCAGGCACGCAAGCTGGGCGGGCTCATGGACCGCCCGCCGCTCATCGTCGCCCCCTACGATGCCGAGCTGTTCGGCCACTGGTGGTATGAGGGCCCGCAGTTCCTCGACCTCTTCGTGCGCAAGGCCTACTACGACCAGCAGGACTTCAAGCTCGTCACCCCGAGCGACCACCTCAAGGACGGACCCACGCTCCAAATCGTCCGCCCCAGCCCGTCGAGCTGGGGCGAGGAGGGTTATTGGAAGCTCTGGCTCAACGACACCAACGAGTGGATCCTCCCGCACCTGCAAGTCGCGCAGGAGCGCATGACCGCGCTGGCCCGCGCGCACCCGGAAGCCGCCGGCCTCACCCTCCGCGCGCTCAACCAGGCCGCCCGCGAGCTCCTCCTCGCGCAATCCAGCGACTGGCCCTTCATCCTGCGCACCGGCACCAGTCCGGACTACGCGCGCAAACGGGTGAAGGACCACCTCCTGCGCTTCCTCACGCTGCATGGGATGCTCACCACCGGCCAGTTCGATGAGGCGTGGCTGGCCCACATCGAGTGGCTGGATAACCTCTTCCCCGACGTGAAATACCGGAATTGGGCGTGAGCCGGTGGGGGCAGGTGCATGCACCGGTAAGAAGCTGGTGGAAAAACCGGCGGACACTGCTAAAGATTCCCTCGTGCCCAACAGGTTCAAAGTGGTTGGCGTGCTCCTATTCCTTGGCGTTGCTGTCTTGGGTGGGGCGAAGGTGGGTTTCGCCGCCGATCAAACCAAAACCTCCAAGCAGCCGGTCCAGGAGCCAAAGCCCGTCAAGACTGACTTAGCCAATGGGGCCTACTTATCGCCCTCGGAGGTGAGGCAAGTGGTGGCCCTGGCGAAGAAATGCGGAATTGCCGATGTGGGCGAGGTGAGCACATTCCACTACCTGCCTGTGGGCGGCAAAGGCATCAGCGTTAAAAGCACCGAACGCGTTGATGGTCGAAATGTTTCATATGACCGGGTCGAAGTTCACAAGACCGGATGGAACTCATCCACCGCAAGCTCGAATAAAGTGAAGCGGGATGGAAACTTCTGGTGCAACGTGGGCGGCAAATACACAACCCTGTTCCGTAGTTACGAGTTCAAAACGCGGACCATCAAGATTCAAATTGGCAAAGGTGTGGACATTGCCCTTGCTGACCAAATCATCGGACTCTTCGTCCAAAACAAAGTCCAAGTGGACAACGATTTCAATCGCCGACAGTTCGACGAGTTATGGATCACCAAGCCAGAAGGGCTTTTCCAAAGAGACTCGAAAAGGGGCTATGAACTGCGATTCGAAGGATACCCTGTCCGTAGTCTGCTGCTGGAGATGGAAAACGGCCGGCTTGTAGTCACTGGCGTGATGCACACTGTTTTCTGAGCGGTTTGTTTTGAGTTGGTAGTGGCTGGCTCAGCCCTGCACGGCAACCTGGGCGGTGTCGCTCCACTGGCCGAAGGGTTGTCGCCATCGCAGCGGCTGCTTGGTGAGCGCTATCCAAGCCACTGACACTCGGTGGTCATGGGTTGTCACGAAGCCGGTTTCCGCCGGCTTTGTGCAACGGTGGCCGGGGAAACTTCGTGCGGGCGTCGCGGCAATGCGGTATCCAAGGCGCATGAGCGAGCCACGGGAAATTCGCAACCTGACGCTGGCGGGCTTCATGGGCGTGGGCAAGTCGTCCGTGGGCCGGCTGGTGGCGGCCGAGCTCCGGTTTGAGTTCGTGGACACGGACGAACTCATCGAGAGCCGCACCGGCGTGAAGATCACGGAGATCTTCGCCCGGTTTGGCGAGCCGGCCTTCCGCAAGTTCGAGAACGATCTGGTCGCCGAAATGGCCGGCTGGAGCGGGCGGGTCATCTCCACCGGCGGCGGGCTGGTGGTGAACCCGGACAACCTCGCCAGCCTCAAGTCGCATTCGCTCGTCGCGTGCCTCTGGGCCACGCCCGAGACCGTTTACCAGCGCACGAAACACCAGACGCACCGGCCCCTGCTCCAGGAGCCCGATCCGCTGGGGAAAATCCGCACGCTGCTGGCGGCCCGGGAGGCGGCTTACAAGAACTGCGATGTGCTCGTGAACACGGAGCAGCGCTCGGTGAAGGAGATCGCCGCCCATGTGCTGCACAACTTCCGCGCCGCCGTGCAGCATCCGCCGCGGATGTGAAAGCGGCCATCCGCCAGCGCGCCCGGGAGCTGGGCTTCGATGATTGCCGCTTCACCAGCGCCGCCGCCCCGGAACACCGCGCGCATCTGGACCGCTGGCTCGCCACTGGCCAGCACGGGGAGATGGCCTGGATCGCGCGCAACGCCCACAAGCGCGTGGACCCGCAGCAAGTGCTCGCCGGGGTGCGGACGGTGATTTGCCTCGCGGTGAGCTACGCGGAGGAAGAAGTAACCAGTAATCAGTGTTCAGTATCCAGTGGCGGCCCCGAGGCATCTGCACTGAACACTGAACACTGGCCACTGAATACTGGCGTGGTCGCCCGCTACGCCCGTTTCCCGGACTACCACGATCTCCTGGCCGAACCGCTCCGGCAGCTTACGGCGTTCGTGGACCAGCTTGGCGGCGGCACGCGTTCGCTCTGGTATGTGGACACCGGCCCGGTGCTGGAGCGTGACCTCGCGCAGCGCGCGGGTCTGGGCTTTGCCGGCAAGCACACGAACCTCATCAGCCGCCGGCTGGGCAACTGGTTCTTCCTCGCGGAGATTCTCACGCCGCTGGAGCTGGAGCCGGACGCGCCGGAGAAGAACCGTTGCGGCTCCTGCACGCGGTGCATTACCGCGTGTCCCACCCAGGCGATCACCGCGCCCTTCCAGCTTGATGCCCGCCGCTGCATCTCCTACCTGACCATTGAGTTGAAAGGCGCCATCCCGGTCGAGCTGCGCCCGGCCATCGGCAACCGCATCTATGGCTGCGACGACTGCCTGGCCGCGTGTCCATGGAACCGGTTCGCGCAAGCCGGCAGCCTGATGCGCGGGCACGCCCGGGCCGACCTCGCGCAGCCGGACCTGCTGGAGTTGCTGGCGCTGGACGACGCGGCCTTCAAACGGCGCTTCGCCGGCACGCCCATGCTGCGCACCAAGCGGCGCGGCCTGCTGCGCAACGTCTGCGTGGCGCTGGGCAACGTGGGCGACGCCTCCGCGCTCCCCGCCCTGCGGCAAGCCGCCACCGACCCCGAGCCGCTCATCGCCGAGCACGCGCAGTGGGCGATTCAACAGGTGGAGCTGCGTGAAGCGGGAGAATACAGGACTAAGAAGAGCGTTTAACGTCTTGAACCCAACGCATGGCCAGCGCTTGGTTCATTGTCGAAAAGTTCAAAGCGAGGAACTCCGTGTTGCGAGGCGAGACGGGTCACTTCGTCACGACCTTCAATAACGATTACTCGCGCCTCCTGCGCTTCGCGGCGTTGTTCGCCGGTGAGCTTGCCTGTAGTAGCGAAAACCGCCGCGTCGAGACGACGTGAAAAGCAACCAGCAAGGAACTTGAGCCATTCGCGTTCAGTAGGCGCGTTGTTCGGGCTGTGAAACTTGACCTGAACACCGATGCTGCTTGGTTCACCGCGCGCATCACCGAGTCGGTTGCCGACAAAGTCCACGCCGCGCTCGCGGCGTTTGTCACGACCTTGGTGATACCAGGCGTAGTTAGGATACGCAGCCCGCAGAACGCGTATGAAATACTGCTCGAACGCATCCCCGCGCGCTGTCTCTGACGGCGAACTCTGCTCTGCTCCTGTATCAACGTTGATTGTGGTTTCGGCAGGTTCGGCGAGCGCGGTGAGGAACTCCCGACCCTGCGAGGTGAGGTGCCATCCGGGCGATTCCTTGTCGTGTGGATGAAGATAGCCGGCTTCGACGGCAACCTTGTTGACGAAAAAGCGGAGACTAGCTTTGCCTTGCTCGGAGAGCGTGTATCCCTTCGGGTTGAGAATGGCCTCGAACGCCGCGTAGATGTCGCTCATCTGCGCAACTCCGCCACGCCCAGCGATCGCACCTAGCGCAATGCGAACTTGGTCATCGCCGGTCAACCCGGCGTCGGTTCCCTTAACTGGCCGGAGAGCGGACATCTAAAAAGGCAGTAGAGGTCGCCCGTCACTTCCGCGCGAAGATGCGGTTGGCCTCGTCGAGCGTCTCCTTGGACCCGATGTCATACCACATGCCGGGGACGCTCCAGGTGAAGACCGGCGTGCGCGGGTAGAGCCACTGGACGAGGCGGCCGGGCTGGTCGGGGTTGTTGCCCTCGGCCAGGTATTGCGCCACCAGCTTGAGCGTGGCGCGCGGGTAGTAGTAGAGCGCGATGCCGATCATCGTGCTGGCCGGCTGCTCGGGCTTCTCCTTGAAGTCGGTGATGACGCCTTCGCGGTTCACGGCCACGACGCCATACTTCTTGGCGGCATCGAGGCTTTCCACGTCATACACGCCCAGCACGGGGGCGTTCTTCGCGCGGCAAAACTCGCCGAACGCGCCGAGCTTCTCGCTGAACAAGTTGTCCGCCGCCACGACGATGAGGTCGTCGTCCACCTGCTCCTGCTTGAGGACGAGGTTCAGGTCGCCGATGGCACCGAGCTTGTTGGTGTCGTCGGTCGAGCCGTCGTTGATGATGGTGAAGGCCAGCGCGGCGCGCTTGCTGTAGTCGTCCGCCCATTTCTGGAAGTGCCCGGCGAACTTCGCGTTGGTCACGAGATAGACGCGGTCAATCCCGCTGATGGCCACGAGGTTGTCCATGACGTAGTCGATCATCGGCTTGCCCGCCACGGTGAGCAACGGCTTGGGCTGCGTGAGCGTGAGGGGATACAGGCGGGTCGCGTAGCCTGCGGCAAGAATGAGGACTTTCATCGCGGAGGGTTGTAGGCGGAATGCCAGGGCGTGTCAAAAGCAGGTTCGCCGCGCAGCGCCTGCGGGCTTCCCGGCGAACGGACCGGCTGGCTGATTTCCGCGCATGCGCCCGTCTTTTCCCGTCCTGCTTGGTTGGTGCGGCCTGTTGATTGACGTGGCGCGTGCGGCAGCTACAGCAGTCCGCGCTCGTCCAGCTCCTCCTCGGTCAAACCGAGGTAGTGCCCCAGCTCGTGGATGTAAGTGATGTGGACTTCGTCCAGGAAGACCTCCTCGTCCGCGCCGGCGAAGTCCCAGAGGTTTTCCAGGAACAAGATGATCTGCGGCGGCAACGGCAACGGCCCGCCTTCGCCATGCGGGAAGTCTTCGCCCACAAAAAGCCCCAAGGTGTCCGCGGCGACGCCGTCGGCCAGCAGATCCTCGCCGGGCAGGCGTTCGTAGAGCACGGGCAGCGGCTCGGCGCGCGCGCGGAGTTCCGGCGGCAAATCGGCGATCGTGGCGCGCACTTCCTCCTCCGCCAGGACGGGCAGGCGGTCCCACGGGACAGGCAGTCGGCGGGCCGGGGTCACGCGCGGCGGGTGCCCGCCCGGGAGCTGGCGAACCGTTTGAGCACGGCGGGATTCTGCTCGAAGAACGCCGCCAAATCGGCGAGGCACGCCACGGTGTCCGGGCTGAGGTGATGCTCGATGCCCTCGATGTCCGCCTGCTGCGTGGCGGCGTCCAAGCCGAGCAAGGAGAAGAACCGGGACAGGGTGGCGTGGCGTTCCTGAATCTGGCTGGCCACCGCGCGGCCCTTGTCGGTGAGGATGAGCCCGCGATACTTCTCGTAGTTCAGATAGCCCTGCTCGGCGAGCTTCTGCACCATGCTGGTGACGCTGGCCTGCCGGACCTTGAGCGAGGAGGCGATGTCCACCACGCGCGCGTAGCCCTTCTCCTCCATCAGCTCCTGGATGCGTTCCAAGTAATCTTCCGCGCTCTGGGTCGGGCGTGATGGCGTGGCAGCGGGCGGCATGTGGGCGGAACTAAACACACGGTCCTCGGCAATGGCAAGCGCGGGCGCGCGGCGACACAACGGCGGGAAGGCCGACGGTGGCCGGTATCTGTTTGAGACTGCGCGGGGCGGATGTTAGAACCCGCGCATGGCCTTGACCCTGTCACCGGTTGAAACGCGCATCCTCGGCTGCTTGATCGAGAAGGAGCGCACGACGCCGGATGTTTATCCCCTCTCACTGCTCGCCGTGACCACCGCCTGCAATCAATCCACCAACCGCGATCCCGTGGTTCACTACACCGAGCAGGAGGTCAACCTGGGGCTGGATGATCTGCGCGGCAAACAGCTCGCCACCAAGGTGTGGGGCGCGGGCGCGCGCGTGGAGAAGTTCCGGCACAACCTGCTCGACGTCTTCGAGCTGAACCCCGGCGAGGTGGCGTTGCTCTGCGTGCTGCTGCTGCGCGGACCGCAAACACCCGGTGAACTGCGCATCCGCAGCGAGCGCCTGCACCCGTTCGAGTCCATCGCGGATTTGGAGAAGGCCCTGGAAGCGCTGGCGGCCGGAGATGCCCCGCTCGTGCGCATGTTGGAACCCCGGCCCGGACAGAAGGAGCGGCGGTTCGTGCAACTGCTGAGCGGCGAGCCGGTCCTGGAAGCGCCGCCGTTCGCCGCCGCGCCATCCGTCACCGCTCCGGTGCCCGGCCGTCTGGAGGCGCTGGAAGCGGAAGTGGCCGGGCTGAAGACCTCGCTGGCCGAGTTGCGCGAGGAGCTGGCGCGCTTCCGCAAACAGTTCGAGTGAGTCCCCGCGCCCGGCATTTGCACCCGAATGCCAAAACCGAACGGTAGCCGACGGCACAGAGCGTGGCATTCATGCCACAGAAGCGTGTGCGGTTCATGGCTGGTTCGGCCGCACTTTGGTTTCCTGCGGCCCGATTTGAGACAGAATGTGGCTTTTGGAGACACACGTTTCACGCGATCCATCTGGCACGCTTCCATGCGGTCTCAAATTAGATCTCATTTCCCCCTGGGACGTTCGTTGGGGAATTGCAGGTGATTAGCACGCTGAAGTGATGGCACAGCGTGGCCAGGTGAAGCACAACCTTTACCGCCTTGGTTCGTGCCGTGTCGTTCGAAGTAAACACTTCGTGGTTTCATGGCTGTCAAGCCGGGTGTCAAAGGAGGCAGCAGCGCCCTCGATTTGGCTGGTTACTTCCGAGGCGGTAATTGCGTCGCTTCTTTGTCCTTCAGGGGCCAAACCGACTGCTTGACGACTCCGTTCTCAATCCAAACTGAAGCGCCCCAGCCGGCGTTGCTGATTTGATTGGCACCCGGCGACAATTGAATTTCCCTGCCACCTAGAGCAACTGTCAGTGCGTTGCAGCATCGGTTTTGGAAGCGAAATATGTCCTTCAAATCGCAGCCGGAGAATGCAACTTGGCCGCGCGCATCAGTGGACTTGGTGTCAGCCAGCCGGTGAGGGTGGTAGAACGCGCCGACAGGGTTGAAAACCTTCTCGGTGCGTGACACTGGGCGGTGCCGTTCTACGCGGATGCCCTCCAACGGCTGGCCAGTCGCCGTGTCCTTCACAGTCAAGGTCTCATCGGAGCCGCAACTGATTCCAAAGGCGACGACAACCGCGAGGAGCAATACAAAACAGGCGTTGCGTCTGCCGAACGTGTTGTCGGCGCTGGCACTCATTCAAGCCGCCTGCGGCTTCATCGGCGCGGCTCCGGTCGGGCCGGAGTCGCCGGCGGCCGGTCCTTTCCCACTCTTCCAAAACCGATCGGGCAGGCAGCCGAGGCCGATGAGGGCGACCTGGCTGACGTTGAAGATCATCAGCCACTTGAAGGCCGCGTCCATGAAGCCGTAGCTGTGCAGGCCCACGCCCAGCATGTTCGTGCCAAACCAGCTCCACGCGGTCACGATGTTGCCGAAGAGGGCGAGGTTCATCAGGCCGCGCTCGCGCACCATGCCACCCCAGCGTGCGTGCAGAATCACGGCGTTCCAGATGACGATGAGCAGCGCGCCATTTTCCTTCGGGTCCCAGCCCCAGAAGCGGCCCCAGCTCTGGTCCGCCCAGATGCCGCCCAATATCGTCCCAACGAAGCTCAGCAGCGTGGCGAAGCAGACGATGCCATAGACCATGCGGGTCAGGGTCTTCGCGGTGACCTCGTCGAGCGTGCGGGTGAACACGCCGCGCAGCACGTAAATCATCGCCAGGAAGCCGGCGAGGAAGGTCGAGGCGTAGCCGATGGTGATGCTGGTCACATGCGTCGCGAGCCAGAAGTTCGTGTCCAGCACGGCGCGCATCATCTCCATCGTGTCGCCGGTCGCGGAGGTCTGCGCGAGGTGGTGCGCGATGATGAGCGTGATGAAGCCCACCGCCGAGGCGGTCACGCTGCCGATGCCATTGCGGAAGATGCGTTCCAGCACGACGCCCAGCACGACCGCGCCCCAGCCGACGAAGATGGCGGAAGAGTAGAGGTTCGTCACCGGCGGGCGGCCTTCGAGAAACATGCGGAAGACCAGCCCAGCGGTGTGAATGACTAGCGCGAGCGAGACCAGGCGGTAGGCAGCGCGGTTCAAGTTCTCGGACCAGTTCAACCACGAGGCGGCGGCGAGGATGAGCGCGATGACATAAATCATCATGCTGCGGTAGAACGGGAGGAACTGGTTAAACAGCGATTCCTGCCGGCCTTTCTTCAGCTCGGAGGCGAGCGGTCCGGCGAGAACGTTGCGATACTCGGAGAGGGCGCGGTTGAAGTCAGCGGGCTTGCCCTGCGCGTAGGCCGTGGCGAGCGCGGCGTGGGCGTGAACCGTCGCCGGCACCGCACCGCTGCGGATACCGTCCATGAGCGCCTGGCCGATGTTGGCCCAGTCGGACTTCTTCTGGCCGGGCTGCGTGGGCGGGACGAGGAACGGATAGGCCATCTGCGCCATCATGGCGTAAGGCTCGGCGTAGCTGAGGAACTTCTCGAAGAGCTCCTTGTCGAACTCCTGTCCGGACTGCTGCGCGCGGATGGCGCGGAAGCCGGCCGGGATGAGCTTCTCGAACTGCACCAGCTCGGTGGCAAAGTCCGCGCTGCGCTCGGGCTTCAGGCTGTTCTTGAGGCGCAGGTAAGTTTGAAGGCCGTTGTGCAGGCTCATGAGCGAGCGCTGGTAGGGCGTGCGCAACTCCTGCTTGATCTGGCCGACTTGCTTGGACTCGCGCTCCATCAGGCCCAGGCTGGGCTTGAGGTCGTTGAAGGTGTAGTAGCGCAGGCCGGAACGCTCGACGCCCTTGCTCTGGAGCTTGAGCTCACCCAGGAGCTCGGGGTGGTGGATGAGGAAGATGGGCCGGGTGTCGGCCAGTTCCGCGTTGCTGAACACTTCGAGGAGCCACTCGGCGGGCTTGAGCTTCGCGGGGCGCTTGTCGAACTGATACCACTTGCGCTCGGTGAGCGGGGCCTGGAGCGTTTCCCACTTGCCCCATTTGCCGTCGGCACCGTTGCCTTCGAGCGGCACATCCGTGTTGCCGCGGATGATGACGAGACTGTTCCGCGCGATGGAGTCAAAGGGCTGGACGCGGCCGTTGACGAGGGCCGGGAGTTTGGCCCACTCGCGGATTTGGAACTCATCCGGCTTGTCGGCGCGCGGCTTGAGCGAGTAGGCGGCCTCGAAGGCGAAGACGGCAAAGAGGAGCCAGGGCCAGTGCTTTTTCATAGGGCGGGAGGGTTAGCCACAAAGAGGCGCCCGAAGGGGAAAGGGGGAACGTGCGCGTTCATTTCTTCGCGACCTCTGCGTTCTTTCGCGGCTGATTGTTCTTTGCCTTCACGTCGGTCGTCGCGGTGGTCGGGTTCATCCGCTTCCGGGTGAACTCGACCAGATGAATCATGAATTGGACGGTCAGCCCCAAACCGACCATCAGGCAGGCCAGGTAAGGGGTAAGCCAGCTCGGGTTCTTCACGACTTGCAGCACGGTCACGGTGTCGCCTGGCTTGATAGAACGCCATGCCGTCGTAGCGCAGCGGGTTGTTCATGAAAATTTCCACCTCACGGTCCTCGTTTTTGGACGGGTTCACCACGCGCACGCGACTGCGGAAGTCCTTGGGCAGGTCCGTGCCGGGGTAGCGCTCGTGGGTGAAGTCCATCAGCGTGAAGCTGTAGGGCTTATAGTGGCGCTTGAAGCGGAGAGCCATTTCCCACGACTTGCCATCGTGCTCGACGACCTGCTTCGCACTGGTCTGGCTGGAGACGAGCCATGCGCCTTTCACCGCGCCACCAGCCGTGACCTCGATGACCGCGCTGGGAATGTTCCGGCTGTCCATCGCCGTCACCACGGGCATGGGCAACACCATGACCTTGGGACCGATGCCCTGATCGGCGGTGGGGCGGACGAAGCCTTCCTTGGCGAGCGATTCCGCGATGAAGGGGCCGAAGTTGGTGAGGAAGGAGTTGGGCCAATACTCTTTGACCTTCACCGTGAAGGGCAGTTGCGGGTGTTTGAGCTCACCCTTTCCCTGCATGAACGACTCCGGGATGGCGACCACTTCATCCTCGTTGGGCAGGGATTTGTTGACGAAGACCAGCTCGTTGGCGTGGAAGTCCTCGGAGTAATTCTTCGTCTCGCCCTCTTCCAACCGCATCGCGCTCTCGGTGGAAAGGATGTCCGTGCCGAGCTGGCCCAGCAGCAGCAGGATGATGCCGAGGTGGGTCATGAAAATGCCGGACTTGCGCCAGGTCCACTTGAAGCGGGTGAAGTGGGCCACCGTGAGGTTCACGAGCAGGACCGAACCCAACGTGTAGCCGCCGGGCAGGATGAGCCACGGCATCTTGGTGCCAAAAAGCGTGACGCCGATGATGACCCAGCTTTTGAAGTAGCGGACCTGGGCGTTGTAAAGACCCTCATGGACCTGCGCCAGCGTGCCGACGAAGATCAGCACCAGGCCGAGCACCAGCAGGATGACGGTAAGCCGGAGGGAGGAGAGGGTTTTTAACAGTCGGTCGGACATGAAAGGAAAAGTTACCGCAGAGCGCAGACCACGGACCACGGACCACGCAGCGCATCAGCGGGCGGGCATAATGGAGCGTTCGTCATGAGGCATGCGTTGGCCATTGGGATGGAGGCTGGGTAGTTGGACTCAGTTCTTCGCCGACTTCACGAACGCGATGAGCGCGTCCTTTTCTTTGGCAACGACCGCCTTGTCGCCCATCAGCTTGTAAAACCAGGTGCCCGCGCCCGCCGGGACGACCAGCACGATCATGTCGGCGGGATTGCCTTCCTTCAGATCGGTGCCGCTGAGCTCCACAATGCGCGCGCCGGTGCCAAGCGCGGCGAAGGGCTTCGCCTGCTGGTCCACCTCGTTGGCGGCGGAGGGAGGAAGGCCAAGCTGACCGCGCCAGCGGTCCAGATTCGCCTTGAGCGCCCCGCCCATGCCGCCGAGAAAGACAGCGGTGACTTCGGCGGTGGCCTTGCCCTCGCCAACGGTGTATTTCGCCGCCTGCATTGCTCCCGGGGCTTGCGCCTTCCAATTCGCGGGCGCGGTCCAGTTGGGCTGGCCGGCCCCGCCTGCGGCCGGGGCGGCGGACGCAGTCATCGGCGGACGCTCCGGCGCGTCGTGGGATTCCATGTGGAGGGAGAGGCCCTTGAGAAAGCCAATGAACGGGGCCTTCTGCTGCTCAACGAGCGCGGGGTCGCCGGTGAGCTTGATGAACCACGAGGTGCCCTCAGTTTTGTGCAGCGCCACAATGATGCGCTCGGAAGTCGGAGCGCCGCCGGACTTGGTGGCCCCGGTAATGTCGAACAGCTTGCCGTCCGCCCCGGCGATGACTGCGGGCTGGACGAGCTTGGGAAGCTGTTCTTCCGTGAGCGGGGCCAGGCCCAACTGCTCGCGCCAAAGATTCACGAACTGCAGGTCCGACCCGCCCATGCCGGGAAAACCGATGGCGGCCACCTCGGCGCGTTTGCCATCCGTCCCCGTGATGGAGAAGGTCGCGGCGCGCGTGCCGGTGGAAGGCTCTTCACGCCAGCCGGCGGGCAGCTTGTCCCAGTGGACGTGCGGACGCGCTGAACCGCGCGCGGACTCGCGTGGGGCCGCAGCCTGCCCGGGCATCTCCTTCGGGACGCGATAGACGGTGATTTCTTCCTTTTGGCAGCCAGCGAGGAGCCAGCCCAGAGAGGCAAGCAGGACACAAGTCGGCGGGCGTTTAAGCGATGGCAAAGCGTAGCGTGTCACGAATCAAGCGAGTGTAACGGGCGCGCAGGCAGTTGCCAACCCAAGCGCACGGCCAGAGTAAGACCCCGGCCTCAAAGGGGATGTTCAGGAAACTTGGGCTTCAGCTCCAAAGGGCCATCCACAAAGCAAAAGACGCAAGGGGGAGAAAAACTCTCGCCTTTGCGTCTTTGCTGGAAAGCCGGGCTCAGCTCGCGTGCATGCCCAGCAGGAACATGATGTTGCTCGGGGTTTTCTTGAGCTTGTTCAGCAGCAGCTCCATGGCCTCGACGGGCGGCACGCCGGTGAGCGCACGGCGGAGCAGGACGACCTTGCTGTATTCGTCCGGGTGATAGAGCAGCTCCTCCTTGCGGGTGCCAGAGCGCTCGATGTTGATGGAGGGGAAGATGCGGCGATCCACGAGGCCGCGGTCCAGGTGCACCTCCATGTTGCCGGTGCCCTTGAATTCTTCGAAGATGACTTCATCCATGCGGCTGCCGGTGTCCACGAGGGCGGTGGCCATGATGGTGAGCGAGCCGCCTTCCTCGATGTTGCGCGCCGCGCCGAAGAAGCGCTTGGGCTTGTGCAGCGCGTTGGCATCGACGCCGCCGGAGAGAATCTTGCCGGAGTGCGGCTGCACGGTGTTGTAGGCGCGGGCGAGACGAGTGATGGAATCGAGCAGGATGACGACGTCCTTCTTGTGCTCGACGAGGCGGCGGGCCTTTTCGATGACCATCTCGGCGACCTGCACATGGCGCTCGGGCGGTTCATCAAAGGTGGAGGCGATGACTTCCGCCGGCTTGCATGAACGCTCCATGTCCGTGACTTCTTCAGGACGCTCATCAATGAGCAGGATGATCAGATAGCTCTCGGGGTTGTTCTTGATGAGGGCGTTGGCCAGCTTCTGCATCAGCACGGTCTTGCCGGTGCGGGGCGGGGCGACGATGAGGCCACGCGTGCCTTTGCCGATGGGGCAGACGAGGTCGAGCACGCGGGTGGACAGCTCGTCTGCGGCGGTTTCGAGGATGAAACGCTTGTTCGGGAAGAGTGGCGTGAGGTTGTCGAAGTGTGTCTTCTCCTTCGCCTTGTCCGGCTCCATGTGGTTGACGGACTCGACCTTGAGCAGGGCGAAGAATTTCTCCTTCTCCTTCGGCGGGCGAATCTGGCCGGCCACGAGGTCACCGGTCTGGAGGTCGAAGCGGCGGATCTGCGACGGCGAGACGTAAACATCCTCCGGGCAGGGGAGGTAGTTGAAAGCCTGCGAACGGAGGAAGCCGAAGCCCTCACTGAGAACTTCCAGCACGCCCTCGGCGAACAGGCCGCCGGCGCTCTCAGCATTCTTCTTGAGAATGGCGAAGATGACCTCCTGCTTGCGCAGGGTGCCGTAATTTTCCACGCCCATCTCCCGCGCCATCTTGTTAAGATCCGCGATGGAAAGGGCTTGCAGTGTGGAGATGGCCAGCGGTTCGCCTTTGAGTTCAGGCGCGGTGCGGGCAGGTTCCGGAGCGGGTGCGGGCCGGGGCTGTCTGGTCTTCGGCTGCTGCTTGGGCGCAGGTTTGGTGGTTTCAACCGCCGCAGTGACAGGCGCAGGCTCGGAGGCTTGAACTGCGACGGATTCCGGGCTCGCTGCTCCGGTGCCAGGCGAATACTCCACGACTTCCGCCGAGGTGGCGGTCACGACCGGCTCGTCGGCAAACATCGGATTGGCAGCCGACACGGGCGCCGTGGCTGCGGAATCGGCGGCGGGGATTTCAGGCTGCGCGTCAACCGGCACGGCGCGTTTAGTTTTGGCGGTCTTCGGCTTGGCAATGCGGGCCATGGTATTGGAGACTAGGTTAAAATTAGGGTCTGGCAAGTGAAGCCAGTTCGGCGAGTCGTCTTCGACTCCGTCCCCGAGAAAGGTGTTCAACTGAACACCAAGCTGCCGGGGAGCTCTACTGCTGGGGATTCACCCACTGGACAAAACAGTGGGAATCTTGCGGTTAATTCTGGCGGATACTTGGCGGAATCACGCGACCGGGTCAATGATTTTGATTCCGGTGGCCCACGCCATCTAAGCGCACAGCGAGTTGAAATGGTGCACACACACCGGCCTTCAAACGGGTTCTGAAATGATGGGCGGTGTGGCTTTGGCCGGCCTGTCAGATACAAAAAAACTGCCCCGGCACAAAGGCCGGGGCAGTTTTGACAATCAGCCCGAGGTTCGGGCCAAATTCACTCTCCAATTAGAGCGTGTGTCCGACGGTGGACTGCGAGCAGGCGGGGGCGGCGGAAACCGTCGCGCCAGCCGAGTAGGTGCCGCCGCCGGGGCAGGCAGGCAGGACGGAGCCCTTCATGTAAGCCAGGAGGGTGGCATCGGTCACGGCATAGGTGTCCGTGGCGACCTTCTTGTTTTCCAAGGCCCACTGCTGGACCGCACCGTCAATCTGCTTCAGGTTCGCGATGCACGCGTTCTTCTGCGCCGTCGCCCGCGCCTTAACGAAGTTCGGAATCGCGATGGCGGCCAGCAACCCGATGATGGCGACCACGATCATGATTTCCACGAGCGTGAAGCCCGCTTTGCGGTTGGTTTGTGTTTTCATTTTGTTTCTGCGTTTATGCCGCTAATGCGGCGTTATTTTTATTTACTGCGCGGCCACTCCAGACGAGAAGCGACCGTAGTCCAGTTGTATCATAAATCCCCGCGTTGCCTAGCAAAGATTTTGGGAATTTGCCGCATTGGAACCTAAATTGGCGGCAAACGGGCAGGGGCACTTGGATGTAAAGCCTGAGACGCTAGCGCTTGATCCACTTGTAGGCGGCCAGCGCATTGCGGGCGAAGAACTTCTCCAACGCCTCCCGGCCGCGTGCGCTGAAATAGTCATGCACGATGCCTTGAACCGTGGCGAGCTTGGCGAACCGCTCGCTGACCGGCCAGTTGCTGCCATACACGAGCCGATCCGGCCCAAAGGCATTCCAAGCCACATCAAGCCAAGGGCGATAGAACTCCACTTCGCGGGGAGCCGTGCCGTCGTTCTTGCCGGTCCCTTCTACCAGCGCGGAAACCTTGAGAAAAACCTGCGGAAAATTGGCCGCCGCCTCCAGATCCGCGCGCCAGGTGGGCGAGACGTTCTTGCCATCAATCCGCGTGTTGGCCAGATGATTGATGACGATGCGCAAGGTGGGCAGCTCCCGGGCGAGCCGCACCACCTCTGGCAGCAGCGTTGGCCCGCCGTTCACGTCCAGCTCAAGGTCCAAGTCCGCCAGCCGCCGGATGTCGGCAACAAACGCTGGGTTTGCCATGCCCGTGCGCACCGCGCCCTCGTTCACGCGGATGCCCCGGTAGAGCCGATTGGCAGCAAACCGCTTCAGGTGTCCGGCGAAGGCTTCCTCACCGGGCTTGAGGTTGCCCACAAAGCCAACGATAAACGGATTCTTGGCCGCGAGATTCAGAATCCACTGGTTGTCCTCCACCAACGGGCTGGCCTCCACCACCACGGTGCCGGTCACCGGCTGGGGCACGGGCTGCGCCAGATAATCGGCCGGCAAGGTGGTGCGGTGCAGTTGCTTGTCTCCCTTGCCCGGCCACGGAACCCCGCCGGTGCGCATGGGATCATAGAAGTGCGTGTGCGTGTCGATGATGGTCAGGGGCGCGGGCGCGGCCATCAGGCTGGGGGCGGTGGCCAAGGCGGCGGCTGTGGCACGGCAAAAATCGCGGCGGTTGCTGGGCATGGTGCGAGGGTGGGTGGTTATTCTGGGGAATGGCCGCTGCCAAGCCACTGGTCCCGCCGGTGCTTGGCCGTCTCGAAAAACTCATCCACCGCCGCCGTGTCACCCCGTTCGAGCGCGAGCTGGAATTCCTGCAAATCCTCAATGAACACGCCCAGCGCCCGGGCGAGATGCTTGCGGTTGCCCAACGCGATGTCCCGCCACATCTCCGGGGAGCCGCTGGCGATGCGGGTGGTGTCCCGAAAACCAGTGGCACACAAGGCCGGTTGCTCCGCCGGATGCGCCGGGCTGAGCACATAATTCGCCAGCTCGGCGGCCACCACGTGCGGAAGGTGGCTGGAACGAGCCACCAGACTGTCATGCTGATCGGGGGTGAGCCGCAAGCTGCGCCCGCCCAACGCGGTCCAAAAGGCCTCGACCTGCTGCACGGCGGCTGCCGGACTTTTTGAGCTGGGGGTGACGACGCAGACCGCGCCCTCAAACAGGTTGGCCCGGGCGGCCGCCGGACCGGTCTTCTCCGCCCCGGCCATGGGATGGCTCCCGACGAAGCACGCACCGGCGCGGCTGAACAACGGCTCCAGCTCCGCCACCACGGAACCCTTCACGCTGCCCACATCCGTGACGAGCGCGCCAGCCTTGAGCACCGGCAGGCACTGCTCCGCCATGGCCCGCATCTGGGCGATGGGCGTGCAGAAAATGATCAGGTCCGCGTCCTGCACCACCACCCGCAGATCGGTGGCAGCACGGTCCACCACCCCCAGCCGACCGCACTCGGCCACGCTCGCTTCCCGACGCACGAAGCCCAGGCAGGCATCCGCGAGCCGACGCTGCCGCAAGGCCAGCCCGATGGAGCCGCCCAGCAAGCCGACGCCGATGAGAGCGACCTTGTGGAAATGCACGGCCGAATGATGCGGCGGAACCGGGGAAGATCAAAGGCGAAATTCCCGGATCTGACCCGATCCGGCGCGTTGACAACCGCCACGCCACCGCCGACAAATCCGCCCATGACAAAGGTCGCCATCGTCGGTGCGTCCGGATACTCCGGCGAAGAGCTGGTCCGGTTGCTTCTGTCCCATCCGCACGCGGAATTGACCGCCGTCACTTCGCGCCAGCAGGCGGGGCAGACGGTGGCACAGGTTTTTCCCAAGTTTGCCAGCCACCCGCGCGCCCGCACTCTGCGCTTTGTCGATCCCAATGCCGAACTGCTGGCCCGTGCCGCTGAAGTGGTCTTCCTCGCCCTGCCGCACGGCGTCGCCGCCGAGTTTGCCGTGCCCCTGTTGAAACTGGGCAGCCGCGTCATCGACCTCAGCGCCGACTTCCGGCTCAAGAGCGCGGCCATCTACAAGGAATTCTACGCGCACGACCATCCCGCGCCGGACCTGCTCGCGCAATCCGTCTATGGCCTGCCGGAAGTCCACCGGGCGGCCATCCGCAGGGCGTCGCTGATTGCCTCGCCCGGCTGCTACCCCACCAGCATCCTGCTGCCCACCCTGCCGTTGCTGCGCGCGGGCCTCATCAAGCCCCAGGGCATCATCGCCGACTCCCTGAGCGGCGTGAGCGGTGCGGGCCGCAAGGCCGAGCTCGATTACCTTTTCGTCGAGTGCAACGAGAGTGTCCGCCCCTACGGCGTGCCCAAGCACCGCCACTTGTCCGAAATCGAGGAACAGCTCGCCCTGGCTGCCGGCACGGAAGTCACCATCCAGTTCACACCACACCTGATCCCGGTCAACCGCGGCATTCTCACCACGTTGTATCTCGCTCCCACGCAACACTTCAGCACGGCCGAGGAAGCCGCCGCCCTCGGCGCGCGCATCAGCGCGTGCTACCAGGCGGCGTATGCAAACGAACCGTTTGTCCGCGTGCTTGAAGGCAAGGCGCTGCCGGACACTAAGAATGTCGTCGGGACGAACGTGATCGAGCTCGCCTGGCGGCTCGACCCGCGCACCGGCCGTCTGCTGGTGATGAGTGCCCAGGACAACATCGTGAAGGGCGCCAGCGGCCAGGCCGTGCAGAGTTTCAACATCCTCTGCGGTTATCCCGAAACCGCCGGCTTGCTGTAGGCGCAATTCCACTCCGCCGACCGGAACATCGCCAACGCTCTGCGGCTGAGATCAGCTTACCAAGCCCTTCACCAGCTCCCCATGCACGTCCGTCAGGCGGTAGCGGCGGCCTTGGAACTTGTAGGTTAGCCGCTCGTGGTCAATGCCGAGCTGGTGCAGCAAGGTCGTCTGCAAGTCGTGCACGCTCACGCCGTCGCGGGCGATGTTGTAGCCGAACTCGCAAGTCTCGCCGTAGGTCGTGCCCGCCTTCACGCCGCCGCCGGCCAGCCACACGCTGAAGCAGCGCGGGTGATGGTCGCGACCGAAGTTCGTTGAGATTTTGCCTTGGCAGTAATTCGTGCGGCCAAATTCGCCGCCCCAGACCACGAGCGTGTCGTCGAGGAGCCCGCGCGCCTTGAGGTCGCGCACGAGGGCAGCGGCGGGCTGGTCGGTCTCCTTGCAGAGCCGAGGCAACGCACCGGGCAGACCACCGTGGTGGTCCCAGTCTTGGTGATAAAGCTGGATGAAGCGCACGCCGCGCTCCGCGAGCCGCCGCGCGAGCAAGCAGTTCGCGGCGAACGTGCCGGGGGTCTTCACGTCCGGGCCGTAGTTGTCGAGGATGTGCTGCGGTTCCTTCGAGAGGTCGGTCGCATCGGGAATGCTGAACTGCATGCGGAACGCCATCTCGTAGTTATCAATGCGGCTCTGAATCTCCGCGTCCGGCGTGCCGGCGAACTGGTGCTCGTGCAAATCCCGCAGCCGGTCCAGCAACAGGCGTCGGCTCTCCTCGCTCACACCGGCGGGGTTGTTCAAGTAGAGCACCGCGTCCTTCGCCGCGCGGAGCAGCACGCCCTGATGTTTCGTCGGCAAAAAGCCGCTGCCCCACAAGTGCGCGCCGAGCGGCTGCCCGCCCTTGCCCTTCGTGATGAGCACGACGAACGATGGCAAATTCGCGTTCTCCTGCCCCAACCCGTAGCTCAACCACGCGCCGAAGCTAGGCCGCCCGGCGATTTGCGTGCCGGTCTGGAGAAACGTCACGCCCGGGCCGTGGTTGATGGCTTCGGTGAACATCGAGCGCACCACGCACAGGTCGTCCGCGATGCTGGCCGTGTGCGGCAGCAGCTCGCTGAAC
>Ga0255092_1000325_pt1 | contig 19005 bp, 16 predicted proteins | sample Colum_Yuk_RepC_8_2_FD_188454 | JGI IMG/M metagenome (GOLD analysis project Ga0255092, IMG submission 188454) | Freshwater microbial communities from Columbia River, Oregon, United States - Colum_Yuk_RepC_8d | ecosystem: Environmental > Aquatic > Freshwater > River | place: USA: Oregon...
AGGCCTGGCTGCGCCGGCATGGCTCTGCGGACGAATTGCTGGTCAGTGATTCGGCCTGCGCCCATCCGGAGGTTCAGGCGCTGCTGGCCCAACATTCAGGTCAGGCGGTCCGGGTCACCGATGCCGTCTTTCAGTCTCTCAGCGGTGTGCAGCACGGGGTTGGCCTGCTGGCGGTGATCCGCACACCCCGACCCTCACTGCCGCAGCGATGGGCGGGCGATGTCATGGTGCTCGACCGGGTTCAGGATCCAGGCAACGTGGGTGCCATCCTTCGCACCTGCGCGGCGGCGGGCGTAGGCACGGTCGTCACCCTGGAAGGCACCGCGTTTTGCTGGGCGCCCAAGGTATTGCGCTCGGCCATGGGGGCCCATTTCGAACTCGACATTCATGAGTCGGTGACCTGGTCTCTGGCGCTGGAGCGCTGGGCCGGGCAGGGTCCGGTGCTGGGTACGCGGATCCTGCAGGCCGACAGTCTGTTCGAGTCGGATCTGCGCGGGCCCACGCTCTGGCTGATGGGCAATGAGGGCGAAGGTCTGTCGACCACGACCCGTGCCTCAGTCACGCACTGGATCCGGATTCCTCAGACCGACAAGGTCGAATCGCTCAATGTGGGCGCCGCGGCGGCGGTCTGCCTGTTCGAGCAGCGTCGCCAGCGACTGATGACGGCCGCCTCCTGAGTCCCGCCTGACCCGCAGGCGCTCGGGCTCGAGCCTCGTCCCAGGCTCTCGTCCCAGGACTTACTCGAGCTCCAGCCGCGTCAGGATGGTGGTTGCGATCTCCTCGATCGACTTGGTCGTGGACGACAGCCAGGGAATGCCCTCGCGTTTCATCATCGACTCGGCCTGATTGATCTCGGTGCGGCAGGTCTCGAGCGAGGCATAGCGGCTGCCCGGTCGGCGCTCGTTGCGCACTTCGGACAGACGCTCGGGCGCGATCGTCAGACCGAACAGCTTGTGCCGGTAGGTGTAAAGCACAGCCGGCATCCGCCCGCGATCGAAGTCTTCAGGGATGAGGGGATAGTTGGCCGCCTTGATGCCGTGCTGCACGGCCAGATACAGGCTCGTGGGCGTCTTGCCCGAACGGGAGACGCCCACCAGGATCACGTCGGCCTGATCGAGTTCCTTGTGCATCTGCCCATCGTCATGGGCCATGGAAAAGTGAATGGCCTCGATGCGCTGTTTGTAGCGCTCGGACTCGGCCACCGAATGAAACCGTCCGATGGTGTGGGTCGACTTGATGCCGAATTCAGCTTCCAGCGGCCCCACGAAACCCGCGATCAAGTCCAGGAACAGGGCATCGGCCTGACGCACGATGTCATTGATCGGAGTGTCCACCAGGGTGGAGAACACGATGGGCCGCTTGCCATCGATCTGACCCTGACGGCGAATGCGGGTCACCGCCTCGTGGGCCTTGTCGGTTGAATCGATGAAGGGAAGTCGCACCTGCCTCAGATTCAGGCCTTCGAACTGCGACAGAACCGAGTGACCGAAGGTCTCAGCGGTAATTCCGGTGCCATCGGACACAAAAAAGACCGTTCGGTCGGCGGGCGGGGGCTTGGAATCGGGCATGGATGTCAGGACCAGGCAAGGCGAGTCAGTAAAATGAATGTCAATGATGCCTGTCCGCGCGTCCGATCGGGTTCCAGACCCGGACATGGGTTCGCGGATGGGCAGAGGCTTTCTCACTCTTGCAGGACTTTTTCATGAACGCTCACGACGGACGCTATGTCGTTCCGTTCGAGGACTTGCGCATGACCGACGTCGAATCGGTCGGCGGCAAGAACGCCTCGCTCGGAGAGATGATCAGCCAGTTGTCGCATCTCGGGGTGCGGGTGCCCGGTGGCTTTGCCACCACCGCCCAGGCCTTTCGGGACTTCCTGGAGCAAAACCGCCTGACCGAACGGATCCGTCAGGCGCTCGATGCGCTCGATGTCGAAGACGTCAAGGCGCTGGCCCAGTGCGGTGCGAGCATTCGTCAGTGGGTGGTTGATGCACCCTTGCCAGCTCGTTTAGAGAACGAAATTAAAGAACATTATCAAAAACTTATAGACAGTTCTTCAAGTGCAATATCGGTTGCGGTTCGCTCCAGTGCCACCGCCGAAGACCTGCCCGATGCATCGTTTGCAGGCCAGCAGGAGACCTACCTGAATGTGGTGGGCGTGGATGCCGTGCTTGATCGCATCAAGCATGTGTTTGCCTCGCTCTACAACGACCGCGCCATTTCCTATCGGGTGCACAAGGGCTTTGCGCATGCCGATGTGGCGCTCTCGGCCGGCATTCAGCGCATGGTTCGCAGCGATCTCGGCGCCTCGGGCGTGATGTTCACCATCGATACCGAATCCGGATTTTCGGATGCGGTGTTCATCACCGCGGCCTGGGGGCTGGGTGAGACGGTGGTGCAAGGCGCGGTGAATCCGGATGAGTTCTACGTCCACAAGCCCATTCTTGCGGCAGGCAAGTTTCCGATCATCCGGCGTCAGATGGGCTCCAAGCTCATCAAAATGGAATTTGATCCTGCGGCCGTTGCAGGCGGTGCAGCCGTGGCGGGGCGAGCGGTGCGTACGGTGGATACACCGGTGGAGGCTCGCAGCCGATTCGCGCTCAGTGATGAGGACGTGATCGAGCTCGCTCGCTACGGCACAACCATCGAGCAGCACTATGGCCGGCCTATGGATGTGGAGTGGGGCAAGGACGGCAAGGATGGTCACATCTACATCCTGCAGGCCCGCCCCGAAACCGTGAAGTCTCAGGCCGTGGACGGCAAGCAGCTCAAGTTCCGCCTCAAGGGCAGCTCCGATGTGCTGACCAGCGGCCGGGCCATTGGTCAGAAGATCGGTGCAGGTCCGGTGCGGGTGGTGGGCGATGCCTCCGAGATGGAGCGGGTGCAGCCCGGCGATGTGCTGGTGACCGACATGACCGATCCCAACTGGGAGCCGGTCATGAAGCGGGCCTCCGCCATCGTGACCAACCGTGGCGGGCGAACCTGCCATGCCGCCATCATCGCCCGCGAGCTCGGCATTCCGGCCGTGGTCGGCTGTGGCGATGCCACCGACAAACTCTCAAGTGGCAGTCTGGTGACGGTGTCGTGTGCCGAGGGCGATACAGGCTTCATCTACGACGGCATGCTCGAGACCGAAATCACCGAGCACAGCACGGCGGCGCTGCCCGAACCCCCCGTCAAGATCATGATGAATGTAGGCAACCCGCAACTCGCCTTCGAGTTTGCGCAGCTGCCCAATCAGGGCGTGGGCCTTGCGCGCCTGGAGTTCATCATCAACAACAACATCGGGGTGCATCCCAAGGCCATCCTCGATTACCCCAATGTCGACCCCGACCTGAAAAAGGCGGTGGAGAGCATTGCGCGGGGCCATACCAGCCCACGCAGTTTCTATGTCGACAAACTCGCCGAGGGTGTGGCCACCATTGCGGCGGCCTTCTGGCCCCGACCGGTGATCGTTCGGCTGTCGGACTTCAAGTCCAATGAATACCGCAAGCTGATCGGCGGATCGCGCTACGAGCCCGAAGAAGAAAACCCCATGTTGGGTTTCCGGGGGGCGTCGCGTTATGTGTCGGAGGGCTTTGCCGAGTGCTTCGAGATGGAGTGCCGCGCGCTGCGCAAGGTGCGCGAAACCATGGGCCTGACCAATGTCGAGGTGATGGTGCCCTTTGTACGCACCGTGAGCGAGGGCAAGCGGGTGGTCGATCTGCTCGCCCGCTTTGGGCTCACCCGCGGCTCGGGCGCCGATGCGGCCGGGCAGGGCGGCCTCAAGCTCATCATGATGTGCGAGATCCCGTCCAATGCCATCCTGGCCGAGCAGTTCCTCGAGCACTTTGACGGCTTTTCGATCGGCTCCAATGACCTGACCCAACTCACGCTGGGGCTGGATCGGGATTCGGGGCTGGTGGCCGAAGGCTTCGATGAGCGCGATCCGGCGGTCAAGGCGCTGCTCGAGCGGGCGATCCAGGCCTGCCGCAAGGCGGGCAAGTATGTCGGGATCTGTGGCCAGGGACCGTCCGACCATCCCGATCTGGCCCAGTGGCTCACCGACCAGGGCATTTCCTCGATCTCGCTCAATCCCGATACCGTGATCGATACCTGGCAACAACTGACGGCAGGGCGTGCCGTCGGGTAGTCAGCGGACCGCGTCACTCCAAAGCTCCGGGCCATCCCCAAATGCACTGCGCCACCCGAAGGTGGCGCAGTGTTCAGACGATTGGCGCGGCGTCTTACTTGACGACCATCATCTGCTTGCGCTGGCCGCCCACGTAGGTATAGAGCGTCAGCGTGCCTTCCTTCATGTCGCCTTTCGGATCGAAGGCGATGTTGCCGGTCACGCCCTTGTAGTTGATCTTGGCGACCTCGGGCAGGTACTTCTTGGGATCGGCCGAGCCGGCCTTTTGCATGGCCTCGGCCATCACCATCACCGCGTCATAGACATAGGGCGCGTAGATCTGGACCTCAGTGCCGGTCTTCTCCTTGAAGCGGGTCTTCCAGGCATTCATGGCCGGCACGAGGGCCTCGGTGATGCCACCGGCTTCGGCGCAAACCACCTGGTTATCGGCCATGGCGTCACCGGCCAGCTTGGCGAGCTCGCCGCTGCAGATTCCGTCGCCACCCATGAACTTGGCGTTGATACCCAGCTGTTTCATCTGCCGCATCATGGGGCCCGCAACGGCGTCCATACCACCGTAGAACACCACATCAGGCTTGGATGCCTTGAGCTTGGTCAGGATGGCATTGAAGTCGGTGGCTTTGTCGTTGGTGAACTCGCGGCCCACGACTTTTCCGCCGGCCGCCTTGACCGCCTTCTGGAACTCGTCGGCTACGCCCTGGCCGTAGGCCGTCCGGTCATCAATGATCGCGATCGCTTTGGCCTTCAGGTCCTTGACCGCGTAGCGGCCGAGCGTACCGCCGAGCTGGCCGTCATGAGCGACCACACGAAACGCCGTCTTGAATCCCTGCTGGGTGTACTTGGGGTTGGTCGCCGAAGGGGAGATCTGCACGATCCCCGCATCGTGGTAGATCTTGGACGCCGGAATGGTGGTGCCGGAGTTCAGGTGACCGATCACGCCGTTGACCTTGGCGTCAACCAGTTTGGTAGCGGCCGCCGTGCCCTGCTTGGGATCGGCACCATCGTCTTCGGCCACCAGTTCGAACTTGACCGCCTGGCCACCGATCTTGATGCCCTTGGCATTCAGATCCTCGATGGCGAGTTTGGCGCCGAGTTCGTTGTCCTTGCCCAAATGAGCGATGGCTCCGGTCAGCGGGCCGACATGGCCGATCTTGACCACGGTCTGCGCCAATGCGGCGGTGCTGGCCAGGCCGAGTGCGGCTGCGAGGGCCAGGCTCAGAGTGGTGCGGGTTGCATGCATGAAAAGCGTCTCCATAAAGGGTGGGGAATTCCCGACCGGCATCGTAACGAAGGATGGGAAGCTGAGGCAATTCCGAGCAGAATGAAGGGTCATCGATTTTCTATGCAGCGGCGCTTACCGAACGGGCTGTGGCCTGCATGGATCTGACCGGTCAGCGCAATTCGCCATGTCCCAGACATCCCACCGCACCCTGTTGATCGAGTCGATGACCCGATTGCGGACACACGTCCCCTTCGATGCCATGGCGCAGGCCGACCTCCAGGCGCTGGTGCAGTCCAGTGAACTGGTGTATCTCGCGCCGCATCAGGTTCTGATCTCGCCGCAGGATGGCCCGCCGGGTGCCTGCTGGATCGTGCGCGAGGGGGCACTGGCCCAGCATGATGAGGCCGGTTCACTGAGGTCGGTCTGGGGTGAGGGGGATGCGCTGCCGGTGGGTGCGCTGCTGGCCGGCCGCCCGGTGAGTGCGCCCGTGGTGGCCCAGCGCGACACCTTTTGCTGGCGTGTGCCGGTTGAACGTTTTCATGATCTGGTGGGGCGCAGCGAGCCCCTGCGACGGTTCTGTCAGGCGCGGCTGGCCAGTCTGAGTCAGGCCTCGCGAGAGGCGCTGCAGAGCGAGGTGTCGCGGCGGGTGGTGCAGGAGCGACTGATGGAGCGGCCCGTCATCGAGCTCATTCGTCGCCCCCCCGTTCAGGTGGAGGCCGAGGCCAGTCTGGCCTCGGTTTTTCAAGTGATGGAAGCCCAGAAGGTGGGCTCGGTGATTGTCGGCCCGGCCACGGGCATCTTCACCCGGCAGGATGTGATTGGTCGGGTCGTGTTGCCGGGTCTGAGTCTGCAAACCCCGGTCTCGCAGGTGATGTCCTCGCCACTCATCACCATCGACTCGCAGGCATCGGTCGCACAGGCCATGTTCCTCCTCGCCGAGCATGGCATCCGTCATCTGGCCCTCACGGATCACGTGGGGCTCAGGGGCGTGGTCACTGAGCGTGATCTTTTCGCGCTGCAGCGACAAGGCCTGACCCGCCTGAGCACGGGGATCCGCACGGCCCAATCCTTGCCTGAGCTGGCTGAATCGGCGCGCGGCATCAGAGACTGGGCGGGCACGCTGGTGGCCCAGGGCGTGCAGCCCGCCTTCATGACCGGCCTGATCAGCCGGCTCAATGATCAGCTCACGCGACGGCTGATTGTCCTGCGTGCGCAGGCGTTTGGGCTGCCGATGGATCAGGCCTGCTGGCTCGCGCTGGGCAGCGAGGGGCGCGAGGAGCAGACCATAGCCACCGATCAGGACAATGCCCTCATCCTGCCCGATGGACTGGCCGGGCATTCAATGCAGGACTGGCTGGGCCTGGCCCGGGCCGTCAATGAAGACCTGGATGCCTGCGGCTTTCCGCTGTGCAAGGGCGGCGTCATGGCGGGCAACGCCCCGTGGTGCCTTGAACAATCCCACTGGATGGCGCTCTTTTCGCAGTGGATCACACAGGCGCACCCTTCAGACTTGCTCAACGCCAGTATTTTCTTTGACTTTCGCTCCCTGGCAGGGGATGCCACGCTGGCCCGGGATCTGCGCGCACGGGTGGCTGAACAGGCCCGAAACACGCCCCGTTTTTTGAAGCTGATGAGCGACAACGCCCTTCGCAATGGCCCCCCACGGGGCCTGGCGGCAAGCGCGCTGGGCTCCTGGTTGCCGGGCGCTCAGGACGATGTGCTGGACCTCAAGCTGCACGGCACCATGCCCCTGGTCGATGGCGCCCGGCTGCTCGCGCTCGCGCACGGGGTGCAGGACACCGGAACCGAAGCGCGTCTGAAGGCTCTGGCGGCGGCGGGTGTGATTGCGTTGGATGAGCAGATCGACTGGTCCGCTGCCTTTGACTTCTTTCAGACCCTTCGATTGCGCAGTCAGCATCCAGAGGGCCCTTCAGGTCACGCGTTGCCGGCCAACTGTGTTCGCATGGGCGATCTCTCGGCCATCGAGCAGCGGGGCTTGCGCGAGAGCTGGCGGCAGATGCGTCGCATGCAGCAGCGCCTGGCGCTTGATTTCCCTGGGTGATCAACGCACCCATGTTGCAAGACCGTATTCAGGCAATCTGGCAGCGGTTACGCCAGGCCCTCGCGTCTGGCGCGCAAGGCGGCGTTCGATCCCACCGGTCGGTGGCTGCGCGTGGGGGGGGCCACAGTGACGCCAACCGCGGCCGCTGGGTCGTGCTTGATTGCGAGACCACGGGGCTCAATCCGCAGACGGACACGCTGATCTCGATCGGTGCCGTGGCCATCGTGGATGGGGCGATTCGCCTGTCCGATGGCTTTGAGCGCCTGCTGCGCCCGCCCACGCCGTCCGATCGGGCCAATGTGCTGATTCATGGCATCGGCCAACAGGCTCAGGCGCAGGCCGAAGATCCGGTGCAGGTATTGCGCGACTGGGTCCATTGGCTGGGCGACTCGCCCTGCATCGCGTTTCACGCCCGATTCGACCGCGGTTTTCTGGAGCGTGCCATCAGGGAGCATTTGGGCATGGCGCTCCGATCATCCTGGCTGGATCTGGCGGAACTGGGGCCTGCGATTGACCCCCAGGCCCGGGGCCGATCGCTGGATGACTGGCTCGATCGGTATGCCATCCGGGTGAGCCCGCGCCACCAGGCGAGCGCCGATGCGCTGGCCAGTGCCATGCTCCTGCAGTGTTGGCTGGCTCGGATGCCGGCTCACGAGCGCTCGTTCAAGGCCTTGCAGCATCTGGCGCGACATCGCCATCTGCTGGGCGGTTGAAGGGCGGCTTCCTCTCGGGCGAGCCGAGCCAGCGGGCTGCAAGCCGTGGGGTCTTTGGGCCTGGCGGGATCGGGATCAGCCGCGGCGCGGCTGGGCCTTGAGCAGACGCTGCTTTTCGCGCTGCCATTCGCGGTCTTTTTCAGCTTCGCGCTTGTCGTGCTGCTTTTTACCCTTGGCCAGACCGATTTCGAGCTTGATGCGGCCGGCCTTGTAGTGCAGATCCAGGGGCACGAGGGTGTAGCCCGCGCGCTCCACCTTGCCGATCAGGCGGGCGATTTCAGCGGCATTGAGCAGACACTTGCGGGTGCGGATCGGGTCGGGTTTGACGTGGGTGGAGGCTGCCGTGAGCGGCGTGATGTGCGAGCCGAAGAGGAAGATCTCGGGCCCGCGCACCAGCACGTAGGCTTCCTTGAGATGGGCTCTGCCCGCGCGAATGGCCTTGACCTCCCAGCCCTCGAGCACCAGACCAGCCTCGATCCGCTCCTCGATGAAGTAGTCGTGAAACGCCTTGCGGTTATCGATGATGCTCATGGAGGGGCCGGTAGAATCCGGGCAAGTCTAACAGTCCCTCCCCATGGCTACCGTCAGCAAATCGGTTCTCGTGCCCTACAGCGCACAACGCATGTTCGATCTGGTTGAGCGGGTCGAGGATTACCCGGCCTTTCTGCCCTGGTGCTCAGGCTCCAGCGTGGGCGAGCGCAACGCAGGCGGCATGACGGCGACGGTCGAAATCGATTTCAAGGGGCTGCGGCAACGCTTTACCACCATCAATGCTCATGAACCCGGCCAGCGCATCGACATGCGCCTGAAAGAGGGCCCGTTTTCACGCCTGCAGGGCACCTGGCAGTTCGTGGCGCTGCGCGACGATGCCTGCAAGGTGATGTTCGATCTGGACTATGCCTTTGCGGGCGGACTCATCTCGCGGGTGCTGGCCCCCGTTTTTGAGCAGATCGCAGGCAGCATGGTCGATGCCTTCGTGCGCCGGGCTGAGCAGGTCCATGGCCAGCCGCGCGCATGAGGCCAAGATGATCCAGGCATTGTCGCAACCTTCTTTCTGCGTACGGCCCCAAAGAGGAGCCCGAAGAGGGACTCCCTGGAAACGGTGATGAGCTCCGGTGCGTCGGATGATTTGCTTCTGATTGAGGTCTGCCGATTGGAGGCTGGGATCCTGCAGTGCGAATCACTGCGCCTGCAACGCGATTCAACCCTGGGCGAGGCGATTTCCAAGGTTCTCAGCGAGCCTGATTGCATGGCGATCCAGGCACTGGATGACCTGAGTGCCGCGCACTGGGCCCAGGCCCCGCTGACTGCCGCAATCTTCGGGCAGCGGGCCCGAACCACCGATCGATTGCAGGATCACGATCGCATCGAACTCTTGCCGGGGCTGCAGGTCGATCCCAAGGTGGCCCGTCAGCGCAGGGCCGAACACCGCCGTCGCCAGAAGGGCGAAAGACGCTGGTCCCCGGATCGGCGGATCGAGTCGGTATAATCCGCTTTTGCGCCGAGAGGGGCCCATGCGACTGGCCAAGAAAGCACTGACGTTCGACGACGTCCTGCTCGTTCCCGCGTATTCCGACATCCTCCCCCGCGATACCTCGCTCGCCACCCGGCTCACGCGAGGCATTGCCCTGAACATCCCGCTGGTCTCTGCGGCCATGGATACGGTCACGGAGTCGCGTCTGGCGATTGCCATGGCCGCCGAGGGAGGCATCGGCATCATTCACAAGAACCTCACCCCGGCCGAGCAGGCCCGTGAGGTGGCGCGCGTCAAGCGGTTTGAGTCGGGCATTGTGCGCGATCCGATCACGGTCACGCCCGAGATGCCCGTGCGCGAGGTGCTCGAGATCACGCGCCAGCACCGTATTTCCGGTCTGCCGGTGGTGCGAGGCAAAGAGGTGGTGGGCATCGTCACCAACCGCGATCTGCGCTTTGAAACTCGGCTTGACCTGCCGGTCTCGTCCATCATGACGCCGCAATCGCGGCTGGTCACGGTACGTGAGGGTGCGCCTCTGGAAGAAGCCAAGGCGCTCATGCATCAGCACCGGCTTGAGCGCGTGCTGGTGGTTGACGAGACCTTCACGCTGCGAGGACTGATCACCGTCAAGGACATCCTCAAGTCCACCGAGCATCCGCATGCCAGCAAGGACGAGTTCGGCAAATTGCGTGTGGGCGCTGCCGTTGGGGTGGGGCCTGATGCCGATGAGCGCATCGAGGCTCTGGTCCGTGCCGGGGTCGACGTCATTGTGGTGGACACGGCCCATGGTCACTCCCGGGGTGTCATCGATCGTGTGCGCTGGATCAAGCAGCGCTACAGCCAGGTGCAGGTGATTGGCGGCAACATTGCCACGGCCGAAGCGGCTCGGGCCCTGGCCGACGCCGGCGCCGATGGCGTCAAGGTGGGCATCGGGCCCGGCTCCATCTGCACCACGCGCATCGTGGCCGGTGTGGGTGTGCCCCAGATCACGGCGATCAGCGAGGTGGCAAGCGCCCTTGATGGCAGTGGCATTCCCCTGATCGCCGATGGCGGCATCCGCTATTCGGGTGATGTGGCCAAGGCGCTGGTGGCCGGCGCCTACAGCGTGATGATGGGCTCCATGTTTGCGGGGACGGAAGAGGCGCCCGGTGAGGTCATCCTGTATCAGGGGCGCTCCTACAAGAGCTACCGGGGCATGGGGTCACTGGGGGCCATGGCCGATGGCGCCGCAGACCGCTATTTCCAGGATTCTTCGGCCAATGTCGACAAACTCGTGCCTGAGGGCATCGAGGGTCGGGTGCCCTACAAGGGCTCGGTGCTGTCCATCCTGTATCAGCTGTGCGGTGGCGTGCGTGCGAGCATGGGCTATTGCGGCTGCGCCAGCATCGATGACATGCGCACCCGGCCGCAGTTTGTGGAGATCACCTCGGCTGGCATGCGCGAGTCGCATGTGCACGATGTGCAGATCACCAAAGAAGCCCCCAACTATCACATTGACTGAGCCTGCAGCGATTGAGCCTGCGGCGACTGAACGTCAAACGACTGAACGTCCAACGATCTAGCCCCTAGCGATGCAGGCCGGCGCGGCCTGCGTCCTGTCTGCCTGACCATCCGGCGAAGGGTTTCGTCGGGGAGCCCATTGCCATGCATGACCGCATCCTGATTCTCGACTTCGGCTCGCAGGTCACCCAGCTCATTGCGCGGCGGGTGCGCGAGGCGCATGTCTATTGCGAAATTCATCCCAATGACGTGAGCGATGCGTTCATTCGCCAGTTCGCGCCCAAGGGCATCATTCTGTCGGGCAGCCACGGCAGCACCTATGAAGACCATGCCTTGCGGGCCCCGCAGGCGGTGTGGGACTCCGGCGTGCCGGTGCTGGGTATCTGCTACGGCATGCAGACCATGGCGCAGCAGCTGGGCGGCGAGGTGAGTTTCAGCGATCACCGCGAATTCGGTTACGCCGAAGTGCGGGCGCGTGGACATACCAGGCTGCTGCAGGGAATCGAGGACTTTGCCACGCCCGAGGGGCACGGCATGCTCAAGGTCTGGATGAGCCACGGTGACAAGGTCACCGCGCTGCCCCCGGGATTCAAGCTGATGGCCAGCACGCCGAGCTGCCCGATTGCGGGCATGGCCGACGAAGATCGGGGCTACTACGGCGTGCAGTTCCATCCGGAAGTGACGCATACCGTGCAGGGCAGGGCGCTGATCGAACGCTTTGTGCTGCAGATTTCCGGTGCGCGTCCCGACTGGGTCATGCGTGACCATATCGACGAAGCCGTGGCACGCATTCGCGAACAGGTGGGCTCCGAGGAGGTCATTCTAGGCTTGTCGGGCGGCGTGGATTCCAGCGTGGCTGCGGCCCTCATTCATCGTGCCATCGGCGAGCAGCTCACCTGTGTGTTCGTTGACCATGGTTTGCTGCGCCTGAACGAGGCTCAGATGGTCATGGAAATGTTTGCAGGCCGCCTGCAGGCTCGCGTGGTGCATGTGGATGCAACCGCTCAATTCATGGGCGCACTCAAGGGCGTGAGTGACCCGGAGGCCAAGCGCAAGATCATCGGGCGCGAGTTCGTCGAGGTGTTTCAGCACGAAGCCGCCAAGCTGCAAAACGCCAAGTGGCTGGCTCAAGGCACGATCTATCCCGATGTGATCGAGTCCGGTGGTGCCAAGACGAAAAAGGCCACCACGATCAAGAGCCACCACAATGTGGGCGGCCTGCCTGAGACCCTGGGCCTGAAGCTGCTTGAGCCGCTGCGCGACCTGTTCAAGGACGAGGTGCGCGAGCTGGGGGTTGCCCTTGGGCTGCCGCCCGAGATGGTCTATCGCCACCCGTTTCCGGGCCCTGGATTGGGCGTGCGCATCCTGGGCGAGATTCAGCCGGAGTATGTGCGCCTGCTGCAGCGGGCCGATGCGATCTTCATCGACGAGCTTCGTGCGGCCATCGATCCCTCTGACGGTCGCAGCTGGTACGACAAGACCAGCCAGGCCTTCGCCGTGTTTTTGCCGGTCAAGAGCGTGGGCGTCATGGGTGACGGACGCACCTATGACTATGTGGTGGCGCTGCGCGCGGTGCAGACCAGCGATTTCATGACCGCCGACTGGGCCGAACTGCCTTACTCGCTGCTGAAGAAAGTCTCGGGGCGGATCATCAACGAGGTTCGGGGTATCAACCGGGTCGCGTATGACGTGAGCAGCAAGCCGCCTGCGACGATTGAGTGGGAGTGACTTTTATCACGTAAGTCGTTGAGCAACGCTCATTCAACCATTGCTCGGTGCAGTAAAAACTCGATAGGCTTAAGGCTCGGCCTGGATCACGCCGCGCCGGAGCTGGTCCCGCTCCAGGCTCTCGAAAAGAGCCTTGAAGTTGCCTTCGCCAAAGCCCTCGTCGCCCGCACGCTGGATGAACTCGAAGAACACCGGCCCCAGCAGGGTCTGGGAGAAGATCTGGAGCAACAGGCGCTTCTTCCCGCCTTCGGTGCTGCCGTCGAGCAGAATACTCCGGGCCTGCAGCTCGGGCACCGGCTGTCCGTGCCCGGGCAGCCGCTCCTCGAGCATCTCGTAGTAAACGTCGTTGGGTGCGGTCATGAGCGGAATGCCTGCCATCTGCAGCTGGTCCACCGTCGCGACTAGGTCGTCGGTGAGTAGGGCCACGTGCTGGATGCCCTCGCCCGAGAACTGCATCAGGAACTCCTCGATCTGGCCCGAGGTCTTGCCCGCTTCCTCGTTGAGCGGGATGCGGATCTTGCCGTCTGGCGCGGTCATGGCTCTGGAGGTGAGGCCGGTGTACTCGCCCTTAATGTCGAAGTAGCGGATCTCGCGAAAGTTGAACAGGCGCTTGTAAAAAGCCGCCCAGTACTCCATGCGACCCTTGTACACATTGTGCGTGAGGTGGTCGACGATCTTCAGCCCCACGCCCTTCGGGTGGCGGTCCACGCCTGGCAGGAACTTGAAGTCGATGTCGTAGATGCTCCTGCCGTCTTCGTAGCGGTCGATCAGGTACAGCGGCGCGCCGCCGATGCCCTTGATCGCCGGCAGGCGAAGCTCCATCGGCCCGGTGGGGATGTCGACTGGTTGCGCGCCCAGTTCGAGCGCGCGTCGGTAGGCCTGGTGCGAATCGCGCACCCGAAATGCCATGCCGCAGGCACTGGGGCCATGTTCGGCAGCGAAGTACGCGGCCAGCGACCTGGGCTCGCGGTTGACGATGAAGTTGATCTCGCCCTGGCGATACAGCGCGACGTCCTTGGAGCGATGTGTCGCCACCAGCGTGAAGCCCATCTTCTCGAACAGACGCTCGAGCAGGCCCGGCGTGGGCGAGGCGAACTCAACGAACTCGAAACCGACGAGTCCCATGGGGTTATCAAACAGATCGGCCATCGGGTGCTCCTTTCTTGGTGTGCGGTGCAGGCGGACAACCTCACCTAAGCGCGGCGAGCGATACACCGAGCCGCGCTTCATGTGACCTGCCCATGGTCACTGCGTGGGCACTGGACTTGCTCCGGCGGGGCCTTTGCCCAAAGCCGCTTGCCTGCCGCCGAACCGGGCGACCAATGCGTCTTGATCGGCCTTGGCGCGCTGATCTGTGGCCCTTGGGTCGAGCATTTGGTGCAGAAGCGACTCCATGTCTTCACGAATCGACCGATAGCCATCGTGCGCCGCGAGGTTCGTGGTTTGGCCAGGATCTGCCGTCATGTCAAATAATTCGGGTTCGTACCCCACATAGTGGTGATACGCCCACTGGCGTTGTCGCACCAGATAAGCTGCGCTGGGCGAGCCCACGGCGTGGTACTCGCTGAAGCCGATACGTTCAGGATCATCTTTTTCGTTCGCGATCGCCACAAGCGAAGAGCCCGGCAACGTGGGGTCTGTGGGCAGATTCGCGTTGTCCAGTACGGTCGGGGCGATATCGACCAGGTTGACCTGGGTCGCGCAGACTTTGCCCTCCGGGATTCCCGGCCCTGCCAGGATCAAAGGAATATGGGTCGCTTCGCGGTAGAGTGTTGACTTATTCCACATCCCGCGCGCACCTTGGTTGTCGCCATGATCGCTGCTCATGATCACCCGGGTGGATGCTTGCAAGCCGGTTTGTCCAAGCGCCTGCAGCACTTTGCCGATTTGCTCATCAATGAAGCAGACCAGGGCGTAATAACAAGCCAAAGCCAAGCGGCGGCGTTCAGGGGTGCCCAGTTCATCATCTGCATTTGAAAAATCCGCATGCCGCTGCACCCACGGGTGGCGCTGGTAGCCGCTTTGAGGATGGAGCCGTGGGTCAGCAATGGCATCGATATCGATGTCATCGAGGTAGCGCTGCGGCACCACCAAAGGAAAATGTGGCGCAACGAAACCGACGAACAGGGTCCACGGGATCGCCTTTTTTTCTGCGGCTTTGTTTTGCAACCACTGCACTGCGTGTTCTGCCGATGAGATGTCATACCGGTTGTAGCTCGACTCTCCGGCACCGAGTTCGCTAAACAGTCGCGATGGGCGCGGCGTGCTGGGCAATGGGTTGCGCACCGAGCCCCAGACCTGACCGATGCCGTCGGCCAGATGCAAGGGCGTGTGCTGTACCGTAAAGCCGGTAGGTGCCGTTGCATTGGCGTAGTGCAATTTGCCTATCGATTCAACGCAGTGGCCAGCAGCTTGCAGTGCATGCCCCCAACCGGCGACAAGCCCGTCGTAGCCCATGGCGTTATCCCAATAGGCGATGTCATGCACCCACCGACCCGTTGCCAGTGAGGCCCGTGCGGGAACGCAGATGGGCGACGGTGTGAGGGCCTGTGTGAATCGCGTCCCTCGGGCAGCGAGAGCATCCAGATGGGGGGTCTTCACAAATGGGTGTCCAGCGCACCCCATCACCAGCGCGTCTTGTTCGTCAGTGAGCAAAATCAATGTGTTGTGGCATTCAGGTGTCATTGATTAATGCCCTCGGGCGCTTCGGGCGATCCGATCTAGCGCGGTGCTGAGTTCATTCGGGTGAGTGACCATCAAATCATGGCCCCCATCAATGACCTCGGTGCTCCAGTCGGCTTCGCTTCGCGCGGCGTTGTAGTGCGCCCAAAAGCGTGGGTTGTTGTTCATGCCCGCCAGGATGTAGTGCTTGGTTCGAACACGGGTCCAAGCCTCGCTCAGTTGAGGCACATCAAGCATGGTCTTGAGGGGATGCGGCGAGCAAAGCGCACGCAGCCAAGCAACATCTTGGGCTGCAGTCACACCCCAAATCGATGGATCGGGAGGAGGGATGCGCTCACCGCCAAGCGTTTTCGCGCCATCGAGCATGTCTGACCGGCGTTGCTCTGGAAAGGCCATCCATCCCGACACCCCTGCTTCAGGAATGACCCCATCAACATAAACCAGCGCATCGAGTTGGGCCGCAATTTGGTCTGCCACAAGCGTCATGATCGCGCCCCCATAGCTGTGACCGACCAGGATGATTTGGTTTAGCTGCTCAAAACGAATCAGATTCAAAACATCTTGGGTGTGCGTGGACAGTCCCACATCGGGCGTCCACAGGTGTTCGCGCTCGCCCATTCCAGTCAGGCTAGGCGTGAACACCTCGTGCCCTGCATTGCGCAGATGTTGAGCGACCTTCCGCCAGCACCACCCCCCATGCCAACCGCCATGTATCAAGACAAATGTGGCCATTCAAGTCAGGCTTTACGCATCAACGGGCTGATAGTTCAAGCGTTTGGAGGTTGCGCCCCAGCGATCGATGTCGGCCTTGATCATGCGAGCAAATTCAGCCGGACTGCTCGATGAGGGCTCCATGATCATCTTGCCAAAGGCTTCCTTGATGCGATCACTTGCAATGGCTTTGCTGACCGCAGAATGAATTACCGCTATGCGCTCGGGGCTGGTCCCTGCTGGCGCCAACACACCAAACCACTCCATATTTGAGAGCTGTGGGTATCCGGCTTCTGCTGCCGTCTGCACATCGGGCAAAACCGAACTGCGTTTGGGCGAGGTCGTCACCAGAACTCGCATCTTCCCGCCCAGGTGGGGCTGAACTGCATTAGAAAGCGCCGTCACGAACGATGAAATACGCCCACCGTACAAGTCATTGAGGATGTCGGGGGCGCCTTTGTAGGGCACATGAAGCATCTCGATGCCAGCGGCACTTGCAATTTGAGCCCCGAGAAAATGTGGGGCAGAACCAAGGCCGGGTGATGCATAAGACGCCTCTTTGGGGTTGGCTTTGCACCAGGCAATGAATTCACCCAGTGTCTTCACCGGAACATGCATACCCGTCACAAGCGCGTTTGCAGACATGCAGACCGTGCTAACAGGTACAAAGTCCTTCTGGGTGTCGTAGCCCAGTTTGTTGAAGACATGTGGATAAAGCGTCATGATCGACGAGGGTGTCAGCAGCACGGTATTGCCATCGGGAGCGGCCGTTTTGACAGTTGCAACACCAATTCGGCCACCCGCACCGGGCTTTGCTTCCACCACGACGGCGCGCCCACCGAGGTGCGGCTTCATGGCCTCACCCAATTCACGCGCAATGATGTCGACAATACCGCCCGCCGGAAATCCAACAACGATGCGCAGCGCATCAGATTGCGCAAAGGCTGGCCCGCCTAAAGCGGCGGCAGCGCCGTAAAGGGTAAATGTGCGGCGGTTGACCATAACGACTTCCTTTGAGTTAAGCCAGCGACAACAACGATGAAACAAAGCGAGGTGGGTCAATCAGCATGACGTCATGGTGGCCGTCGACTTCGGCGTACCTGAATCGCTTGTCTTTATGGATTCCCGCTGCGATTGCTTTGAATTGAGGATTGGGATTGGCGCTGCATTTCAGATAGGTACGTCGAATCGGCTCAGCCATTGGATCGCCGGCAACCTGCTCGGTAAAACTTCTTGCCGCCTGTGCGGTCATACGGGGTTGAGACCAGGCGATCAATGCGGCATCCGTCAAGCCCCATCGTTCGCCCCAACTTGCGGCCGGGGGCACGGGTACGGTTGCGTTTTGAGCTGCAAGCCGTTCAAAGTCCGCCCTCACGGGTGGCGGCAAAAAGCTTGACATCGATTGCCCTTGCATTGGGACAAATGCATCCAGATAAATCGCATGGGCCACGCGGCCCGTGCGTGCGGCAAGCACGCCCGACAAAACGCAGCCCGCATAAGAGTGGCCGACCAGAACCACATCTTTTAAATCTTCCATCATGAGATGGGACACAACATCTTTCACATGCACTGCGAGTCCGCTGGTGCCGGCGGCGGCATGGCTGCGTTCTCCCAGGCCGGACAGCGTTGGTGCTGAAACTTCATGCCCGGCCTGACGGATCAATGGTACGGCCTTGGACCATGCCCACGCTCCGTGCCATGCGCCGTGCAACAGAACATAGTGTCTGGCCTTGCCGCTACCGCTCGCATATTGCGTCGTGCCACAACCGTGCAACGGCAAGGCAGTGGTTGCAGCACCGATGAGCGCCATTCGACGTTGTAATTTCATGCTGAGTCTCCTTGTGCAAATTTAGGCAGGACCAACGGGTTCAGGCAGTGGGTTGCGAATATCGTCCGGGCGGCTCATGAGACGCTGCATCAACTCCTCGCGCAGGCCGCGATGCTTGAGATCGTCAAACAGGTTGATGCACTCGTAGGGGTCATTGCTCAGGTCGTACATTTCACCGGCTCCACTGGCCAATTCAACTGTGAGCTTGGCTCTGCGGGTGCGCACCGTACGCAAGTCCAAGGCCACACCACAGCGCGATGGACCCAGGCGCCATTCGTTGTAGGCGTGTTCGCGTTCGGCGGGCCTCAAGCCGGTGAGCAGCGGGCGCAGGCTCTGGCTGTGCACTGCAGAGGGGACCGGTGTCGATGCAAAGTCACCAAAGGTTGCTGCCAGATCCAGCGTGGATACGGGCTGATCGTTCTCTTGACCGGCGGCGATGCCGGGGCCGCGCATGATCAAACCGACGCGCAGCAGGCCCTCGTAATGCATCGGGCCTTTGAGCATAAGGCCATGATCGCCCAGCCACTCCCCATGATCGGAAGTGAATACAACGAGCGTGTTGTCAGCCAAGCCAGCAGTGTCCAGGGCAGACAAGATTCGCCCGACCTGGTGATCCACCAAAGAAATCATGCCGTAATAATTGGCGATGATTTCGCGCAGTTGAAGATCGTTTTGCTGAGGCATGCGCGAGTATTCCTCGCGAACTTTCCGACTTTCCGGTGTGCCACCGGGCGTGTTTTCCAGTGCGGCTCTATGCCACCACGGACGCTTGTCGAAATCTCGGCTCCGATGGGGTGGCAAATCCACCTCTTCTGGCCGATGCATCCAACACCACGGCGCAGGTGCATCAAAAGGGTGATGCGGGTCTGCCATAGAAACCCACGCGCAAAACGGTTGTGCGGCCGCTTGTGCAAGGGTGGCCTCTCGGTGAAGCCGCCCTTGCTCAGCAATGT
>Ga0255092_1000326_pt1 | contig 18991 bp, 16 predicted proteins | sample Colum_Yuk_RepC_8_2_FD_188454 | JGI IMG/M metagenome (GOLD analysis project Ga0255092, IMG submission 188454) | Freshwater microbial communities from Columbia River, Oregon, United States - Colum_Yuk_RepC_8d | ecosystem: Environmental > Aquatic > Freshwater > River | place: USA: Oregon...
GACTTTCACCCCATCAAGCGGGGTGATAAACTGCCTCTCAGGCATGAGTGAATCCCTTTCGTTAAAATTGTGTTTGGCAACAAAATTCTAACGCGATTCCTCATGCCCCTTCAAATGACGAAGAGCCTGATTCTCTTTTTTTCGGTATCTGGCATTCTGTCGAAGTGAGTGACCATTCTTTTCAGAAAATCAGGAAGTGTCGAGTTCTCAAACTTATCCTTTGCAACGATTTTCTTGTGCTCAAGTTCTCGTAGTTCTACATCGAGCTTTTCTACCAAAACTGCCGCTTTGTCTTTTTCTTCCAATAGTGCCTTGCAAACTTCCATGAGATTTCGAGTGCGGTCGAGAGCCGCAGCTTGGAGGGCGTCAGAGAATTTCTCAACCGCCTGTTTTGCCGTGCTCAGTTTGGTCTGTGTTTTTCGGATCTGATCTTCGATCATCGGAACCAGTGAATGCTTGTTCTTCAAAGTGTTTTCGAGAAGCTACTGAACGGTATCGCTGTAGGTGAGATAATGCTTGATGCGCTTGACGATCAAAGCCTCTATCTCATCTTTCGGAATCCTGTATTTGAGAGTCGTATTTGTATAATACCGATACCGACCATTTCTGACATTGTTGCCCCCGACACCATACAGTCTTTTTCCATCATTCGTCACGAGAATGCCCGAAAGTAAGTAGACCATTTTTCCACACTTAATGTGTTCCTTAGAGAGCTTTTCAAGTACGGCATCTACCTGTGCAATGAGTTCAGGTGAAACGACAGGTTCGTGACTGTATCTGTACCTCACTTTACCGGTTGCATTTTGTTGATCGGGGTATTGCTCCTAAGTATCTTTGAAGCTACCGATTGCTCGAATCTTCTGATTTCTGAGCAGGTAGTAGAGGTAATCCCTAGTAATTGGACCCCCGCCAATCATGCGAGGTGGAACTCGTTGTCCTTTTACAACCTTCCACTGAGACATGCGCGATTTGCGTTGGTATCCTTTCTCTCGGCAATACTCGATGACCTTGGTGTAGCTGGCGGTCTTTGCGAAAGGGGAATAGATTTCGGTCACGATTTTTTGTTTCTCTTTATTGATGACGTAGAAACCTGTTTGTGTGGGGTGGGGGTCGAGTCCAAGAACGGCGACTGTTTGACTATCTTTTCCGTTATTCAGACGAGCCGCCCGTGTTTTCTTTTGGACCTTCTCTTTCAGTTCAAAATGGTATTCTTCCGCGACAAAATTTTCCATGTTGACGCTTAAACGGTCTGATCTGTTATTCAGGTCGATGAATCCCTTATTGACTTGAATGATTGCGTACTCCCATTTATGTGCCGTTTTTAAGAGTCGAATGTTGAACTCCTGATCTCTGGAAATGCGGTCGAGCTTTTCAAAAATGATTCCGTCGAGAAGGTTCCCTTCCATCAGCTTCAAAAGCTTATGCAGTTCGTACCTGTGTGCCGTAGCGTCTTCTCTTCCGTTGATTTCTTCCTCAATTCGCCTAGAGACAACGATCTTGCAGTTCAGTTGCTTCTCTAGGTTTTTGATGTAGGTGTCTATGAAGTGGTTTTGTTGTTCGAGTGACCCGTGCAGAACATTGCCTTGTTTGTTAGAAGAAACTCGAATAATCACTGCAAAGTAGAGGCGTCTTTCTTTACGGTTCAATAGTCTTCTTTTCAGTAGTTTTAAGCCAACGTGCATGGTGTTTTCCTTAGAGTTTGATGTTGAATTTATCGAGCAGGATTGCTCGGACTTTTTCAGCTAGGGTTTGGTCGATTACGCACCCATGAGCGAGTGGAAAAACCAAACGCTTCCCTGTCTTTTGAAGATCAGGAAAAATGTCATCGTGGTCGATGACTGTGCCGTAGCCAAAAATCTTTGTGTTAGTGAGAAGACTCCAAAGATAAGCGTGTGACGTCAGTCCTCCGCAGATTTTTCATGAACAGACATCAGTTGTCGGTGAGGAAGCTCGCATCACTTCTAAGCTTAAACCCAAGCTCCATCACAAATTGGTTATCGGATCGAAACTCTATCACTGCTAAAGAACGTTGAGTTGTTGGAGTTCTTGGATCGGAAAATAGAACTCATCTCTGAGAATGATGGACTCACCCACGATCAAACCGTAGATATACTGGCTGCCATTGCCAAAACTCCACTTTGGCGTGGGATCAAGGCAGTCCCCGACACCTTCCGAGTAGAAAAAGGGATTGCGCTTGAGGTGGACATCACTGATTCAGCCAAAGAAAATCTGGCTAGGATCGAGGCTGGGCTACAAGTGATGGACGCTCCACCTGACGGAGTCTCCGGGTTTGAGGTTTACTGCAAGGACGCTGACGGAAAGATCGCCCTGATCGAACTGAGAAGTGGCACTCTCTCTGATACTGCCTTCGGGAATCTCGTGTCTCGGGTCGCAGATGTACGAGAAGTACTTGGGAAGCATTTCCGAATCATCGTGCTTGCTAACGATTTCACCCCGGCTTTTGTAAAAGCTGCAAGTCAGATACCCTCACTCAAACTCAAAAAATTCTCTATTAAAACTGATATTAAGACTAAGGATGTTTCGTGAAATTAAAAGGAAAGCCCTGATTCTTTCAATGAAGGTCGGGGATTTATGTCTGATTTTGGAGTCTTAAAAGATAATACCCTCCTATCCTATCAACAGGAGTTGTGCTTGTTGATAGGATAGGAGGGTAGAACAAAGACCAAAAAATGTTAATTTGAGCGCAATGTTACAGAAGCAGTCGAGGAATCTGCAAAATTGATTGTAATATCGAGACTATTAGCAACGCCCTCAGAACCAACCAGACTTGTGCCGTTGTTTGTAATATCAGTGTTATATCGAGTGCCGTTAATTGTGCCGCTGTTGCGAAGTCTAGTACCGGCAGTCATGAATCCAACGGTGAAATTCTGAATTGTTCTATCGCAGTTGACCTGAAATGAACGGATATTTCCCGTGAGAGTGCATGGTCCAACAACTGTATCTGAGCTAGATCCACCTGAGCTAGATCCACCTGAGCTAGATCCACCTGAGCTAGATCCACCTGAGCTAGATCCACCGTCTTTACCGCAAGCAGCAATTCCTAAGCTGAGGCAAAATAAAACTAAAACTACATTCTTTTTCATAATTCACGACCCTTATTTATTTTTTGTCAAATACAACTACTAAGCTACTCGATATATAGTGTTCAGACTTTAATTGTCAATTAATTCTTAAACTATTGATATTAAATGGAAATTATTTATTTTTAAGCGTAGCCTTGGAGGGGGAATGCCCCCTCCCAAGCCAAATTTCGTAGGGAGCTTATCGGTTTAGTTTTACTCGTCCCAGCCCATGTTTTTGTACGATCTTATGGACGGTACGATAGTGCCAAGACTTTGCTTTGAATCGTGGTGGTATGCCTATGTGGTTCATGATGTCAGCAATTTTTTGTGCGCTCATTCCGAGTCGCCTATACTCTAACATCATCTGATTGACGCGAATTTCGTTTAGGCTGATGATGTTCTTATCTTTAGTTCCTTTCGGGATACGAGGATGGGGATGAGGTCGGAAAGGGATTCCAGCAAGTTTCAGGTGCTTCTTGACGGTCTGTGTGGAGCACTTTGACTCACTAGCTATCTCCTCCAAAGAACGGGTTTCTTGAACATATTTTTGGTGGAGCAACGAAACATTTTTGAAAGCGGGTATGCAGAAATATCCTATGATGTCTGACATATAGAAGCCGGAGAGCAATATTGTGTTATTTGACGGAGTCCCCCAGCCATTATTTAAAAAGCCTGGGTCGCATCTGCAATCCAGGCTTTTTTGTCTTCAGGGATTGTAATCGCATCTGATGCGTTGAGAAGCGGATTGACGTTATTTTAAGTTTGCCATACCTTGAATTCAAATGGTTCTTTTTGAGACTGAAAGATTAATCATTCGTAATTGGGAGGAAGCTGATTTTAAGGCTTTTGCAAAGATGAACTCTGATCCTCGAGTGATGGAGTATTTTCCTTCAGTTCTGAATCATGCTGAATCTCGTGCATTTTTTGATGTCATGATCCAAAAAAATCAGAAGAACGGTTTTTGTTATTGGCCAATTGAATTGAAGCTCACGGAAGAATGTATTGGTTTCGTCGGATTAGATGTTCCAGGATTCAAGGCTCATTTTACCCCTTGTGTCGAAATTGGCTGGCACCTTGCTCATCAATACTGGGGCAAGGGTTACGCACCTGAAAGCGCTGTAGCATGCTTAGATTACGGATTCAATGAGTTAGGTTTGCAAGAGGTCGTATCTTTTACGTCGGTGAATAATCTCAATTCAAGAAAACTCATGGAAAAGATTGGAATGACTCATCATCCCGAGGAAGATTTTGATCATCCGAAATTAGAAGAAGGACACTATTTGAGAAGGCACGTTTTGTATAGAATCAAGAAAGGTTGAGTTGAATTTCTGGCTCTTCATTTTCATCGACTTATCATTCCCTTCCTGCTTCCATTAAAAATTTAATCGTTCGGATTGTTGAAGAGCTGCATCCTGAAGAAGTGATTCTTTTCGGCTCTCGTGCAGGAGAAAATTATCTGGAAAACTCTGATTTTGATATTGCAGTGAGGTCTAATACTATTACTCAAGAAAAATGGTCTCGGATTCAAATTGCTTTGGATGAGGAACCGATTACTCTTTACTCAGTAGATCTTGTTCATCTGAGTGAATTGAATGATAGTTATCAAAAGTGAATTTCATCTGAAGGAAAAACTCTCTACGTTCGATAAAATTTCGTTTTATGAAAACTTTGAAGCTGCTTTAAGAAAGCTCCTTGAATTTCAGAAGCTTTACGATGGACCTGAAATTCATCATGCGGGAGTGATTCAAGCTTTTGAGTTCACCTTCGAGCAATGCTGGAAAGCAATTCAGAAGAAAACAGGAACAGAGGGACTAAGTTTAGCAAGTCCAAAAAAATCTCTCGAGTGGGCTATGGCAAGTGGGTGGATATCCGCAACCCATGAAAACACTTGGCTTGAGATGATGCGAGATCGAAATTTGACAAGTCACACCTATCGAGATCAAACTGCAATAGAAGTAGCTACTCGAGTTTTAGACTCCTATGTAGATGAGTTTATATTGATTCTAGAAAAAATGAAGAAAAACTAAGAGCCTATCTGAATAACTTCTGGACATAGTGGTAAGCATGTATACAAGTTGTCAACCCTCAGGGGAGGGGGAGTTGACATCAATGAAGAAGCGCAGTGCCACGAAGAAGTGGCTCATTCCTAAGAAACTTTCGAAAGAAATCGAACCGCTGATCCCCGTCGTTAAAAATACCCATCGTTTTGGGGGTGGAAGACTGCGAGTTCCCGACAAGAAAGCAATGGAAGGGATTTTCTTTGTTCTCAAGACTGGTGTTCAATGGAAGGCTTTGGACGTAACAGGGATCTGCTTCGGGATCCACTGCCCACAGCCGTTTTCAAGAATGGGTGCAGGTTGGAGTTTTTGAGGAGTTTTGGAAGTAAGGACTTCAGGAGTATGGCGACTGCAAAAGACTCGATTGGTCTTGGCATGCAATGGATGGGGCAACGACGAAGGCACCTATTGCTGGGACAAAAAAACGGGTGCTAATCCGATAGACCGTTGAAAACAAGGGGCAAAACGCCCTATTTTAACTGAAAAATTGGGAATTCCCATCGGGATAGCGGTTGCTGGGGCCAATCGGCATGACTCAAGACTTGTTCGCAAAACAATTGACAGTATCCCACTTCAGCGTCCTGACCCAACGAAGAAGAAACGGCAGGGAATGTGTTTGGATAAGGCCTATGACTCTGACCCAATTCGATTGGATTTGATTGATCTTGACTTTACTCTCCGCGTCAGGAGCTGCGGAGAAGAGAAAATCGACATTGAAAATATTCCTGCATATCGCGCCAGGCGGTGGGTGGTCAAGTGTACCCACAGTTGGATGAACTGTTTCCGCAGGATTTTAAACTTTTCCAGATTACCTAAAACATACTGAAGAATTGATCTATTCGACTTTGGCTTTGGTAAAGCAGTCCGAAAATAGAGAGCAAATTCTTTCAGTTAAAGTGGGCTTTCTCGGAGCCTCAGGGGTATGATTTGATGTCTCGCTCCTAGGTGATTGAGCTACTCTTTCATTCACAGTAATAGAGGAAGCAGAAGGAGCAATTAAAGCGGGTACTGTTTCAGAAGAAGTTTCTGCAGATCTAGGTTGGATTATTGCGGGTGCAATCGTGACAGTAGCTGCTTCATTAATTTGTCGGGCTGTTAGTGATGGTGTCAACGAATCTGATGCAGCTGCTGTAGCTATAGAAGAGCTGCCTAAGGAAGTCGGTATGGTTCCAACCTGCGGTTTCCTTTTAAAAATATGTAGTCGATCAGAATATCCAGGCCACTGAGGGATATCGATCGTTCTCACTTCATTAAAATTTTCAGTTAAATAAAAGAAGAAAGGAGAACTCGCCATGGCAGGTTGCGATGGATACACGTCCTCAGGAAGTTCTCCGACGTAAATGAAAAACTCACCTTTATAAAGTTCAAGTGCATCAAAAGCAAAGTGAGTCTTAGGAGGCCAAGAGATCAAAAGAGTTCTATCAAGGCTCTCTGGAAGAAGAAGAGCCTGTTCTGTGCCCACCTGAACGTCATACCATTTTCTGCCTTGATCATGCATGTGCTTGGTCTGCCACGAAAAGTCGTCATATGCCCGAATGTCAGCTCCTCTTTCGGTTAAAAGATGGGACCAATAGCCACTGCCGGCCCCTAGTTCTATGAGTGGACTATAACTTGATATAGTATCAATGGCTTCGTCATTGGGAATTGCCCAAGAATAACGGTCAACAAGAGGCCTGATCTTAGTCATACGATAGGCATTCTCAGATTCACTGTACCTCTGCATCGCATCACAGAGTTCTACGTGTTTTTCGAAGCAAGCAGTCCTTGCTCTATCTAATTCATCTACACTTTTGATGTATTCAACCATAATATTAGGTGGAATAAAAAGTTGTCTGAAGTAATCACTAAAATGGTCTATTAATAATTTTTCAAGAGTTCGTATCTGAGAATAGCACTCTAAATGCTCTCTATGAGTAAGGTGACACTGATCTCTTGATTGCTTCACGATTTGATGACTTTGAGTTAGGTCTTCATAATTTTCTCTGAAGACTCTTTCGAACTCAGTTTCGGCGTTTAGCTGATAAGATGATAAAAGTATTAAAAATGCTGGGATCCATTTTAAAAGTTTCATATTAACATCCTGATTCTAAATTCAATATCATCTTATAAAAACTATCGGTCAAACCGTTCAAAATGAACTGGATTGTCACAATTGAATTGGCGTAGTTCGATAGAATGATTTCATTTTTTCTCAACTTTTCATTTATTAATAAATATTCTGATCAGTCGATATAATTTTTATGAGTTTATAGGGAGAGGTTTCTCATGAAACTGCGATATTTCCAATTAAAAATAGATAAAAATATGAACAATTGCGCTAGTTGGAGGGCCAAAAGATGAATTTATTCTAGGGTTACGCAATAAAAGCCACCGGTTTTATGGCGCTAGATTTTAATGCTTGAGGAAGTTTGTGTAAAGTTATCCGGAAATACTTAATAGCATAATTCAAAGAGTTAAATTTATCTGGACTCAATTAGAGAGATTGTGCTTAATTCCGAAAGTTCTTGAGTGATCATTTGGTGTTGTTTTCACTCAAATCATTTGAGACTCAAGGCTAGGGGGGGTGATGAGGGTTCAAAAGTTATCTATTTTATTCATCTCTTTTTCTTTTATCTTCAGTTTTTGGTCCTCGGCTTGGGCGATTTCTTTTTCAGATCTGAGCCCAGCTCTCAAGGTTCAGCTTCAGAGACAAAAGACTGTAGTGATTCCTGTTACGCTCGAGGATCACCTTTTGAAAGGGGCTGTATTTCGGTGGGTACCAAAAAGATCTCCAGTTGAGCTAGCTGCTATTTTTTTTTGATTATGACAAGCAGTATTTGTTTTTGCCTGGTATGACCTCTACTCGAGTGATTGAGTGGAAAGGCGCTCAGGCTAGAGTTAGGCATCGAATGAATCCAATGGCTTTTATCATTGATCAGCCTCCTGCATATTTTCATTCTTCCTTTTTTGATTTTACTGCTTTTAGTTATGATCTTTATGAGAGGGTGGAGCAAAGAGACGGCGCATATCTTATTTCTTGGGAGATGCCACCTGAAGCTAGAGCTCATAGATCCCAAGAAAAGGGGAGTATCTTATTTGAGTCAGTAGGTGGAGGAACTCTGATTAGTTATCAAAATGAAACAGAGCCCTTTTTTTATGAGGCCCTATTTGGCTCACAGAATATCAGCCCTGTAGGGCAGAGTATGCAGGCTTTTTTTCGTCAGACAGCTCAGCAATACTACGAGAAAACAATCAGGTACTTTCTTTGGTACTCAGACTCACTATTTAAGAGAGAGGGCTATGTTTGGAAAAGAGTGAATCGAATGCTCGAAGTCTTAGAACGAACTCCTAAGATCAAGGGTGAATCCTCGGGTCTAACCGAGAGACCTGGTGAGGAGTTTTGAACTGGGGCTTGAGGGAATGTATAGAGGTTAAGTATTTAGGTTGTTTGTTGCCGAGGTATTGCTAAGCTCATTCCTCTTTAACTTCAAGTCTATGAGTTCTCGTTTGCTCTGTCAGTATTGCTTCTTTTTGTTCTCTGCGATAGGAGAAAGCTCTAGCGTTCTCATCATTGATTTTTGGTTATGGATGATGGATAAACCTCAAATTTCGATCAGCTCTAATGAGTTTGGGAAGACCTAAGGGAGTATTGTGGTAAAGCAAGATGTGAGAAAAGCAGTTCTGCTGATTAGCGGAGGATTGGACTCAGCGACAGTTTTGGAAATGGTCAAGGCAGAAGGCTATGAAGTTCACGCATTAAGTTTTAGCTATGGTCAGCGGCATTCTGTAGAGCTAGAGTCAGTGAAAAAGATTCTAGCAAGATCTCCTGTTAAGAGTCATCAGCTAGTTCAGTTGGATCTAAGAGCATTTGGGGGATCTGCTCTCACTGCAGATATTGATGTTCCTAAAAAAGATCAATTTGAGGGCCTCTCTCAAGACGTCCCTATTACTTATGTTCCAGCTCGAAATACTATTTTTTTAAGTTTTGCTCTTAGCTTTGCTGAAACCATTGGGGCATTTGATATCTTTATTGGGGCAAACGCAATTGATTATAGCAATTATCCAGATTGTAGGCCTGATTACATCTTAGCTTTTGAAAAAATGGCTAATCTTGCAACTGCTGTTGCGACCGAAGGAAAAGGCACTTTTAAGGTTCATGCTCCCCTCATGCAAATGACAAAGGCTGATATTATTAGAAAAGGCTTGTCTTTGGGTGTAGACTACAGTGTGACCAATAGTTGTTATGATCCATCGAGTGAAGGGCTTGCTTGTGGAAAATGTGATGCATGTCATCTTCGATTGAAGGGGTTTCAGGAAAATCATATCCAGGATCCAGCGGCATATCAGTCCTGAAGAGACGAATAGAGTGGAATGTTCACTCGATGTTGCAAGGGCTTTAATATGCTAAGTCCTCTCAAAGCTTGCTCAGATGAGAGCTTTTAAGGGTTTAGTATAATTTTGCAGCGTGAGTTGGTGTTTTCCATGATTATAAGTATGGATGACCGTTATTTTAAATAAAATAAAATAGCCTTAGTTTATCACTTACAACTCTTCATTCCATGAGCTGTAATTCCCTGATCAGGCTCGGATAAGAAAGGGAATAAGTTTTCATCATGTAAGGCAAGGAGTTGCCGTAACTTGCTATTTCACGTGAGGCTACATAAAATTAGTCATGAAAATATTGTTGCTAAGTTTTATCTGCCAGTATCTTAATCTGCATTTCTGCAAATACTTCGATAATTAAAGCTCATTTAAGCAAGAAAAAAAGGATATGTTGGGGAAAGAGTGATTTCCATTTCTATGTTACCTAAACTAATCCAAGTCAATCGAAGAGTTTTAAGAAAATGGGCTACCATAGTTCTGATTCTTCAGTTAATTTAAATTTGTATTTAGCACTCAAATTCATCAATGTGATGAGTATTTTCAAGTGTGAGATTTTGCAGATCCATTCTTAGGAGTCATAAGGGGTGAGACCCTAATATGGGGATTTGAGTGTCAGATGTGTTCTTGAATCTGGTGCTTCTTTTATTCGGAATTAATTCAAATAATAAATTAAATGAGAATTCAAGGTCCTGTATGTCATGCATTAATCTATAGACTAGCTGTATTATTTAGACGGCATCAGTCACAATAATAATCTTGAGTCTAATGCGGATTTTAGATTCAAGTATTCTTGAAACTATATAAATAAGGGTTTTAGTTCTGACCATTCTCTAAATTAATAATCAAAATTTAGTAGGAAAGTCTCTAATAATACTTATTTTGATTTGAGTTCATAGTGATTTAGTTGGGATTCATGGTTAAGTATTGATTTTTAGACTTTAGATGCTATTGAGAATTATACTATTTTTAGTTGGTTTTCTTCTCAGTGCTTGGTGTTTCATTTGCTGCGGTGGTAGTTTTAGTCAAGTTCATTCGGTTTTTATGTTTTGGCTCAATTTGGGTTTCTTTAGGTCATTCAATTAGTTTATGGTCCTTTTGTAAAAACAGTGTGACTTCAGTCTGGTAAATAATCTAAATCCTTGAGAGTTAAGTTTAGCGGTGTTAAACCAGCAGTTGATGCTGGCGATATATTTAAAATGGTTTAGATTAAAAGTAATAATTGTCCTTTTTTTTGGATTAGTTACAGCTGAAAAATCACATGCTATTATTCATCATTTTAAAGATGAAAGTAGTTTAAAGTGGGCAAGAAACTCAAAATTTTCCGCCGTAGGCGAGTTAGGATTCATCTCAAAATTAGGCACTAAATCTCAATCTACTGGAGTTTTGATTACTCCATCTATTGTACTGACCTGTGGACACTGTGTTGGCTCAAGTCCTGGAGAGCGAATGTTTGGATGGTTTACTCTTGATCCGGATGGCTTAAAGGGCGACTTAGATGAATCGGTCAGTTTGAGACTGGTTGGGGACGTCAAGGTTCATGATTCACTGACTCGTGATGAGGACGGATATTTCATCGGAACTGACCTTGCTTTAGTTAAGTTGATGAGACCATTGTCAACTTCGCCTGCGGCTTTATTCGACGGAGATCCACGTAGTTTCTTTGGCAAGAATGCGTATGTTGTGGGCTATGGTCAAGCAGGTCAAGGCTCTGATCTCAAGCGTACCAGTGATGCAAGGAGGCGAATGGCGATTGTACCTGTGAGTAGAGTTGAGGAAAAGATTATGTTTATTTATGGACTGCTTTCTAACCATCCCTTTCATTTTTCAAGGGATGAAAAAAATCCTCACTTAGGAGTACCTACTTATGGAGATAGCGGTGGGCCGTTATTTGTAGGTTCTACTGAAAATATACGTATTGGTGGAATCTATCACGGTGTCATTGTTACAGAGGTTTTCGGAGCCCATATTGCTCAGGCACTTTGGAGTAATGTGAGTGCAGATCTTGAGTGGATTAGAAAGGGTGTATCCGAGTTGACTCATAGCGGGGAGTCGGTGGCTTATGGTCACTAATTCATGCCTAATTCCAGCAGGGAAGTTATTCACGGAGATAGAGACTCCTTTCGAACTGAGAGTGTAAAATAGCTTTCTGATCAGTGATGTGTATCAAGTTAGTTTCAGTGGTGATTTTATTCTAATTCATTAAAAACACCGTAAAACTAAGCCCTTTAGGGCGGGGACGACGTCAAAATGATATTTAAGTCATGAATGAGAGATTTGGGTAGCATTTTAATTTTGAGTTCGATGCATTGTTTTTGTATTTCTGAGTTGTCGGAAGCATGAGTAACCAGGAGAGCCTTAGTTGATAGGTCGAGCTTGTGAATCAGTTCTAAACCAGTAATGGATTCATCTTCTAGGTGATAATCGATAAAGAAAATACTTTTATTCAAATCAAAGCTTACAACTGCTTCAATGAGTTCGTCAGCCTTAGAAAAGAGGATCGGCTCTTGATGGATCTTGAGTCGCTTTGCCTTGAGTTTCCATAATGCATGAACTGAGGTGTCGTCGTCGAGACAGATCCAGCGAGCCTCCCTATGAATGGAAAAAGACTCAGGGAACCAAGTAGGGGGAGCTACTTTTGGGAGGAGTATTTTAAAGCAAGAGCCTTCGCTGATCTCAGACTCTATCTCCAGTCGTCCACTCCAAGAATGAATGTAGTTTTTAGCGTGGTAAATTCCTAAACCGTTTCCTTCTGGTTTATTGTAGGTAATGCCTCGTGTCCCCAATAGCGGCAGAAGATTCTTTGGAATTCCTGGTCCGTTGTCGATCACCTCTATAACGATCTCCTGATTAAGTTCCTTAAGGTTGATCTCGATGACGCCTTGGTTCCCCAGTGCCTCAGCTGCATTGTTCATCAAGTTCGAAAGCGTAATCTTAAACTTATCTTCATCCACTGCAGCAAATAACCGATTTGCATTTTCACTCGGATTAAACCTAATTTGGAGTGCTGTTCGATCATTACATTGGGTCCTGATCTCGGAAACTACATTTTTAATCAGACAGACTATAGGATAGCTTGATGGAGAGCAATTTTTAGCTTGGGTTGTTTCTAACCGATTGGATTCAAGGAGTTGATTAGCAATTAATTTAATACGGTTCAATGCTGATCGCATAATAGTCATAGATTCTTCTGGATCCGATTTAAATGCGCTTGAGATCATTTCAAGGGCTGCAACAGGAGAGCGAATATCATGGGCAACTCGAAGTGCGAGATCGTATCGTTCTTGAGCAGCTAGCGTAGTCTTAAGTTGTTCTATGCTGTTTTGAATTTGAATGACTTCAAGAGGAGTTTTCTCGGTGATCTGGATTTGCTCATTGTTTGAAAGCTTATAAATGGGTTGTAGAATATCCTTTTGTAGCTTCTCTGTAATTTGGGTCATCAAGTTTCTAAACGTGATAGCAAGTCCAGCAAATATTGCGATGAGGTAGATCAGAAAGCCTAATGTAGAAAAGTAGCTGACTTGGCCTTCGATCCTTCCCAAGGTCTTTCCAGAAAAGATAATTGGAAACCGGATTTCGGAGTGAATCCCCCTAGAGGAGCAGATGTCACTGCGAGAGATGACTTGTGAGGAAGGCTCATTGTATAAAGCAAGTTTTAGATCCTCTTGGGCTCCAAGGGCTTGAAGCTCCGATTTAAAGTCTTGAAAGACTTGCTCCACGATTATTTTTTCATCTAGAATGAGTTCTCGGGCTATGGGCCCTGAAATTTGATCGAGCTTTGATTCTACTAATTCACACAAGATTTCATGTGTTTGTCTATTCAAGGCGAAAGTGAGAATAATACTTAGGATGAATGCTACACCAAAAGTATACCACTTCATCCTACGAGTCATTCCCCAGAGTACGTCACTAAGCGATTTAGGATGTGTAATCATCATTCACTTTCTCAAGAAATACAGATCTGACAAAAAATGCCCTGTATGGGTCGTACCATTGTAGGGTCGAATCAGAGGGAGCGCACTTAATTCATTTTTTGTAGTTTGCCCTAAGTTTAATTTTCCACACGCCATTTCTGCGGCCAAAAATGCAGCATCGTAAGCATAGGCAGCTGCTGGTGTTGCCTCCATGTTTGCAAGTTTTCTAAATCGATTTGCAAAGTGGCTAGAATTTGGATTAGATCGCTTAGTCCAGCCAGTTGGGATAGAAATCTTGAGTAAGTGCTCCTTTTGGCTGAGTAAGAAGCTATGAAGCTCTCTTGGGAAGTACGTCCAATCCGTATTTGCGATGAGGTGACCACTCCAGTCTGACTCTATAATATCTTTTGCAATGAGCTCTGCGTCTGATAGGTAAGTCCCAAAAAAAATACATCTTTTCCCTTCCAGGGGAAGGCTAGCTGACTTCGAGATTTGAGTAAGGTGTAAATCATATACTTCTCCTAGGTGATCTCGAATAAAGTGTTCGCGGAATTGAAGTGAAAAATAGTTTTTCGGATTAAATACTCCTAATGTATTACTTCTCTTGCACTGAAGCGATTTTATTTCCTGACTGATTAGTTTCCACTGAGACTCGATAGGGGAGGCAATAGAGAAAAACCTAGGGTTGATCTGCTTAAGGTGACCAACAGAGGAGCCTACTGAGATTCCGGTGATCTGAGAGCCCTGAGAGAGTTTTGCAGCGAGTCGAGCTGAGCTGTTTCGAGATAAGCCTATGATAATTGCACGAGAGTCTTGTTCTTTTATGGCTTCGATGGCTTGGGCTAGAGTTTCATCTGAGCCTTTTTTTATTATTTTAGTGATTGGAATTTTACATTGGCGAATCTTGAGATGATCTGCAAGGCCTAGACTTATACCTTTTTCGATGTGCTGAATCTCTTGGTTGACTAAGTATTCGTCTGAATGATGGGGAATGATTTCAATAATATAGATGGGAAGGGTAGCTGCATAAATGAATCTAGTTGAAATAAAAAGGCAGGCCAATCCCCAAAAAAAATAAAAACGAATCATATGAAAGTAACGGGAGAGAGTAAGATTAAATAAATTCATGCCATTCTTGAGTGAGATGAGGATTAATTTAAAAGCCGTTCTTAAGGTCTCCATAAACCATGAAATTAAATCTTATTGAATTGATACATTTAGTGGAAGCTCGGCCATACGCACAGACGTATCTCGTATTTTTCTCTCTTGGTGAGGGTATATTTGAGAATTTTTCCCGGTGCTTGAAGATGACTATCCTTAAGAGGAGAGGATCTAATAGGGCTCACTTTGAGTGATGAGGGGTGTATCGTTCTTAAGGGTATTTTTCAAGGATAAAAATAGACAAAAATGATCAAAAATTACAGAAAGATGCATTTTAAGTGGAGCATCAAGGGCCTAGGTTCTGAAGGGTGCGAGGTGGGCTGGGGATCATAGGCGGGGGTCTGAATACGAGACTGATGAAGAGGGTAGGAAAAATCCCACATATTTTTTATCAACGTGGTGTCAACGAAGTTTTGTTTGATACTTCATGAAGTGAATTGGTTCATCTCAGGAGGTGCGTTTTTTAGAGGCTCGATCAGATTAAGGCAGGGTTCTTTTTTAAACAGTACTGACAGATCTATTATTTTATGTTAGCGTATAAAATTCAATTTTAATTATTTTAATCCCATGACTTTACTTCCTAAACTCCTAGTTTGTGATGATGATCGTATTTTACACTCTGCACTGAGGCTTGCTTTTCGCGGTAAGTACGAAATTGTATCGTCATATCATGGAGATGAAGCTTTAATATTTTTAAAGAAGCAGTCTTTTCAGGCTGTTATCCTTGATATTCGTATTCGAACTCAAGATGAAGGCCTTAAGTATATTGGTCGCTTTAGAGAGTTAGATTCAGATATGGCCATTATTATGGTCAGTGGGATTCATGATTTTTCTATAGTGAAAGAGGCTCTTAAGCTTGGAGCAGATGATTATATTATCAAGGATTCTCAAGCTGATGATTGGACGTTAGCGTTAAATCGTGTACTGGAAAGAAAATCTTTAGAAAAACGCAGTGAGATTTATGATCGTGAAACCGTACGGTCTGAGAAAAAAAATGTATTTATCGGAAAAAGCCCTCAAATTGAAGCACTCAGAAAACAGGTGATACGGGCACGGGAATGTTCTGCGCCTATATTGATTCAGGGTGAAACCGGAACGGGCAAGGAGGTTATAGCACGACTCCTGAGGCAAGGGTCTCAAGAAAAAAGGCCTCAACCATTTGTTGCGGTAGACGCCTCAACTATCCAGAGTTCAGTGGCTGAAAGTTTGCTTTTTGGTTATGAAAAAGGAGCCTTTACTGGAGCAGACCAAACTACACGAGGTTTATTCGAAGAGGCAGATGGCGGAATTATTTATTTTGATGAAATGGCTAATATGCCACTTTCCATTCAAAATAAGCTTCTTCGAGTGATTCAAGAAAAAGAAGTGATGCGCTTGGGGTCTTCCCGTGCCATCTCTTTAGACTTTAGAATAGTTTCTGCAACAAATCGTGATCTGCATCAGATGGTAAAGGAAGGTCAGTTTAAGGATGATTTGTTTCATCGTATTAATGTGATTCCTATCTTGATTCCACCTCTAAGAGAAAGAAAAGAGGACATTCCTCTATTAATTGAGTATTTCTTATCAACTCAGAGAGCGAGACGTTCACTTCGATTTAGTGAAGATGCATTATTTTATCTAGAGCAGTACTCTTGGCCTGGAAATGTGAGAGAATTATCCAATTTGATTTCTTTCTTGATGAGTATGGCCGAGGGAGATGAAATTGATGTTGCAGATCTTCCTGCAAAGTTCAAAGATTCATTCAGCTTTTCTCAAAGAGTAGAAAACTCTCAAGGGTTCTATAAAAAAGTACAAGAATTTGAAAAAAAGCTCTTATGTGAATCATATCTTCAATGCAAAGGAAACGTGAGTCAATTAGCTCTTCATTTAGATATGGATCGTTCGCATCTTTATCATAAGCTTAAAGAGTATCAGATACACTCAGTAAAAGTTAAAGTCACTGATATTTAGCCTAAAATTTGAATTTAGTAGCCCCCATTTTAGACAGAACACCTAGGATTAACTTAGGTGTTAAAAATGGTAGAGCCATAATTACAAGTGATTCAACCCATAGTGCCCGGGCGTCGGCGTCGGTTTATAGTTAAAGAAAAAATTAAGATGGTAGAGGAAAGCCGCGAACCGGGATAGAATATGTTCCTTGTTGCCTGTAGATAGGGTATTGCTACTAGCTAATTATTTCAATGGAGAAAGCTTGTGGAGTAAGGCCTTGAAAATGAAGACTCTCCCGAGAGTATAGATTCGAAAACTTAGCTGGCTAGGGTGTCCATTTTTAGAGGATTAACTCCAATTTTATTTTGATTATTAAAAAAATGTTGTAATGATATCGTCTTGCTTTTGAGCTTAAAATATAGCTTTTCCTTGTTCATTAGAAATACATTTAGCCATAGTTAGATTTGGAATCCTTTCATGAGATTAGTAATGGTTTTAAGTTTGTTGAGTATCTTCGCTGCATTTGCTTGGGCGGGACCTTTTGATTTGGATTCTCTTTCAGTCGTGGATTTGGTTACTCAGGAGATGAGTGATGGCAATATTGATCCTTATGAGTCTAAGCAGGCACGTATTTCTGTGACCATTGATAGACGAGAGTTTGACGCTTGTTTGAACTCAGATCAATCTCATTCATGTCTGACTCAGGTCTTTCAGACTAATTTGAGGTCTGTTGCTACACCAGCTGCAGCAGCGATTTCTTCCTTGATTGCAACCACAACCTTGTACCCTTTAAATTTATTGAAGATGCGTGCTCAAACGGGGATGGCCATTTCTGGAGGGCCATTTTCAGGGTTTGGGCCTTATGCGTTAGCTCTTGGTTTTTCTCGTTTAGACTTTGTAGTCTACGATTATTTAAGGGCTAGGGGGTGGAGCGTTCATGAAGCTGGAGGGGCAAGTGCTTTAGCGCTGAGTATACCTAGCTCTCCGCTCTGGGTTTATCATACCAAGAGGTCATTAAAGGTTGCTCAGAAAGATTTTGTCTCATCTCAGACTGGATCTCAGACCTATAATATTCAATGTTACTTAAAAGACCTTAAGGCTGATCCTCGTTTAGCATTTAGGGGACAAGTTGTGGGTATGGCATGTGTCTTTCCTCATGCCCTCCAGTTTCAGCTCATGGAGCACATTGACCAATATCTTGACTCAGTCGGGGGAGATCAGGGTGGAAATGTGTTAACTTCGTATAGGAAGGCGGTCTCAGCTTCCGTTGCTCGAATGGTGTTGATTGCAGCCTATCCATTGGATTTACTGAGAGTGAATCGACAGAGTACTGGAAAGACTTATGCGGAGATTACAAGAACGATATGGAATGAAAGAGGGGCTTTGGGGTTTTATCGGGGAGCTCCGGTGAGTATACTGAAACAAATCCTATGGACCTTTGTAAATCGTGCTACTTATGATGGTCTTAAAGAAAAATTTGAGGGTGATCGCTAGGACTTTGGGTCCTCATCTCACCGTAAGTCCGGTCATGAGTTGAAGTGGGTTTAAAAGCGCTCAAATCAGTTCTGATCACGTTTTTTGACAAGTAATCCTGCATTAGTCCTATATTCTTATGATTGAAATCATCAGTTTAAAAGACATACTGATTGATGAGCCAAAAATGGCAGAATGTTCCACCCAAGACAAAAAGGTGCCAGATTTCATGGAAACCAAAGAGATTAGGAAAAGGATTTGGCCATTTTAGTGCATAAATTAGGGAGCCGACTATGTAGAGTAGTGCACCGCCAAAGAGCCAGAGAAGTCCACTAACAGGAAATGCTTTCCATAAGTCAGGAAGAACAATTACGCCAATTGAGGATAAGCCGATATAGAGGGCTACTCTAAGCCAGCGTGAGTTTTGCTGCGTGAAGAGTTTTAAAGCGATTCCCAAAAGTGCACAAATCCAAACAGCTATTAAAATTCTAGAGCCTTTGTGAGCTTTAAGAACTCGGATACAAATCGGAGTATAGCTGCTGGCTATGAATAAAAAGATAGCTGAGTGATCAAGTTTTCGTAGTTTTTGAATTACAGATTCCCGTACTGGAATTAGGTGATAGGCAGCACTTGCAAGATAAAGAAAAATTAAGCTAGCGCTGAAAATTAAGAAAGAAATCATGTGAGAAAACTTCATATTGAGTAATGGATGCTTGATCCAGAAGAAAATCATTCCGATGAGCGCAAGTAATGCCCCAAAGAGGTGAGTGAGTCCGCTAATAGGCTCTCTGAGATATTTTTTTATACCTCTTGGTGTCTGCTTTTGAGTATCTTGATTCTGATTCATAGTATAACCTTGAATTTATTTCTATTGAGACAGAGCGCTACTAATTAAAGTGATGTCTGGACTGCGCCCCTCAATTTGGACAGGTTGACCTAGTTTTTGTGTAGGGGCTGGCTGGTCTCCTGTTTGTTTTTCTTGATTTGCCACTCAAACTCCTCTGGCGTCAAGTAG
>Ga0255092_1000340_pt1 | contig 18675 bp, 15 predicted proteins | sample Colum_Yuk_RepC_8_2_FD_188454 | JGI IMG/M metagenome (GOLD analysis project Ga0255092, IMG submission 188454) | Freshwater microbial communities from Columbia River, Oregon, United States - Colum_Yuk_RepC_8d | ecosystem: Environmental > Aquatic > Freshwater > River | place: USA: Oregon...
CACAAGACCGCCGCATTGGCCTTTTGTATCAAGACGATGTGCTGTTTCCGCATTTATCGGTGGAACAGAACCTTGGCTTTGGCCTGACACCGGGTATCGGCAAAGCCGAACGCCGCGCCCACATTCATGCCATGCTGGACAGAATCGGCCTTGCCGGGTTGGGCCCCCGCGATCCTGCAACCCTGTCAGGGGGGCAAAGGGCACGGGTGGCGCTGGCGCGCACACTGTTGGCCGCCCCCGAAGCCCTGCTGCTGGACGAACCGTTTTCGCGGCTTGACCAAGCCTTGCGCGCGCAGATCCGCGCCTTGGTGTTTGAACTGGCGGCCACCTTGCCGGTGATCCTTGTCACCCATGACGCCGAAGACGCCCGCGCCGCCGCCGGCCCCGTGGTGGATGCCATGGGCAATACCCTGTCGCTATGACGCGATTAACGCGCCAGCGACAGCTCGGCCCGCAGCCCGCCCAAAGCCTCGCTCTCGCCCAAACGCAGCGCGCCCCCATGGTTGCGCGCCACATCGGCGGCAATCGCCAAGCCTAACCCCACCCCGCCCCCGCGGTTCGGATCGCGGGCGGTATCCAGCCGCCGGAACGGCTCCATCGCGGCTTCGCGCGCGGGTTCCGGGATACCGGGGCCATCATCCTCGACCACCATCCGCACCAGCCGGTCACTGGCCGTCAAACTGACCAAGGCCCGCGTGCCATGCCGCGCGGCATTGCCCAAAAGATTCTCCAAGGCCCGCCGCACCGCCTGCGGGCGCAGCCGCATGGTGCCCCCCGGCCAATCCATCGCGCCCAAGGTCACCGCCTGCCCAGCCCGCGCCGCATCGGCCACTACCTGTTCCAAAAGGGCTGCAGGATCCATCTCCTCGGCAGCCTCCATCGCATCGCCGCGGGCGAAGGACAAAAACTCGTCCACCATCCGCTCCATCTGCTGAACGTCACGCTTCAGCGCCTCGACCTCGTCATCCTCGGGCAAGAAGGCCAGCCCCAGCTTCAGCCGCGTCAAAGGCGTGCGCAGGTCGTGGCTGACACCAGATAGCATCTGGGTCCGCGCCTCGATCTGCCGCTCGATTCTGAGCCGCATGTCAAGGAAGGCCTGCCCCGCCGCCCGCACCTCGGTCGCGCCGCGCGGGCGGAAGGGCAAGACCTCGCCCTTGCCAAAGGCCTCGGCCGCGCGCGCCATACGGGCAATCGGGGTCAACTGGTTGCGCAGGAAGACATAAGCCACCCCGGTCATCAGGATCGACGCAAAGACCATCAGCACCAACAATTGATGCGGGTTCGACGCCGAAAGCCGCCGCCGGTCCAATTCCACCCGCATTGGCCCATAGCCGGTCTGGAACCAGACCCGCACCGCCCGGTCACCCGAGATGAGATCGGCGGCGATCAACGCGGGGATATTGTCGCGCAGGGTCAGAATCACCTCGCGCCCCGACCAGTCCAACGCTTCGCGGATGTCTGTTTTGGGCGCATGGATCTCGGGCAAAACGATGTTCAACTCCAACGCCTTGCCCAAGACAGCCGCCTCGGCCCGCGCGGTGTCGAGATCGGGGGCCTCATTCACCCGCTGCAGCAGATGGCTGATCTCGATCTGCACCGAGGTGGTCATCTGCCGCGTCACCCCTTCAAAATGGCGCTGGATGAACACCACCGAAACGATCAACTGAATGGCCACAACCGGAACCACAAGGATCAGGGCGGCGCGGCCAAAAAGGCCACGGGGCAGAAGGGGCTTGAGCGAGAGGCGCATGGCGCTAAGACTAGCGGCTCGAGACATAAGAAGAAAGGGCCGGGAATGGGTCGGCTAAGGCATGTCAGGGCGGCCAACCCCTCGGCGATGACGGGCACCGGCACCAACAGTTGGCTCTTGGGCCAAGGTCAGGTGGCGGTGATCGACCCCGGCCCAGATGATGCGAACCATCTTGCCGCCCTGCTGGCGGCGCTGGACCCCGGCGAAGAAATTGCCGCGATTCTCGTCACCCATGCCCATCTGGACCACTCTGCGCTGGTGCCGCGTCTGGCCCAAGCGACGGGCGCGCCCGTCTATGCCTTTGGTCGCGCCGAGGAGGGCCGCTCTGCCCTGATGCAGCGTCTTGCCGACCAAGGGCTGCGCGGCGGCGGTGAAGGGATTGATTCTACCTTTGCCCCCAACCATCGGCTGGCCGATGGGCAGGTTCTGACACTTGGCGGGCTGGAGATCGAAACGATCCACACCCCCGGCCATATGGGCGGGCATCTGGCCTTTGCCTGCGACGGGCAACTCTTTTCCGGGGATCATGCCATGGGCTGGGCCACAACGCTCGTCTCGCCGCCCGATGGCGATATGGGCGCCTATATGGCCTCGCTGGAAAAGCTGGCCGCACGGGGCTGGCGCCAGATGCTGCCCGGCCATGGGCCGGCCGTGGACGACGTCGCGCAGCGCCTGAGTGAACTTGCCACCCACCGCCGGGCGCGCGAGGTGCAGATCCGCGCCACCCTGGCCCAAACCCCCGGAACCGCGACCGAAGTGGCCGCGCGGCTTTACACAGACACCCCTCCGGCGCTTCTTCCGGCTGCGGCCCGCAATGTCCTGGCCCATCTTATTGATCTGACGACAAGAAACCTTGCCATCCCCGAAGGGGAGATCACCGCACAGACCCGGTTCACCGCGCCCTGACCCGGCGCAAAGTTTTTCCAGATTTCCGTCGCAATCCCCCTTGCCGCCAGAAAACTCCATTGCTATAGACCCCCTCGTGTTCCGGCGTAGCTCAGCGGTAGAGCAGCTGACTGTTAATCAGCTGGCCGTAGGTTCGATCCCTACCGCCGGAGCCAATCTTCCCTCTAAAGCTCTAGGGCCGATTGGCAAACACACGTGCCAGAATCAAGGCCCTGCACAGACATCAAAAGTTTGCAAAGTTTAGCAGCCGCCGCTTGGCAACTGCGCTTAACTGAACCATGTATATGCAAAATTTGGTTAACCTCTTTCAGATGGAAGCGATCTCCGCGGCATGGCTCAGGAAGAATTTTACCCCGCCCCGCACCCCTTCAAGACTCAACTTCTGAAATGGATCGGCAGCAAGCAGAAGATCGCGCACCAGATCATCGCGCATTTCCCGCTGCATTTTGGGACCTATCACGAACCCTTTCTGGGCGCGGCCGGGGTCATGGCGGTTCTGGCGCCAGAGCGGGCGCGCGGCACTGACATTTACGCCCCCCTGATCGAGATTTGGCAAACGCTTTCGTCCAATCCTGACCTGTTGAAAGACTGGTATGCCACTCGCTGGACACAGTTTCAGGCTGGTAATCGCGTCGCGGTTTATGAAGACATCAAGGCCCGGTTCAATGCCGCGCCGAACGGGGCCGATTTCCTGTTTCTGTGCCGCGCCTGCTATGGCGGCGTGGTGAGGTTTCGCAAGTCGAACGGCTATATGTCGACGCCCTGCGGCAGCCATCCTGTCATGCCACCTGCCGCCTTTGCCCGGCGCGTCGATCTTTGGCGTCCCCGGATGCGCGGTGCTGAGTTCGCGCAGATGGATTACCGCGAGGCAATGGAGCGGGCGGCCCCCGGCGATCTGATTTATTGCGACCCGCCTTACAGCTTTTCCCAGACCATCCTTTACGGCGCCCAAGCCTTTCACCTGCCTGACCTTTTCGAGGCCATTGCGCGAGCCAAGGCGCGGGGGGTGCATGTCGCCCTTTCCCTGGATGGCAGCAAGAAATCCAGCAGGACGCTGCTTGATCTTGACTTGCCGCCGGGGCTTTTTGCCCGTGAGATCCGTCTCAGCCTCGGCCGTTCAATGCTGCGCCGCTTTCAGATGGCAGGGCAGACACTAGAGACCGAAGAGGTCACAGACCGGCTTTTGCTGACGTATTAGAGCGTGCGTGCGTCAAGCGCGGATGAACCAGACGCGCGTTACCGCTTGCCATAATAAAGCCCCACCACATGTTCGGCCTCGGCAAAGAACAGCCAGCGGGCTGCAAAGGCCCCGATCAGATGGATCATCACAGCCGCCCCGATGGCGACGGGATGCGCAGACACCACCAAGATCAAAGCCGGGATCACACAGGCCAGCACCAGCGCGATCACCCGAAGTTTGGCGGCATGTTTGCGCCCCACCACGAAAATCATTTCGCGCATCAGATAGTTGCCCGCCGTATGGGCCGGATCAAAGACCGAAACCTTGCCCAAGGCCCCCAGCCCCGTGGCGCTGCCCATGCTGGCCCCCACCTCGGCAAAGCGGCGGTCGCCGTACTGCCAATGCGCCATCACGGCGAGGGCAAGCAGCCCCAGCATTACCGGCGCAATCCCCTGCCCGGTCAGCATTGCCCCCCCGGCCAAAGCAAAGGCAAAGAACTGCACCGGGGTCGTCCAATGGTTCCAGCGCGGCACGGTTTTCAACTGGGTGTAAATCATCGAGGTGGTGCCAATGGTCACCAGCGCCAAAGCGGCCCCCAGAGTTGCGGGGGCGCGGCTCCAGCCAAGCTCCAGCCAATCCGACAGCGCGACCGGGGCCAGAACGGTCAGCGTCGCGACCGCCGCAATCCCCTCACGGCTTAGCCAGCTTGTGCGCCATTGGCTAAAGGCCCGCCACGCGCGCTCTGGGTGTCCCAGATGGAAGGTCGAGGCCAATAGCCCGACGATGGCAAAGCCATAGCCCAGCCCCCAAAGCAGCAAAGCAGGCAAACCGTACAGATGTGCAAATAACGCCAGAAAGGCCAAAGTGCCGAAACCAAGACCGGACAGCACGGTAAAGACCAGAACGGAAGGGGCAGGATGCATCAGATTTTTCCCAACATCTTGTCCAGCCAACCGGCAAAACCCGTGGCCTTGATATCCAACAGCGGCGCGAGCGGACTGGCCTGCAACGTGTCTTTCGGGCGCGGCGGCAGATAGCGGTTGACCGGTTTGGTGCCCATCTCGGGCATCAGTTCAACCCCGCCCCGCGCGCGCGACAGCTGACTGACCTTGCTTTCGGGGTCGGCGAAATCACCGAAATGCCGCGCACCGGTGGGGCATGTCCGCACGCAAGCTGGCTCACGGTCCTCCTCCGGCAGGTTTTCATTGTAGATGCGGTCAACGCAGAGCGTGCATTTCTTCATCACCCCTGCCGCCGCGTCCAACTCCCGCGCGCCGTAGGGACAAGCCCAAGCGCAAAGGCCACACCCGATACAGGCATCTTCATTGACCAGAACGATCCCGTCTTCCACCCGCTTATAGCTGGCCCCGGTCGGGCAAACGGTAACGCAAGGGGCCACCTCGCAATGCAGGCAAGACCGAGGAAGATTCACGATTACTGCCGCTTTATCAACGGCTTGCACCTGATAGCTGTGAACTCGGTTCAGGAAGGTTCCAGACGGATCGGCCCCATAGGGGTTCTGATCCGACAGGGGCGCGCCATAGCCCTGATCGTTCCACCCCTTGCAGGCCGTCACGCAGGCATTGCAGCCCACGCAGGTATCAAGGTCGATGGCGAGGCCCAGTTTCTTGTCGGTCTTGGCTGGAAGACAGGTCATTCTTTTGTTCCCCCGCTACGCGTCGTCGCTCCTCGCGCGCTCTCTGACGAGGAGCCAAAGGCGCCCGAGGAGGGTGCGGCACGCGCCTCGCCCGGTGGCACCACACGCGGGATCGGATCAAAGGCCGGTTCCGACTGCGTCTTTGGCCCGACCTTTTCGATTCTGACCCGCAGATCAAACCAAGCTGCCTGCCCCGTCACCGGGTCAGAGTTTGACAAGCGAGGCCCGTCGCCCTTGGCCGGCAGACATTCCGAAATGAGGTGGTTCAACAAGAACCCGGTCGTCGCTTCGCTGGCACCGTCGTCCAGCGCCCAAGCGCCCTTGCGCTTGCCGATGGCGTTCCATGTCCAGATCGTGCGGGGGTTCAGCGCGGCCATATGCGCGACAGGCACCGTGATGCCGCCATTGGGCGAGATGACACGCGCATAGTCCCCCTCGGCGAAACCATGCTCCTGCCAGACATCGGTTGGCAGATAAAGGTAATTGGTGCCGCGGATTTGGCGCAGCCACGCGTTCTGCGTGCCCCAGCTGTGATACATGTCCATCGGACGCTGGGTCAGCGCATGCAAGGGATAGCCCCAGCCCGTCGCCTCCTCATCCCCAAAGGGCGGATACCAGCTGGGCAGTGGGTCCATCGCCTGCTTCAAGCGCGCCCGCAGATGATCGGGCGGCTGGATGGGGCCAATCCCCTCGGCCGCCGCCTGAAAGCGGCGCATCGGTTCGGACCAGATCGAAAACAGATAGGGTTGCGGGGTCTCGTAAAGCCCGATCTTCACCGCCCAATCCTGATAGGCCGCGTTCCACGGTTTGTAGAACGCCGCCTCGTCGGGCACATGGGCCTGATAGAACCCGCCGTTTTCGATATAGCGATCAAGCTGTTCGGGGTTCGGCGCGCCGCGCCCCTCCTCGCTGCCGTCACCGCGCCAGCCGATCAGCGGGCCGACACCGGGGCGGCGCTGATGGTTGGTGATATAATCGGCGTAATCGGCGAACTTTGGGCTGCCATCGTCGTTCACCATGCCGGGCAGGCCCAGTCGCGCGCCAAGATCCAAAAGCACGGTCTGGAAGCAGCGCACATCTCGGTCCGGCTCCACCACCGGCCAGCGGATGCTGTCGCCTGCCGCATCGGGCTCAGAGATCGGACGATCCAACAGACTGATGCAATCGTGCCGTTCCAGATAGGTGGTGTCGGGCAAGATCAGATCGGCATAGGCGACCATCTCGGAAGCATAGGCATCGGAATAGATGATGCGCGGGATGACATATTCCCCATCCGGCCCCTTGTCGGTCAGCATCTCCATCACGCGCGACGTGTTCATCGACGAGTTCCACGCCATGTTCGCCATGTACAAAAACAGCGTGTCGATGCGGTAGGGGTCGCCCGCATGGGCATTGGGGATCAGCATGTGCATCAGCCCATGGGCCGAGAACGGGTTTTCCCAGGAGAACGCCTTGTCGATGCGCAGGGGATTGCCCGCGGCATCCACCGCCAATTGGTCCGGCCCGCGCACATAGCCCAGATGCGGGCCGGGCAAGGGCTTGCCCGCCGTCGCAATCGCATGCGGTGTCGGGTGCGCCTCTACGGGTTTCGGATAGGGCGGCTTCAGACGATAGCCCCCCGGCACCTCGACCGTGCCAAGCACGATCTGCAACAGATGCAGGGCGCGGGCGGTCTGGAAGCCGTTGGAATGGGCCGAAATCCCACGCATGGCGTGGAAGCTGACCGGGCGGCCCGGCATGGAGCTGTGATGGTTCCCTCGGAAGTCAGTCCATTCCTGCGGCAGTTCAAATGCCTCATCAAAGGCCACCCGCGCCAGTTCGGCGGCAAGACTGCGGATGCGGGCCGCGGGGATGCCGCAACGCGCGGCCACCGCCTCGGGCGCATAGTCGGGCGACAGATAGCGCTCGGCCATATGCTGAAACACCGTGCGGTTGCCCTTGTATTTGGCCCCAAGGTCCGGCTCCACGCCCTTGCCATCCCACGGGGCGGGTTGGCCGGTGCGGCGGTCAATCACGAAAGGCTGGCTTTCGGCATTCTTCAGGATCATGCCCTTGTCCGGGCCTTTTTCCACCACCAGCAAAGGCGCGTTGGTGAACTGGGCAAGGTAGCTCAGGTCCACTTTGCCCGCTTCCAGCAGACAGTGGATGAGGGACAGGATCAACAGCCCATCGGTGCCGGGTGTGATGCCGAACCACTCATCGGCCACCGCATTATAGCCAGACCGGATCGGGTTCACGCCGATCACCCGCCCGCCGCGCGCCTTCAGCTTGCCAAGCCCAATCTTGATCGGGTTGCTGTCATGATCTTCGGCCACGCCGAACAGCACGAAAAGCTTGGTACGGTCCCAGTCGGGCTGGCCGAATTCCCAAAAAGCGCCGCCGATGGTGTAAATCCCGCCCGCCGCCATGTTGACCGAGCAAAACCCGCCATGGGCGGCGTAATTCGGCGTGCCGAACATCTGCGCCCACCAACCGGTGAGCGATTGCGATTGATCGCGCCCGGTAAAGAAGGCGAATTTCTCGGGTGCGGTGTCGCGCAGGGGTTTCATCCACGAAACCGCCAGATCCAGCGCCTCGTCCCAACTGATCTCCTCGAAGGCTCCGGATCCGCGCGGCCCCACCCGCTTTAGCGGCGCACGCAAGCGGCTGGGGGCCGTGACCTGCATGATGCCCGAGGCACCTTTGGCACACAGCACGCCCTTGTTGATCGGATGGTCGCGGTTGCCTTCGATGTAGCTGACCTTGCCCGAGGTCATATGCACATTGATGCCGCAGCGGCAGGCGCACATGTAGCAGGTGGTGCGGCGGATCTCGTCCGATACCTTGGGCGACAAATTGATCTTTGGCTGGGTCATATCCCCTCGCTTGCAATGACCTGCATCGCTTCCAGTGCAATCTGGCGTTCTTCATCCGCGGTGACGCGCCAGATTGCGACTTGTGCGCCGATTTTGTGCAGACATAATTCATGCGCCCGGTTGGCAGTTGCATCGAAATCTGCCCCCGCCCAAGCCAGACCGGACAGGATCGCGGACCGCATCTCGGCATCATGCTCGCCGATGCCGCCCGTGAAAACAATGGCATCCAACCCGCCCATCGCGGCGATCAGACTGCCCGCGTGGCGGATGGCGGAATAGGCAAAGTGTTCAACGGCAAAGCTGGCCTCAGGCGTGGCAAGCCCGCGCAGTGCGCGCATATCCGCCGCCCCCCCCAGCCCCAAAAGCCCGCTTTCGCGGTTCAGGATATGGGCCGCGCCCTGCACCCCGTGCCGGGCTGCCAGATCGAGCACAACAGCCGGATCAAGACTGCCGCCCCGCGTTCCCATGGTCAGCCCGTCAAGCGGCGAATACCCCATGGTGCTGGCGACCGAGTGCCCCCTCAGGATCGCGCAGGCCGAGGCACCATTTCCCAAATGGAACACCAAAAGGCGTTCCGGCAGGGCATTTGGTGCCATTTCCTTCACTTTTCGTACAATTGCGGCATAGGACAGGCCATGGAACCCATAGCGCCGCAGCCCGCGCTGCCGTTCGGTCAAAGGCAAGGCATAGGTGGTGGCCAAGACCGGGTTTGTCGCGTGAAAGGCGGTATCAAAACTGGCGTATTGCGGCAGATCGGGGGCAAGGCGGCCAAGCGCCCGGATGCCCATCAGGTTCGCGGGATTGTGCAAAGGGGCCAGCGTTGCACAAGCCTCTATGCCTGCCTCAACCGCTGCGGTGACCCGGCACGGCGCGGTCAACTCTGCCCCGCCATGCACAACCCGATGCCCCGCCGCCCGCAGATCGCGCGCGGCAATGCCCATATCGGCCAACCCCGCGCTTAAGGCCTGAACGTGATCTGCCGCACCGCCGGTGCCAATCCGCTCTGCCCGCGCCTGCGCCACCTCGTGAAGGGCAGCGTCAAACACCGCAAGCTTCAGCGAGGAAGATCCGGCGTTGACCACCAAAAGCATTTAGAGAACCGCCTTCACAAGACCCAAGCCCGCAAGGCCCGCCAACAAGAGAATGGCAAAACGGCGGAAGTCCTGCGGATCGGTGTTGAAGAAATGCCGCCCCCCCAACCAATTGCCAACAAAGGTCAGCGGCAAGACCAGAAGACTGGCCCAAAGTGTATCCCAGCTGATCAGCCCATGCATGAAGTAAAGCGGGGCCGAGTAGATATCCAAGATCGGGAAATAGGCCACCAAGGTCGCCCGAAAGGTCGCCGCCGCCATCGGCTGGGCGGCGAAAAACGCCGCCACCGGCAAGCCTCCCATGCCCGGCGCATTGGCCAGCCCCGACACAAGCCCCGTGGCCAGCGTGCCATTGCGACCCACCTCTTGCGCCAGCCGCCAGCCTGCAAGCAGGATCAGACACATGACAAGAACATAGGTCGAAATCACCGCCCGCGCCCAATCCTCCGGGATCGCGGTCAGCGCCCAAAGCCCCAAGGGCAAGCCAAAGATCGCCCCAAGCACCAGCCATTTGACACGACGCCAATCCACCTCTGGCCCGACCCCGCCCCAGGCCTGCAGGGTCATCGCCGCCTCGGCAATCACCACAACAGCCACGAAATTCAAGGGGTTGGTGACCAAACTTGAAGCAGCAATCACCATCGCCGAATAGCCAAAGCCCGAATATCCCCGAACGAAGGCCGCCACCAAAATGGCGGCCCCCATCCACACAGCGCCCCAAAGGCCGATGTCAAAAGGCAATGTCATGCTTTTTGCGGCCGCATGTCAGCTTTGGAAATGCCCGCGACTTCCACCGGCTTTTTCATCGCATCCCGGCGGAAGGGTTCGCCGAGCTCTTGGTTGATCAAAGCCTCGATCAAGGTGGTCTTGCCGTGGTTCATCTGGTCATCCACCGCCTTACGCAGGGCCGCCGTCAGCTCCTCCATCGTGCGGGCCTGGACACCCTGCAACCCGCAAGCCTTTGCAATGCCCGCATAAGTCACGTTGTTATCCAGCTCCGTGCCGACGAAGTTATCATCATACCACAGCGTCGAGTTGCGCTTTTCCGCGCCCCACTGGTAGTTGCGGAACACCACCATGGTGATCGCCGGCCATTCTTCGCGGCCAATCGCAGTCAGTTCCGTCACCGCGATACCAAAGGCGCCGTCGCCGGCAAAGCCAACCACGGGCGTATCCGGGCAGCCGATCTTGGCCCCGATGATTGAGGGCAGGCCATAGCCGCAAGGCCCAAACAGGCCCGGTGCCAGATATTTACGGCCCTGCTCAAAGGTCGGGTAGGCGTTGCCGATGGCGCAGTTGTTGCCGATGTCAGACGAGGTGATGACATCCTGCGGCAGAGCCGCGGTGATGGCGCGCCACGCCATGCGGGGGCTCATCCATTCCGGCTTGGCGGCGCGGGCGCGTTCGTTCCAGCTGGTGCCCGGATCATCATCTTCGTGATCCATGCCCGCCAGTGCCTGCGCCCATGCCGATTTCTTTTGCCCAATCAGCGCCTTACGGTCTGCACGACCCGCATCCCCCGCAGTTTTGGTCAAACGTGCAAGAATGCCTTCGGCGACCTTTTTGGCATCCCCCACGATACCGACAGTGACCTTCTTGGTCAGACCAATGCGGTTGGGGTTCAGGTCCACCTGAATGATCTTGGCGTCCTTCGGCCAGTAGTCCAGCCCATAGCCCGGCAGGGTCGAGAACGGGTTCAACCGGGTGCCAAGCGCCAGAACAACGTCGGCCTTTTGGATCAACTCCATCCCCGCCTTCGAGCCGTTATAGCCCAAAGGCCCGGCAAACAACGGATGCGAACCGGGGAAGGCGTCATTGTGCTGATAGCCGACGCAGACCGGCGCATCGAGCCGTTCCGCCAGCGCCATCGAGGCCGGAATAGCACCGGCCAACACCACGCCTGCGCCGTTCAGAATGACCGGGAACTTGGCGCTCGACAGCAGGGCCGCGGCCTGGGCCATCGCCTCTTCCCCACCCGAGGGGCGTTCGAATTCAACCACCGCAGGCAGATCAATATCAATGACTTGCGTGAAGAAATCGCGCGGGAAGTTGATCTGGGCCGGCGCCGATTGACGGCGGGCCTGCAAGATCACCCGGTTCAGAACCTCGGCCACGCGGGAGGGGTCGCGCACCTCTTCCTGATAGCAGACCATGTCCTTGAAGAGCGCCATCTGCTCCACCTCTTGGAAGCCACCCTGCCCGATGGTCTTGTTGGCAGCCTGCGGCGTCACCAGCAACAGCGGGGTGTGGTTCCAATAGGCGGTCTTCACAGCGGTGACAAAGTTGGTGATGCCGGGGCCGTTCTGCGCGATCATCATCGACATCTTGCCTGTGACGCGGGTGTAGCCATCGGCCATCATCCCGCCCGACCCTTCGTGCGCGCAGTCCCAGAACTGGATGCCCGCCTTGGGGAATAGATCAGAAATCGGCATGAAGGCGGACCCGATGATGCCGAAGGCATGCTCGATCCCGTGCATTTGCAAGACTTTTACAAAGGCTTCTTCAGTGGTCATTTTCATCGGCGGAACTCCTGTCATGGCGCAGCGGCCCATGGTACGGGCCGCGATCTCCCCGTGTGTAGCGGCTGCAATCCCGCCGCCTTAGGGCCAGTCATTTCGGCCTGATAGTGCCAGAATTCACGCTGCGACGCAGCATGTTCTGGATATTTTATTCCATTAATTTCAACGCATTATCCAAGGCCGCGCGCAATGCCACTGGCGATCTTGGCCACACCTTCCGGAATCCGCACAGGCGTCGAGGACGAATAGGCCAGCCGGTAGTGGTTACGCACCGGCCGGGCCGGATCAAAAAACGCACGCCCGGGCTCCAAAAGCACCCCTTCGGCGCGCAGACGTTCGGCCAGAACCTCGGTATCCACGCTCTCAGGTGCCTTCATCCAGAACGACGATCCGCCAAATCCGCCCTGCCCAGCCACCGTCAGGCCATGGGCGATGATCGCCTCCTCCATCACCTGCCGCCGCCGCCGATAGGCATTACGCATCCGGTTGATCAGACTGTCATAATGCCCAAGCGACAGGAAATAGGCCATCGTGCGCTGGATATGCCCCGGCGGGTGGCGCAGCATCATCAGTCGCAAGGCGCGGGCCGCCTTGATGAAAGAGGGCGGACCGACAAGGTAACCAAGCCGCATCCCCGGAAACACCGATTTCGAGAACGAGCCGACATAAACCACCCGCCCCTCGGTATCCAAGGATTTCAAGGCCGGCGAGACGGGTTTCAGGAAGGACATCTCAAACTCATAGTCATCCTCGACGATGACAAAGCCCTCGCGCCCGGCCGCCTCCAACAGCGCCAAGCGCCGCTCCAAGGGCATGGTGGCATTGGTCGGGCATTGGTGGCTTGCCGTGGTGAACACGGCATCAATGCGTTTCGGAATGGCGTCAGGGGGTAAGCCGTCGGCGTCGATATCAACGTTCACCGTCTCGGTCCCCGAGGCCGACAAGATCCCCCGCAGGCCGGAATAGCCGGGATTTTCAATCGCCCCACGCCGCCCCTGCCCAAGCAACACCTGCGCCGTGATCCACAGCCCGTTCTGCGCGCCCATGGTCAGCAGCACCTCATCCTCGCCCGCCGCAATGCCACGCCGGGGCAGAATGGTGCGCAAGACATGCTCGATCAGCAAAGGGTCATCGCGGTCATAATAATCCTGCGTCAGCGCCGCAAAATCCTTACGGCCAAGGGCGCGAACCGCGCAAAGCCGCCAGTTCTGATGGTCAAAAAGGCTGGGATCGGCCTGACCATAAATGAAGTTGTGCGGGTAACTCTCCCAATCGGCCGGGCGGTCGATCTGGGCCAGCCCCTGAAAGCGCCCGGCGATCAGGCGCTGGAACTCGGCGCTTTCGACGCGGGGCGCACGCAGGGGAACCTCCGGTGCGCGCGGGGCGGAATCTGACACATAATAGCCAGATCGCCCCCGCGCCGTCAGATAATCCGAGCTGACAAGTTCCGCATAGGCCAGCGTCACCGTAATCCGGCTGATGCCCAGATGCTGCGCCAGCCCGCGCGATGAGGGCATCTTCTGCCCTGCCCTGAACCGACCGGCCAAAACACCCTCGGTCACCATCTGCCGGATGCGCTGCTGCAAAGATCCACGCGTTGCGGGCGGCAGAACGAAAGCTTCGGGCGGGATCGACATTCTGGCCTCAAATCGCCGATAGGGCTGGACCTATCCTGCCGATGGGCGCGCGGCTGTCAAGCACAGGGCCACCGCTCGGAGGATTTCAAAAGGCGCAAAGGCACAGAACCGCCCTTAGGATTTGCGCCTTGCCAAATACTCCGGGGGCGATGGGGGGCAGCGCGCCCCTAAACAAATGGAATACCCGCGCCCCTTCTTCAGGGGCGCGGGTTCTATGAAATCACGCTGAAATCAGCCGAAGACTTTGGTCAGTGCCTTGTCGATGGCGCCGGTGATGGCGTCGATGTCGTCGGGCGTCGCGATCAGCGCGGGCGACAGGCAGAGCGTGTTGTTCAGACCCGGCAACGAGCGGTTGGTCATGCCGATGATGACGCCTTGTGCATTGCACTCGGCCACAACAGCAGCGACTTTCTTTTCGTCCATCGGTTCCTTGGTCTTGCGGTCAGCCACGAGTTCCGCCCCGCAGAACAGGCCCGCGCCGCGCACATCGCCGATCACTTTGTGCTTTTCCATCAGCTCATTCAGGTTATCAACCGTGCGCTTGCCCATGCGGAGCGTGTTGTCGAGCAGGTTCTCATCTTCGATGATGCGCATGTTTTCCAGCGCAGCGGCAGGGCCAGAGGTGCAACCGCCAAAGGTCGAGATGTCGCGGAAATAGCTCATCGGATCGCCCGCATCGGATTTGAACATGTCAAACACCGCTTCGGTCGTCACCGTGCAGGAAATCGCCGCATAGCCCGAGGCAACGCCCTTGGCCATGGTCACAAAGTCCGGCTTGATGCCGTAGTTCTGATAACCGAACCAGACACCCGTCCGGCCCACGCCGCAAACCACTTCATCAATGTGCAGCAAGATGTTGTATTTCTTGCAGATCTCTTGAACCCGCTCCCAGTAGCCTTTCGGCGGAACGATCACGCCGCCGCCAGCGGTCACAGGTTCCAGCACCAGCGCACCGATGGTGTCCGCACCTTCGCGCAGGATCACTTCCTCGATCGCGTCGGCAGCACGCTCGCCGTAATTTTCGACATCCCACTGCTTGCGATATTCAAGGCAGTGCGGAACCATGACGAACCCATCCGGGTAAGGTCCATATTGTGCAGCGCGTTCGGCCTGACCCGAGGTCGCCAGCGCGCCGATGGTGGTGCCGTGATAGTCGCGCTCGCGGTACAGGATCTTCCACTTCTTGCCGCCGTGCACCTTGTGCGACAGCTGGCGGACCATCTTGTAGACCTTCTCATTCGCCTCGGAGCCCGAGTTCGAATAGTAAACGCGGGACATGCCCGGCATTTTCGAGATCAGCTTTTCGGCGAACAGAGCGCCGGGGATCGAGCCGCCAACGCCGGCGAAATAGTTCATCTTCACCAGCTGGTCGCGCACCACATTGGCGATCGACTCGCGGCCATAGCCGACGTTCACGGTCCAGACCGCGCCCGACACGGCGTCGATATATTCCTTGCCCTTGGCGTCCCAGACGCGCAGGCCCTTGCCCTCGACGATCACACGCGGATCGACGGTTTCGAACATCTTGTGTTGAATCAGATGGTGCCAGACATGCTTCTTGTCAGCCTCGACCACGGCCGAGATGTCATTGGCGGATGCATAGGTTTCCATGGCGTCCCCTCATGGGCAAAGGGCCGCATGATGCGGCCGGGTTCTTGGCCATAATCCTAGAAAGCCACAAAATGCCTTAGGACCAGAGCAATCGTGCCGTTAGGTCCAGTGCGCGGCAGTTGTGTCGCCCCCCTGCCCGCGCTATGACTTGGCCAAAGGATCTGATGCCCATGTTGCCCTTGCCGACAGCCCTGAACGAGCCTGACGCCTTCCTGATGGCGCTGGATGCCCATCCCGACGCCGAGGCCGCCGCCCGCACCGCCGGATGTGCCGTGCATCCGCTGACGGCAACCGCCGACCATAATCCGGCGGCACTGGCACAGCTGCATGCGGCGGGCGCCCGCGCTTTGGCCGCCAGCCTCGCCCGCGGAGCGGCCCCGATGCTTTTGACGTTCAAGACACCGGATCCCGCCTATGCCCCGGCGCTGGCCGAAGGCTTGATGGGCTATGAGCGGATCCACACGGCGATCAGCCCGGCGCTGGCGCTGATCCTGATCCTGCCGCCAAGCCAGCCCAACAGCTATTGGCAGCGCTGATCACTCGCTGGCAGCGCCTGTGCCGTCCAACGCCGCGATCACCCCGGCATCCGCCCCCGCCGCGCGCAGATCTGCGACCGACACATACACCGTGTTTGCACAAGCCGTCGCAGCATAAGGCAGATTTTACGGCAGCATCGCCAAACCTTTTCCGGCTTGCAGCCAGAAGTCGAAGGACAGCCCCATATCGTAGGTCTCCTTGCAATCCAGAGTGACCAACGCGGGGTCTGCCTTGGCAAGATAGGCCGCATTCAACGCCGCTGACGCAAAGGGATAGCTGGGGTCATACCCCTCGTCCGTGGTTGACAACAGGGCTTCAGGCAAAAGCTTGGCCCAATCCACTTCGGCCCCGGTCTTGCGATCAAAGGTCAGGCCATATTCGGCAAAAAACGGATGGGCTGCCCCTTGGCAATACCCCCCCCTCGCGGCCGTACAGGCTGAGATAGCCGGGACTGTCCAAGGCCACCTCAACCTCACGCGTAAAGTCGCAGTCGGACATCTCTGCCGCGCCATCGTCCAAGAGTTGCAGCCGCGCATTGATCGCCTGCGACGCCTCACCATCCCCCGCCACGCGCGGGAACGCCGCAATATGTTCGGCCAAGGGCGGTTGCGGCAAGAGCGCGCCCGCAGGTTCGCCAAAGGCCGCCACGGGGAAAAGCGCAAAGGGGGCAAGGAAAATCACGCGCATGGAAAAGAACTCCGGAATAAAATCGCTTAACAAACCAAGCCATAGCATTGAAATTCCGATGTAAAAAGGCGTCACAAAAGAAGTGTCCCCGTCCCAACCAACGCGGCCGCAGGCGGGCGCCTCTTAACCCAGGCCTCATCCAAGGTTAGAAACTCCTTCATTTCCTTTCCGCGCTTGTGGCATCATGTTGCACGGCACCGCTGCCAGAACAGGAGCCCAGAATGAACAGCCCAACCCGCATCTCGCCCGCCCGTGCGCTGCATGACAACGTCTCGGTGCCGTTCGAACGGGCCCGTGCGATGCCGAAATCGGTCTACACGACCGAGGAGTTCGTGGCGCTGGAGAAAAAGCACGTTTTTGCCAAGGACTGGATCTGCGCGGGCCGGGCCGAAACGCTGCCGAACCCCGGTGACTATCTGACGCTGACGCTGGCGGGCGAACCGGTCATCGTGCTGCGCGACCGCGACGGGCAGGTGCGCGCCATGTCCAACGTCTGCCGCCACCGGATGTCGACCCTGCTCGAAGGCCGCGGTCATGCCAGATCCATCGTCTGCCCCTATCATGCCTGGACCTATAATCTGGACGGCTCCTTGCGCGGCGCGCCTGCGATGACGCTGAACGAAGGCTTCTGCAAAGAAGACATGACCTTGCCAAAGGTCCGCTGCGAGGTGTGGCAGGGCTGGATCATGGTCACGCTGAACCCCGACGCCCCCGCCCCCGATCAGGCGCTGGAAGGCATCCGCGCGCTGATCCCCAACCTTGACATGTCGACCTATACCGAAACCTACCGCGAAACTTTCCGCTGGGCGACGAACTGGAAGGTCTTGGCCGAGAATTTCATGGAAAGCTATCACCTGCCCATGTGCCACGCCGGCACCATCGGCGGGTCGTCCAAGCTGGAAGACATGTTCTGCCCCGAGGGCAGCGACGCCTTCAATTACCACTGGATCTTGAAAAACGATTCCGTGCCGCTGGCGCTGGCGCATCCGTCAAACACCACCCTGCAAGGCGATGACCGCCGCAAGACCTGGCTGCTGGCGATCTACCCGTCGCTGATGATCACCCTGACACCGGGCTATTTCTGGTATCTGTCGCTGACCCCCGATGGGCCGGGCCATGTCAATGTGCTGTTCGGCATGGGCATGTCGGCCGATTGGATGGCAGATCCTGATGCGCCCGATCATCTGACCAAACTGAAGGCCCTGCTGGACGATGTGAACGTCGAAGACAAAGGCTGCACCGAAAAGGTCTATCGCGGGCTTCTCAGCGACATGGCCGAACCCGGCCCCCTGTCCCATCTTGAACGCCCGAATTTCGAGTTTGCGCAATATCTGGCCAGCCGCATCCCGGCGTGACCTCGGGCAAGATGAGTATTTGAGAAGGCGCAAATCATGAAGCGGCGCGCCCTTCGATTTGCGCCTTTCAAAATACTCCCGCCGGAGGCGTGCGACATCTGCCCCCGGCGATAACGCTTATTTGACCAGACCTGCCATCCGCCACCCGTCAAAGACCGCCAAGGCGGCGTCATGGAAGGCCGGGTCGTTGATATGGGCGTCGATGTCGATCAGCTGCACGTTCGGCGGGCAGGCAAGGTGCATCTCGTCGACAAAGGCTGCCAAGGCCGCGGGGTCAGACAGTGGCCCACCGGCGCGGTCCCATTCATTGCCGCCCTGCGTCGGCAGCAAAAACACCACCGGGCCGGTCGCGCGGGACAGCTTGGCGCAGATCACCCGCGCCAAGGCCCGGCGCTGGTCGGCCGTTTGCACCACAGAGGTCAAAAGCCGGTTATGGGCATGGGCGGGGGTATCCTTGAACGCCTCGGGCAAGGGGTGCCAGCCGACAAAGTCGATCAGGTCATAGCAGCCGATGGAAACAATCTGCGGGATGCCCGCGCGGCCTGCATTTTCCATCCGATCCGCCCCGGCCGAGATGGCCGAGCCGAAAAGGTGATTGCCCACCTCTTGCGGGGCGAAATCCATAACGGCGGCAAAGGCACCTTCGGCCGCCAGACTTTCGAAGGCCCGCCCCCCCATGCCGGTGGCATGAAACACCGCCACCTCAAACCCCCGCGCCTCAAGCGCCGGTTTCAGGGTGGTCATATAGCGCAGCACCGTCTTGCCAAAGCTGGTCATCCCGATCAGCGGCTTTTTGTGGTCCGGCGCTTCCACCGACCGCGCAGCGCCAAGAACCGCACCGGCGGCTTGGGAGAGCGAGGCTTTGCAGACCGAGTTCAGCCCGTAAAGCC
>Ga0255092_1000347_pt1 | contig 18307 bp, 15 predicted proteins | sample Colum_Yuk_RepC_8_2_FD_188454 | JGI IMG/M metagenome (GOLD analysis project Ga0255092, IMG submission 188454) | Freshwater microbial communities from Columbia River, Oregon, United States - Colum_Yuk_RepC_8d | ecosystem: Environmental > Aquatic > Freshwater > River | place: USA: Oregon...
AACTGGCGTTCTGACTTTTACCTCCTGCTCGTAATCCTGCTCCGCCGTCGGCCGATGGATTCCGAGGAGCAGGATTAAGATTATGAGCACGAGGGGAAGCCCCGCCCTTGCACTCCACCCGACCGGGCGTTACCGTCCGCCCCTTAAATGAACGATCCAAAAAACAGCTTACTGGTGCCGATGGTCGTGGAACAGACCGGTCGCGGCGAGCGCGGCTACGACATCTACTCGCGGTTGCTGATCGACCGCATCGTCTTCCTCGGCACGCCGGTGGATGACATGGTGGCCAACGTCATCATCGCGCAGCTCCTCTTCCTCCAGATGAACGACCCGAAGAAGGACATTCATCTCTACATCAACTCGCCCGGCGGCAGCGTCACGGCGGGTCTTGCGATCTATGACACGATGCAGTTCATGACCTGCGACGTGAACACCTACTGCATCGGGCAGGCGGCCAGCATGGGCGCGGTGCTGCTCTGCGGCGGCACGAAGGGCAAGCGCTACGCGCTGCCGAACGCGAACATCATGATTCACCAAGTGCTCGGTGGCGCGGAGGGCCAGGCCAGTGACGTGGAAATCCGCGTCAAATACATGCTCAAGCTCAAGCAGCGCCTCAACGAAATCATCGCCAAGCACACCGGCCAGCCCGTGGACGTGGTCGAGAAGGCCTGCGACCGCGACAACTTCATGTCCTCCGAGGAGGCGAAGGCCTTCGGTCTCGTGGATGAAGTCGTCGCCTCGCGGAAGCAAATTCCCGGGCTGCCCGAGAAGAGCAGCGTGGCCGCTTAATTGATTCACACTTCATCGCTTTCGCCGTGGCTCGCCCGCACAATCTCACGCTCTGCTCCTTCTGCGGCAAATCCCACGCCGAGGTGAAGAAGCTCATCGCCGGTCCCGGGGTCTATATCTGCGACAACTGCATCCACGTCTGCAAGGGCGTGCTCGACAAGGAACTTGCGGCGGACACCAAGCGCACCACGCCCAAGCTCAAAGTCCCCAAGCCGGCGGCCATCAAGCGCGAGCTGGATCAGCATTGCATCGGCCAGGAGCACGCCAAGCGGACGCTCGCGGTCGCCGTCCACAACCACTACAAGCGCATCATCCACGCCCAGAAAGGCGCGGCGGACGCCCGGCATGCCGACGTGGAGATTGAGAAGAGTAACATCCTTGTCATCGGCCCCACTGGCTGCGGCAAGACCCTGCTCGCCCGCACGCTGGCGCGCATTCTCGATGTGCCCTTTGCCATCGCCGACGCCACCACGCTCACCGAGGCCGGTTACGTGGGCGAGGACGTGGAGAACATCATCCTGCGCCTGCTCCAGGCCGCCGATTATGATGTCGGCCGCGCGCAGGTCGGCATCGTCTATGTGGACGAAATCGACAAGATCGCGCGCAAGACCGAGAACGTCTCCATAACCCGTGACGTGTCCGGCGAGGGCGTGCAGCAGGCGCTGCTCAAGATGCTCGAAGGCACCATCTGCAACGTTCCGCCCGCCGGCGGCCGCAAGCATCCGCATCAGGAATACATCAAGGTGGACACCACCAACATTCTGTTCATCTGTGGCGGCGCGTTTGTCGGGCTGGACAAGGTGATTCAGCGCCGGCTGGGCAACCGCGTGATGGGCTTCAGCGCGGCGCAGCACGCGCTTAGCTCCGTGGAGAAGCGCGAAGTGCTCGCGAAGGTTGAGCCGGAGGATTTGCTGGCATTTGGATACATCCCAGAGCTGATTGGCCGCCTGCCCATGGTCACGGTGCTGGAGGAGCTGACCGAGGAGCAGTTGATCAGCATCCTCACCGAGCCGCGCAACGCGCTGGTGAAACAGTTCAGCAAACTGCTGTGGATGGAAGACGTGACGCTCGAGATCACGCCCGACGCACTGCACGAACTGGCCACGCAGGCCATCAAGAAGGGCACCGGCGCGCGCGCGCTGCGGGCGCTGCTGGAGAAGCTGATGCTCGATGTGATGTATGACATCCCCGGCGCGGACGATGTAGAGAAGGTGACGATTACCGCCGCCATCGTGCGTGGTGAAGCGCCGCCGCTGGTCCAGCGCAAGCCCGCGCAGGCGGCGGCGTGAGCGCAATGGAGCGCGGACGCCCACGTCCGCAGCTTGCCCTCCCATCCCGGACATCGGCGTCCGTGCTCCTAGCCCACCGGTAGCGTGATGGTGAAGGACGTCCCCTCGCCGGGCTTGGACTGAACTTTCACTTCGCCCCGGTGGGTTTCGATCACGCGGGCCACAATCGCCAGTCCCAGTCCGGTGCCTTTCGCCTTGGTGGTTGCCAGCAGCGAGCTGAAGGCCTTTTTCTGCTGCTCCTCGGTCATGCCCGCGCCTGTGTCGGTGAATTCAATGACCACATGAGTCGGCTCTTTGCGCGTGCGCGGCTGCCGGATCACGCGGGTGGTGACGGTGAGCCGGCCGCCCTGGGGCATGGCTTCCACGGCATTGAGCGTGAGGTTGAGAAAGGCCTGCTCCAACTGGGTGGCATCGGCCTGGACGGCGGGCAGGTGCGGGGCCAGGTCGCGCACGATCTCCACCCGCTGCTGGCGGAGCTTGTGGCGGGTGAGCAGGCTCAGATCGTCGAGGAGTTGGTTCACATTCACGGGCACGAGCTTGGGCTCGGTGCTGCGCGCGAAGTCGAGCACCTGCTCCACGACGCGGTTCAAGTGATCCATCTTCTCGCCCATGATCTTGGTGTCCTGCGTGCGCGGGTCGCCCGGGGGGAACTTCAAGTCGAGCGAGTGATAGAGCATTTTCATCACCGTCAGCGGGTTGCGAATCTCGTGCGCGACCTCGGCGGCGAGCAGGCCCAGCGCGGAGAGGCGCTCGTTCTGGCGGAGCAATTCCTCGACATCCACGATGCGCTCGTAGAGCCGCGCCTTCTCAATGGCGATGCCGGACAGCTCGGCCAGCGCGGCGAGAATGCGGACTTCCTCATTCGAGAAGACATGCGGTTCGCCCTTGTAAACATTGAGCACGCCCAGCACCTGTCCGCCAAAGAGCAGCGGCACGCTCAGCAGCGCGACCAGCCCTTCCTGCCGTGCCAGCCGCACGTTCTGGTAACGGCCCGAGGTCTGGACGTTCTCGTCCTGTACCGGACGGCGGCGGCGGACCACGTTGCCAACGAGGCTTTCGGCCACGCTCAGGCGCGGGCGGGCTATGTAATCAGGGCCGGCCCCATGGCTGGCGCGCGACTCCAGCCACTCCTTGGACTCGTCCAGCAGCAGCAGGGAGGCCATGCGGGCGTCCATGAGCTGGCTGGCCTCGCGGGTGATGACCTGCAGGGCGTCGGCCAGGTTCAACGTGGAATTGATCGCCTGCCCCACGCTGGCCAGCGACTCGAAGAGCCGGGCCTTGAGGCGAAGTTGTTCGTAAAGCCAGGTGTTCTGGATGACTCGTGCCGCCTGGAGCGCAAGTTCCTGAAGCAACGTCTGGTCTTCCGGCGTGAAGGCGTCGATACGGTCGGCATCCACGTTCAACACGCCGCGCACCTCGTTGTTGAGCAGCAGGGGCACGGCGAGCTCTGAACGCACTTCCGCGCGCAGCCGCACGTAACGCGGATCACGCGTCACATCGCCCACGCGGGCGGGCTGGCCGGTGCGCGCGACCCAGCCAGTGATGCCCACGCCCACGGGCAGCCGGCAGTCGGCCAGCTCCGGCGGCAAACCGTAGGAGGCGTGGATTTCCACGTAGCGGGAGGTGGGGTTGACCAGCACGACCGAGCCACTGGCGGCGCGCATGAGCCGCACCGCCTCGCGCAGGATGAGTTGCAGCGCCTCCTGCGCATCGAGCGTGGAGTGAATGACATGCCCGACTTGGTTCAGCAGTTCGAGCCGCTCACAGCGGGCCCGGAGTTGTTCAAGTTCATCGTTCATGCGGGTCCCTCATCGTAACCGCCGGATCAACCAGAAGCCGATGGCGGCAAAGATGGCGTTGGGGCCCCAGCCCGCCAGCCAGCCGGGCACATGCCCGCCCGTGCCCAGCACGAGCGACAGCCGCGACAGCACGAAGAAGCCGAACCCGACGCCAATGCTCACCGCGACGCCGATGGCCACGTTGCGCCGGCCCGGCGCGGCTCCGAAGGGCAGCGCCAGCAGCACCACGACGAGGCAGGTCAGCGGGGCGGCCAGCCGGCCGTGGAACTGCGTGCTCAGCTCATCGGCCTTGGAGCCGGTCAGGTGCGGGTGGAGCCGCTGGTAGTCCAGAATCTCCGCGAGGCTGAGGCGCAGCTTCTTCGCCGCCTTCAACGCGCTGAGGGAGCTGACCTTGATCTCGCTCTTGATGAGCCGGGGAGTTTCGTTGAACTCGGGAAAGCTGATCTGGTTGGTCTGGGTGCGCACGGGGAAGTCCAAATTGGATGACTCATAAGTGAAATAGAGCGCGTTGGTGAAATGCCAGACGCCGTCCCGGTAGGCGGCCCGCTCGGCGAAGAGCACGCGCCGCATGCGGTCGGGCCCGGTCCACTCGACGTTCACCCGGAGCATTTCATGCACGTAGAGGCCGTATGCGCCGATCTTCCAAGAGCGCCCGGCAACGTCGTTGTTGAAGTTCAAGTTGCGGTGCCATTGCAGCTCCGTCTGCTGCTCGGGCTTGGTCTGGTGGCGGTTTAGCACGGCTTCCGCCGCTTCCTGCCCGTTCGGCCCGAGGAACTCGCTGCTGACGAACAACAGGACACTGAACAACAACCCCACGCCCAAGTAGGGTGCGGCCAGCCGCCACAAGCTCACGCCCGCCGCCCGGATGGCGATCAGTTCGTGGTGCCGGGCGTGCTGGGCCAGAGCGTAGAGCAGCGCCAGCAACAGGCCCATGGGCAGCACCGTGGGGAGCATTTCGGGCGATTTGTAGAGGTAGAACTCTGCGATGTCGCGCCCGGTCAGCCCGCGCCCTTGCAGCATAGGCAGCTCGTTCATCAAGTCCGCTGACACGAAGAAGATGAAAAAGCCCCCCAAGCAGTAAAGCAGAGGGATCATCAACTCGCGCAGCAAATAGCGGTCGAGCAGGCGCATTGCCCCGCAGCGTAAGGGCACCCCGCCGGGGCTGGCAAGCAAGCCGCCCCGAGGCAATTTAAGAGTGAAGGCCCAAGACACCCACGGCCGGGGAATTTCCTCGCCTTGGCCTGAATGCCCCGCAATAAATCCTGCCCACGTCCGTCGAAGCCTGACCTTTTGCCGTTAGCTCATCATTAAAATGAAACTAAAGTCCCTCCTTGTTGCTGGCGTTTTGCTGGCGACGTCGCTCATCCACCTGGCTGCCGCCGGCTTCGAGTTGAAGCCGGGCGAGAACGTCGCCCTCATCGGTAACGCCCTCGCTGACCGCATGCAGCATCACGGCTGGCTGGAGACACTCGTCCACGCCAAGCTGCCCAAGCACAACCTCGTGTTTCGCAACCTTGCCGCCGCCGGCGATGAAGTCGCCGGCTTTACCGACAAGCCCGACGCGAAGTTCCGTATGCGCTCGGACAACTTCGGCTCCTCCGATGACTGGCTCAAGCGCACGCAGGCCGACGTGGTCTGGGCGTTCTTCGGCTACAACGAGTCCTTCGCTGGCGACGCCGGGCTGGACAAGTTCAAGGACGAGTTGGGCCGCTTCATCAAGCACACCCAAGGTCAGAACTACAGCGGCAAGGGCAACGCCCGGCTGGTGCTCTTCTCCCCCATTGCTGCCGAACCGAGCAACGACCCCAACCGCGCCAAAGCCGAGCCGCTGAACGCCAACTTGAAGAAATACAGCGCCGCCATGGCCGAGGTGGCCAAGGCTGGCAATGTCCCGTTCGTGGACCTTTTCGCCATCTCCTCGGAGCTCTACGGCCGGGCGGCGAAGACCGGCCAGACGCTGACTTTCAACACCATCCACCTCACCGAGGCGGGCGACAAGGCACTCGCGCCTGAGGCCTTCCGCGCGCTGTTTGGCGAGACGGCTCCCGGCGGCAATCTCGACAAGCTCCGTGCCGCCGTGCTGGAGAAGAACCACGACTGGCACCAGCGCTACCGCACGGTGGACGGCTACAACGTCTATGGCGGCCGCTCCAAACTTTCCTTCCCCGTAGAAGGCGCGGCGGCCAAGAGCAAGGACGCCCCGAAAATCACCAACTACGACGTCATGCAGGATGAGATGGCCCAGCGCGACGTGAAAACTGCCAACCGCGACAAGGTTGTCTGGGCCGTGGCCAAAGGCGGCACGGCAAAGGTGGATGACAGCAACCTCCCGCCCGTGCGCACGCTCAAGTCCAACCGCCCGGATGATTTCTACAAGCCTTTCCCCAGCGGCGAGGAGGCCATCAAGCACATGACTGTTGCCAAGGGTGCCAAGATCACGCTGGTTGCCGAGGAGTCGCAATTCCCCGAACTGGCCAGCCCTGTGCAGATGGGCTTCGACACCAAGGGCCGCCTTTGGGTCGCCGCCTGGCCGAGCTATCCCGAACTGCGCCCGACGGACAAGGTGTTCGACAAGCTGCTCGTCTTTGACCTCGGCGCGGACGGCAAGGCGAAGAAGGTCACGACCTTCCTCGACGGCCTGAACTGCCCGACTGGCTTCCAGTTCCACAAGGACGGCGTGCTCGTGGTGCAGGCCCCGGATGTCTGGTTCGCGCGCGACACGAATGGCGATGGCAAGGCCGACTGGAAGGAGCGCGTCGTCATGGGACTCGATTCCGCGGACTCCCACCACACGGCGAATGCGATGGCCTACGGTCCCGGGGGCGACACCTTCCTGAGCGACGGTGTCTTCCACCGCACGCAGATGGAGACCGCCTACGGCCCGCCCGTGCGCAACAGCGACGGCTGCATCTACCGTCTCGAACCGCTCACGGGCAAACTGGAGCGCTACATCCCCTATGGCTTCGCCAATCCGCACGGCAAAGTCTTCGACCGTTGGGGCAACGACATCATCACCGACGCCACCGGCAACGCGAACTACTTCGGCCCGGCCTTCAGTGGCATGATCGATGCCCCGGCCAAGCACGGGAAGCTGAACGAGTTTTGGAAGCGCCCGTCCCGCCCGTGCCCTGGCACCGGCATGGTTTCCAGCCGCCACTTCCCGGAGGACTGGCAGGGCAATTTCCTCAACGCCAACGTCATTGGCTTCCAGGGCATCTTCCGCGTGAAAGTCACCGAGGACGGTGCCGGACTCAAAGGCGAGACCCTCGAAGACCTCGTGAAGGGCGACAACGCGATGATTCCCAACTTCCGCCCGTCCTGCATGGCCGTCGCGCCGGATGGTTCCATCTACTTCTGCGACTGGGCCAAGGAGCTGATCGGCCACATGCAGCATCACATCCGTGACCCCGGCCGCGACAAAACCCACGGCCGCATCTACCGCATCACCTTCGAGGGCCGCAACCTGCTCAAGCCGGTCAAGATAGACGGCGAACCCGTTGAGAAGCTGCTCGAAGCTCTCAAAACGCCCGAGGACGATGTCCGCACCCGCGCGAAGATCGAGTTGAGCAAGCACGACTCTGCCAAGGTTGTCGCCGCCACCAAGAAGTGGGCCGCCGGCCTGAGCAAGACCGACAAGGATTACGCCCATCACCTGACCGAGGCCCTCTGGGTCCACCAGTGGCACAACATCGTGGACGAGACCTTGCTGAAGGACGTGCTCCGCTCCCCGGATTACCACGCCCGCGCCGCCGCCACCCGCGTCCTCTGCTACTGGCGCGACCGCGTGAAGGACCCGCTCGCCCTTCTGAAGGTGCAGGCCGCTGACGACCATCCGCGCGTCCGCCTCGAAGCCATCCGCGCATGCAGCTTCTTCACCACCAGCGCCGCCGCCGAAGTCGCCCTCGGCGCGTTGGAGAAGGAAGCGGACCCGAACAAGCCCGATTATTACATCAAGTATTGCCTCGACGAGACGCTCAAGCAGCTCGGCAAATACAAGTAGCCCCGGCAGTTCAGATGCTCCGAGAGCCGGCGGGCAACCGCCGGCTCTTTTGCTTGCGGTCTGTCCGATGCAGAGGCGGCTGCCCGGCGGACTCAACCAGTCGCGGCGTGTTCTCCGCCGGCTGAGCCGAGTTGGTCATGATCCCATTTCAAAATCGGGCAACTGGAGCGAAATAGTCACTTGTCAACGCGCCGCGAAGTGACATGTTCGGCCGCGTCTTTAATCGAGCGATGCTCCTACAAACTTCATTGGCGCTTCAGTGCCACCTTGTCTGGCCTTGAATTCGCCTGCTCCCGTTTCCCAACCTCCGCCGTTGCCAGGGCGGGTTTTAGTGGTGGATGACAACGAATCCATCCGCGTGTTCCTTCGCCATTTCTTCAAACTCGAGGGGATACCAGTGGAGATCGTTGATTCACCAGCGCGGGCGCTGGAGCTGTTTCGAGCCGACCCCCAGCATTTTTCCATGCTGCTCACCGATTGTGAGATGCCGGGAATGAGCGGGCTGGAGCTGGCCCACGAAGTGCGCCAAGTGCGATTTGACCTGCCCATGGTCATTTTTTCCACCTCGGTGACGGTGCTGGGGCCCAACCGCTTTCTCAGCCAGGGCTTCGTGGCGGCGTTGCCCAAGCCGGTGGCTTTGGATCGCTTGCGCAGGGCTGTGCGCGGGGTCTTGGATCCCGACTATCCTGCCAGGCAACCAGGCAGCCAGGCGTCGGTTGTTCCGGCGGCGAATTAAGTCCTGAACGGGCTTGGGACAAACCCCGCCTTCTGGTTTCGGCATTTGCAACCCACCGCAGCCCGCCTACAGTCCGCGCGCTATGAAAGCGGTGTTTGACCCAATCGAAGCTGCGCTCGCCGATCTCCGGCGTGGGCGGATGGTCATCGTGGTAGATGACGAGGATCGCGAAAACGAGGGCGACCTCATCCTTGCAGCGGAACACGCGACGCCAACGGCGGTGAACTTCATGGCCCGGTTTGGGCGCGGGCTCATCTGCGTGCCGACCGTGGGCGAGCGGCTCAAGCAACTGGGGGTCGAGCGCATGGTCACGCAGAACCGCGAGACCTTCAAAACGGACTTCCAGGTGAGCGTGGACGCGGCGTCCGGCATCACCACCGGCATCAGCGCGGCGGACCGTGCCCGCACCATCCAAATCATGGCGGATCCAACGGCCCTGCCGGACGATCTGGTCCAGCCGGGGCATGTGTTTCCGCTGCGGGCCAAGCCGGGCGGAGTGCTCCAGCGCGCCGGCCACACCGAGGCGGCGGTGGACTTGGTGCGACTGGCCGGCTGCCGGCCCGTCGGCGTGATCTGCGAGATCATGTCCGACGACGGCACGATGGCGCGGCTGCCAGAGCTGCGGAAGTTTGCCCGCAAGCACAAGCTGAGGATCTGCTCCATTGCGGATCTCATCAGTCACCGACGCTCCCGGGAAAAGCTCGTTGAGCACGTCGAGGTAGTGAAGATGCCGACGGATTACGGCGACTTCGATCTGCACCTCTACGTGTCGCGCACGGACGGCCAGAACCATCTCGCCTTGGTGAAGGGAGACGTCCGCGAGCAGTCTGACGTGCTCGTGCGCGTCCACAGCGAATGCCTCACGGGGGATGTCTTCGGCTCGCGCCGGTGCGACTGCGGACCGCAGTTGCATCAGGCCATGAAGCAGGTCGCCGCCGCCGGACGCGGGGTGATTCTCTACATGCGCCAGGAAGGCCGCGGCATCGGGCTGGGCCCGAAAATCCAGGCCTACAAATTGCAGGAAAAGGGCCTGGACACCGTGGAGGCGAATCAGAAGCTGGGTTACGCGATGGACCTGCGCGAGTATGGGCTGGGTGCCCAGATTTTGTGTGACCTCGGGTTGCAGACAATCCGGCTGCTGACGAACAACCCAAAGAAGATCGTCGGCCTCGAAGGCTACGGCCTGAAAATCGTGGAGCAGGTGCCCATCCGCGTCTCGCCCAACCCGCACAACGCCCGTTACCTCAAGACCAAGCGGGAGAAGCTTGGCCATCTGCTGTGATACCGGTGGAGTAATTATGGTCGAAGAGATTTCTTCTCCCGGCCCGATCAATCCCCATGCTAAAAAAGATCAAAGCCATCAAGTCAGCGGCGGGCGGCAGACGCTTCGCCATTGTCGCCTCCCAATACAATGCCCGCTACGTGGACGGAATGCTGCGCGCGGCGCGGGCGGAACTGAAGCAGGCGGGAGCGGCGGAGGTGCAAGTGACGCGGGTGCCCGGAGCGTTTGAGATTCCCGTCGTTGCCGGCGTGCTTGCGCGGCAGACACCCCCGTGGGACGCGGTGATCTGTCTGGGCGTGATCCTGCAAGGCCAGACCTCACATGCGGAGCATGTCGGCGAGGCGGTGACGACTGGCTTGATGCAACTGGCCGTGGCGACCGGTGTGCCCATGATTCACGAGGTGCTGGTCTTCACCCACGAGGAGCAGGCCCGCGTGCGCTGTCTCAGCCAGGAATTCAACCGTGGCGCGGAGGCCGCTCAAACGGCGGTGAAGATGGCCCGGGTGATGGCCCAACTGGCCCCGGCCGAGAACGATCTGCCGTTCTGACGGAAACCCTGTGCGCGCAGCCCGGCGCGTCTGCGGTGCCGTGGACTAACGCTTCAAATAGTCGTGCTGGCGGAACCACTCTGCGGCGTCCTGCAACGCCTGGCGCGGCGGGGTTTGGGGCAGGCCCAGCTCGCGGATCGCCTTGGCGGGATTGAAGAACATCTTGTAGCGCGCCATGCGCACGCCGGCGAGCGGAGCCTTCGGCGGCTTGCCGGTCAGTTTGGAAATGCCTTCGTCCACATAGGCTGCCAGGAGCGGAATGAAATACGGCAGCGCCAGCTTGGGCGCGGGGACGCCCGTGATGTTCTCCAGCACGGCAAAGGCCTCGCGCATTGTCCAGTTGCCTTCCGCGTTGCCAAGGATGTAGCGCTCGCCGATGCGGCCCTTCTCAGCGGCGAGGATGTGCCCGACGGCCACGTCACGGACATGCACCCAGTTCAGGCCGGTGTCGAGATAAGCCGGCATGGCACGGTTCAGGAAATCGACGATGACCTTGCCGGTGGGCGTCGGCTTCACGTCGCGCGGGCCGATGGGTGCGCTGGGATTGACGATGACGATGGGTAGCCCGCGCTTCACCAGCTCGCGGGCGACGACTTCGGCCCGCCACTTCGAGAGCTTGTAGTGGTTGCTCATCTGCGCCTCGGAGACGGGCGTGTCCTCGTCGGTGGGCACCAGCCGACCATCCACTTCCTGAGGCAGGCCGATGCAGCCAACGGTGCTGGTGTAAACGATGCGCGAGCAGTCGGCGAGGAAGGCGGTCTCCAGCACGTTGCGGGTGCCGTCCACATTCGCGGCATACATCGGCGCGTAATCGGGCAGCCAGAGGTGGTAGCTCGCGGCGACGTGGAAGCACCAGTCAAAGCCCTTCATCCCGGCTTCGAGCAGCTTGCGGTCGGCGATGTCCCCTTCGAGCAGTTCGTAGTCCGCGCCAGCGAGGCCGCGCAAATCCGCATCTTTCCGCGCCAGCACCCGGACGTCGTGCCCGCGGCGACAGAGCTCGTGAACGAGGTTGGCCCCAATGAATCCGGAGCCGCCAGTGACAAAACACTTCATGTTGGCTTGCGCCGAGGCGCAAATGGGCGGGCAGCTTGGCGGGTGGCCAACAGTCGCACAAGCCTAACAGAGGCCAGTCTGGAGACCCGCAGAACTGGGCTCAACCGCAGGTTAAAACTTCAACGAGGACGGCGGCCGGAGGCGATGCGAAGCCAGCCGCTCGTTGCAGCTTAGGCGTCGGTCAGAGAAGGGAAGTTAGAACCGTCCGTTGAGGGACAGGCCGACGTAGCCGGCTCCGTTGTCGCTGAGCTGGGTGTCCGCCTGATAATAAACCCAGCGGCGGTCGAGCACATAGCCACCCTCAAAACCGAGGTTGAAGTGACGGTTGAAGCGATATTGAAAGCCGCCGCCCAGCCGCCACTCCCGGTAGTCGAGCATCCGGCCATCCAACGCCGGGTTGGCAGCGGTGCGGGTGCCGTTGTCGCGCGCGGTGCGGTAGGCAACCTGACGCCACTCCGCGCCGGCGAAGAGCAGCAGATCCTCGCTGGCCTGCAACTCGATTTGCGGCCGGGGCATGACGAGGTTCAACGTCCAGTTGTCAGCGAAACGCCAGCGCACCCCGGGGCCGCCCAGCACACTGTATTGGGAGCGGAGATCGACATAGACGCCCAGCATCCACAGCAGGTCCTCGTTTGCCTCCCAGGCCAGCACCGCGTTGAATGGCACGTTCACATCGCCCCAGCTCAAGTCCAAGAAATCGCTGTAAATGCCCGGCCGGGCGTTGGCCCAGAAGGAAAGATCCTTCAACAGGGACCAGTTGCCGGTGAGCTGCAGGCCGACGTTGCCCAGCACCTTGGGAATGGGCATGCCGGGAGGCGTGTCGAAATCATTGCGCCGATACTCGGCGGCCACGCGGTAGGAGAAGTTGTCCGTGGGCCGGGCCGCCCAGCCGACCACGAGCCGCGTTTGCACGGCTTCCACGGTGCCGAGCCGAGCCTGCCCGAGCGAAATGCGGGAATCAGAGGTGTAGGCGGCGGCGGCCTCATACTCCAGTTGGGGAACGGTCCGGGGCGGGGCATGCCAGAAGTCCGCGTGGGCAGCCATGGTGGAACACATCAATGCCAGCCCAAGAAGCGTCCGTTTCATGCTCATGCAGGGCAGAGGATGATCAAACGCAACGGACTTGGCAAGGCACGGGTTCAGCGGATTTGGGCAGCCCTCGGGATCCGGAGCGGGCACCATTTTGATTGTCGGCCTTGGGAATTGTGACTACACAGCATGGACGTGGTGCGGTTCGCACTGCGGTGGTTTTCCTTTGCATGAAGCTGCTAGTTGCCGACGACGATCCAATTATCCGACAGGTGATGATGAACCTGCTCTCGAAATGGGGATACGGCGTGGTTCCCACGACGAACGGGGCGGAGGCTTGGGAGGTGCTCCAGCACGACACCAGCCTGCGGGTCGGCCTATTCGATTGGTTCATGCCGGAAGTCAACGGCATGGAGCTGACCCGCCGCATCCGGGAGGCAAACATCGCGCCGTTTTACGTCATCCTCATCACGGCCCGCGGTGGAAAGGACAGCCTGCTGGAAGCACTCGACGCCGGGGCCAATGACTTCATCAGCAAGCCCTTCGACAAGGAGGTGTTGCAGGCCCGGATCAAGGTGGCGACACAGGCCGTGGAATTGCAGTCCTACTTGATTCAGCGTCTCTCCGACGCCGAGGCCCAGCTCCAGAGCATTGCGCAGTTCAAGCACTTCATCCCCGTGTGCAGCATTTGTGGCCAGGCGCGCGATTTGCACGATCAATGGCACAAGATCGCGCTGCCCTTCTCGACGCAGACCGGGGAGACGGAGTTTCACACCTGCTGCCCGGATTGCCGCGCCAAGATGGACCGCGTGCGCTCGTCGTAGGCGCGGGCGTCAGAGCACGAACTCCAGCTCCGGCTGGCTGGGGATGAGCCCCTGTTTGGCCGCCTCCCCGAGAAACCGCCGGATCGCCTCGCGACCCCGCTCGCCGTAGTCCATGGTCCAGTGGTTCACATACATCCCCACGAACTTGTCCGCGAGCTCCTGTCCCATGCCCCGCGCCCAGCGCAGGGAGTGCTTCACCGCCTCCGCACGGTGCGCCAGGCTGTATTGAATGCTGGCCGTCAGCAGGTCGGAAATCACCTTGCGCTCGGCGGGCGGGATGCGCTTGTGGATGACGTTGCCGCCGAGGGGCAGCGGCAGGCCATCGTGTTCGCGCCCCCACCAGGCACCCAGGTCCTCGCAGAGATGAAAGCCTTGCTTTTCAAAGGTGAGCTGACCCTCGTGAATGATGAGCCCCACGTCGGCCACGCCGTTTTGCACCGCCTCGAAGATGAGATCGAACGGCACCACCACATGCTCGAATTCACGCGCCGGCCGGCCCAGGTAAAGCTGCAACGCGAGGAACGCGCTGGTCATGCGGCCCGGCACCGCGATCCGGCGCGTCGCGATGGCGTCGCGCGTCAGCGGGCGCTTGGCCACCAGCATCGGACCGTAGCCATCGCCCATGCTCGCCCCGCTGGGCAGGAGCGCATACTGGCTGCTGATGTGCGCGTAGGCGTGGATGCTCACAGCGGAAATGTCCAGCTCGCCCCTGAGCGCGCGCTCGTTGAGCGTCTGGATGTCCTGAAGGATGTGCTCAAACCGGTAGCCAGGGGAGGGAATCAGATCCTTCGCGAGGGCATAAAACATGAAGGCGTCATCCGGGTCGGGTGAGTGGCCGAGGGTGAGCGTGCGTTGTTCCATACGGGGAAAATGTCCGCTGGCACCCTCCGGCTTGTCGAGCGGAGAAACTGCCAGAGCGCCGTCCACGATCCGGAGCTGCGGACCTGGCTGGCTACTTCACCGGGTGACCGATGAGATCCTCAACGCCCTGCAGGAACGTCGCATCCTGGAAGCTGCCCTTGGTGAGGAAAACATCCACCCCGGCCCGCAGCCCGCGCTGGCGGTCCTCCTCGCGTTCCTTGTAGGTGATCATCATGACCGGCAGCACCCGCAGACGGACATCCTGCTTGATCAGGCGCGTCAGCTCGGACCCGTCCATGCGCGGCATGTCCATGTCCGTGATGACGAGGTCAAAGGCCCCGGTGCGCACGGCATTCCAGCCATCCATGCCATCCACGGCCACGCTCACCTCGTAACCCTGCTCCTGCAGCAGCTTGCGTTCGAGCTCCCGCACCGTGAGCGAATCGTCCACCACCAGCACCCGTTGCCGGCGGCGGGCGAATGCCCCGCCCGCTCCCGCTCCGCTCAATCCGCCCGCGTCTCCGGTCGAGAGAATCCGTTCGGCGGACAACAGCACATCATCCACATCCAGCAGCAACACCGGCGCGCCCTCCTCCATCAACGCTCCGGCAGCGATGTCGCGGATCTTGCCCAGCTTCGGATCCAGCGGCAGCACCACCAGCTCGCGCTCGCCGGCGAACCGGTCCACCACCAGGCCCACGCAACGCTCCCGCTCGCCCAGGACAATGACCGGTAGCTCGCCGTTCAAGGCGGCCGGTGCGCCGCGCTCCAGCACCTGATGCGCCGTCACTAGGGAAACCCGCCGGCCCTCGTGCAGGAAAGTCTGCTGGGCCGGTCCCGTCTCCAAGGTCGTCCGATCCACCTTCAAGGTGCGGCTGACCGCGGCCAGCGGCACCGCGTAGGGCTCGCCCGCCACCTCCACCAGCAGCGTGCGGATCACGGACAGCGTCAGCGGCAACTGCATCTGAAACCGGGTGCCGGCCCCGGGCGTGGAAGTCACCCGCACCGCCCCGCGCACGCCCTTGACCACGTTCATCACGATGTCCAAGCCCACGCCGCGACCAGACATTTCCGTCACCTCCTCTTTCGTGGAAAAGCCCGGCAGGAACAGGAACTCCAGCAGCTCCGCCTCGCTCAACTGCGTGGCCGTGCCGGCGGCGATGAGCCCTTTGCGCACGATGGACCGCCGCAGATGATCGTAATCCACGCCGCGTCCGTCGTCCGCGACGGAGACGAGCAGCTTGCCGTTGCTGTGGCGGGCCTCCAGCGTGAGCCGGCCGGCCCGCGACTTGCCCTTGCTCACCCGGTCGTCGGGAAACTCCATCCCGTGGTCCAGTGCATTGCGCAGCAATTGCGTGATGAGCGGTTCCAGCTTTTCCAGGATGTCGCGGTCCACCTGCGTGTCTTCGCCAAGGATTTCCAACGTCACTTCCTTGCCCAGCCGTTTGGACAGATCGCGCACCATGCGGGGGAAACCTTGGATGCCATCGGCGAAGGGCCGCATGCGGCAGGCCAGCGTCGCGCCATACATGCGTCCCGAGAGGTTCGAGGAGCGCCGCCCCAGGTTTTCCAGATCCACCAGTTGATGGCCGAGATACTGGCGCGCGCCCGTGAGGTGGGTCTGCAAGGCATGCAGCCGGTCGCGCAAGGCGTCGTCCACCATCGGCGTGGGCAGCGCCTCGCGAAGATGATCGAAGGCCTCGCTGACCTCCCCCAGTTGACGCTTCAAGCGCAGCAACGCCTCGGAAAAAGGCCGCAGCCGCCGGGCTTCCACCTGGGCTTCCCCCGCCAGCGCGAGCAGGCGGTTCAGGCTGTCCGCCGTGATGCGCAGTGAGCGCTCCTGTTCCTCGGCGCTTGGGCTGGGGCCGGCTGGCTGCCCCCCGGCGGCCGGGCTGCCGGAGGGGGCTTGGGCCGCTCCGCCCGGGCCGCCGCCCTGCGCGAACTTCTCCGCCTGGTCATGCACCTCCATCAACGCCGCGACACTGCTGAGGAACTGGCTGACTTCCGGCGCGTGCGTCGTGCTCCATTCCTCGATCTGCGCCTCCGGCGTGTGGGCGATGCGGTTCAGCAGATCCACGCCCTCCAGCATCATGTCCACCAGCAGCGTGGTGAAGGCGGTCTGGCCGCGATACTTGGGTGCGAGATCCGCCCGGTCCAGCAGCCCGGCGACGGGCTTTTTGTCCAGCGGCACGGGGCTTTTCTGCACGGCGACAAAGGCGTCCTCCATTGCGTGCGCTACCCGGACGGCGGCATCTAGCCCGACGATGCGCGCGGCTCCCTTGAGCGAGTGGGCGGCGCGCATGAGTGACTCCAACTGCGCGGGGCTGGCATCCTTCTCCAGCCCGAGCAGCCCGGAGTTCAGCACGGCCTGCTGGTTTTCGGCCTCGGCCTTGAACAGGTCGAGCATCGAAAAGCTGCTGAGGTCGTCAGGGAGGTTGTTGCTCACGGCACAAGTGTCGGCGGGTTCATGCCAGGCTCCGGTTCAGGGCGGCGAACAGCTTTTGCTCATCCAGGCAGCAGACGGATTGCTCCCGCCACATAACCCGGCCGCGACCCGCCGCGCGGAGGATGCGGTCCTCGGACTCGATCTCGGCGGGTGCTTCCGGCAGGGCGAGGTGCTGCACCCCGCGCACCTCGGTGACGGGGAAGGCGTAATGTTCGTTCTGATGGCGCACCACCAGCAGCCGACCGGCAGCGGCCCGGGGCAGCAAGCCGCCGGTGCCCACGCCCTTGTCAATTCCGAGCAGCCGGCCGACCGAGACGCACGTAAGCAGCTCGCCGCGCACGTTGACCACGCCGAGCAGCACGCCTTCGCGCCGGTGCGGCAGGGTGTGGATGGGGCGCATCTCGCCGACCTCCTCCATCACGCTGATGTCCAAGGCCAGCCACTCATCACCGATGCGGAACACCAGCATGGGCGTGCCAAGATCCGTGGCGATCGCGAGCTCTGCCATGCGCTCCGTCCACTCCCGCCGGTAGCCTGCGGGCGGCCGCGAGTCGAGCAGGCGCATGGCTGCGGCGGCGTAAACCGGGCAGTTGCGGCAGTGCAGGTGAACCTGCAATTCCGGGCAGGAAACGTCTCCCCAGATGCCGATGTGCTGCCAGCAATCGGTCCGCTCGGTGGGCGGGTCCACCATCAGCGCGGGCGCGGCGGCGGGACTTTCCGCAGGTGCAGCGGGCTCCGGCTTGCGGCGGCGGTTTTTGAACTCAGCCAGCATCGGGATTCTGGGAATGAGCAAGATGATACACGGAGAGCAGATCCCGCAGCTCATCGGTGAGCAGCTTGTCGAGTTGCAGCAACCGGAGCCGACCCCGGGGGTCTTGTGCTACCAGCGCGTCCCCCACCATCGTGAATTCGCCCAACTGCTTCGGCACGAGTTCCGTGGCGTGCTCGACGATGAGGCCCAGCGGCCACATGGACCCGGGCTGGGACTCATGTTTCAGCAGCAGGATGCGCGTGCTGAGACGGAGGTTGGACGGGCGTCCCAACGCCAGCAGACATAGGTCCAGCACGGGCACAGAAGCGCCATGGTAATCAAACTCGCCCGCAGTGCCCACCGGCGCGCCCACGATCTTCCCCAGCTCGACCATGGCGAGCACCTCAAGGACGCGGGCCGCCTCCAAGGCGTAGCGGTCCGCGCCGAGTTGGAAGGTGAGGAAGAGCATGAGGGCGATCCGCGACAGCGACTTTCATCGGCTGCCCGGCAACTTGAAGCGGGCCACGCCCTCTCGCAGGCCGTAAGCCGTGTTCTTGAGCTGCTCGATGGCCTGGTTGGACTGTTCGAGTGACTGCGCTGTCTGCTGGACAGCCTGACTCAACTGGGTGAGCGACTCGCTGATTTGCTGACCACCGGCGGATTGCGACTGCATGCCGGAGTTGACCAGCTCGAAGCGCGGCGCGAGCTGCTGCACCTGCTGGATGATCTGGGCGAGCTGCGTGCCGACGGACTGAACTTCCTTCACGCCCGAGCGGATTTCCTCGGCGGTCTGGTTCATGGCCAGCGTGCCGGCGGACACGGCGGCCTGCATCTCCTTGACCATCTGCTCGATGTCGTAGGTGGCCACTGCGGTCTGATCGGCGAGGCGGCGGATCTCGG
>Ga0255092_1000353_pt1 | contig 18264 bp, 15 predicted proteins | sample Colum_Yuk_RepC_8_2_FD_188454 | JGI IMG/M metagenome (GOLD analysis project Ga0255092, IMG submission 188454) | Freshwater microbial communities from Columbia River, Oregon, United States - Colum_Yuk_RepC_8d | ecosystem: Environmental > Aquatic > Freshwater > River | place: USA: Oregon...
AGCGCTGGCGTTTCTCCGGCGGAACGGCAAAGCCATGATTGTGGACGACGGCACATTTTACGACGCCATGATTGCCATCGCCAAGAAGACCATGGACAAGCGTGGGCTGGCGGCGGTGTTGAGTCGGTTGTGCCACCAAGGGGCCAATGAACGGCAATGAAATGCTTCAACCATCGTGAACTCGAAGCCATCGCGGTGTGCAAGCACTGCGGGAGGGCATTGTGTCCGAATTGTATCGCCGAGGTCGAACTTTTGGCCGCATGTAAGGGGCGCTGCGAAGTCGAAGTGCTGGCGATTGTTGATGCCCATCAGCGCGGAAAAACCGCGTATCAAAATGTTGCGGCGACGACAGTCAAAACTGCAGTGTTTTTAGGGGTGCTCGGTTTACCTTTTACCATTCTTGGAGCTTTCAGCTGGGGCAAAGGTGGAGGATTCATGTTAATCATGGGGTTGACCTTCATGGTTTGGCAGCTTTTACGTTTCAATCGGCAAAGAAATACCGCAACCGCGACTGATTTCCCATGACCGCCCTCGACACCCTCCAGCCCGAAGCCGCTGCGCGCACAAACACCGAGGCCGTCATCTCCGTGCGCGGCCTCACCAAGGTCTTCAAGGACTTCTGGGGCCGGCCCAAGGCCCGCGCCGTGGACAACGTCAACTTCGAGGTCCGGCGCGGCGAAATCTTCGGCCTGCTCGGGCCCAACGGCTCCGGCAAGTCCACCACCATCAAGATGCTGCTGGGGCTGCTCTATCCCACGAAGGGCCACATCGAGATTTTCGGCCACTCGCCGCGCCACGTTAAGACCAAGGCGCGCATCGGCTACCTGCCCGAGGAGAGCTACCTCTACAAGTATCTCGACTCCCGCGAGACGCTCGACTTCTTCGGCAACCTCTTCCAGCTCCCGCCCGGCCAGCGCGACCAGCGCACCGAGCAGCTTCTCGAAATGGTCGGTCTCAACCAGGTCCGCAGCCGCACTGTGGGCGAGTTCTCCAAGGGCATGCAGCGCCGCATCGGCCTCGCGCAGGCGCTCATCAACGACCCCGACCTCGTCATCCTCGACGAGCCGACCGCCGGGCTCGACCCGCTCGGCTGCCGCGAGGTGAAGGACGTCATCCTCGCGCTCAAGAACCGGGGCAAGACGGTCATTCTCAGCAGCCATCTCCTCAGCGACGTGGAGGATGTGTGCGACCGCGTGGTGATTTACTACGGCGGCAAGATTCAGGCCGACGGCACGCTCAAGGAACTGCTCACCGAGCGCAGTTCCGTCCGCGTCACGTTCCCCGCGTTGCCGCGCGAAGCGATGGAGAACATCCTCAGCACCATCCGCCGCGATGTCGCCGCCGACCGCATCCAGCTCGATAACCCGACGCAGAATCTGGAGAGCTACTTCCTCGGCGTGGTGAACCGCGCGCGGGCGAGCGAGCAGTCCACGTCTGGCGCGACCTCTGGCAGTCAGGTGGCCGAGTATCTGCGCGGTGGCGCGGAAGCCAGCGCGCAACAGCAGGCGCGCGTGCTCGACCGCCTCGTCGCCGCCGCACCCGTGGCGGAAACGCCGTCGCCCGTCGTCGTGGTCCCGACGGCGGCAGAAGTCGAGGCCCACAAGAAGCTGGCCGCCCTCGCCGCTCCGACACCTACCGCGCCGGAGCCAAAGGTCGAAGCTGCCGCGAAGCCAGTCCTCGACGAGGCGAAAGCGAACGAAAAGCTCGCGAGCCTGCTGGGCAAGCCGAAGTAGTCCGCCATGTCCGCCCACTTTGAAATCCTGAAGCACCCGCACCAGGGGTTGGCCGCTGTGAAGCACGGCTTCTCCTGGCCGGCGGCGCTGTTGGGCTGGGGCTGGGCGCTGGCACGGCATTTATGGATTCCGGGAGTTCTGTTGCTGGCGGTGCATGCCGCCCTGGCCGTGACGGTGATGAAGTTGTTCGCCGAGAATCCGGCCTTGCTGCTGGCGGTTGGCGTGGGGTTGCAAGCTTGGTTTGGGTCGCAGGGCAATTACTTTCTGACCCGCAGCTTGCAGGAGCGTGGCTTTCTTTATCTCGGGCTGGTTCCTGCGAGTTCGCCGGCCGATGCGGTCGCCAAATTCAAGGCGGTGGGCGAGGCGATTCCGGCGGAGTGGCGCTTGGGCACCGTGCCGGCGGCGTTCAGCCTGCCAGCCTCGTGGCAGCAACTTCTTGCCGTGGCCCAGCTCACCATCAAGGCCGTGGTGCGCTACCGGCTCCTGCCAGTGCTCGCGGTGCTGCTCCTCGTGGTGGTGGTCGGCCTGCCGCTCGTGCTCAAGCATGATGGCACCGCGCGCGGGCTGGTGCAGATCGTCATCACCTACTGTCTCAGTGCCATCACGGCGATTCTCGGCCTGGTGACGTTGTGGCTGTCCACGGGCACGCTCGCGCGCGATGTGGAGGACTGCTCGATGCAGATGGTGGCGGTCAAGCCCATCGCCCGCTGGCGTATCTGGCTGGGCAAATGGCTGGGCATCATGGCGTTGAACTTCGTCCTGCTGGGGCTTTCCGGGCTGGCGATTTTTTTCCTGATCCAGTGGCGCGCTGCGAGCCTGCCGGACAAGCAGCAGGCGATTCTCAAGAACGAGCTGCTGCTCGCGCGTGGCTCGCTCAAGCAGCCCCCGCCGGATCTGGACGCCAAGGTGGAGGAATTGCTGAAGGCGCGGCTCAAGGAGCTCGGCCCCAGTGCCACAGGTGCGGATCTCGCCACGGTCAGAAAGGACGTGAAGGAGATGCTCAAGGCGCAGTTTCAAGTGGTGCCGTCGCGCATGGGGCGCACTTGGGTCATTGACACCGGGCTGGCCCATCGTCAGTTGGTGAACACGCCCATTTACCTCCGGATCAAGTTCCGCAGTTCGCAATACAGCACCAAGCCCGAGACTTACGGCACGATGTGGGAGATCGGTCCGCCCAAATCCGACAAGCGCATCCGCATCAGCCGGCCGCTGACGACCGATACGTTCCATGAGTTTGGCATCAACCTGCTGGATGAAAAGGGCAACCCGGTTTCCGAGCCGGTCAGGAACGGCGGATATGCCAACTTGATCGACCAGGATGGCAAACTCTACATCACGTTCGGCAATCCCAACCAAGCGGCCTTGTTGTTCGACTTGGTGGATGGGCTGGAGGTGCTCTATCACGAAGGCGGCTTTGGGCTGAACTTTACGCGTGGGGCGGGCATCATCTTCATCTGGCTGGGATTGCTGGCCGCAGTCGGGCTGGCGGGGGCCAGCTACCTGTCATTTCCCGTTGCCGCTTTTTTCTCCATCACTGTGCTCATCGTTGGCCTGAGCAGCGGCACGATCGCCACGGTGGTGCAGGATGGCACCTTTGGCTCCACGAACCACGACACCGGCGCGAAGGAGGGGATGCTGGGCGCGGTGGACTTCGTCATGGTGCCGATTTTCAAGGGGGCGAATGAGATCTTGACGATGGTGAACTCGTTCTCGCCGATCGACGCCTTGAGCACCGGGCGCAGCGTCTCGTGGACCACCCTGGCCACCGCGCTGTTCCAAATCTGGGGCCTCATCGGCGGTTTTTTTGCCGTGGTGGGCATGATCATTTTCCAGCGGCGGGAGCTGGCCACCGTGCAAGGCCGCGGCTGATATGAGCAATCGCCGTTTCTACAAGCCGCTGCTGGCCTTGCTCGCGTTCGCGCTGCTCGGGGGAGTGCATTTTGCCCAGCGTGGGCTGACGGCCGAGCGCAACCGGCTCAAGCTCACCCGCGTGGAGGCCATCGATAGCATGCCGCCGGCGATGGCTTTCACCGCCGTCGCCCTGGGGGGCTTTCGCGGACTGATTTCCAACGCCCTCTGGATCCGCCTCAATGATCTTCAGCAGGACGAGAAATACTTCGAGATGGTCCAGCTCTCCGACTGGATCACGAAAATGCAGCCGCACTTCGTCGCGGTCTGGGTGCATCAGGCGTGGAACCTCTCCTACAACATCTCGGTCAAGTTCCCTGACCCGAATGACCGGTGGTTCTGGGTGAACCGGGGCATTGAGCTGCTGCGGGACGAGGCGCTGAAATACAATCCGAACGAGACGCTCATCTACCGCGAGCTGGCGTGGCACTTCCAGCACAAGATGGGCGCGAACCTCGACAACGCCCATATGACCTACAAGCGTGAGTGGGCGCGCCAGATGTCCGATGTGTTCGGGGACAAGGCCCCCGACTGGGAGTCGCTGACCAACCCGCAGACCGACGAGGCCAAGGCACGCGCGAAGCTCCTCCGCGAACGCTACAAGATGGATGCCAAGATCGCGCGGGAAGTGGACCAGCGCTACGGCCCGCTGGAGTGGCGTTTGCCGGAGACCCACGCGATTTACTGGGCATACCTTGGCTTGCAGAATTCCAAGCCCGAGCAGCTCATCACCCTGCGCCGGGTCATTTACCAGTCCATGCAGCTTGCCGCCCAGCGCGGCCGGCTCATCACCAACCCCGTGGACAAATACTTCGAGTTCGGCCCCAACCTAGCCGCGATTCCAATGGCGAATGAAGGTTACGAACAGATGCTTGGGGAAGCCCTCGACAGCATCGAAAACGTCAAAAACGCCCACGGCAATTTCCTCAAGCAGGCCATCTCGGACCTCTACGTTCATAACCGGGAGCAGGATGCCGCTCGGTGGCACGACTACCTCGCGAAGAAATACCCCAACCGCTACACCCGGCCCGGCCAGACCGTCACCGAGTTTGTGCTGGACCGCTACAAGGAGATCATCGACCTGGGCAAGGACAAGATACAGGGGGCCATCGAGGGCATGTTCACCCGCCACCTCTATGAGCTCGCGATCGGGCAGGATGACCGTGCCGCCGGTTACCTCCGGCTCATCCAGCAGATCGCCGCCGCCTACGAAAAGAAGGTGGAACGCTCCGAGCGCGGTCGCGTGGATTTGCCCCCCTTGCCCAAGCTCCGGCAACTGGTTTTGGACCGGATCATCCAGGCCCCGGTGGGTGAAGGCTGGAGCCCGCAGTTGCGCCTGCAATTGCTCACCGCACTCAGTCTCCCGGTGCCCAAGGATGCCCCGTGGCTGGTGGCCCAGGCTCCGGCTTCCGGCACCAATATGGTGACCCAGCCGCGCGTGCCTTTGGCCCCGCCGGTGGTTGCGGCTGCGCCGGCCGCCGAGATCAACCTCAAGGCCGGCAAGGAATTCCTCGCCAAGCACAAGCAGCAGGCTGACGTGGTCGAACGCCCCAGCGGCCTCCAATACAAGGTGCTCCGCGCGGGGACGGGGAAACGCCCAACGTTGAAGGACAAGGTGACCGTCCATTACACCGGGCGAGCGGTGGACAAGAAAACCCTCCAGCCCGGCGGCGTTTTCGACAGCTCCTTTGACAAGAACCTGCCGGCCACGTTCGATGTCACTGGCGTCATTGCCGGCTGGACCGAGGCGCTGCTGCTCATGCCCGTGGGCAGCAAGTGGCAGCTCGTCATCCCTCATCATCTCGCCTACGGCGAGCGCGGCAGCCCGCCGGCGATTGGGCCGAACGAGGTGCTCGTCTTCGAGATTGAGCTGCTGGACATCGTTTCCAAGTAGCCACGGTAGCTCGTCCCCGTTCATCGGGAAGAGAAAGAGGTCGGGGCGCATACGATTCATCCCTCCCTTTGTTCCACACTTGAGCAGCTTCACCAAAACTATTACGTGTAGGTAATAACCGATTGCCAAACTCTGCCCGCTGGCTGATGCTTCGCAAAGCCATAGGCCATGAAAAAGACGCTTCTCCTTTCGCTCTTCCTGGCAATCGCCGCCGCGCCCACGGCCTTCGCCGCCGACTGGCCGCAGTTTCGCGGCGGGCCGGAGTTGCGCGGCGTCGCCGAGGGCAAACTAGCCGACAAGCTGGAACTGCTCTGGAGCTTCAAGACCGGCGGGCCTGTGAAGTCTTCCGCCGCCATCGTGGGCGGAAACGTTTTCGTCGGTTCGGGCGACGGCTTTCTCTACTCGCTTGCCTTGGCCACGGGGAAGACGAACTGGGCCTTCAAGACCGGCGGCAACGTCGAGTCCTCGCCGCTCGTGCATGAGGGCCGGGTTTTGTTCGGCTCGGATGAGCCGATGTTCTACGCGCTCGATGCGAAGACCGGGAAGCAGGTCTGGAAACACGTCATCGGCGACAAGATGCCCGGCGCGCCCAACCTCGTCCGCGCCCCCAACGGCAAAGACTGGAACGTTGTCTTCGGCAACCACGACGCGAAGCTCTACTGCCTCGACGCCGCGACTGGAAAATCCAACTGGGTCTATGAAACCGGCAACGGCATCAACGGCACGCCCGCCGTATTTGCCGGCCAGACCGCGCTCGGCGGCTGCGACGCGCTGCTGCACATCGTCGCGCTGACCAACGGCACCAAGGTGAAGGAACTCGAAGTTGGTGCGCCGGTGCTCGGCTCCGTGGCGGTCGCGGATGGCCGCGTCTATGGCGGGCACTTTGAGAACCAGGTCTTCTGCGTGGACGTGGCCAAGGGCACGAATCTTTGGAACTACCGTGACCGTGCCTTCGCCTACGTTTCCTCGCCCGCTGTGCTCGGCGACCGGCTCGTCATCGGCGGGCGCGACAAACGCGTCCACTGCCTGCGCATCAAGGACGGCGAGGCCATCTGGACTTTCTCCACGCGCGGCAAGGTGGACAGCTCCCCGGTCATCTGCGACGGCAAGGTCATCTTCGGCTCCGAGGACGGCCGCCTCTACCTGCTCGCGCTGGCCGACGGCAAAGAACTGTGGAGCTACGAAATCGGCCAGGGCCTCACCGCGTCGCCCGCCGTGTCTGATGGCAAGGTGGTCATCGGCAGCGAGGACGGGAGCGTGTATTGTTTCGGGACCAAGGCAGCCAAGTAGCATTCGACCTACGCCATGAGCACCATCACCATCGCCCCCCTTCCACTCGGTGCCAAACCCGCCGCGCCGCCGCTCCAGAAGGAGACCACCGCTGGCAGCTACTTCATCACGAACTACCCGCCGTTCAACTTCTGGAAGCCGGAGTTCGTGCCAGAGCTGCACGCGGCCATCGCGCAGCCGCCACGACCGGGCGTGCCGCTGGGGCTTTACACGCACATCCCCTTCTGCCGGAAGCGCTGCCACTTCTGCTACTTCAAGGTCTATACCGACAAGGATTCCTCCGAAATCAAGGGCTACATCGAAGCCGTGTTGAAGGAGTTCGCGCTCTACGCGGGCAAGCCGTTTGTCGGCGGGCGCAAGCCGAAGTTCATCTACTTCGGCGGCGGCACGCCCAGCTACCTCAGCCCCGACCAGCTCAAGCAATTGACCGACGGCATGAAGCGGCTGTTGCCGTGGGACGACGCGAAGGAAATCACCTTCGAGGCCGAGCCGGGCACGCTCACCGACCACAAGCTCCGCGCCATCCGCGAGCTGGGTGTCACGCGCCTTTCGCTCGGCATCGAGCACTTCGACGACCACATCCTCGAAATCAACGGCCGCGCGCATCGCTCCAAGGAAATCGCCCGCGCCTACGCCTATGCGCGCGAAATCGGCTTCCCGCAAATCAACATCGACCTCATCGCCGGCATGGTCGAGGAGACCGAGGACAAGTGGAAGGAAGCCGTTGCCATGGCACTCGCGCTCCAGCCCGACTCGCTCACGATTTATCAGATGGAAGTGCCCTATAACACCGGCATCTACCAGCAGATGAAGGCGCAGGGCAAACTCGTCGCGCCCGTGGCCGACTGGGAGACCAAGCGTCGCTGGGTGGACTACGCCTTCCGCGAGTTCGAGAAAGTCGGCTACGCGGTCAACAGCACCAGCACCGTCGTGCGCGACCCGGCGAAGGTGAAGTTCCTCTATCGTGAAGGTCTCTTCTCCGGCGCGGATTTGCTGTCGGTCGGCGTCGCGAGCTTTGGCCACATCAACGGCGTTCACTACCAAAACCAGGCGGACTTCGACCCGTATCTCACGAAGGTGAATGCGGGCGAGTTGCCCATCTTCCGCGCCTATCCGACGAAGCCGGACGAGCGCTACATCCGCGAGTTCATGCTGATGCTCAAGCTCGGCTCGAACAGCCGCGCTAGCTTCAAAGCGAAGTTCGGCACCGACCCGTTGGAACACTTCGCCGCGCCGCTCGCGCTGCTCAAGGACTGGGGCTGCCTCACCGTGGACGGCGACCGCATCGTGCTGACGCGCGACGCGCTGCTGCAAGTGGACCGGCTGCTGATGGAGTTCTTCAAGCCGGAGCATCGCTCAAACCGGTATGCCTGAAGTTCGCCAATTCAGCGCCGATAGGTTATTGAGTCGCAAGCGGCATTGCGACTCGGGATGGCTGATTCTACAGAGCAAGTGTCTACTTGATGAGGCGGTGAGAAACTCCAATGCCTCCGCACTCGTTTACGCAGCTCTCGAAGCACGAAATGCAATTGAGCAACTGGGATTTGAAATCGTGATGGTTTGTCATGGTGGACAGATGCCGAAGACGACGTTCACAGAGTGCAGAAAAAAGGGTGGTGTTTTCGACGTTCTGCAACGAATCCAACCGGATTACCGAAAACTTGTTCAGTTCACTGTGCTTTGCACACGCTTACAGCTCAAGGCGCCAAATGTGGTGGAGTGGGAAATTCGTAGGCTGCGTCGTCTTTGGAATTCCCTTTCGAGTTACTGTCATGCCCAACTCCACGCATCCGCAACGGTTGACGACGCAAGTTGGTTTCAATGTGGCGCAACGTTGATTGGTGAAACCTACGACTACCTTGCCACTAATATGAAAAAAGCGGCCACTGGCTTGGTGAATCCGAAGACGATGTCGTCCTATTCACGAGAGATTTGGAATGACTTCCGCAGGGATAAGATAACCGCAGAGCAAGCTTCGACGCGCCTTCGACTCGCTCAACCTCTGTCAGCGGCTGAGTTGCGTGGCAAGAGACTTGTCGTCGCGCCGCTCTTGAGCGCTGCCGTTGGAAGTTCAAAGTTGAACGTTGGACGTTGAACGTTTTTCCCATGCCCCACTCCGTTCTTCCCATCGCCTACCCGCTCGACGACTTTTACGCGCAGGCCGGTCGTGCCTTGCCGCCTATCGAGGCAGTCGATGGCAACTCCGTGCCGGAGCCTTACAAATCGTTGCTCGTGCATCAGGACGACATGACGCCGACGCTGGAGAAGTTCCACGGCGAGCGCATCCACCTGGCCGTTCTCAGCCGCCAGCAACGCGACGACTTTTACTTCCGCGAGGTCGTGCTGCTCCTCGACAAGACCGATAAGCCCGTCGAGTTCGGTGCCATCAAGATCAACCTCGCCCTTTTCCCAGCCGCTGCGCGGAAGGAGATTCTGGAGGAGCGCCGCCCGCTCGGCACGCTGCTCGCGGACTACACCATCACGCACACCAGCCGGCCGAAGGCGTATCTCCGCATCCACTCCGACGACTTCATCAACGCGTCGCTCAAGCTGGATCGGTCACAGTGGCTCTTTGGCCGTCGGAATACCCTGTGGAATCCTGAGCAGCGCCCCTTGGCGGAGATTGTGGAGATTCTTCCGCCGGCGTGATTCACATGCCCTCGCTAGTTGCCGCTGATTGACTGCGGCTAGCACAGGGTTGTGGTCTTTGCCAAATCCAGCTTTGACACTCGGGGGGCTGATTGGCACTGTGCGCCCGCTTGCGCCGGACGGCTTCCGACTCCCCGAATTCCCAGGGCAGAACAACGTCCGGCTGGCATATTTTATGGCTGAACTCACAGGTAATTTGCTCGTCGCCCAGTCCGGTGGCCCCACCGCCGTCATCAACGCCAGCGTCGCTGGTGTCATCCAGGAAGCCGGCCGGCATGAGTGCATTGAGGAGATTTACGGCGGGCTCAACGGCATCCTCGGCATCCTCAACGAGACGTTGATCGACCTCAACGAGGAGAAGGCCAAAGGCATCGAAGGCCTCAAGCACACGCCCGCCGCCGCGCTGGGCACCTGCCGCTACAAGATTGATTTCAAGAAGAAGCCCGAGAAGGCCGCCAAGGACATGGACCGCCTCTTCGAGGTCTTCCAGGCGCACAACATCCGGTTCTTCTTCTACGCCGGCGGCAATGACTCGCAGGACACGACCAACAAGATCCACCAGGAGGCCGTGAAGCGCGGCTGGGACATGCGCTGCATCGGCATTCCCAAGACCATCGACAACGATCTGCCGCACACGGATCACTGCAACGGCTACGGCTCGGTCATCAAATACAACGCGACGACGGTCATGGAAGTCGCGTGCGATGTGAGCTCGATGGCCACGGATGACGGCTCCTGCTGCATCGTCGAGGTGATGGGCCGTGCGGCGGGCTGGATTGCCGCTGGCACCGTGCTGGCCAAGCGCCAGCCCACGGACGCCCCGCATATCATCCTGCTGCCCGAGGTGCCGTTCGATCAGGACAAGTTCCTGGCGCGGGTGCAGGCAACGGTGGCGGAATTGAAGTATTGCATCGTCGTGGTGGGCGAGGGCTTGAAGAACGCCGCCGGCGAGGAGATTGGCGTGGACAAGACGCGGGTGGACGCCTTTGGGCACGCGGTGCTTGGTGGTGCGGCCGACCGGCTGGCGGAGATCGTGCAGGGCAAACTCAACCTCAAGACCCGCACCGTGAAGCTGGGCTACGCGCAACGCGCAGCCGCACACTTCGCGAGCAAGACCGACGTGGATGAGGCTGTGGCCTGTGGTGAGACCGCGGTGCGGACGGCGGTTGCCGGCAAGAGCGGTTACATGGTCAAGATCGTCCGCCTGCAAAGCCAGCCCTACCGCTGGGCGACGGACATCCAGCCGCTGGATGACATTGCGAACGTTGAGCACTTCCTGCCGCCGGACTGGATCGCGCAGGACGGCTTCCTGCCGAACGAGAAGTTCGTCGAGTATGCGCGGCCGCTGATTGAGGGCCACATGCAAGTGCCGATGGAAGGCGGCCTCCCGAAGTATGTCGTGCTGGAGAAGGCCCCGGTGGAGAAGAAGCTCGCGCCGCGTGGCTGATCGCTAACGCAGTCCAGCGAGTTGCCGGCGCGCGAGGAAGAGGTCCATGCGGGCGAGGAGGAAGTAGGCCCAGCGTTGCTTGAGGCGGCTCCAGAGGGTTTGTGACGCCTGCCACTCGTTCCGGCCGATGCGCCGGCTGTGGGCGAGATTGGCGGCGAAGAGCTGGCGCGCGCCTGCGGCAACCCGCTGGTTCCGGAGCCTCAGACTCAGCTCGTAATTGATGTGCAGACTGCGCGTGTCGAGGTTCGCGGAGCCGACATAAACCACGTCGTCCACCAGGACCAGCTTGGCGTGGAGAATCTGGGGTTGATACTCGAAGAGCTCGACGCCGCCGGAGAGCAGCGTGCGGTAAAGCCGGCGCGTGGCCCACTGGGCCAGCGGCACGTCGGACTGGCCGGGCAGGATGAGTTGCACCCGGCCACCGCGCCGGACGACGGCGATGAGCGCGCGGCGGAGCTTCCAGGTGGGCAGGAAATAGGCCGCCATGATCTGCACCTGCTGGGCATGTTTCAAATCGGCACTCAAGGCCCGCTTGAGCTGGCTGAAGCCGCGCCCGGGTCCGCTCATCAGCAGATCCCCGTCCACGCCGGTGATGCGCGCATGAGCCCCGGTCTTCATCACGCGCATGAAGGCTCCGTGGCGCAGTTCCGCCCGGGTGAACATCTTGTCGAAGGATTCCGCCAGCGGCACCGCCAGCGGACCGGCGAGATGCAGGCCCACGTCGCACCAGCCGCGTTTCACCCCGTCGCCAACATATTCCGGTGCGATGTTGAAGCCGCCGATGATGGCGATCTCCTCATCGCAGACGAGAAGTTTGCGGTGGTCGCGGAAGATGAAGCCCTTGTGGGTTTGCTCGTTGAACCGCCGAAGTTCACCACCGGCCTGCTCCAGGGGTTCCCAGAACTGGCTGTCCAAATCTTGGGAGCCCCACGCATCCATGAGCACATAGACATGCACACCGCGTTGCCGCGCGGCCAGCAGCGCGGCGAGGAAGCGGTCGCCCGGCTCGCCCGCGCTGAAGATGTAGGTCTCCAGCCGCACGGAACGGCGGGCGGCGGCGATGGCCGAGAGCATGGCGGCAAACGCTTCATCGCCATTGGCGAGCCAGCGAAAGGCGTTGCTATGAGAGACAATGGACATTCTTGCCGGGCGGAGACTACCAGCCGGAACTGCGGGCTGGCCAGCATGGGGACGGGATTCGTTTGGATGCCGGCCCAGGCGAAGTAGTGCTCAGAGTGTGCTGCGGCGGGGGGCGCAGGAACGTCAACCGAACTGCTGCGCAATGAGAGCGTGCTGCAACTCAGCAGTGGCCCGCTCGGACGCCGCGATCGCACGGCACTGCTCCGTGCTCAAGCTTTCTTGCTGAGGGAGACGCCGCCGACGGCCACGATGCGGCCGGATTTGTCGCGGATGGGGAATTTGAGCGTGAGGTAGACGATCCGTCCCTCAGCTTTGTCCACGAACTCTTCCTCCTGGACTGGACGGCCTTGCTCGATGACCAAGCGGTTCACTTCGAGGAAGCGCCTGGCCATGTCCGTGGGGAAAATGGCGCTGCAGGATTTGCCCAGCGCGGTCTCGCGTCGCACCCCGGTGGCGGTTTCCCAGCCTCGGTTGGCCATCAACAACAGGCCGCCCACCGACCAGACATAGAAGGGCTCGGTGACCGATTCGACGACCGCGTTAAGAAAGTCGCACTCCGTGCTCAGGCCCAAAGCCAGCGCGTGCAATTGGGGCGTGACCAGCGGGGAATGAGTGTCGCGGGGCGCACAGTTGGTGTTGGGCGTCAATGCACTGAGCGCAGGTGCGGGCTGCCCTCGGTCGGTTACGGATTTGTTTAGCGGCCTCAAGCGAGGCTGGAAGATGCCGGACTGGGATGGTTTTCCAAGCCTAAAACCTGTTGCTCCACTCGGCGCCTCGAACTGGCGGCAAATGGGGAGTGTTCCCACTTGGCTTTGCCGGGTTACGGGGTATTGATCGCCCGTGGACAACAATAACTTTCACGACGCTGCGCTGGTGCTCGTCGGGCACGGCTCGACTTTGAACGCGGAATCCGCCGCGCCGACCCACCAACATGCCGATGCCTTGCGTCGCCGGGGCTTGTTTGCGCAAGTCGTGGAATGTTTCTGGAAGGAGGAGCCGTCCGTCAGCGGTGTGCTGCGCGGGGTTTTCGCTCCGCGGGTGTTCATCGTGCCGCTGTTCATCAGCGCGGGCTATTTCACGGAGCAGGTGATCCCGCGGGAACTGGGCTTTTGCCGGCCAGGGCAGACGGGCTTTGATCGTGTCCAGCAGCGTGGCGGGCAGACGCTTCACTACTGTGGTCCGGTGGGCACACACTCCAGCATGACGAATGTTTTGCTCGCCCGGGCGCGTGGGGTGGTGGCCCAGTCTGGGGTCGAGGATGCCCCAGCAGACAAGGCCACGGCGCTTTTCATTGCGGGCCACGGCACGGGCAACAACGAGAACTCCCGCAAGGCCATTGAAGAGCAGGTGGAGCGGATCGGGGCGTTGGGCCAGTATGCGCAGGTCCATCCGCTGTTCATGGAGGAGGAGCCGCGTATTGGCGACTGCTGGCAAATGGCCCGGGTGCCGAATCTGGTGGTGGTGCCCTTTTTCATCAGCGACGGGCTGCACTCCTACGAGGACATTCCCATGATGCTTGGGGAGCCTGAGGCGGTGGTTCGGGAGCGGCTGCGTTTGGGCGAGCCGACTTGGCAGAACCCGACGCACCGGGCCGGGAAGCGGCTTTGGTATGCCGCCAGCATCGGCGGCGAGCCGCAGTTGGCGGAGGTGATTCTGGAGCGCGTCCGGGAGGCGGCCAATGCCCCGGAGCCGGTGTGCTGAGAAGGGTTTGAGATTGACACTTGTCTCTCCCATCACTTACCACTGTCCCGCATTTACAGCGGGAAACACGGGCACAAAAGTCTTATGAATCGGATCATTGCGACGACTGGGGTGGCGGCGGTGGGGGCGTTGACCCTTCTGCCTATGGGCGCTCAAGAGGCCAAGCCATGGAACATCAATGCCAGCGTTCGGAGTTTTTACGACGATAACTACACGACGCTTCCTTCCCGCGCGCTTCTTCCTGGCCAGCCGACCAAGCGCAGCACGTGGGGTTTGGAGCTGAGCCCGAGCGGCTCCTATCAGCTCTCCCGAGATCAGACCTCGTTGATGCTCAGCTCAAAGTATTCGATGCGTTATTTTGAGGACCGCACTTCTGGTTCGGCGGATCACAGCTTCGACTTCGGAGCGGACTTTGCCCATCGCTTCACTGAGAAGCAGCGCCTCAGCCTGACTGAATCATTTGCCATCGCCCAAGAGCCCGGAGTTTTGGATCCGAGCTCTGCGGTCAGCACGGCCCTCCGCACGCTGGGCAACAACCTTCGCAACAACCTACAGGCAAAATACTCTTGGGACGACATCGTTGAGCGCTGGTCAGGCGAGGTGAGCTACTCCAACACCTATTACGATTTCCAACAGGATAATTCGAGTGCCGGTGGCCCGGGCTCCCGTTCTGCCTTGCTGGACCGGGTGGAGAATAATTTCACGCTAGCCGGTCGCTATCGGATTTTTGACGAGACGGAGACCGAGCTGTTGCTTGGCTACACGCTTGGCACATCGGATTCCACGAGCAAAGACTTTCTGATCGGCACGGTCACCCCTGACTCCCGCGACCGGCTGAGCCACTATTTCTTCTCAGGGCTGGGCCACAAGTTCACTCCCACTCTCCGCGTGAACGGCCGCCTAGGTGTTCAGTATGCAGAGTATTCCAATGCTGCCAAAGCAGACGCCGCGTTGGCGCTCCTTGGCGGTGCGCCCTACGCTCGCTCAGTGGTCAGTCCTTATGTGGATGCCAATGGCACATGGGAATATCTGCCCAACAGCACCTTCCAGGTGGGTGCCAGCGTAAACCGCATCACCACGGATCTCGCCACGTCCGTTGACGCGCAGGCCACCACGTTTTACACCTCGCTCAACCACGAGTTTGTGCCCGAGCTGCGCGGGAGCCTTTTGGCGCAAATCCAGCAGTCGGAATACCGTCAGTCCGTGGCTCCGCGTGATGTTTCTGACCTCATCTTCACGATGGGTGCAAATTTGGAATGGCGCTTCAGCCAGTTCTGGTCGGTGGAGGGTGGATATAACTACGACCGGCAGGATTCCGACATCGGCGGGCGCAGCTACTACCGGAACCGGGTCTACATGGGTTTCAAGGCCTCGTTCTAGGGCATCTTACCGATTGACGATTTGCTGATTGGCAAGGGAGGCTGGAACACGTTTCTAGCCTCTCTTTTTCTTACCATTCATGGACGCGGCCTCCAACTACTCTGAACCGATTTCCGGCACGTCGGATAATCGTCTGCACTTTCTCGATTACTGGCGCATCATTCGGATGCGCAAGCTCATCATTTTCACGGTGTTCGTCCTCGTCGTGGCCACCACGGCTGCGCTGACCAAGTGGATCGAGCCCACCTACATGAGTTCCGTCCGCATGGACGTGCAGAAGGACACGGGAGACATTCAGGGCATCGGTCAGCAGCAGACCCAGATGGGCTACGATCCTTACTTCGTGATGACGCAGTTTGAGATCCTTCAGTCCAAGGATGTGCTCTACAAGGTCATAGATGACCTGAACCTGACCCAGCGCTGGAACCAGAAGTTCCGGCTGGGTGGCTCGAAGTTTGAAACGTTCCAAGTCCTGAGCAAGCTCATCGACCCTCGTAACGTCCGCAACACCTCCATTATCGAGGTGAGCGTTTACAGCAAGGACAAGGCGGAGGCCGCCGAGATCGCCAACAAGATCGCCGAGGTTTACAAGACCAACCGCGACGAGCAGCGCAAGCGCCTGGTGGAGGAGGGCATCAAGACGCTCAAGGAAAAGCTGATTGAGCACAACGCCTTCGTCGAGATCGCCAAAAGCAACGTGACCCAGGTGCTCAAGGAAAAGGGCATTGTGGTGACCTTCGAGGGCCAGAACACGGTCATGTCCCTGGACACGGACACGATGCGGGTGCTCGACCAGGAGGCCATCCAGTTGCGCACCACGCTGACTCAAAAGCAGACCCGTTACGATGAGTTGAAAAAGCTCACTCCAGACCACCTCCGCAATGCGATTGGCGTCTTTGTGAATGATGAGTTGTTGTCCCGCGGCATCGAGAAGCTGAACGTGGCGAAGCAGGATTTCATCAGCAAGAGCAAGGACTTGGGCCCGCAGAACCCGGAGTATCTGCGCATGCAGGCAGTGATCGCCGAGCTGTCCACGCAGATTGATGCCCGGGCCACCTCGGTGATGCTGGGCTTGGAGGCGGAACTCAAGGCCTTGAAGACCACCGTGGAGGAGCGCACCCAGAAGCTGGAATCCGAAAAACTCAAGAGCCGCGACCTTGCGGAGGGCAAGCGCATCTACTCGATTGCCCTGCAGGAACTGGAGCGCCAGCAACGCCTGCGGGAACTGGTGGAGAACAAAATCAAGGTCGAGGAAATTGACGCGGCCATCAAGCGCAGCACGGCGGTGCGCATCATCGATATCGCGGAAGCCGCCATCAAGGCTGCCTATCCGAAAATGACCTTGAACATTGCGCTAGGCGTCTTTGTCGGCCTCGTGCTCGGGGTTGGTCTGGCGTTCTTCATCGAATATCTGGACACCAGCGTGAAGACGATCGACGACGTCGAGCGCGCCTTGCAGGCCCCGGTCCTGGCCGTCATTCCGCAGAACGTCGGGGCGCTCCTCGACGAGGGCATGGACAGCCCGCATGCGGAGGCCTATCGCGTGCTGCGCACCAACGTGCTTTTCACGCGCAAGGACGAAACCGCCAACGCCATCACCGTGGTCAGCGGCGGGGCGGGGGAGGGCAAGTCCACCACCGTGCTCAATCTCGCCACCATGTTCGCGCAGAATGGCAACCGGGTGCTGCTCGTGGACTCTGACTTGCGCCGCCCGAGCCTGCACAAGCGGCTCAACCTCTCCAACACCATCGGCCTGACGAACTATCTGCTCGGCACGAACAAGCTGGAGGAGGTCATCCAGACAACCGTGCAGCCCAAGCTCGACTTCCTGCCGAGCGGACGGCTGCCCAGCAGCGCGCTGGGCATCCTGAACTCGCCGCAGATGAAGGACTTCATCAAGGAGGTGAAGAACCGCTACGACTTCGTCTTCTTCGACGCGCCGCCGATCATGGGGGTGAGCGACGCCACGGTGCTCGCCAGCGGCGCGGATCTTTGCCTGCTGGTCATCCAATACCGGAAATATCCGCAGTCCCTGGCCATTCGTTCGCGGCAGATGGTGGAGAAGGTCGGGGGCCGGCTCATCGGCGTGGTGCTCAACAACATCAACCTGGCCAGCGACGCCTCCTACTACTACTACAGCGGCTACAATTACCACAGCAACAACAACGCCGATGACGATGCCAAGCCAACCGGCAAGGCGGACCGGCGCAAGCAGCACACCGTTGCGGATGTCACGCCGGCCATTAAGCCGAAATACTGATTGCGGAGGCCTCGCAGAAGGACCAACTTTTATCGCATGAAGCGTCGTTTCAACACCGTCTTGGCCGGGTGGTTTGCCTTGGCTCTCGCCACTCTGCTTCCGCTGGCCGCCGCGCTGGCCCAGGCTCCGTCGGCACCCAAGGGGGACAGTGGTTCGACCGATGTTCTTAATGCTGGCGAGCGCATCGTGGTCATCCTGTCCGACATCCCGAATGGCCCCCCTCCGCAGGAGGTGGTCATTTCCGAGGATGGAAAAATCACTCTGCATTTGGACAAGACTTTCACCGCCGCTGGCAAGACGCGGTCGCAGTTGGAGAAGGAGATCAAGGAATACTACGTCCCCAATTTTTACACGCGGATGACTGTGACCGTGAAGCAGGAGGAGCGCTACGTCTATGTCGGCGGCTTCGTGAAGAGTCCGAACCGCTACCCGTTCACGCCCGGCCTGACGCTGCTCAAGGCGATTTCCTCCGCCGGGGACTTCAGCGAATTTGGCGACAAGACCGAGGTCACCATCACGCGGGTGGGAGATCGCAAGGAAGTCGTGGATTGCAAGAAGGCGCTCAAGGATCCGAAGCTGGACCGCCCGCTCTTCCCCGGTGATCGCATTTACGTCCCGCGGCGATTCTTCTGATGGTCCAGTTGCGCGTCCTCAATGGCGGGCGGGCGGGGGCGGTTCACATTGCCAGCCAGTTTCCCTGCACGATCGGACGGGCGGTGGATGACTCACTGCGGTTGAGTGAGCCGGGAGTTTGGGACCATCACCTCCAACTTGAATTGGAAGTTCCCGCCGGTTTCCGGTTGCGCCGGCTTGGGCAGGGCAGGGCTAGCGTGAATGAGCAGGAGTTCGATGAGGTTGTCCT
>Ga0255092_1000360_pt1 | contig 18083 bp, 18 predicted proteins | sample Colum_Yuk_RepC_8_2_FD_188454 | JGI IMG/M metagenome (GOLD analysis project Ga0255092, IMG submission 188454) | Freshwater microbial communities from Columbia River, Oregon, United States - Colum_Yuk_RepC_8d | ecosystem: Environmental > Aquatic > Freshwater > River | place: USA: Oregon...
CCTTCATTCACCCCCGGTCGGGCCAGATCGCGGGCCAAGGCCACGTGCCCCGCCGGCCCCGCCCCTTCGACCCGCATCCGCCAGAAGTCGATGCTTTCACCCAGAAACTGTTCAAGTTTACGCTCCCCCTGACCATAGGTCAGTTCCCGCCCACGTTCGGCCACGGCAAGGCAATATCCTGCTTCCGTCGCGGCGTCAGGTGTGGCGAAAAGATAGCCCCCCGGTGCCGATTTTCCGTCAAGCCAGACCAGCCAGAACAGCGCCGCCAAAAGCCCCGCCACCGGAACCCAGACCAGCCGGTTCATAAAATGCACCATCAGCGCCCCCTTCTCTTGCCCCAAAGCTAAAGGTGCCGCGGTTAACACCCGGTTTCCGGGCATGAAAAAAGGGCGCGAGGGTTTCCCCCCGCGCCCCATTTTGTATTTAAACGCTCTTATTGCAGCGCTTTATCGGTGATGGCATGGGTCCATGCGCCAGCCGGCTCTTTGGTGATAACCGGGTCCGAACCACCCGACATCAGCGCCGCCACGGTGCGGGTGTAGTCCGCCTCATCCAGCGCGCCGTTCGAGCCTGCCGTCAGCTTGGCAATCTCGCCCATCATGCGCTTTTGGTGGGCTTCGGTCTGGGCGCCGGTCGCATCGTTTTCCAGAACGATCATCGCGGCTTCATCGGGGTTGGCCTCGGCCTCTTTCCAGCCCTTCATCGAGGCGCGGACAAAGCGCACCATCTTGTCTTCAAAGGCCGGATCAGCCAGCTTGTCTTCCATGACATAAAGACCGTCTTCCAACGTGGCGACACCTTCGTCTTCATATTTGAAGGTCACCAGATCCTCGGGCTTCACGCCTGCGTCGATCACCTGCCAATATTCGTTGTAGGTCATGGTCGACACGCAAGCCGCCTGCTTTTGCAACAGCGGATCGACGTTGAAGCCCTGCTTCAGCACCGTCACGTCCGTGCCGTCGGTCTTCAGACCCAGCTTGTTCATCCAGTTCAGGAACGGGTATTCGTTGCCGCCAAACCAGACGCCAAGGGTCTTGCCCTTGAAGTCAGCAGGGGTGGCCACGCCGGATTCTTTCAGGCAGGTCAGCATCATGCCCGACGATTTGAACGGCTGGGCGATGTTGACCAGCGCCAAACCCTTTTCACGCGCGGCAAGGGCCGATGGCATCCAGTCCACAACCACATCCGCACCACCACCCGCGATCACCTGCGTCGGCGCCACATCCGGGCCGCCCGGCAGGATGGTGACGTTCAGGCCTTCGGCCTCATAAAAGCCTTTCGCGGCAGCCACATAATAGCCCGCGAACTGGGCCTGCGTGACCCATTTCAGCTGCAAAGTCACATCGTCGGCTGCCTGCGCGCCCGTGGCGAATGCCATAAACAGCGCCGAAGTCAGTAGCTTTTTCATTCCAAACCTCCGTGTTGCGGCCCCTTTTCTTGGGGCCTTGTTAAGTGCCGTCATTAAGTCCGTTGCGACGGGTGCCAGAAGGTCACCCGCTTCTCGATCATGGCCACGATACCATAGAAGGCCGAACCCGCTATGGCTGCGACAACGATTTCTGCCCAGATCATGTCCAGCGCCAGCTGCCCGATCGAGGCATTGATCCGAAAGCCCATGCCACGCGTCGGGCTGCCGAAAAATTCGGCAACAATGGCGCCAATCAGGGCAAGGGTGGAAGCAATCTTCAAGCCGTTGAAAACAAAAGGCATGGCAGCGGGCAGGCGCAGCTTGAACAGGCTTTGCCAATAGCTGGCCGACCATGTCGCCATCAGGTCGCGCTGCATATGGTCGGATGCCTTCAACCCGGCAACCGTGTTCACCAGCATCGGGAAGAACACCATCACCACCACCACCGCCGCCTTCGACTGCCAGTCAAAGCCGAACCACATCACCATGATCGGCGCGATGCCGACGATCGGCAGGGCGGCCACGAAATTGCCCACCGGCAAAAGGCCGCGCTGCAAAAACGGGCTGCGATCGATCAGGATCGCCGTCGCAAAGGCCGCCGCACAGCCGATGAAATAGCCCGACAGCGCACCTTTGACGGCCGTTTGCACGAAATCTTCCCACAGGGTCGGCACGCTGGAGGCCAGCCGCGCCACCACATCCGAAGGCGGCGGCAAGATCACCGGCGAAACATTCAGCCCCCGCACCAGCCCTTCCCACAAGAGCAGCACTGTCAGGCCAAAGATCACCGGCACGGCCAGTTTGCCGCCCCGCGTCCTTGCCAACGAAGACCTCGCCAACCGGGTGTTGATCCACCAGCCAAACGCCCAAGCGCCAAGGGCCACAACAAGCCAGTTCATCGCGCCATCCCCATACGTTTCAAGGTCCGCCGCTCCATCACGCCGATCAGCATCACCATGCCCGCCGCCACAATCGCCGCCGCAAACAACGCTGCCCAGATTTGCACGGTCTGGCCATAGTAGCTGCCGGAAAGCAGCCGCGCCCCAAGACCCGCCACCGCGCCGGTCGGCAATTCACCCACGATTGCCCCCACAAGGCTTGCCGCCATACCAACCTTCAAAGAGGTAAAGAGGTAGGGCATCGAGGCAGGAAGCCGCAGCTTCCAAAACGCTTCGGTGTTCGATGCATTATAGGTTTTCAACAGATCGAGCTGCATCTGGTCGGGGCTGCGCAGCCCCTTGACCATGCCCACAACCACCGGGAAGAACGACAGATAGGCCGAGATGATCGCCTTTGGCACCAGCCCCTGCAATCCAACCGAATTCAGCACGACGATAATCATCGGCGCGATGGCCAAGATCGGAATGGTCTGGCTGGCAATCGCCCAAGGCATCACGCTCATGTCCATTGCACGGTTGTGCAAAATGCCGACAGCCAGCAAAATCCCCAACCCCGTGCCGATGGCAAAGCCCAAAAGCGTGGCCGACAGCGTGACCCAGCCGTGATAGACCAAAGACCGCTTCGAGCTTGGGGCCATGCCAAAAGTGGTCTTCACAAGCTCCACCGCCACCTGATGCGGCGCGGGCAAGACCGGGCGCTCTTGGCTCCAAGTCTCGGCAATCAGCGCCATACCGGACGCGGGCGCAACCCCTGCCCGTTCCGCCTGATCGTAGACCCACGCCCGGTTCAACCCCACGGCCGCCGCATACCAAAGTGCGATGATCGCGGCGACGACGGTCAGCACGGGAAGCACATGTTTCATTGCCCCCCCGCTCATTGAACTGCCCCCTTGGGCCAGCCGATCAGCGCCACGGCGACCACCCCCAGCGCGATACCGGCCCATTGCATCTGACTAGGGCGTTCCGCAAAGAACAGCACGGCGACCAGCGTCGCCAACACCAGTTGCAGCACCGCCGAGATCGAAATCGCCACCGCCATCCCGCTTTCGCGCATCAGGCGCACCATCAACAGGTTGCCCGCCCCATAAAGCGCCAGAGAGGCCACAATCAGCCAGACCTGCCCGGTCGAGACATAGGCGCGCAAGGCGCTGGCCGCGGCCAGAAAGATCGCCATCGCACCCGCCAGAAATGCCAAGGCCCCGCCGGTCATTCGTGATCTCCATGGCCTGCGCGCAGGCCCTCGCGCACGCGGTGGGCGATCTCGATGAATTCGCGGCTGTCGCGGATGTCCAAGGGACGTTCGCGCGGCAAGGGGCTGTCGATCACATCGGTGATGCGGCCCGGACGGGGCGACATCACAACGATCTTGGTCGACAGATACACCGCCTCGGGGATCGAATGGGTGACAAAACCAATGGTCTTGCCGGTGCGCGCCCAAAGCTTCAGCACCTCTTCGTTCAGGCGGTCGCGGACGATCTCGTCCAAGGCGCCGAAAGGCTCGTCCATCAGCAAGAGATCGGCATCAAAAGCCAAAGCGCGGGCAATGGACGCCCGCTGCTGCATGCCGCCCGACAGCTGCCAAGGGAATTTCTTGCCAAAACCGGTCAGTTCCACCAGCTCCAGAACGCGCGCCACACGCTCGTCCTGTTCGGCCTTGGAAAACCCCATGATTTCCAAGGGCAGCTTGATGTTCCCGGCAATCGTGCGCCACGGATAAAGCCCCGCCGCCTGAAACACATAGCCGTAAGCCCGCTTACGCCGCGCCTCGTCGGGCGACATGCCATTCACCGTCAAGGTGCCGCCGGTCGGCGTTTCCAAAGCCGCAATCGCGCGCAGGAACGTGGTCTTGCCACAGCCCGACGGCCCGATGAAGGACACGAAATCCCCCTTGTTGATGGTCAGGTTCACATCCTTCAGGGCGTGAACCGGCCCGTCATTGGTGTTGAACACCAATTGTAGGTTCTTGGCCTCGATCACAGGAGAGGCGCTTGCAGTATCTTTCATCATACCCCCGTCGGCGACATGCCGGAGCGTTGGACGGGCCGCGGCGCCGTCAGGTCTTTCCATGCGCTCAAAGCCCGGTTCACTGCAGGGCGGGCCTCGCGGGCGACGAACTGGCCGTGACCTTCCTTGCCGATCACCTTGCCATCCTCATAACCCACCCGACCGCGCGACAGCGTAAAGCGGGGCAACCCGACAACCTTTTGGCCTTCGAACACGTTGTAATCAATCGCAGATTGCTGGCTCTTGGCCGAAATGGTCTTTTCCTTTTTCGGATCCCAAACCACCAGATCTGCGTCAGCGCCGACCAATACAGCGCCTTTTTTCGGGTAGCAATTCAAGATCTTGGCGATGTTGGTCGAGGTGACCGCAACGAATTCGTTCGGCGTCAACCGCCCGGTGTTCACCCCATGGGTCCACAGCATCGGCATGCGGTCTTCCAGCCCCCCCGTCCCGTTCGGGATCTGGGCAAACGACTTCACCCCGAACCGCTTTTGTTCGGTGGTAAAGGCGCAATGGTCGGTCGCCACACAAGAAAGGCTGCCCGATTGCAGGCCCGCCCAAAGGCTGTCTTGATGTTTCTTGTTGCGGAAGGGCGGCGACATCACGCGCCGCGCGGCATGGTCCCAATCGGGATTGAAATATTCGCTTTCATCCAAGGTCAGATGCTGGATCAGCGGCTCGCCCCAGACGCGTTTGCCCTGTTGGCGCGCGCGCCGAATGGCCTCATGGGCATCCTCGCAAGAGGTATGAACGACATACAAAGGCACGCCGGCCATATCGGCGATCATGATGGCGCGGTTCGTCGCCTCGCCCTCGACCTGCGGGGGGCGGGAATAGGCGTGCGCCTCGGGGCCGGTATTGCCCTCGGCCAAGAGTTTGGCCGTCAGTTCGGCCACCACATCGCCATTCTCGGCATGCACCATGGCAAGCCCGCCCAAATCGCCAACCCGCTTGAAGGATTGATACATCTCATCGTCATTGACCATGAGCGCGCCCTTATAGGCCATGAAATGCTTGAAGCTGGTCATGCCCGCCTTCACGGACAACTCCATATCCTCCCACACCTTTTGGCCCCACCATGTGATGGCCATGTGATAGGAATAGTCGCAATGCGCGCGGCCCGATTTGTTGTGCCACATTTGGGCGGCATCCATCAGCCCCTGCCCCTGCCCCGGCAGCACGAAATCGACCACCATCGTGGTGCCGCCCGACACCGCCGCACGGGTGCCGCTTTCAAAATCATCGCTGGAATAGGTGCCCATAAAGGGCATCTCAAGATGCGTATGGGGGTCAATGCCGCCCGGCATCACATAGCAGCCCGTGGCATCCAGCGTGGTGTCGCCCTTCAGCCCCTTGCCGATTTCGGTGATAACGCCGCCTTCGATCCGAACATCGGCCTCATAGCTGAGATCCGCCGTCACGATGGTGCCGTTTTTGATAACCGTGCTGGACATCTTCGTTCCTCCCTTTGCCACGCCCTCAGGCGGCATCTTTTTCTTCGTCGCCATCGTCGGCGGGCAAGTCTTCGATTGCCACCGGACGCAGGCGGTGTTCCGTCTGTTGTTCAAGCCAGCCCAAGGACGCCCGGCGTTCCTCGGCGCTCATCTCGGGCCAAGGATCACCGGTCAGGAACCCGGCCCCGGCGAGCGCAGCCCAGATCGCCGGGCGCGACGGCTCCAGATAGATCAGGTTCGGATTGCGCAGCTTTTTGGGCGCATAGATCCCGGTAATCTGATCCAGCCGCAGCACCTTGCCGCCCAAAAACCACTCCAAATGATCGCAAATCTGCGAAAACACTGGCGAGCGACGGCGCTGCATCACGGCAACCTTGCAGCCCACCTGCCCCGCCATCGCCAAAAGATGGAACGGAGAGCCTTCGGTGCCAACGACATGGCTGGCGGCGCGGAACATTGCGACCTGCTCGGCTAGTTTGTGATCCTCGGGACGGATCACCTCATAGCCTGCGGCGGCAAAGAGCTGCTCTAGCCCCTGTTCGCCCAAGATCATTCCCCGGCGCGCGGGCTGGCCCGTGCGGGTGATGTAAAAGCGGCGGCCCACGCCATCCGGGGCGACCTGCGCCAGTTTTTCACGCAAGAATGTTCGCGATTCAGGGCGGCCGTTCAGCAACTCGCCCGATCCAAGCCCTTGTTCGGCAAGCAACAATCGCTCCACCGTCACCGGGGCCTCCAGCACCGTCACAGGCGGCAGGCCCAACAAGGCCGCCATCTGCGAAAAGAGCCGCGCGCAGTGTTTCACCTTGTCAAAGGGGCGGGCAAAGAACAGCACCCCCGCCACATCCGTACGCCCGTGCAAGGCCCAAAGCCGCCCCGTCCCCTCGACCAGCATATGCCCGAAATGGCCCGAAAGGATGCCGCCAAAAAGATAGGTTCCGGCCAAATGCCCCGTCGCCGCACGGGGGGCGGGAAAGGCATTGATCGCCTGCGCGGCGCTGCCGCCAAAGCACAGGCTTTCCGGCACGGGTTCGCCCCCTGCAAACACCCCGCAAGGCTGTGGCTTTTCTGGCCCCGCAGGTGGCACCAGCAATGCCCCCGAAACCTCGCGCAGGCGGCCTGCAAGCGGCGCTGTCGGATCAAGGGGCAAGCTGTGGGTCATCTGCGGCTCCTTTGAACGTCAGCTGACGACCTGTGCCACATCCAAGACCGCATGCAGCAGCACATCCGTTCCCGCCGCCGCCCATTCCGGGCTGATCTTTTCCGCCTCGTTGTGCGACAGCCCATCCACGCAAGGACACATGATCATCACCGTCGGGGCCACACGGTTGATCCAGCAGGCATCATGCCCCGCGCCCGAGATGATATCCATATGAGAAAGCCCAAGCTTTTCAGCCGATTGCCGGACGATCTTCACAAGGCCGGGATCAAAGGTCACCGGGTCGAAATGGCCGACTTCTTCAATCGCACAGCCCAGTCCCAATTCTTTCGCCACGGCATGGGCCGCCCGCATCACCTCGGCCTTCATCGCATCCAGCTTTCCCTGTTCGGGGCTGCGGATATCAACAGTGAAAATCACCTTGCCGGGGATCACGTTGCGGCTGTTCGGAAAGACCTTGACCTGCCCGACCGCGCCCACCGCGCCGGGCTGATGGCTCATCGCGATCTGATGTACGCGTTCAGTGATCCGCGCCATGCCAAGCCCGGCATTGACGCGCATGTTCATCGGGGTCGATCCGGTATGAGCATCCTTGCCGGTCAGGGTGATTTCCAGCCACCACAACCCCTGCCCATGCGTCACAACGCCGATATCGCGGCCTTCAGCCTCTAGGATCGGACCTTGTTCGATGTGCAATTCCAGCATCGCATGCATCTTGCGGGCGCCGACCGTTTCGGTCCCTTCCCAGCCGATGCGCTTCAACTCATCGCCAAACAGCTTGCCGTCCAGATCCTTACGCCCCTTGGCGTAGTCTTCGGTATGGATCCCGGCAAAAACACCCGAGGCCAGCATCGCCGGCGCAAACCGGGCGCCCTCTTCATTGGTCCAGTTGGTCACCACAACCGGGTGCTTGGTCTTGATCCCAAGATCATTCATCGAGCGAACGACCTCCAAAGCGCCAAGAACCCCCAGAACCCCGTCATATTTCCCGCCCGTCGGCTGGGTATCCAGATGGCTGCCCATATAGACCGGCAGCGCCGCAGGGTCGGTGCCGGCCCGCGTGGCAAACATATTGCCCATGGTATCGACGCCCATGGTCATGCCCGCCGCTTCGCACCAGCGTTGGAACAGATGGCGTCCCTGCCCGTCGGCATCGGTCAGGGTCTGACGATTGCAGCCCCCAGCAATGCCCGGCCCGATCAGCGCCATTTCCTCAAGACTGTCCCAAAGACGCGTGGAATTGATGCGGATGTTTTCACCCGGAGCGGCCATGTGCATTCTCCCTGAAACCTTGGGGTCTTGATGCCCCTTGCAGCGAATCTTTTCCTGACCGTATGGTCAGGTTAAACGCACCACACCCTGACCAAACGGTCAACGAAAATCTAAGGCATGACGGAACAAGCCCGCCCCCTTCGCAGGATCGAGATCCGCCAGCAGAATGAAACGCTCATTCTTCAGGCGGCCGAAAAAGTATTTGCCGAGGCAGGCTTTGGCGGCGCCACGATGCAGTTGATCGCCGATATGGCGGGCCTGCCCAAGGCCAACCTGCATTACTACTTTGCCACCAAAGAAGACCTGTACCGCCGGGTTGTGCAGAATATTTTTGAAATCTGGCTGCATGCCGCCGACAGCATGGACAAGGCCCCCGGCCCAGTCGAAGGCATCGGGGCCTATATCGATGCCAAGATGGAAATCTCGCGCCGTCACCCGGACGGGTCCAAGGTTTGGGCATCCGAGGTGATGCACGGCGCCCCGGTCATTCAGGACTATCTGGAAACCACCTTGCGCGATTGGACCACGGGGCGGGCTGAACTGATCCGGGCTTGGATCAAAGCGGGCAAGATGGCCCCGGTGGACCCCGAACATCTGCTTTACATGCTTTGGGCCACCACACAGCACTATGCCGACTTTGGTCATCAGATCGAAACGCTGAACGGGGGCAAACCTCTGACCAATGCGCAATGGCAAGCGGCCAAGGACTCGGTCAAGTCCATGATCCTGCGGGGGATTGGCGCGGTTTAAACTTGGGTTTATTGCATCCTCACCCCTTCCCATGCAAAAGAAGGGCGACAGGAAAGCGCCATGAAAAAACCTCGGACCCGGATTCAGGAAAAGAACTCTGCCACCATTCTGGAGGCAGCGCTGGATGTGTTCTCGGCCCATGGCTATCGCGGCGCGACGCTGGATCAGATCGCCGATGGCGCAGGGCTGTCAAAGCCCAACCTGCTCTACTATTTCCCCTCGAAAGAGGCGGTGCATGCCGCTTTGCTTGGGCGGCTCTTGTCCACGTGGCTGGACCCCTTGCGCGACTTGGATCCCAAGGGGGATCCGCTGGCCGAGATCTTGGGATATGTGCGCCGCAAGATGGAACTGTCGCGCGACTTTCCGCGTGAAAGCCGGCTTTTCGCCAATGAAATCCTGCAAGGCGCGCCGCGTATCAAATCGGTGATCGAAACGGATCTGAAAGCGCTGGTCGATGAAAAATGCGCCGTTCTGACCCAATGGATGGATGAGGGCCGCATTGCCCGGCTCTCGCCCTATCACCTGATCTTTTCGATCTGGTCGCTGACCCAGCATTACGCCGATTTCGATGTGCAGGTGCGCGCAGTTTTGGGCGAAGGCCATGATCCCTTTGCCGAGGCGGGCGAGTTTCTGGAGACCCTGTTCTCGCGACTTTTGGCGCCCTGAACAAAAAAGGCTGGCCCGAAGGCCAGCCCTATTTTTCGATGCTGCGTCGGCCGATCAGGCCAGTTCGCTGCCCTTTTCGGCCGAATGGCTGAGCAAGCCCATCACATAGGCCGCAACCGAACGGAAGCAGACCACGGTATAGCCGTTGCCCTCTTTCCAGAACGCCGCTGCCACCTGCGCGGCACGGGTGCGGCGCAGCTCGCCTTCGACCAGCGTGTCAAAGTCCACTGGGCAAAGCTTGGCCAGCACTTGGTCGGCCTTGTCCCCCTCGACCCGGAACACCGCACGGGCGTCCGAAACGACGGCAGCCAGATGATGCGCCGCGCCCATTTCCGATGCGATGGCTGCCATGGCGGCCCCCGTTTCGGCATAGGGCAGGATCAGGATATATTCATCCGGGCTCATCCAACCGCAGGCTTTGTCACCTGCGATTTCGATACGCCGCTGCGCGGGAACCGAGGTGCCGACGGCAGCTTTCACCGCCTTGGCCAGTTCCTTGACGTCAGGCTTGGCGCGCAGGGAAATCATGCCCAGAGGGCCGATTTCCTTGATCGTGCAAAAGCCGTCGAAGCTTGCGTTGCCCAAAGGCGAAACCGGATCACGCATTGCCCTTCTCCCCGTCCTTGTCATAGAACACCGGGTCCACCACCTTGGCCTTCACGGTGCCGCCGGTGATGGTGTTGAATTCAACCACATCGCCCAGACGGTCCATGCCGCCTTTGATAAGACCCATCGCAATACCCTTTTTCAGGGTCGGCGAATAATAGGTCGAGGTGACGCGGCCTTGGGTGTTCCGCTGGCCGTTGGCGTTATGGCCATCGGCGATGATGTAGCTGCCATCGGGAATGACCCCGCCCGTCAGCGTCTCGAAGCCAGCAAGTTTCCACCGATCCGGGCTTGCCAGATGGGTGCGCTCTTGCCCGCGCTTGCCCAGGTAATCCGCCTTCTTCTTGGAAATCGCCCAACCAAGGTTGAGATCCTGCGGAATGACCGTACCGTCGGTTTCGTCGCCAATCATGATAAAGCCCTTTTCGGCCCGCATGATGTGCATGGCTTCGGTGCCGTAAGGCATGACGCCGAACTCGGCCCCTGCGTCAATCAGCGCTTCCCAAAGGGCAAGGCCATGCGACGCCGGGGTGGCGATTTCGTAAGACAGTTCACCCGAGAACGAGATGCGATGCACCCGCACCGGCAGACCGCCCAGCGTGCCATCGGCAAAGGTCATGAAGGGCAGCGTTTCCTTGGAAACATCCATCCCACCCAGCTTTTCCAACACCTTGCGGGCATTGGGGCCAGCGACGGCGATCTGGGCGTATTCTTCGGTGACGTTGGCGGTGTAAACCTTCCAGTCCCACCATTCGCACTGCAACCAGTCTTCCATCCAACCATGGATACGGTCGGCGCCGCCGGTGGTGGTGTGGCACAGCCAGCTGTCTTCCGACAGGCGGATCACAACGCCGTCATCCGACAGGAAGCCCTGCTCGTTGCACATCAGACCGTAGCGGCACTTGCCGATGCCAAGGTTCGACATGACGTTGGTGTAAAGCATATCAAGGAACTTGCCCGCATCGGGGCCCTTGACGATGATTTTGCCAAGGGTCGAGGCGTCGAGCATGCCGACATTGGCCCGCGCGTTCAGAATCTCGCGGTTGACGGCCTGCTCGTGGTTTTCGCCTGCACGCGGATAGCAATAGGCCCGACGCCACAAGCCAACCGGCTCCAGATAGGCGTTATGGGCTTCGTGCCAGCCATGCATCGGCGATTTGCGCAAGGGTTGGAAGATCTCGCCGCGGCTTTCGCCCGCCAGCGCCCCAAAGGGAACCGGGGTATAGGGCGGACGGAAGGTGGTGGTGCCGACATTCGGGATTTTGTCGTTCAGCGCGCCAGCCAGAACAGCCAGACCGTTGATGTTCGACAATTTGCCCTGATCGGTGGCCATGCCAAGCGTGGTGTAACGCTTGGTGTGTTCCACGCTCGTATAGCCTTCGCGCGCGGCCAGCTGAACGTCGGAAACCTTCACGTCGTTCTGGTAATCCAGCCACATCTTCATCTTCAGCGCCGGACCAGCGCCTTGCGGCATGATCCAGACCGCTTCCATCGCGGCCTCTTTCACTTCGGCTGCCTTCACGGCGGTGCCGCCCATCTGGGCTGCAACGTCCGCAAGCGCTGCCGCAGCCGACAGATTGCCATTGGCAGAGCCAACAACCGCAACCATGGCCGTGCCGTCCTGACCAGTCGGCGGACGGGCCGCGTCGGGGCGGAAATGCGCCTGAGCGTCATCCCAAGTCAGCTTGCCGCCACAATGGCTCCACAGATGAACCACCGGCGACCAGCCGCCCGACATGGCAACCGCGTCGCAAGCGATGTCTTCCAGAACGGCACCTTCGCCAGCCTGCAAGCCGATCGAAACCCCGGTCACGCGCTTGCCGCCCTTGACCTTGACGATGGCTTTGCCAGCTTCGACGCGGATGCCCATGGCTTTTGCCTTGGCCGGCAGAGCGCCGAACAGGTTCGAGCGGGCATCGACGATCACCGGCACTTCAAGCCCTGCCTCTTTCAAGGCAATGGCGGTGCGGTAGGCGTCATCGTTGTTGGTCACGATCACCGTGCGGTCGCCGGGCGACACAGCAAAGTTCACGACATAATCACGCACCGCCGAGGCCAGCATCACGCCGGGAATGTCGTTGCCCGCAAAGGACAAGGGACGTTCAATGGCGCCTTGGGCCGAGATGATCTTGCCGGCACGAATACGCCACAGACGGTGACGCGGACGCCCGTCGCCGGGGGTATGGTCGGCAACCTTTTCGTCAGCCAGCACATAGCCGTGGTCATAAACCCCCGAAGCCATGGTGCGCAGGCGCAGCGTGACATTCGACAGTTTTTCAAGCGCTTGAACGGTTTCTTTCACCCAAGCGTCAGCAGCTTTGCCGTCGATCACATCGCCATCAACCGGCGCGCGGCCACCCCAATGAGCGGTCTGTTCGACAAGGATCACACGCTTGCCAGCCTGCCCCGCGACCAAAGCCGCCTGCAGACCCGCAATACCACCGCCAACGATGAACAGATCGCAGAAGGCATAGGCGTATTCGTAACGATCCACCTCGGGGCCTTGCGGCACTTTGCCAAGGCCGGCCGATTGGCGGACGATCGGTTCAAAGACATGTTTCCAAGCAAAGCGCGGGAACATGAAGGTCTTGTAGTAAAAACCAGCCGGCAGGAAGCGCGCAGCATAGTTGTTAACCACGCCCACGTCGAACTCAAGGCTCGGCCAGTGGTTTTGGCTGGTGGCGGTCAGACCGTCAAACAGCTCGGTCGTGGTGACGCGCTGGTTCGGTTCAAACCGGCCGCCCTCGCCCATGTTCACCAGGGCGTTCGGCTCTTCGGCGCCGCTCGCGACGATGCCGCGCGGGCGGTGATATTTGAACGAACGGCCCACCAGCATCTGGTCATTGGCCAGAAGCGAAGAAGCCAGCGTATCACCGGCAAAGCCCGCCATGCGCTTGCCGTTGAAGGTAAAGGACGCCTGACGGCTACGGTCGATCAGACGACCGCCTTTGGAAAGACGGGTGCTCACTTGTAGCCCTCCCAGTTGGGCCGCTTGGCCTTGATCTTGGCCTGCAGATCAGCAGGCGGTTCGCTGGATTGGGCAGGATAGGTGCCGAACACTTCCAGCGTGGCGGTGCAGCGGGCGGCCAAGAACCATTTGCCGCAGCCATAGGCATGCCGCCAGCGTTCAAAATGCACGCCCTTGGGGTTTTTCCGCGCGAACATGTAGGCTTCGAATTCTTCCGGGGTCGCACCGGGGCCAAAGCGCTTCAGGTGCGCCTCGTAGCCGGGGGTCAACTCGGTCTCTTCGGCCTTCACGCCGCAGTAGGGGCATTCGAGGATCAGCATTTGATCTCTCCCATGAAATCAGGGTTTCCAGCCATCAGTGCGCCACACCAGCAGCCACCGACTCGTCGATGAACTTGCCTTCCTTGAAGCGCCACATGCTGAATTCTTCCGCCAAGGCCCCGGGCTCGCCCTTGGCCATCAGTTCTGCCATCGCCCAGCCCGAACCGGGGATCGCCTTGAACCCGCCGGTGCCCCAGCCGCAGTTGAAGAAGCAATTGCCAAGCGGGGTTTTCGAGATGATGGGCGAACGGTCGCCGGTCATGTCGACGATCCCGCCCCACTGACGCAGCATCTTCAGACGGCTGATCATCGGGAAGGTTTCGATCAGCGCGCGCAGGGTTTCTTCCACATGGTGGAACGACCCGCGCTGGGTGAAGTTGTTGAACCCGTCGGTGCCGCCGCCGATGACCATCTCGCCCTTGTCGGACTGGCTCATGTAACCATGCACCGTGTTGGCCATCACGACCACATCCATGCAAGGCTTGATCGGCTCGGACACCAGCGCTTGCAGCGCCACCGCTTCGATCGGCAGACGGAAACCTGCCATTTCGGCAAGCTGGCCCGAATGACCGGCAACGACAACGCCCAGCTTCTTACAACCGATGAAGCCCTTGGTCGTTTCCACGCCCTTGACGACACCGCCCTCTTGGCGAACGGCGGTCACTTCGGTTTGCTGGATGATGTCCATCCCCATTGCCGAACAGGCGCGGGCATAGCCCCACGCCACGGCGTCATGGCGACCGGTGCCGCCGCGCGGCTGATAGAGCGCGCCCAGAACCGGGTAGCGCGGGCCGTCGATGTTGATGATCGGCACCAACTCTTTGACCTTGGCGGGCGAGATATATTCCGTCGTCACGCCTTGCAGCATGTTGGCATGCACCGTGCGCAGATAGCCGCGCACCTCGTGGTGGGTTTGCGCCAGCATCAACAACCCGCGCGGGCTGAACATGACGTTATAGTTGAGATCTTGGCTCAGACCTTCGTAAAGCTGCAGCGCCTTGTCATAGATCGCGGCCGAAGGATCTTGCAGATAGTTCGAGCGGATGATCGTGGTGTTCCGCCCGGTGTTACCACCGCCGAGCCACCCTTTTTCGATGATCGCCACGTTTTTGATGCCGTGGTTCTTGCCCAGATAATAGGCGGTCGCCAGACCATGCCCACCGGCACCCACGATGATGACATCGTATTCCTTCTTCGGTGCAGGAGAGGCCCAAGCCTTTTCCCAACCGAGGTGATAGTTCATCGCCTGCTTGGCGATGGCAAAGACCGAATAGCGTTTCATTGGGAGGCCCCTTTGCGTCTTTTGCGCTTGTCCGCTGAAACGTTGGTTTAACCCTTCCCGCCAGCGGCACAATCGGGAAAATAACGACATCCAACGACGCAATTGGCGCTGCGGCCGCTTGGCCTCTTTTGTGGGCGGGGCGAAAGGGCTAGAGGAGAGGGGAATTTGGCGGCAGGTCGGCTGGGAGTCTGGGCAGGATGATGATGGATCAATGGCTCTTTTGGGCGATTGCCACGGCTTTGGTCGCGGCGGTCACGCTCATCCTTGTGCAGGCGCTGCGGCATGCAGCCGCTGGACGGGGCGAACATCCCGATCTGAAGGTCTATCGCGACCAACTGGCCGAGGTGGACCGCGATCTGGCGCGCAGCACCCTTGCGCCGGAGGAAGGCCAGCGGTTGCGGGTCGAAGTCGCCCGCCGCCTGCTGGAGGCAGATCGCACGCTGAAAGCGGCCAAAACCCCCGGCGCTCAGGGAAATCTGCTTTGGGCGGGCGCGCTTCTGGCGGTGGTCTTGGGCGGCACGCTGTGGCTTTACAGCCGGCTCGGCGCACCGGGATATGCCGATCTGCCTCTGGCGTTGCGCCTTGATATCGCGACGGAAAACTACAAATCACGCCCCGATCAGGCGGCGGCGGTTGCGGCCATGCCCCCGGCCCCAAAACCACAACCCAGCCCCGAATTCGCGACCCTGATGGACAAGCTGCGCGCCGCTGTGGCGGCCCGGCCGGATGACGCCAAGGGGCTGGAACTCTTGGCCCGCAACGAAACCGTGCTTGGCAATTACGAGGCGGCACTGACCGCACAGGCCAAGTTGATCGAGGTCTTGGGCAAAGCCGCCAGCTCCGACCAGCTGCTGATGATGGCCCATATCCTGATCGCCGAAGCTGGGGGCTATGTCTCGCCCGAGGCCGAAGCTTGGATCGTGCAGGTTCTGGAACAAGACCCGAAACACCCGATGGCCCGCTATCTGTCGGGATTGATGTTCGCGCAGGTTGGTCGGCCGGATCAGGCCTTTGCGCTGTGGCAACCCTTGCTGACCGAAGGGCCGACCGATGCGCCTTGGCAGGTGGCTATTCGCGCCGACATTCAGGACGTCGCTGATCAGGCCGGCATCAAATTTTCCCTGCCCGAGACAAAAGGCCCGTCGATGGCCGACATTCAGGCCGCCGGCGAGATGACCGCCGAAGACCGCCAAGCGATGATCGAGGGCATGGTCGGCCAGCTTGAGGGCCGCCTGCTGTCCGAAGGCGGTCCGGTGGAAGATTGGGTCAAGCTGATGGGCGCCTTGGGTGTACTGGGCCAGCCTGACCGCGCCAAAGCCGCCCTTGCCGCCGCCGAAAAGGCGCTTGCGGCCGACCCCGCCGGTTTGGCGCAGGTGCGCACGGCGGCCGAAGGCGCGGGGGGTGCCCCATGATCTTGACAGATATTGCCGAATTCGCCGCCCTGTTGCCGCCCTATCGCGCCATTCTGGGCCTTGATCTGGGCGACAAGACCATCGGCGTCGCGGTATCCGACCTTAGCCGCACCGTCGGCACCCCGACCGAGGTGATCCGGCGCGAGAAATTCACGCTGGATGCGCAGCGTTTGTTGGCGATTGTCGCAACGAAGCAGGCGGCGGGGTTGATCCTTGGCCTACCACTGAACATGGATGGATCGGAAGGGCCGCGCGTGCAATCTACGCGCGCCTTTGCCCGCAATCTGGAAAAACTGACGGCGCTGCCGATCACCTTTTGGGATGAGCGTTTGTCCACTGTCGCCGCAGAACGCGCGCTGCTCGAGGCGGATACGTCGCGCAAACGTCGCAAAGAGGTGATCGATCAGGTCGCCGCCGGGTATATCTTGCAAGGCGCACTGGACCGCATGGGGATGATGGGGCCGCGATGAACGACGACATCTGGAAACGTTCCGAAATCGACAGCCCTTGCGTGAAGATCTGCGTCGTGCACCCCGAAGCACGGCTCTGCGTCGGATGCCTGCGCTCCATCGATGAAATCGGCAGCTGGTCGCGCAAGACGCCAGAGGAACGCCGCAGCATCATGGCAGACCTGCCGGGCCGTTCTGCACAACTGACCAAAAGGCGCGGCGGCCGCATGGGCCGCACACCCGGTTAAGACCGTCGGGCTAAGACATTCAAGGCGCTGTAACCCACGCTGCGACAGACGACATCAGGGGACGGAAATAGGCCACGATCCGGCCTTCTGGCGGGGCGCTGGCGCCTTCTGCCCAAGGGGCGACGCCATGAATCAAATGGCGGTGCAGCACCACAGCCTCTCCCGGCACGCCGGGAAGTTCTAGCCGGTTGCAGGTCCGAAACACCTCGGCACGGGCGGCTTGATAGGCCTCGGTGATATCGACATCGCCCCATGTTTCAGGGGCATGTTCGGCAAAAGCCCGCGACAGCGCGGCCTGCATCACCAGATGGCTGCCCTCCCACACCACCAAAGGGGATGCGTCCGAGGCCGTCAGCGGCAAGCCCAAAATCCACGCATGCGGCTCTTTCACCATGCGCCGCTTTTCGGGGCCAACTGCCAAAAGCCCGTCCAGATGGGCCGAGGAGCGGCGCAGACGAAAGCCATAGGCGGCCTCTGTCTCTTGCGCTGAGGGTTGCGGATAGCCCGGATAGACGGTGGACAGCTGCGCGCGGTGCAAGGGCTGCGGTTGCAGGCCCAACACCTCCCAAGGCAGGGGAACACCGCCGACGGCGCCCTGCGGATCATTGGGCAACAGATCCAGCCCAACCGCCCAAGTGCCCCCACAGCGCAACGGATCGTCACTTTCACAAAGCGCTTTTATTGCAATTGGATGCGCGGCATTGCTCCATTCTTGGATGAGCTTTGAAAAGCCGATTTTACGCCAGCCCGTCATCCCAGAACCACCTTGCGCAGCATGTTCAGCGCCACCAATGTCAAAAACACCGCGAAGGCACGTTTCAGCGGTTTTGGGTTCATCTGATGGGCCAGCGCCACGCCCCACGGTGTGGTGACAAGGGTTGATCCGATCACGATGGCAAAGGCCGGCAGGTTGACCGCCCCAATGGTCAAGGGCGGTGCACCCGCCACCGGCATCAACAGAAACCCGATCACCGCAGGCACGGCGATCAGGATGCCAAAGCCCGACGCGGTGCCGACAGCCCGATGAATGGGCATGGAAAACAGCGACATCAAGGGCACGCCAAAGGTGCCGCCACCAATTCCCATCAGCGCCGAGAAAAAGCCCACCACCGATGACAGCAGCCCTGCCCCCGCCACGCCCGGCATAGCCTCACCCAGCCGCCAATGATCGCGGCCAAAGGCCATATAC
>Ga0255092_1000369_pt1 | contig 17855 bp, 19 predicted proteins | sample Colum_Yuk_RepC_8_2_FD_188454 | JGI IMG/M metagenome (GOLD analysis project Ga0255092, IMG submission 188454) | Freshwater microbial communities from Columbia River, Oregon, United States - Colum_Yuk_RepC_8d | ecosystem: Environmental > Aquatic > Freshwater > River | place: USA: Oregon...
ACGTTGTGTGACGAACTGGCGGGCTCGCCCATGGACCCGGTGCGGGTGACCCCGGGGGTTGCCTGGGATCGTCTCGATGCGGCCCGTGCAGTTCCTGCCTGCCGTGAAGCGGTGACGTCCGCTGATCGCAACCCGAGGCTGTGGTTTCAATACGGCCGGGCACTGGAGCGGGCCAATCAGTTGCCTCAGGCCATCGAGGCCTATCGACGCGCCACCGAACTCGACCATGCGGCGGCCCACAACAATCTCGGGGAACTGTACCGGGATGCCAAGGGGGTGCCGCGCGATGTCTTGCGGGCCGAGGATCTGTTCGCGCGTTCAGCCAAACTGGGCAGCAGCGAGGGCGCAGACAACCACCGGACGATCCGCAAGACTCACGCGCGCTACTTCTGAACGCAGGTGTCAGGCAGCGTGGGGTGGCCAGAGCAGGGCCGGGCCGAGTTCATCGAGACGGTTGACGCCCAGCATGGCCATGCCGCGCAGGATCTCCTGCTGCATGAGGTGCACGGCCCGGTTGGCGCCGGCCAGCCCCCCTACGGCTGCCGCGTAATTGAAGGGGCGACCCGCAAAGACCAATCGCGCGCCCAGCGCGAGAGCCATCAGCGCATCGGTGCCCCGTCGCACGCCGGAGTCCATCATCACGACCATCTCGGGGCAGGCTGCGACGATCGTCGGTAACACCTCGAGCGGGGACACGGCGCCGTCGAGCTGTCGTCCGCCATGATTGGACACAATGATTCCTTCGGCTCCGGCATCGCGTGCATGACGTGCGTCGTCGGCATGCAGGATGCCTTTGACCACCAGGCGTCCGCGCCATTGCTCACGAATGTGCCGCAGGTGAGCCCAGGTGAAGTGACCGCGCGAGGCCATGTCACGCTCGACCGTGCGCGAGACGATGGGCGCCCCCCGGGTGGCTGCATTGTTTTCGAAGTGCGGCATGCCGTGCTTGAGCAGGGTGCGCGCAAAGGTGCCCAGCAGCCAGCGGGGCCGAGACAAACCCTGCCAGGCCAGGCGGATCGACGGACGCAAAGGCGTTGAGAATCCCGCCCGAAGGTTGTTTTCGCGGTTGGCACTCGCGGGTGTGTCCACGGTGATCACCAGGGTGCCAAATCCTGCGCGTGCAACCCGATCGATCAGGGCCTCGATATCGGGCATGCGCCCTGGCAGATAGGCCTGAAACCAGACCTGAGGGTTGGCTTGGGCGATCTGCTCCATCGGAATCAGCGAGGAGCCACTCATGATCATGGGGATCTGGCCCCGCCCGGCCGCCTGCGCCAACACCAGATCGCCGCGGTAAGCCGTGAGCGCGCAGATGCCCATCGGAGCCATGCCGAAGGGTGCGGCCCAGGTCTGCCCCCAGAAGGTCTGTTCGCTGGTGCGAGCTGAAATGTCGACCATCACCCGGGGCACAAATCGCCAGGCGTCGAAGGCGGTTCGATTGCCTGCACGCGATCGGTTGCCCTCCACTCCGCCACTGACATATTCGAAGAGCGGATGGGGCAGATGTCTGCGGGCTGCCCGCTCAAAGTCATCAAGACAAAGAATGGAATCGAGATTCATGCGGTGCGAAAGGGATCGGGAGTGGCAACGCAGCGTTGGCTGGGGATCTGCAGATCAATAGTGTGGCGGACGCTCGTTGTGTTGGCCCGATGGACCGCCTTCCTGGGCGCTCGCCAGTGCATCGCGCAGGCGTTGCACTTCGCGGGCCAGCACGGCAATCTGATCCTGCTGGGTCGCCACCATCCGATTGAGATGATCGAGCAGATCCTCGGCCAGACTGACCTTTTCTTCCAGTCGAGTCAGGCGATTTGAATCGGGCGTATCCATCGGTTCGGCAAGGGTCGGTTCGGTACATGGTGCCACAGGCCATCCGTTGTATTGTCTGGCTGAACATGGATCGCGCATGATCCCGAGGAGGAGCCCATGACCACGCGTGTTGAAGCAACCCAGTCCTCGCTGCTCACCGGGGCAGGCCGCGAGGATCCCGCAACGCCACCCCCTGTGCTGTGCGTGGGCACTGCAGGGATGTCGGTGTGGTTCAGCCGGGATCTGGGCCAGACCTGGGATCGTCCGTACAGCGAGAGTGGGCTCTATCTCGAGGCCCGGGTCTGGGCGCTTTCAACCCATCCTGCCACGCCCGCAGAGGTGCTGGCAGGCACGGATTCCGGGCTCTACCGCTGGCGTGAGCGTGACCAGCACTGGACCCACCTGCCTGGGCCCTTGGATTCCACCTGCACATGGGCGATTGCCCGACGCGCCGATGATCCCGACGTGATCGTCGCCGGGACCCATCCCGCCGCCCTGTGGCGTTCGAATGATGCGGGCCAGACCTGGCAAGCCCTGCCGGCGGCCCTGGCGCGTGAATGCATCTTCGTGCATCGTCCGCGGGTCACGCAGGTGATCTTCGACCCCGATCGGTCCGACACGCTCTGGGCGGGTGTGGAGATTGATGCGATTCACTGCAGCATCGATGGAGGTGCGAACTGGCGTCGTCTGGATCAGGGGCTGGTCTCGGGGGACATTCACGGCGTTTCGGTGGTTCGATCGCCCCAGGGCCGAGTCCTGTTCGCCACCACCAACAAAGGACTGCACCGAAGCACCGATGAGGGGCTGAGCTGGACGCTGCAGCCCTTGGATGCCCCCTGGCAATACACCCGCAGCATCCAGTCTCGTGCGGATGGCGATGCGACCCTCTTTCTGACCAATGGCAATGGTCCCCCGGGATCAACCGGCCGCTTGCTACGCTCCACCGATTACGGCGCGACCTGGACCGACGTCCATCTGCCGGAACCGCTCAACAGCACGCCCTGGTGTGTGACCTCCCATTCCCGTTGTCCGCAGATCGTGTTCGCGGCAACCAACCTGGGTCAGCTCTTTCGCAGCAGCGACGGAGGCAATCAATGGATCAAACTTGATCGCGAACTCGGTGAGATTCGCTCCATGGTCTTGATCTGATGCTCAAGGATCACGGTGCACTGCGAGCGCGGCGATGATCCTGCGGCCAGGGATTGCCCAGGGCCGGATTGTTGACGAAGCCGTGGTCCGTCAGTGATTCAAGGAAGGCCACCAGGTCAGTCACTTCGGCGTCGCTGATCTCAAACCCCTGGATGAAGGGGCTTCGCAGTGGGTTGACCTGGTCCGCTCCCCGATCTGCAGTTGCGCGTCCTGCGACGGCATAGTGTCTGCGGATTACGGAGGCCAGATCCGGAATCGATCCATCATGCATGTAGGGGGCGGTCAGTGCGATGTTGCGCAACGTGGGGGTTCTGAAACGTCCCATATCGGCCGGTTGACCGGTGAATTCCGCCAGCCCGTGATGGCCCGGCGGGTAGGAGCCTCGGCCATCGGTGTTGTACAGCCCGGTATTGTGAAACCCCCGTTCGGCGATGGGCATCCGGCTGTGCCGCAGGTTGTCGGTGAAATTCAAGCCACCATGGCAGTGATAGCACTCCAGTTTTTCGCCGAAGAACAGCGACTCACCGCGCTGTGCTGACGCACTGAGGGCCTGGGTCTGTTGTCCGTATTTGTAGCGGTCATAGGGGCTGTCGAACGAGAGCAGCGTGCGCTGAAAGCTCGCCAGAGCCTGGGTGATGGTACGGACGCTGTAAAGCGAGGACTCACCGGAACGGGTTTCCTCCGGAAAGGCCGCTTCGAACAGACGCCGATACACTGGGTCGGCCTTCAGACGTGCAAAGAGCAGGCTTTCCTTGCCTGCCATGCCCATTTCGACGGGATGATCGCCAAAGAGCGGAATCAGGGCCTGCACCTCGAGTCGCTCCATCTGTGGATGGGCCCAGGTCAGGGTGGGCAGGTAGGCCACATTGGCAAGCGACATGGCATTGCGCAGGCCTGACTCTCCAGTGACCCCGGTTGAGACTGCGCTCCGCTCGGTGAATGCGTGCTCCTGAAGATGACAGCTTGCACAGGCCATGGATTCGGTCGCGGACAGGCGCACGTCGTAAAAGAGATGTCTCCCGAGCGCCACCTTCTCGCGGGTCATGGGGTTGTCTGCAGGCACGACCGGCGGGGGAACCCAGGCGGGCAGGTCCCAGCGAAAGCTCTGCGTGGACGCTGCGGACAGAAACACCACCAGACCGGCAAGCACCGTTGTCACACCGAGGAGCCGAATCAGTCCCGAGCCCAGGCCCAGGGCAGCCACCTGCTTCATTGGGTCAGGCGTCCGACGCGTCGCTGCACCAGTTGCTGTGGCCCTGAGGGCGCCTGACCGTCGTAGGCCAGTCCCATGGCCTGCATGACGCCGATGCAATCGGCGTCTCCGGGAAAGCTCATGCATCCCGGCTGGGTCTTCGGGGTATTGCTGCGAACGTCCGTGGTGCGAAGAATGCGTCCGAAGTCGAGTACAACGGTGTCGTTGCGCAGATCGAAGGTCTCGAGCCGGACCTCGATGCGATTGGGTGAGACACAGGGCCCGGAGGGCTTGCTGGTTCGCGATGGCGAAGCACACTGCGTGCTGCCCAGATGCAATGGAAAACCTGGGGTATCGAACCGGATGAACTTGTATCCGCCTTGCCAGTTCCAGAACATCGCCGTGTTGTTCAGGGGGGCGGGGGCGAGGGTGGGATCGGCATGATTCAGAGCAAACGGCACGCCAATCGTGAAGCGCAATCCCTGGTAGTCGCCCGCAGGCAGGTCGCCCCGGACCGTTGTGTTCATTTCCTTGGTGCCGTTGCTGCAGGGCCCCTGCCCATCTTCAAAATCAAGCAGGGCGACCTGATCAACTTGCCAGGTCTGATCCTGAACCAGTCGGATGGGCACAGGCTGGCCGTCACGACGGATCGCTTCGAACTCGCTCACATAAAGACGCAGGTCTGTCGGGATGACTTTTTCTGAGGCGGAGCCCAGGGCATAACTTCCCCCGCAGGTGAAGGCTGTGCCATTGATCTCGACGGCGAACCGCAGGTGGATGTTCTGGGCGGAGGCAGGCGCTGCGACGCCGAGTCCGAGCACGAGCCAGACGCCCAGCGCGGCCCGAAAGGCGTGGTGAAGATTGAACGGGATCATGGATGGAGGACGATCAGAATGCGGACTTGTTCGGTGATGATCTGAAACCCGAAGTCGATTCTATTGACTCTGGGATGACCCTTTGCCTTCGGGTGGATCATGGGTCGATTCAGGACGATCCGTGGCTGAACACCGCCTGCCCTTCCTTCAGTACGGCGCGCCAGCCCTGGGCGGGAACATCCCGCCAGAGATCGGTCGTGAGGGTGATCGACAGCAGGCTGCCCGCCAGGGGCGCAGGCCCGGTGCCGCCTGGATCTCGATCATGTCGGAAGACGAACAGCATGTAGCGTGCGGTGGCCGTCTTGCAATCGTCACTCACATCGATCACAAGGTTGTTGACCAGATGGGCGGTCACTCGCCCGGCGGGTCGGTTGCGCAGGGCTGAAAGCACCTCAGCGGGTCCTTGCAGGACCTTGCCCTGACGGTGCCACACGCCCTCATCGGCCATCATGCCTGCCACCTCGGCAAGGTTTCCGGCATCAAGGGCGGCGTAAAAGCGCATCACGGCCTGACCACAGCGCACGATGGATTGCACCTCGCCCGGGGCTGATGGGGGAACACCGGAGGATTGCAGCGGTAGGTTGGAGCAGGGGGGCTGTGTCGGAGCGTTCATGCCGAAGCCCGGATGAATCGATTGCGCAGCTTGCCCAATCCGGTGATCTCCACCTCAACCACATCCCCCGATCTGAGATTGGGGGACGTGCCGTCCGTGCCCATCCAGATGACATCGCCCGGCCAGAGCGTAAGGTAGCGGGACATCCGGCTGATGAAATGACGCACCCCGAAAATCATGTCATGGGTCGCAAATCGGTGCTGCTCCTGACCATTCAGGCGCACGATGGTGGTCGCGGCTTCGAGATTGAAATCGGTTTCGATCCAGGGCCCCATCGGCTTGAAGGTATCGGAGTTCTTTGAGCGCCAGAAGGTGCGATCCTGCTTTTGCCAGTCCCGCTCGCTCACATCGTTGCCGATGGTGTAACCAAACACGCACGACAGCGCTTCGTCTTCATTCAGATTTCTGGCTTTGCGCCCGATCACCACCACCACTTCACCTTCGTAGTGGATCTTCTCGCCGGCGTCGGCCGGAATGATCACATCGTCGCCATGGGCGATCAGGGCATTGTTGGCGCGATAACCGATGTCTGCCTGAGTGGGTATGACCGGAGCGCGGTCCATCAGTGTGGCCCCCTCCTTCACATGCGCTGCGTAGTTCAGCCCGGCGGCGTAAAAGGTGACCGGGACCACCGGAATTTCGAGTCGAACCTCGGCCAGCGCATGGCGTTGGTTTGTGAGGGCAAACCCCTGGAAGGGATCGCCCTGGACCTCCAGCACGGTCGTGTCGTGCAACTGCCCATAGCGGGTGAGGCCGTCAGCCGGTGTAAATCGGATCCAGCGCATGCGGTTCTCCGGAAGGTTGAGGGGGCCTGTGAGCCGCGGGCTCAAGGTGCCTGAAGGTTGGTGTGACCCGGAGGCGCGCCCAGGACCCTGCGGGTCCGGGCATGCCTGCAGGCCCGCGCTCAGACGCTCTGAGGCTGGGAGTCGACCCGGCGATGCGCCAGAACACCGGCCACAAAGGCCGGATCAAACACACGGTCGGCCATGATCTGACATCGTTTGATCAATCGGTGCTCATGGGCCTGGTAGTCCGGGATTGCATAGTGCAGGGTGGAGATGTGATCCCACATGATCAGATCACCCTCCGTCCAGACATGGGTGTACTGGTACTTCGACTGCAGCTGATGGGCAAAGAGTTGTTCTAGCACTTCGTCGGATTCGTGCTGCTCAAGCTCGTTGATGCGGATCGCATATCCAGGATTGCAGTAGAGCACGGTGCGTCCGGTGACCGGATGAGTCAGAAAGACAGGATGCACCGACGGCGGACGCTTGGCGCGCTGCTCGGGTGTGAGCGGATCACGGTAGCTGCCCGGGCGGGTCCGCATCTTTTCCCAGAACTTGTTGAAGTCATGGGTGGCCGTACAGCCCGCCAGCCGGGTCTTGAGCGACTGCGGCAGATCGTCGTAGGCCGCGCCCATGTCGGCAAAGAGCGTGTTGCCCAGCGGCTTGCCATCGCGCCGCGGAATCTGCAGCGCGTGCAGGACATTGGAAAATCCGACGGTCGGGTTGTAGGACATGTCGGTGTGCCAGTCCTGGCCGGCATCGCCCAGGCCGATGGGTTTTCCGTCGCGCAGAATGTTCGAAAGAATGCTGACCTCGGGTACGCCCGGTTCATACGGGCCACTGCCGGAAAGTCCGATCTGCAGGCCGCCGAATCGCGCCGAAAAATCCCTCAGCTGTTCGGCGGTGAGCGTCTGAGACGGAAAGCGTAAGAACGCGTGGCGGGCCAGACCCTCGAACACTTCAGCAAAGTCGGCATCTGACAAGGGCTGCGACAGATCCACACCGGTTACGGTTGCGCCCATGCTCTGGCCGCTGGGAATGAAGTGGACGCTCATGGTGCGTTACTCCGGCTGAATTCCGGCCGATTCGATCACGGCTTTCCAGCGCAACAGATCCTGCACGATGTACTGCGAGAATTCGGCAGGGGTGTTGACGATCAGGCTCGACCCGGAGGAGGTGATGGTCTCTTTCAGGCGACCTGAGTCGGCCGACTTTCTGACGGCGTCATGGAGCTTGTTGACCACTGAGGCAGACGTGCCGGCAGGAGCCAGCAGACCCAGCCAGGAATGGGCGTTCTCGAAGCCCTCGAGGCCCTGCTCCTTCATGGTCGGAATGTTGGGGTAGGCCGGACTGCGCTGAGCGCTCGTGATGGCGAGCGGCCTCACCTTGCCCGAGTCGAGCACTGACTTGATGCCGCTGGTGGGATAGAACATGAAGGTGATCTGTCCGCCCATGAGGTCGGTGGCCGCGGGGCCGTTGCCCTTGAACGGCACATGCAGAAACTGCGCACCCGATTGCTTCTTGAGCAGTTCACCGGCCAGGTGGGCCGAGCCGCCATGGCCCGCCGAGCCGAAGGTGATGCGGCTGTCTTTGGCTTTGCCCGCGGCGACCAGCTCCTGCATGGACTTGTAGGGCTGTACCGTACCCACGATGAGGATGGACGGGCTCGATGAGACCAGCGAGATGGGCGCGAAATCCTTGGCGGGGTCGTAGCCCGGCGCCTTGAGCAGGTGCGGATTGACCGTGTGGTTGAGCGAGGTGAAGAGCAGCGTGTAGCCATCGGCAGGCGCCTTGGCCACGAAGCGGGTCGCAATCACGCCATTGCCACCCGGCCGGTTTTCAACCACCACGGGTTGACCCAGGGTCTTGCTCATGTCTTCGGCCATGATCCGGCCGGCCACGTCGGTCGGTCCGCCCGCAGCGAATGGAATCACGATGCGGATGGGCTTGTCCGGGAATTCAGCCGATTGGGCGCCTGCTGATGTGGGCAGCACGCCCAGGGTCGATCCCAGACTGGCCATCAAGGTCAGCAGCAGGCCGCGTCGCAGGCCGGGCTGATGAGAAGCTGAAAGGTTCATGGTGTCTCCTTGGAGTTCATTGTGGCCGTGGTTTCGGCCCCGGGCAACGGGGCCTCGTCCCCCAGATTCAGGCAGATCCGGTCGAGTACGTTCAGGCAGGTGATGAGATCGTGTTCGGAAACGTTTTGAACCATGCGGGCGAGAAACCCCAGCCGCAAGCGCATGACCCTGCGCACTTCCGTGCGACCTGATCGGCTCAACCCCAGACGGGTCAGGCGCGCATCACGAGGATCATCCCGTCGGGTGATCAGACCGTCATCTTCAAGCGCACGCAACTGACGCGTGATGGATCCCGGGTCGACGCGGACCTGAAGGATCAACTGCTTCTGGCTGATCCCTTTTTGCAGGGCAATCAGATAGAGCAGCCGCCATCGGGCCGCGCTGATGCCGGTCTCGGTCTCGAAGACCTGGGTGGCTGTGTTGTAGGCCTTTCCCAGGCGCAGCAGGATGGTCGTATTGGCAAGATCGGAATTCACCCGCGCCATCTTGCCATCATTCGATCTGGGCCCTCGTCAGTTGAGGACCGTGTTTCGGTTCTCTCCATCGAGGCGATCCCCTTCGACCCAGCAGGCATGCGTACCGATGCCCATGCGCTCGGGCAGCAGGATGCGGGCCACCGGCCCAGCAGCCAGATCGTCGGCTCGCAGGATCATGATCTCGGAGCTATCGGTGTTCATGTCGGCCACCATGCTGATGACATAGCCGTCGTCTTCAGCCTTGGCGTTGAGGGCACGCGCCACCTGTGGCTCGCTGCCGTATCGTCCTTCGCCGTACTCAAAGCGAGCCATGCGACCGGTCTGCAGGTCGTAGCGCTTGAGTCCAGAGAACAACCAGTCGCCCTTCTTGTAGAGCACGTTGTAGCTGTAGCGGTAGGGGCGGCCCACGTAGTCATTGCTGCAGACCGGGAACTCGGTGATCTCGTCGTCGATCTGGCGTTCGGTAGTCAGTCCGGTGCGCAGGTTGAATCGCCACTGGTACATCCGCGTGGGGTTGTTGTGCTTGTCGAGGTTGGCCCGGATACGGTCATAGACATTGGCCGTCGCATTCACGGGAACGGTCTTGTAGTCGGGCATGATGCAGCCATCCATGACCACTTCATCACCGCTCTCGTAGCAGTTGGTGATATGCAGGATGTAGCAGGGGCTCGCTTCGAACCAGCGCACCTGTGCATTGTTGCCATAGCGCGGAATCACGCCAAAGCGCGCGGGCTGGTCGCGATTGAAGACCAGCTTGTGCTGGCCCTGGCGCAATCCCTCCGGATCGAAGTACAGCGGCAGGTCGTGCAGCACCGTGAAGTTCTGCGTGATGCCCAGGTCATGCGGCCAGCGCGACCCGGGCAGGTCGATCGGCACGTAGTGCACGAGCTGGTTGTTCCGGTCGATCACGCCATAGTTCATGTAGGGCGGGCGCTCCGGATAGTTGAAGAACATCATTTCGCCGGTGAACGGATCGACCTTGTAGTGCGAGGCCACCCCATCGGGAATCTTGCGCGCCCAGTTGCGGTCGGGCCCGAGGGTCTCGAGCGTGTAGGGGTCGAGTCGCCAGGGCTCACTGCCCTGGGACATGCTGGCGAGCAGCATGCCGGCATGGCATTTCACATCGGTACCCGCGTTGTCCTTCATGGCGCCGATCGCACCCCAGCCTCGGCGCTCGGCCAGATCCGGTCGAAGCAGCCCCGGCCAGAGCGAGCGGCCTGCGGCCTCTTCGGCATAAAAGCCCGTGGTGCGCACGAAGCGGTTGCGGTATTCGGCGCGGCCGTTTTCAAAGCGCATCGCATGCAGCATGCCGTCGCCATCGAACGGATGGTAGGTACCCATCGGCTCATGGACCTGGTTGTGATGATTGCGTACGAACATCCCATGCAGATCCCTGGGAATCTCGCCGATCACCTTGAGGCTGTCGGTGTTGGCGTTGTACTCGCGCGCGTTCGACTGAAACGGACCTTTCAGGAAGGGGTTGTCGTTGTCGGGCGAGATGGTCAGGCGTACTTCGTTCACGACTTCAATCATGGCGAATCCTCTGGCAGTCGGAGTGATGTTCAGGACAGGTCGCTGTGTCGTGGCGACGATGTTGGGGTTGATGATGACAGGACGGTCGATCGTTGGTCAGGCCGCTGTGATCCAGTTGTGCAGCGTCTGGGCCAGGGCCCGCGGCCGTTCCATGGGGACCAGGTGTCCGGCGCCTTCGATCGTGACCCGCTGTACCCCGGGAATGCTGTCAGCCCAGGCAGACAGGCTGGCCGGTGTGAACAGGGTGTCGTTTGAACCACCCACCACCAGCGTGGGTCGGCCTCCATCGAGCAGATCGGTGCGATCGGGCCGTGCCACAGTCGCTCGCACATGAGCAACAAAGCGATCCGGCCCATAGGCCCGCACCATGGCGTGGCGCTCCTGCATGAGCTGTGGGTCTTTCAGGCTGTCCGGGTGAAAGGCCTGCGCCCCCTGTGCGTCGATCATTTCGAAATACCGACCTGCCAGCGCAGCATCGATACCGGCATGCCGCCTGGCAGCTGCTTCGGGCGGGTCGGCGCAGGGTGCCGTGCACAGCATCGCGACACCCTGAACCCGCTCGGGAGCAATGGCCAGCAGCGCCATGGCCACGTAGCCGCCAAAAGAAAATCCAGCCAGCCAGAAACGGTCGGGCAAGCGCTGCAAGTGGGCTTGGGCAATGGCATCAACCGATTCCAGCGCCGGGTTGTCGAGCGCAATCGGCTGAATCGACGGGGCGACCTCGCGCAGACAGCTCTGCAGGCGGTCGAAAACCGCCGCGGTGTTGTTGAGGCCGGGGATGAGAACCAGAGTCTGAGGCTTGACCAAGGGCGATCCAGTGCACAGAGGGGCGCGCTGTGCAGGGACTCGAGGCGGGTGTGCCCGGCGGGCGCTCCTGGCCTGAGCAGGGCGGGATGCCTCAATCCTTGCTCCAGGCAAGTGTTGTGGAATTCAAGGCGTAAAGACCGCTGCTGTCAATGGGCAAGAAGAGTTGACAGTTGATTGCACCCGATTTCACACTGCAGGCGTGACAGGTCCTTGCCTCAGGCAAGGGTTTTCGGAATGCCGGGATCACATGAATTCAATACGCTTGGGTCACCGCAGACCGGAGCGCCGAATCAACCGGTCAGCCCGCGCGGTACACCCGCTGGCCTTTTTTGGAGTCCCCCGATGCGCCCCTATCGTCTGCCCGATTACATGGTGAGCGGCGAGTCCGACACCACGCTGTTCATGCTGCATGGGGCCTATGGGTCCAAGGAATATTTTCGCTACACCATCGAGCGATTTGTGGCGCGTGGCTATCGCGTGGTGGCCTGCGATGCGCCGGGCTATGGCATTTCAGAGATTCCCGCCTCAATCACGATCCCGGGCATGGCCGAGATGGTGGTTCGTCTGATCGAGTCCACCCGGACCCGTCGCAACGTCCTGCTTGGCCACAGCATGGGTGGCATGGTGGCCCAGAAGGTCGCTGATCTCCGTCCGGAACTCCTGCAGGCACTGGTGCTTTCGGCCACGGCCCACACCTTCAACCACTCGGGCCCCAAGTGGCAGGCGGACTTTCTTGCCACACGGGTTGCGCCGCTCACTCAGGGCCGAGCCATTTCAGACTATGCCCCCGACCTGCTGCGTACCATGATGGGCCCGGGAGCGAGCAGTCCGACCATCGATCATGCGCTCTACAACATTCGACTGATGCGCGGCGAGGCCTTTCAGAAGGCGATCGGGGCGATTGCTCAATACCTGGAAGATGACGTGCCTGCGCGCCTCAAGATGCCCGTGCTGTGCATCGCCGGCGAGTTGGACGCGACCTGTCCAGCTTCGGTCATGAAGACCATGGCCGGGATGATGGCCAAGGGCGAGTTTCATGAAATGAAGGGCGTGGGTCACTATGGCTGGGGTGAGCGGGCGGACGAGTATCACGCGGTGGTTGAGGGTTTCCTGGACCGGGCGCTGGCGGGTTAGTCGAGGCTTGTGCCTCGGTTGCTAGGCACACCCCCTGAATGCGCGCTGGCATGGTCTCTGGGTCGGTGAGACAGACCCGAAGAACACACTGACCGTCAATGAGCGCACTATTATCGAAAGGGGGCAGGTCGGCGTCTGACGCGGTCAGCCTCATCCGCTATCGCAAGCTGCCCTGAAAGGCCTCTCGCAAGGCCTCATCGGCGAGGGTCTGCACTTCAATTCGCTTGGTCCGGCTGCTGGCCCCCTGAACGATCCTCACGCTCGCGCGCGGGACGCCCAGGTGGCCTGCCACAAAGGCAATCAAGGCGGTGTTGGCCTCACCGTCCACGGGCTGAGCCTTCAACTGGATCTTGGGCAAACCACCGTGCTCACCCCAGATGCGCGTTGTACGGGCGCCGGGCTGGCAGTAGAGCACGATGTGTCCCATGCGGGCCCAACTCTCGAACGGCAATGAATCCAGGGTTTCAACGACTACCTGAGCCCGTCACCTTGAAATAGAAATCCCCGACCGCCTGATCATAGAGGGCTGGGGTCTGCTCGACACCCGCCTGCCTTGCCAGTTCGACCACCTCTTGCCTAACCGCCCGAAGAACCCGGTCGATCGGCACATTTTCACGCGTCATCTCGCGCAGAAAGACCCGCGTGAAGACACCGTTATTCGCTTGCGTCTCTCCTGGCAGCCGATCCATCGCTTGCTGACCGGCGCCCGCTGAAAAAATGATCATCTGACCGGAAGTCGCCGTGGTGGGCGCCAGTCCGCGTCCGCCCACAGCCCGTCCTGTGCTTCGGAAGGGATTATCCCGGCAGGCATCAATCACGGCCAGTGAAAAACCTGCCTTGCGCTCTTGCAGATCATCGAGAATGCGTTGCAGTGGAATGGCGTCATCGCGGACCTGATCTTCACCTTCTCCCCGGATATCGACCGGTAGCAGGTAGTTCGTGCCGCCGATCTGTACGCCATGCCCGGCAAAAAAGACGAGCACTTCATCGCCAGCTTGAACCTGCTGCTTGAAATCCCGAAGCGCTTGTTTCAGGGGCTTTTCGGCCAGGTCGGTATGCAGGCTGACCTGAAACCCGAGTGACTTGAGCACCTCGCTCATCGCTTGGGCATCCTGACGGGCGGTGAGCAAGGGCGTGATTTTCTGGTAAGCGTTGTTGCCGATCAGCAAGGCCTGGCGTCGACCCGGCTGGTAACGGATCGGCGCTGGCTGCTGGAGCGCTTGCTTGATACGAGCTTCTTCAAGGGCCTTTCGCAGGGACTCGGATTCATTGCGTGCCCGTTCGGCTTCCTCTTCTCGCTCGCGCAGCTGGAGCTCCAGTCGCTGCCGGGCCTGCTGTTCGGCTGCAGTCGTCTCCAACAAAAGAGGTTGGCGCGACGGAGTCGAACTCGGTGTCGGTCCGGTAACGGGCGCAACGGCAGGGGCCGAATCACGCTGGGCGTTCGCACACTTTTTGGGGTCCTGTGCGCATTCGAAAAATCGCTTAGGGATCTGTGCATGCAGCGGGGTTCCCACAGTTGCCATGCCCAGGCCGATCAGCAGCGCAGCGAGATGTCGATGGTGTTCAAGGGAACTCAAGTACATAGCGTTCGCCATCTTCAAATTGCAGGAGTGCCGCTCCTGTCATGCGTCCGCGCAGGACACTGTATTTCACGGACGAGAAATCCACTTCGCCCTGCCGCTGGCCCAGGCAACTGACCTTCAGTCGCGTGCCAAACCGTTCAAACAGGGTCTGAATGAGGCCCAGTGTGCTCTTGTCTTTGACCGAGAGCATGTCGGTTGCTGCACACAAAGTCTGCCCCTGCAGATCAAACAGGCCCGTGCGCTGCGCGCCCAGGACCAACATGACCGGGGTGCGGCCCGATTCCAGGGAGTTCGGTTGGTCCGCGGCCTGATCTTTGAGAATGAGGGCCAGGCGCAGTTCATCGGCAAGCAGCAACTCGTCATCCAGGGATTCCCAGAGGGCCTCCGACCAGGGCAGATTGCCATGCGAGATCGTTCGCAGGACAGGTTTGCAGAAACAACGCTCGGCGATTTGTTCTCCAGCGGATTCGTATTTTTTTCGTTGGAAATCCGAACAGCTGGACACGGCGAGCTGAAGATCGCTGTCGGTGAGTCTGCCTTGCCATCGCAGCCGGAATGACGTCCCGAAGGGACATTGGAGTGGCGAGGAGGTCACCACCCAGTCTGCGGTGTTGGCATGTCCCTTCCACTGCGACTCGTGCACATTCAGTTGCAGCCTGAACCAGGGCAACTCCATGACGGGGCGGACTTCGCCAGACTGCAGTCGGACCTTGACCCGCCCGAACTGCGCCTGCGCGTCCTCCATGGGCAACAGGCTGAGCAAAAGGGTGCTCAGCGCCGTGATCAGTCCTCGCATCAAAGGGCTAACGAGAGGCATGGATTGGGGGATCAGAGGGGTGTGGTCCAGCCGACGCCATCGACTATTCCGGCAGCGTAAAGGCTATCAATGTCTGCGTCCGAATACCCGACCGACGCGAGCACCTTGCGGGTATCGGCGCCCAGTGCGGGCGGCCCGTTTCGAAGAGGCAGTCGCTCTCCGTCGAGGGTCATGGGCAGCAAGGGGACCTGAGTGTCCACCGCCTGGCCTGCGCAACTGCCATCGGCGGGTACCGTCACCCGGGCGAGCCCGCCCGAGGCTTGCAGATGCGGATCCTCGAAGAGGCTCTCGGGCCGCGTGATCGGCGCATAGGGCAGACCCATCGACTCAAACCGCTCGGCCAGTTCAGCCTTGCTGAAGCCTCCCAGCCGCGTTCTCAGTTCGGGTAACAGCCAGCCGCGCTCCTGCGCCCTGGCATTGTTGGTACCCAGGCGTTCATCCGAGGCCAGATCGGTCCAGCCGAAGGACTCGCACAGGATGGTCCACTGGGTGTCGCTCACTGCAGCGAGAAAGATCTGCTCGCCGTCATGCGTGTCGAAAACATCGTAGACCGACCACGCACTGATCCGCGCGGGCATGGGCGCTGCAGGCTGGCCGGTGACCGCGTACTGCATCATGTGCTGGGCGACGAGCAGCACGTTGTTTTCGAACAGCGCGCTGCGCACGGTGCTGCCGCGGCCGGTTCTGCCTCGCTGCATGAGCGCGCCCATGACACCGATCGCGCCAAACAGGCCGCCCATGATGTCGTTGACCGAGGATCCCGCCCGCAGGGGCCGCCCGGGTGGGCCCGTCATGTAGGCCAGACCGCCCATCATCTGCACGACTTCGTCCAGGGCCGTCCGGTCTTCATAAGGTCCGGGCAGAAAGCCCTTGTGGGCCACACAGATGAGCTCCGGATACCGGGCGCGCAGTTGATCGGCCGACAAGCCCAGCCGTTCCATGGCTTCGGTCTTGAAGTTCTCGCTGAAGACATCGGCCGTAGCCAGGAGCCGATGCAGGACAGCCAGACCGTCCGGGCGCTTGAGATCGAGCGCGATGCTGCGCTTGTTGCGGTTGAACATCGCAAAAAACCCGGCGCCCGAGCCTCTCAGGCGGCGGGTGTTGTCGCCCTCCAGGGGCTCGACCTTGATGACTTCGGCGCCGAGGTCGGCCAGGACCATGCCGCAGGTCGGTCCCATCACCATGTGGGTGAGTTCGACCACGCGCAGGCCGGCCAGAGGAAGTTCGGAAGGATTCATGCCAACAAAAAGATGAAGGAAAGATCGGCGCTGCGCGTGGTGCGGATCCTGCTGCGCACCGGAGACACACAACGAAATGCACACAGGGACTGACAAGCTCAGACCCTGAGCCCAAGCCCCCGCAGGATGCCATGGCTGAGACTTCTTTCGAGCACTCAAACCATGACCCCTCACGATCGATTCCTGGCGGGCAGCGCCCGCGACCGCCTCACCTGGGATGCCCAGCAGCATCTGCTGGCCACGGTTCAGGACCTCTTGCGCACCGCAGAGCACCTGGCCGATCTGCAGCAGGATGCCGCCCGCTTGCCGCTGCCCAGTCTGGCCGCCCGCATTGACAGGCTGCAGCAGTCGCTGCGGGAGATGGCCGGTGAGGTCCGACTGGAAAAGGAACGTCTGACCGGCTTTCGGGATCCCGAGACACTTTTGCCCGGATGAGTTGCGCGGCAAACGGGTGCTTTGCGTTTGAAATTCGGGGCGATTTCGGTTAAACCGGATCGCTCATGAACCAAGAACGCGCCATCAAGATCACCAACCTGCTGCAGGGTCGTCGGATCACGCCGAAGGCTGTGCTGCTCGATGAGCTGCAGGTCTCCTGGCCCACCCTCAAGCGCGATCTGGCCTACCTGCGGGATCGCATGAACTGGCCGGTGGTCTTCGATCGCGAACTCAACGGCTATCGGCTCGACAAATCGACTGAACAGGTCATGCAGGCCTTGCCCGGCCTGTGGTTCAACGAGCGCGAACTCTACGGCCTGTTGATGTCCCATCAGCTGCTCTCCGAGCTCGACAATGGCGGCACGCTGAGTGCCCGCATCCAGCCGGTCATGGAGCGCATCCAGAATCTGCTGGGAACCGATGAAGCCACCTCACGCGAGTTGATCGGGCGGGTTCGCATCATCAGTGCGCATCGCCGGCCGGTCCGTGCAGCCTATTTCGAGCTGATCGGCGAAGCCCTGGTCACCCGTCGCCAGGTGCGCATGACCTACCGCACCCGAGGGCGGGGTGCGAGCGCAGAGCGTGATGTCTCGCCGCAGCGTTTGGTACACCACCGCAACACCTGGTACTTCGATGCCTGGTGTCACAAGAGCAACGGGTTGCGCCGTTTTGCGATGGATGCCATCGAGCGTGCGGCCCTGCTCGAAGAGCCCGCCCGGGTGATCCCCATCGATGAAGTCCGCCAGGCCATGGATGGGGGCTATGGCATCTACGCAGGTGCACCCTCCTACTGGGCCCGCCTGCGCTTTACGTCCCAGGCGGCCCAGTGGGTCAGTCAGGAAGAGTGGCATCCCGGTCAGCAAGGGGCCTGGCAGCCCGATGGCAGCTACATCCTCAAGGTGCCGGTGGCCAACGACACTGAATTCATCATGGATGTTCTGCGCCATGGGGATCAGGTGCAGGTGCTTGAGCCCGCTTCCTTGCGCAAGGCGGTGGTCGACCGCCTGCGTCGGGCGCTCAAGGTGCAGCAGGAGCGCCATCAACAATCCGACTCACACCCGCTCCCGCCCGGCAATGCCGAAGGGGAAGACCTTCACCCAGGAGGATCTGGCGATTCTGGTAACCCCCGGACCGGGTGAGAGCCGGATTCGGATGTGGGGCAACTGGATGCCCGATGCCCAGGATCCCAAACCCTTTCCGATGGGGGGGGTGTGTGACCTCGAAGGTCGACTCCAGCCCGCCAAGGGGGGGGCTGAAAGCTGACTTCGAGGACGATGTGCTGTTGCAGATCACCGATCAGGCGGTGAGGATCGGCGGCTTCATGACCTGCACGC
>Ga0255092_1000372_pt1 | contig 17780 bp, 20 predicted proteins | sample Colum_Yuk_RepC_8_2_FD_188454 | JGI IMG/M metagenome (GOLD analysis project Ga0255092, IMG submission 188454) | Freshwater microbial communities from Columbia River, Oregon, United States - Colum_Yuk_RepC_8d | ecosystem: Environmental > Aquatic > Freshwater > River | place: USA: Oregon...
CTGTTGTTATCTTGGGCGCCGGGCGGCGATGTGTTTGTCGCCTTGGCAGGGGCCCTGCGGATGCCGCTTGCGGTGTTTCTGCCGCTTCTCGCGTTGGCCAAGATTGGCCGCTATGTCGTGCTGGCTCTGGCCACCGCCGCTGCGGTTTGACACAATCGGCACTGGACCACAGCCGCGACAAACCTTACCTCTCGGCTGTCCATTGCCAAAGGTGACCGTATGCCCCTGCCCCCCTTGACCCTTTACCTCGCCGCTCCGCGCGGTTTTTGCGCAGGCGTCGATCGGGCGATCAAGATCGTCGAAATGGCCATCGAAAAATGGGGCGCCCCGGTCTATGTGCGCCACGAAATCGTGCACAACAAATTCGTCGTCGATGGGCTGCGCGCCAAAGGGGCGGTGTTTGTCGAGGAACTTGACGAATGCCCGACCGACCGGCCGGTGATTTTCTCGGCTCATGGTGTGCCAAAGTCAGTCCCTGCCGCAGCCGCGCATCGGAATATGATTGCGGTCGATGCCACCTGCCCTCTGGTCACCAAGGTCCACAATGAGGCCGCCCGCCACAGCGAAAACGGGTTGCAGATGATCATGATTGGCCACGAAGGCCACCCAGAGGTGATCGGCACCATGGGGCAATTGCCCGCGGGCGAGGTTCTGCTGGTCGAAACCGTCGCCGACGTCGCAGGCCTGAAGGTCCGCGACGAGAGCAAGCTGGCCTTCATCACCCAAACCACCCTGTCGGTTGACGACACCGCCGAAATCGCTGCCGCGCTTCTGGCCCGCTTTCCGGCCATTCTGGCGCCCGCGCATGAAGACATCTGCTATGCCACCACCAACCGGCAGGTGGCGGTCAAGGCGATTGCCCCCAAGATCGACGCACTTTTGGTGATCGGCGCGCCGAACTCGTCCAACTCCAAACGGCTGGTCGAGGTTGGTCGCGCGGCAGGCTGCGCCTATAGCCAGTTGATCCAGCGCGCATCAGAGATTGATTGGCGTGCCTTGGAGGGGATCCGGTCGGTCGGCGTGACCGCCGGGGCAAGCGCGCCAGAGGTTTTGGTGAACGAAGTGCTTGATGCCTTCCGCGCCCGGTTTGAAACCGTGATCGAACTGGTCGAAACCGCGCAGGAAAACATCGAATTCAAGGTGCCGCGGGTCTTGCGGGTCGAAGAAGCCTAAGGCCCCGGCCCAAAGCGCATGGCCGTTATTCTGCAGTTTCCAGACAATGCCGCCGGAAGGCGCGTTTCAGCATGTCCAACTCGGCACGCAGCAAATCCACCTCGGCGCGCAAGTCATCTTCCATGGCGACGCCGGTGATCACCGTAAAATGCTGCAACTTTTCCCCGGTGGCGGCATTGGCGATCAGAAAGGTCTGCACCCCCTCGCTCAACAGCTCCGCCGGGATCGGCACCTGAACCAGCCATTCTCCGGGCCGCTCGGGCACGGCCGTCACGGTCACCCCCTGAACGGGCTTTTCCAAATGCAGCACGGCAAGGGTCGGGGCCTCGGCCGCACCTGACACCACGCCTTCCCAGATTCCGGCACGAATACGGGTTTTGGTCAGGGTAAACGCGTCCATCTCAACCTCACAACTCGGCGCGCGGGCGGCGCGAGAAGGTGACATCGCGCAGGATCACCTGATTCATTTCCGGGCCCTCAAAGATCAGATCGATCCAAAGCCGCTCCACCCGCTTTTCGTTCATCTTGGAATAGGCAAGGTCGAACTCCACCATCACCTCTTCCTCATTCAGCGGCAGTTCCCGCACGATCTGCTCGACGTTCGGGCCGTGCTTGATGTTCAGCCGGGCAAAGATCTCCAGCGGCTTTTCCATCTCGACGATCACATCCATGCGGATCAGATGCTTTTGCTTCAGCCCCCGCGCTGCATCATCCGGCAGATCAAGCACCAAGGACAGGAACGAGCCATCGAAGCGGAACACGTCCATGCGAAAACCAAAGGGGGCAATATCCGCCTCGCGGGTATTGCGGATCTGGCGCACCGTCAACTCCGAGCGACGGCAATCGTGAAAGATCGTGGCACCGGGATACACCTCGGCCTTGGTCGGCACCGAGGAAAAGCCGGGCACCGGAATCGCCCCCTTCCACAGATCGGGGCGCCAGGCCCAATCGGTGCCAAGCGGCTTGCGGATGATATTCGACCCGATCACCGGCAACGCGAGCCGATGTTCGGCCTCGTGGATCACCCGGTCAAGGTTGCGGCGCAGCGCGCGGGCGCGGGACCGCAAGGACCGCAGGCTTTCCAGATCGGTTGTCTGCGCGCCATCGGCAGCCTGCCCCCAGCGGCGCAGCACGCGCGTGTGCATTACCCTGTCAAGAAACCTTGAAACCACCCCGGCCATTACCGCCCTTACTGCCCTCGTTACACACGCTTCCTGGCATTGTCGCCCAACTGGAAACGATTCGGTTATCGTTTGAAAGGGTTAAAGAGTTGCCCCTTCGCGGTCCACGGGAAACTCTTAGCTGCCATTGGCCCGCTGCATCGTGGCAATCGACTTGTCGATCAGGACACGGCCATCTTCGACGGCCAAGGGTTCGGCCAAGCTGCCCTGGACCGAGATTGTCACCAGCCGCCCGCGCAACCCCATCACCGCACGCCAATAGCTGGGCTGGTCAGTCTCTTGCAGGCGCATGAGAAAAGCATCCCCCACCGAGAGAGCCTCTAGCACCTCCACGTCGCGCGCCCGTCCCGAAGCCGCCAGAGTCTTGCGGCCTTGGGTCGAGGTAAAGAATTTGGTCAGTTCCGCCCCGCCGGCAATCATCACCCCCGCCGATCCGGCCGGGCCAACAGATAGGGTCACGACCGCCGGCTTGACCGCCGTGCTGGCACTGCATCGCCCCATCAGAATGATCGCCCGATCATCGCCCTCGCGGCTGGCGCTGGGGTCAACACAATAGCCGGATGGCCCGCTAATGGTCATTGCGCCTTGCAGGACATCGCGTGTCGCAGACCCGCCAACACAGCCCGCGATCAGCAGCGCGGGCAATAGCCTTGCCAATATCAGACGTTTCATCTCGTGCCTCTGCGCCCCTCCCGCAACTGCTGCGCGGGTTCGGGCATAATCCGTCAAGGCTAACCGCAAGGGTGCAGGGCGGCAAGCCGCGCATCGGCAGAATTCGCCAACCGTTGCGTCGCTGCCAGCACCCATGCGATGCATGGGGAAACGGAGACAGCCATGCCACGCCGCACAGAAATCGCGACCGCCCTTGCCGCGCAAGATGATCTTTATACCGCCCTGCGGCGGTTGGCGGCCACGCTGCCCGATCTGACCTTGGCCGAAGTGCGGGCCGCTGCCCCCGCGCCAGAGGTGCATCGGCTGGCGGGCGTCGATCAGGGTTTGCTGCAAGCCGTGCTACGCGCCGGGGCCGGGCTTGCCCCCATCCCAACCGCAGTCGCAGTGCGTGACTGGTTGGCCAGAACCACACCTGCGCCGCTGTTCCTGCCAGAGATTGCGGCAAGTTCCAGCCTGGCCCTGCTGACACGCGGCGAACATCCCGACATGCCCGCCTTTTCCGACCACGCCTTTGACCCGTGGTTTGCCGCCAAAGGCATCGCCTACGGGCTGGGGGCCTATGGTGAGAAACGTTCCGTCTATGCCACGGACCAATTCGCCGACAGCGCCAGCCCAGAGCGCCGCACGATCCATCTTGGGATCGACGTTTTTGCCCCGGCGATGACCGCAGTTCATGCGCCGCTGCCGGGCAAGGTGGCCCATGTGACCTATAACGCCGACCCCTTGGACTATGGCAACACCCTGATCCTGACCCATGATGCAGATGGTGTTCCCTTTCACACGCTTTACGGCCATCTGTCCGGAACCCTGCCAACCCTTTTGAAGGTCGGCGATTCTGTGGTCCCCGGCCAAGTGATCGCGCATCTGGGCGATTGGCACGAAAATGGCGGTTGGGCTGCGCATCTGCATTTCCAAATCATCACCGATCTGTTGGCGCAAACCACCGGGAACTTCTTTGGCGTTGGGCAAGAAAGCCTTTGGGATGTCTGGCAATCTGTCAGCCCCGACCCCAACCTGATCCTCCGCCTGCAGCCCGGCCGCTTTCACCTTTAGGCACGGCCAAACGCCGATTGAGGGCAGTTTCGGCGTTTCCTCGCCATGAACGATCCGTTGAATTACCCCGGATCGAACACCCGCCCGCCCCGTTCCTGCCCGATTTCGGGATCAATAACAGTCCATCTGCCCACACTGCTCGCTTGGGGAAACAAATGGACCGACTGACCGAAATGGAAGCCTTTGCCACCGTGGTGGACCAAGGGGGCTTCACCGACGCTGCCAAGAAGATGGGGATTTCAAAATCTGCCGTTTCGAAACACGTCTCCGCCTTGGAAGCCCGCTTGGGTGCGCGCCTTTTGAACCGCACCACCCGCCGCGTCTCGCCGACCGAGATCGGCCTTGCCTATTACGACCGCGCCCGCCGCGTGCTGAATGATGCGGGCGAGGCCGATGCGCTGGTCACCTCGATGCAATCGGCGCCTTCGGGGCTGTTGCGCGTCTCGGTCGCCACCGATTTCGGGGTGAACCTTCTGTCGCCCATTCTGGGGGATTTCCTTTTGGAGTATCCCGACATCACCGTGAACATGGTGCTGAACAACCGCTATGTGGAACTGATCTCGGAGGGGTTCGATCTGGCCATTCGGGTTGGGGAACTCGAAGACAGTTCGCTGCGTGCCCGCAAACTGACCGAAACCACCAAGCGGATGATCGCCTCGCCGTCCTATTTCCAAAAATACGGGCGCCCGATGAAGATCGACGATCTGAACGATCACAAGCTGTTGCATTACTCTAATCAGGCGAATGGCAATGTCTGGAAGCTGACTGCGCCTTCGGGCGAAAAGCGTCAGGTCCGCACTGCGGGCTGGCTAACCGTGAACGACGGGCAATCGCTGCTGAATGCCGCCGTTTCAGGTCTTGGCATCGCCTATCTGCCGTCCTTCCTTTACGCCGACGCCATGAAGGATGGTCTGGTGGAAGAGGCAATTCCCGGCCTGCCGGTGGAAACCCTTGGGATCTACGCCGTCTATCCGCCGGGCCGCTTTACCCAGCCCAAAGTCCGCGCCTTCATTGACTTTCTGGCGCGGCGCTACATCGACAAGGGCCCCGATCTTTGGTGACGTTCAAGGGGCAGGTTCGCGCCTGCCCCGGTTCTCAAGGAGCAAGCAACTCGGTCGAGGTCACCATGACCTCGACCCTTCTGTTTTTCTGCCGCCCTGCCTCGGTCAGATTGCTGTCGCGCGGGGCGAGCGGGCCAATGCCTTCGGCCACAACCTGATCGGGGGACACCGTTGGGTCGGCCAGCAAAGCCTGCCGTACGCTTTCGGCGCGGGATTGTGACAGGGCGATATTGCCCTGCAAGGCCCCTGACGCATCGGTATGCCCAACCAGGACAACCTTGCGCGCCGGATCGGCCTGCAACCACGCCGCCAGCTTTGCCAGCGAGTCATAGCGTCCCGCCGTCAGCACCGCAGCGCCAGAGGCAAAGACCAAATCTTCCAACACGACCGGGTTTGCCGTCTCCAGCCCCGCGACAAGATCGGTCGGGACAGGCGCTGAATCTTTGGGCTTGGCTTGGGTTGCGGGGGCGGCAGGTCGCGGAACCACCGCAGCCAAACCGCCCAGTTGCGTCACCTGCACAAACCCCACATTGCCGGATCGGCTGACCAGCAGCGACAGCAAGTTTCCAGTGCCCGTCTTTGCCAGAAGATAGCGAAAATCGGCAAGGTTCACATGCATGTCAGGCTCGGCCAGAACCTCGGTGCCATAGCGAAAATCATAGCCGCCACAGACATCAGTTTCGCAGGAAAAGACCGGCTGATAGCCCGCAGCAGCGATCTGGTCTTGCAGATCATGCATCACCTTGGCGGTTGAACTGTCCTCCAGCACAAAGCGATAGGCCGCGATGGACAACGGACCATCGGCAAGCTGGCTGGGCAACGTCCCGGCCGCAAAAGGCCCCGACGGAAGACGCACGCTGCCAAAGGCATCGCTCCGTTCAGCGGTCTTTTCGGCCATAGCGGGCAAAGCCAAATCCAAGGCCGCAGCGGGCAGAGAGAGGCCCGAAATCAGCGCGAGTATCGTCACTGTCCGCGCAAGATATAAATTTCGGCTCATAGTCCGTCCGTTTTGCAATTACCTTTTACGATAGTGATAGAATCCGACTTCTGTCATGCCCATGCTGGCATAAAGCGCCCGCGCCGGGGCATTGGCGACCGTCACCACCAAGGACAAGCTATCAGCACCTTCGCCTTTCGCCCATGCCGCCGCCGCCCGCAGAATATTCTGCGCGGAACCCTGCCGACGCAGGCTGGGCACCACTTCCAAAGCATGCAAGACGGCGTGCGAGCCGTGGCAGGCCACAAAGGCCACGCCAGAGGCCCGGTCATTGGCACGCCCCAGAATGACAGCCTTGGCCCCTGCCACCCGCTCCATCACCGCAAGCCGCGCGGGGCCGATCCCGCCATCGGCCCAAAGCGCACGGGCAATTTGCATCGGTGGCCAATGCGGAAATGTGGTCATCCGCGCCGGACCATCGCCTGCCAAGAGATCCACCGGGGCGGAATAGGCCAGAACCGGGTCGGTCAGGTGATATCCGCGCGCAGCAAGGTCGGCGTCCAGCGCCTCGTCCCCCGCGCGGATCAGAAACAAGGGTGCGTCCATCGCCGCTTCGGCGCGGGCAAGATCGCCTTCGGTCCAGGCGCCTTCGACCGTGGCGGCCGACACCCGCTTGCCGCCACCCTTGCCGTCACGGATCGAAAAGGGGCCACAGGCCTGCCGCGCGGCCGGGGGCCATGTGGCCTCCATCACCTCGGCCAGGTGGTCCAGATCAAGGTTCATGCAAACAGGCCGCACAGCCGGGTCATTGCTGCATCCAGCCGCACCGGATCGGTGCCCCGGATCACCAGATTGGTGCCATAGGCACCGTTCAGGGTGAAAGGATAGCTGCCCATCTGCAAATCAGGGAATTCCGCGGCCAAAGCGCCAAACTCGGCGGCGATCTCGCCCTCTCCCCGCATCAGCCGCAGATTTTGGCTCAGAAGCGGTGCGCCGCCGGTCAGCTTGGGCAGCACGCTGGCCACCATCGCCTGAAAAATCGTCGGCACGCCGGCCATCACATGCACATTGCCCAGACTAAACCCCGGCGCAATCGACACCGGATTGTCAATCAAGGCCGCGCCTTCGGGGATGCGCGCCATGCGCTGGCGGGCTTCATTAAAGGGCAGGCCCTGCCGATCATAATGCGCGGCCAATAACGCCATGGCATCGGCGCGGTGGCCAATCGGCACGCCAAAGGCCGCGGCAATCGCATCAGCGGTGATATCGTCATGCGTCGGCCCGATCCCGCCGCTGGTGAACACGGTATCATAACCCGCGCGCAGGGCGTTCACCCCGGCCACGATGGCCGCTTGGTCATCTGCCACCACCCGCACCTCGGCCAGACGGATGCCGATCCGCGTCAGCTCCCCGGCCAGATAATGCATGTTGCTGTCGCGGGTGCGGCCCGACAGAATTTCGTCGCCGATCACCAGCATCGCGGCGGTTGGGTTGGTCATGCGTAGGCCTCCGATTTCGTCACAGATATAACCCTGCCGAGGCCAACGGCAAAGCCCTCTGGAAAAGCGGGCATCTTTGGCATATCTAGGCGCAAAATCGGAGGAATTACCGTGGACCAGACCCGAGGCCGTGTGACCAAAGATGGAATTCGCATCTATGAGGATGCGGATTTCGCGGGCATGCGCACCGCCGGGCAGGTCGCGGCGGAAATCCTTGATATGATGGGGCCGCTGGTGGTGCCCGGCGTGACGACGGCGGCGCTGGATGATTTCATCCGCGAAGAAGTGGAACGGCGCGGCGCGGTTTCGGCCACCATCGGCTATAAAGGCTATCAGCACGCCAGCTGCATTTCGGTCAACCATGTGGTCTGCCATGGCATCCCGGGGACCAAGGTACTGGCCGAAGGTGACATCCTGAACATCGACGTCACGGTGATCGTGGACGGCTGGTTCGGTGACACCTCGCGCATGTATGTCGCTGGAACCGCCTCTCGTAAGGCGGAGCGTCTGATCGAAGTCACCCACGAGAGCCTGATGCGCGGCATCGCCGCGGTGAAGCCGGGCAATACCTTTGGCGACATTGGTTACGCGATTCAGGCCTATGTCGAGGCCAATCGCATGTCGGTGGTGCGCGATTTCTGCGGCCATGGCTTGGGCCGGGTTTTCCACGCCCCGCCGAACGTGCTGCACTATGGCCGCCCCGGCAAAGGCGCGGTGCTGGAAGAGGGCATGTTCTTTACCATCGAACCGATGGTGAACCTTGGCCGCCCCGAAACCAAGACACTGGCCGATGACTGGACTGCCGTGACTCGCGACAAATCGCTGTCGGCGCAGTTTGAACATTCCGTCGGCGTGACGGCGACGGGCTGTGAAATTTTCACGGCCTCGCCCGCAGGCAAGTTCTTTCACACCCGTTAAGACCGCCTTAAGCTGCCTCTGCCAATTTTTGCCCCCATCGTGGTAATCTGACCGCGCCGGGGGCATCCGCTATATTTTTAAAGCGCATATTCAAAGGTTACTGTCCGGCATGAGCAAGACACCCTTCGTCATCATCACCCTGCCTCGCAGCGGATCTTATCATCTGCGCGCACTTCTCGATTCCGCCCCTGACATCCGCTGCTATGGCGAAATTTTCAAAGGCAGCGAGGTGGAACTGCCACCCGAGGAATTGGCTCTGCTTGGTCTTGGCAAGAAAGACACCGACAAGCGTGACGAAATGGGCATGACTGTTCTGAACAAGCTGCGCAAGAAAACCGATGCCACCGATCAGATCTTTGGCTTCAAGGATTTCCGCTTCAATCTGAGCCGGGTCAAGATTTTCCAGCAGATGGTGAACTCAAAAGGCTGGCGCAAGGTCTTCCTGTTTCGCAATCCGATTGAACGCTACATCTCGATGGAGCGAGCCGACCTGACCGGGGTCTTTGTCGTCACCGAAAAGACCAAGGACCGAAATCTGGATCTGAAACGCCCGGTCCGATTTGACCCAGAACGCTTTGAACGGTCCATGGGCAGCCACCGCAACCTGAAACGCGACGCCGAAAAGGCCCTTGAAAAGTTCGGGCCGGATCTGGTGCATCTGGTCGATTACACACAGCTGAACACGCTGGACACCCGAAAGGCACTGATGGCTTTTCTTGGCTCGCAAGGCGACGGGGCGCTTTTGGCCTCGGACCATGTCAAGCAATTCACTGCGCCGTTGGAAAGCGGCGTGGAGAACTGGGCCGAGATGGAAGCCTATCTGCAAGAGACGCAGCAGATGGACCTGCTGCCCCCACGCTAAACCTTAAAGATCGAAGGTCGCAAACACCGGAACGTGGTCCGACGGCTGCTCCCAGCTGCGCGCCGCACGCAGGATGCGGCTGTCATGCGCCGCGCGACAAATGTCGGGTGTGGCCCAGATATGGTCCAGACGGCGGCCCTTGTCAGCGGCGTTCCAATCGGCCGCGCGATAGGACCACCAGCTGTAAAGGCGGCCCTGCGGAATATCCGCGCGTGTCACATCCACCCATTTCCCGGCCTCTTGCGCCTCGCTCAGATGCGCCACCTCGGTCGGAGTGTGGCTGACAATCTTCAAAAGCGCCTTATGATCCCAGACATCATCTTCGCGGGGGGCAATGTTCAGATCCCCAACCAGAATGGACTTCTGCGGCACATCCGCCCGAAACACATCCCGCATCTCGGTCAGAAAATCGAGCTTCTGACCAAATTTCACATTCTCGACCCGATCAGGAATATCCCCCCCGGCCGGCACATAGAAGTTGTGAATGGTGACGCCGTTTTCCAGCTTTGCCGCCACATGGCGGGCATGGCCAAGACTGGCATAATCGCGATCACCGGCGTCTGTAATCGGCAGTTTCGACAGAATCGCCACGCCGTTGTAGCCCTTTTGCCCGCGTGCGACCATGTGGGTATAGCCCAGCGCCTGAAACTGCTCGACAGGGATTTTCTCGACGGGGCTTTTACATTCCTGCAGGCACAGGATGTCGGGCATCTCCTCGGCCATCAGCTTGGCAACCAGCCCCTCGCGCAGGCGAACCGAGTTGATGTTCCAGGTGGCAAGGGTAAAGGTCATGGCGGTCTCCAGCAAGCAGGCGATGGAGCCTAAGCCCCACCGCCCCGGTTCACAAGACCGACTTCAAAGGCTGGTCTTCAGTTGTCGGTCAGCGTGAAGGTATCATTTGCGCACAGATCCGCCGTGCCCTCGATCGAGGCTTCGTTTTCCATGACGAATTGCAGATCAAAGGTGCAAACATCCGCGCCACCCGCGATGGTGACGGTTGCCATTTCACCGGGGGCCAGCACATCGACGCCCAGAATATCGTCACCCCAATCGTCGGCCTCAGGCAGCGAAACGTACAGGTTGGACAGCGGCTGCGAGGCATTGTTCACAAGGGTGAAGGCAAGGTCTTCGGCAGAGGCGGGGGCGGCGATCACGGCAAACAGCAAAGCAAGGGGTTTGATGGTCATAAGACACTCCTGACTGAAGATTTTTTCCAATGCGCTTGGTGTTCCGCATAACGGCGATCTTGGCAAGGGCGAGGCGCAAAAGAAAAAGCCCGGCACGAGGGCCGGGCGTAGTCCAACAGGGAGGTAGCCCTTGTATACCACGGAATCCTCGCTCCGCGAATTGATCCAAATCAAAAGTCTTGGAGTCATGGTTTTTTGGTCACAATCTGAAGTTGTGCCCGATTGACATGCCCCTGACCCCGCCGCAGTGTCGGGGAATGAATGCGCGTCTTTGGGTCAACCGGAACTTCCGGCTGCTGTTTTCTTCTGCTTTGGCCACCAATCTGGGTGACGGGCTGATCGCGGTGGCGATCCCGTGGCTGGCAACACTTTTGACAAGTGACCCCCTGCTGATTGGCCTTGTCGCGGCCGCACGGCATCTGCCGTGGGCGCTGTTTGCGCTGCATGCCGGGGTGTTGACCGACCGCCACGACCATCGTCGGCTGATCCTTGGCGCCGACACCGCACGGTTGATCTTGTCACTGGCTCTTATGGGGCTGGCCTTGACGGCCAACCCCGGCACCGCGCCGGTTCTGGGACTGGCCGCACTGGCCTTTCTGTTGGGCACGGCCGAGGTGTTGCGCGACAACACCGCGCAAACCTTTCTGCCCGATGTGGTCGACAAATCGCAGTTGGAAAGGGCCAATGGCGCACTTTGGGCCGCCGAGCGTCTTGCCGGGCAATTGGCCGGGCCACCGCTGGCCGGGTTCCTGATCGGGCTTTCTGTTGCGCTGCCTTTTGGCATGCAGACGGTTCTTCTTCTGACTGCGCTGGCCCTGATCGGCGCCGTGCGCTCGGCCTCTCAGCCCGCGCCAAAGGCCCATCAACCTGCGCTGGCCGCTATCCGTGAAGGTCTAGGCTGGCTTTGGCACAACCCCATTCTGCGTCGCCTCGCATTGGTATCAGGGGCCTTCAATTTTGTCGGCTACGGCTTCTTTACGATCTTCATCCTGTATGCCCAGCGCGTGCTGAATCTAGACGTTGTCGGCTATGCGACATTGCTGACCTTGGTAGCCTGTGGCGGACTGGCAGGTTCCATTTTCGGGCCGTGGGTGGCGCTGCGGATCGGGCCGACGGCGTCTTTGCTGATCGGGATCGGCATGTTTTCGGCCAGTTCGGCCATGCTGGCCGCGCAGGCCCCTTTAGGAGTGATCGCGGCGTTCATGCTGGCGGATGCCTTTTGCGGCATGCTTTGGGACATCACCGTGGTCAGCTATCGCCAACGCCATATTCCCGCACCACTCTTGGGCCGGGGGAACAGCGCCTATCGCTTCATCGGCACCGGACCGGCGGCTTTGGGTGCCTTTGCCTTTGGGGCCTTGGTGTCACTCCTCGAAAGCCCGGGCGATCAGACAGGGGCGCTGCTGTGGCCCTATGCCGTGGCGTCCGGCGTTACCGCGCTCTTGGCGATCTATGCCGCGTTCCGCTTGCGGTTGGATTAAAAAAAAGCCGGGCGACACAGCGCCCGGCCAGTTCCAACAGGGAGGTGCCACGCCATAACCCCGACGCGACAAAGGGAGAAGCGGGATCAAGGGAGGAGGTCACCCGCTTGATCCCTAGATAGTTGACGACTTGGTCAACAATAAGACCCAAACCGCTAATTTTTAGCCAATTACGCCACCAACTTGTAGCCGCCGCTTTCAGTCAGCAAGAGCCGGGCGTTGGACGGGTCTGCTTCGATCTTTTGCCGCAACCGGTAGATATGGGTTTCAAGCGTGTGGGTCGTGACCCCGGCATTGTAACCCCAGACCTCATGCAGCAGCACATCGCGCGCCACCACGCCCGACTGCGCCCGATACAAGAATTTCAAGATGTTGGTTTCCTTGTCGGTCAACCGCACCTTTTTGTCCTTGGCATCAATCAGCAGTTTCTGCGCCGGCTTGAAGGTATAAGGGCCAAGCTGGAACACCGCATCTTCCGATTGTTCATGCGTGCGCAGCTGCGCCCGGATACGGGCCAGCAGAACCGGAAACTTGAAGGGCTTGGTCACATAATCATTGGCCCCGGAATCCAGACCAAGGATGGTATCGCTGTCGGTGTCATGCCCGGTCAGCATCATCACCGGACATTTGACGCCCGATTTGCGCATCCGCTTGCACAACTCACGCCCGTCGGTATCGGGCAGGCCGACATCAAGGATCACCAGATCGTAAAGCCCTTGTTTGACCTTCTCCATGCCCTCCGCCCCGGTGCGGGCCTCGAACACATCGAAATCCTCAGTCATGACAAGTTGCTCGGACAGCGCCTCGCGCAGGTCGTCGTCGTCGTCCACCAAGAGAATTTTCCGCAGCGTCGCCATTCATACCTCCGTCGGATGCTGGCCTTTGCCATGAGATGCGCGCCAATCACCCGTCTGGCAAGAATTGCAACATTCGTCTCACGCGCTCGTGTCAACAAGCGGCCTTGTGTTTCAATTCCGTAACGCGCGCCCTATTAAGGGGGGAGGAGAATGACATGACCCTTGGCCCGAACCTGACCGAAAAACTGGCCCGCGCGCGGGGTGATCTGCGGCTGGGCTTGCCTGTTGTCTTGGTGGGCAGCGGTCGCGCCATGGCCGCCGTGGCGGTTGAGGCGCTGACGGCAGAGCGGTTGGCCGATCTGGCCGCCCTAGGCCCGCTAGACCTTGCCCTGACCGCGCGTCGGGCCGAAACGCTGAAAGCCCGCGCTTATGACGGCGATGTGGCGCGTATTGCGGTGCCCGAAGGGGCCGATCTGCGCTGGCTGAATGCGGTGGCCGATCCGGCCGATGATCTGCGGGTGCCGATGAAAGGGCCGCTCACCTCGCGCCGCGAGGGTGACGCCGGGCTGCATCGTCTGGCGATTTCCTTGGCAAAATCAGCGCAGCTTTTGCCTGCTGCGGTGCTGGTGCCGGTGGACGGCGCCGCTTTTGCGCTGGCCCATGGTCTTTCCCTTTTGGCCGAGGTGGAATGCGGCGATCTTGACCGTCTTGCCCCCTTTGCCCCGGTGATTTCCGCCCGCCTGCCGATGGTGGCCAGCGCTGCGGGCCGCGTGCATATCTTCCGTCCCGATGATGGCGGGGCCGAGCATTACGCCATCGAAATCGGCAGGCCTGACCGCGATCAGCCTGTGCTGGCACGGCTACATTCGGCCTGTTTCACCGGCGATGTCTTGGGCAGCCTGAAATGCGATTGCGGGCCGCAACTGCGCGCTGCATTGGCGCAGATGGGCGCGGCAGGTGCCGGGGTTTTGCTCTACCTCAATCAAGAAGGCCGCGGCATTGGCCTTGCCAACAAGATGCGCGCCTATTCCTTGCAAGATCAGGGCTTTGATACGGTAGAGGCCAATCATCGTTTGGGGTTTGAAGATGACGAGCGCGATTTCCGCATCGGGGCTGCAATCCTGAAACAGATGGGGTTTTCGCAGGTACGGCTTTTGACCAACAATCCGAAAAAGCTGGCGATGCTGGCCGCCTGCGGCTTGACGGTGGTGGAACGCGTCCCGCTGAAAGTTGGCGAGACGCAGGAAAACGCCGCTTATCTGGCCACCAAGGCCGCCAAATCGGGGCATTTGCTGTGACACCGTTTGATCTGGTCGTCACCCCGATGGGGGTGCGGTTTCTGAACCGGGTGTTTCCCTGCACCGTGGGGCGCGGCGGCGTTGTCGCGGGCCACACCAAGCGCGAGGGCGACGGGGCGACGCCAACAGGGGTTCACCGCATCACCGGCATGCTCTACCGCCCTGACCGGATCTCCGCGCCGCAGCATTGGGCCGTGCCGATCGGGCCGATGGACCTGTGGTCTGACGACCCAAAGGACGTGGATTACAACCACATGGTCCGCGCCCCGCATCGCTTTGGCCATGAGACGCTGCGCCGCGCCGATCCGCTTTATGATCTGGTGCTTTTGACCGATTGGAACTGGCCGCAGGCCGTGCCGGGGCGCGGTTCGGCCATTTTCTTGCACCGCTGGCGCAGACCGGGCTACCCCACGGCGGGTTGTGTGGCCTTTGCCCCAAGCGATCTGCGGTGGATTGCCGAACGTATCACACCCGGCACAAGGTTGATCGTGCGTTAAACCCGCTCGATCAGCACTGCGGTTCCCTGACCCACGCCCACGCACATGGTGGCAAGACCGTAACGCCCCCCTGTCCGCGCCAGTTCCAAGGCCGCCGTCCCGACAATGCGCGCGCCGGTCATGCCCAAGGGATGGCCCAGCGCGATCGCCCCCCCATTGGGATTCACGCGGGGATCATCATCGGCAATCCCCAGCCCCCGCAGCACCGCAAGACCCTGCGCGGCGAAGGCCTCATTCAGTTCGATCACCGACAGATCGGCCACGGTCAGCCCATGCTGCGCCAAAAGCTTTTGCACCGCGGGCACTGGGCCATAGCCCATGACGCGCGGGGCCACCCCGGCCGACGCCGCCCCCAAAATTCGTGCAATCGGCTTCAGCCCGTTGGCTTTCGCCGCCTCGGCACTGGCAATCAGCAACGCCGCCGCGCCATCATTCACACCGCTGGCATTGCCAGCCGTGACCGTGCCATCTGCCCGCGTGATGGGCCGCAGTTTGGCCAAATCTTCGGGCTTCGTGTCACCGCGCGGATGTTCATCGTGGGTCACTTCAGCAGTCTTGCCGCGCCCCAGATCCACCGTCACCGCCACAATCTCCGCCCCAAGCCGCCCGTTGGCCTGCGCCGCGCCGGCAAGCCGCTGTGAGCGCAGCGCAAACGCGTCCTGATCGGTACGCGAAATGCCATAGTGATCGGCAAGGTTTTCGGCGGTTTCCGGCATCGAATCCGTGCCATAGGCCGCCTGCATCTTTGGGTTCACAAAGCGCCAGCCGATGGTGCTGTCGGCCACCTCGGCAACCCGCGAAAAGGCGCTGTTCGCCTTGGGCATCACCAAGGGCGCGCGGGTCATGCTTTCGACGCCCCCCGCAATCGCCAGCCCAATCTCTCCTGCCTTGATCGCCCGCGCTGCTGCTGACACCGCCTCCATCCCCGATCCGCACAGCCGGTTCACGGTTGCCCCTGGCACGGTTTCTGGCAAACCGGCCAACAACAGCGCCATGCGCGCGACGTTGCGGTTGTCTTCACCCGCCTGATTGGCGCACCCCATCCAAACTTCTTCGACCGCCGCCGGGTTCAGCCCCGGATTGCGCGCCAAAAGCGCCGCCAACGGGATGGCTGCCAGATCATCGGTGCGAACATGGGCCAAGACCCCGGCGTAGCGGCCAATCGGGGTGCGGATATAGTCGCAGATCAAGGCATCAGACATGGCGGGCCTCCTCGTGTTGCCCCCATGATCTTTCAAGCTTGAAGAAAATGCAAGCCGCCATAAAGCGGCGCAGGGGCTGGACGCCCGGCGCGACCCAAGGCACTGTGCCGCAAATGGGGGGGCGCAATGGATCTGAATTCCGATCTGGGCGAGGGCTTTGGTCCTTGGGCAATGGGGGATGATGCCGCGATGCTGGGGATTGTCACCTCGGCCAATATTGCCTGTGGTGGCCATGCCAGTGACCCTGACACCATGTTCGCGACCTTGGCGATGGCGGCGGAACGGGGGGTCAGCATCGGCGCGCATCCCGGATATGCCGACCGCCTTGGCTTTGGCCGCCGCGTGATCCCAATGGCACCTGCCGAGATTGCCAACATGGTCGCGGCACAGGTGGGGGCGCTGCAAGGCGTTGCTGCCCTTGCAGGCGCGCGGGTCACCTATGTAAAGGCCCATGGCGCACTGGCCAATCTGGCCGCTGACCGGCGCGAGGTCGCAGATGCCATCGCAGGGGCGATCAAAGCGCTGCCGGGGGGGCTGGCCATTCTGGCGATTTCCGGCACCGAGTTAGAGGCTGCAGGCCGCGCCGCGGGTCTGCCGACCTATTCCGAAATCTTCGCCGACCGCGCCTATCTGCCCAACGGTCGCCTTGTGCCGCGCACCCGACCGGATGCGATGATCCATGGCGCGAAAGAGGCGGCAGAACGGCTTTTGGCGTTCTTAAGTGCAGGGCGGATGCCCGTCATCGGTGGCGATCCGATTCCGCTGGCCGCGCAGTCGATCTGCGTGCATGGCGACAGCCCCGAGGCCGTGGCCATGGCAACCGAAATCCGCGCCCGGTTGACGGCGGCTGGGGTGACATTGGCCCCCTTTGTCGGATGACCGGCTTTCCGCAGTTCCGCCCCGTGGCCGAGCATGGCCTGTTGGTCGAGTTTGGCGATCGGCTGAATGAGGCCAGCCATGCCGCCGTGCTGCGGCTGGACCGGGCCTTGGCCGCTCAGCCCTTTCCCGGTTTTACCGAGGCTGTTCCGGCCTATGTCAATCTGCTGGTCCGGTTTGACCCGTTGGTGATCGACCACGCCGGCGTGGAAAATGCGTTGCGCGCCCTCTTGCTCGCCGCACCCACCGCCACGCAGACCGGCGCGCTGCGCAGCGTCGATGTGGTTTATGATGGCGCCGATCTGGCCGAGGTCGCCACCCGGACAGGCCTGACACCCGATCAGGTCATCGCCACGCATCTGGCCGGCGACTACTCTGTCGCACTTTACGGCTTTGCGCCGGGCTATGCCTATCTCTCTGGCCTGCCGGACCCGATCCGCCTGCCACGCAAGGATGCGGCTGTGCGCGGGGTTCCTGCCGGATCGGTCATCATTGCTGCTGGCCAATGCATCGTCACCACCCTGACCATGCCCACCGGCTGGTGGATCATCGGCCATTCGCCCACCCTGATCCTTGACCCGACGGGCCCCCAGCCCTTTCTGTTCGATGTCGGTGATCGGGTGAAATTCCGGCGGGTCAGCCCGTGACCGCGCGTCTGAACATCCGCTTTGCCGGGCCGCATGTCTCGGTGCAGGACACCGGCCGTCCGGGCATGGCACGCTTTGGCGTGCCCGGGTCGGGGCCAATGGACCGAACGGCCATGGCAGCGGCCAATCTGGCGCTTGGCAATCTCGCCGGGGACGCTTGCATTGAGGTCTCGCTGGGTGGCCTGACGCTGGAGTGCACCGAAGGCACGGTCAGCTTTACCGTCGCGGGCGGCGGCTTTATCGTGGATCACGCCGGGCAGAAATCCGGCGCATGGCAGGTGGCAACCTTGCGCGCTGGGGAAACGCTGGTTTTGCGCCCCGGCCCTTGGGGGGCATGGTCCTATCTGGCCTTTGCCGGGCAATTGCAGGCAGCCGATTGGCTGGGCGCAAAGGCCACCCATTCTCAATCCGGTTTTGGGGGTGGCAAGCTGTCAAACGG
>Ga0255092_1000373_pt1 | contig 17739 bp, 16 predicted proteins | sample Colum_Yuk_RepC_8_2_FD_188454 | JGI IMG/M metagenome (GOLD analysis project Ga0255092, IMG submission 188454) | Freshwater microbial communities from Columbia River, Oregon, United States - Colum_Yuk_RepC_8d | ecosystem: Environmental > Aquatic > Freshwater > River | place: USA: Oregon...
GCGAAACCCTTTGGCAGAAACAACCAGTCGTTCCCAGTCGCGGCGGCGGCGGAATACACGCGCCACTGGTCCCACCACAGCCGCCCAAGCCGGCCGCGCGCCGGCGTGTCGTCCCAGCGCACTTCCACGCCTTCCGGCAGTTGTCCGGCGTGCGTGCGGTTGGCCAGCAGGGTGAGCTTGGCGATCTCGGGCCGGCGGGCCAGCTCAGCGACCATGCCCATCGACAAGTTGAAGATCCCGATGGACTTGGCCCGGGACAGGACTTGATCGGCGAGCGAGCAGGTGAGGGTGAGCGGACGGTCGTTCATCGCGTGCGGGCGTGACGATGTAACCACGGGGCCGGAGGTGTGCCAACGAAACTTCCGCCCGACGGGTTCAGGTGAAATCCGACTTGCCTGTGTCCCATCGGGCCGGGACTGTCGGCGCGCCATGAATGCCGCGCGGCCCGCCCGCCCCATCGTATCTCTGCACCGGCTGGCCGGCGACTACCGCGCGCCAGTCGCAGCGGGTCTGGAGGCGGCAGGGTTCTTCCGCGATGTGCCGGCCAGCGGACGGGTCTTCCTGAAACCAAATCTCACCTTCCCGGTGTATCGCCCCGGCGTGATGACGTCATTCGAGTGCCTCAAGGCCGTGGTCGAGGTCCTGCGGGAGCGCGGCTTTCACGTCATCATCGGTGAGGCGGACAGCGGCGGCTACAACCGCTTCTCGATGGACGAGGTGTTCGCCAAGACCGGCATCACCGAGCTGGCCCGGGCCACCGGTGCCGAGGTGGTGAACATCAGCTTCACCGAGTCCGAGCTGATCCCGGTCCGCGCCGGCTGGCGGACGCTCTCCGTGCCCCTGCCTCGCCGGCTGCTGCACGAGGTGGACGCCTTCATTTCGCTACCAGTGCCGAAGATCCACATGAACACGCTGGTGTCGCTCTCGCTGAAAAACCAGTGGGGCTGCATTCAGGAGCCAGCCGAACGGCTGAAACTGCATCCTTACTTTGCCGAGACGATTTACGAGGTCTGCCACCGCCTGCCGCGCCCCTATGCCGTGGTGGACGGGCGCTTTGGCTTGAATGGCACCGGGCCGATGCAGGGCCAGCCCGTGGAGTTGAACTGGCTGATCGTCGCGAACGATCTCGTCGCCTCCGACCGGGTCTGCACCCGGCTGATGCAGGTGGATGAAGCCCGCGTGCCGCACCTGCAATACTTCCGCCGCCGCGGCTGGTGGACGGACTACACCGCCATCCAGCTCAGCCAGCCGCTGGAACCGTTCTTGAAGGAGAAGTTTTTCCTGCACCGGGCGTGGACGGACTATCCCGGCCTGCTGTGTTTCAACAGCGCCTTCCTCGCCTGGCTGGGCTACCGCTCGCCGCTGGCCGGCTTCGCGCACTGGCTGCTCTACAAGTTCCGCAAGCCCTTCTACGACTACGACGCGGAGGCGGAGAAGGTGAAGAGCCCGCGCAGCTAAGTTCCCGGCCGCAGAACCTTCCGATACACGGACAAGGTTTCCGACGCACAGGTGGCCCAGGAAAATTTGCGCGCCTGCGCCGGCCCGGCCTGAACGTGGGCGGCGCGCGCCGACGCATTCCGGGCGCACTCACGCAACGCGGCCAGATAGCTCGCCGCATCCAATTCACACCACCACGCGGCATCTCCGGCCACTTCCGGCAAGCTCGCCACCCGCGAGCAAATCACCGGACAGCCGCGGCCCATGGCTTCGAGCACCGGCAGGCCGAAGCCCTCGTATTTGCTGGGAAAAACCAGCGCCAGAGCTTGTCGATACAGCCGGCCCAGCTCGGCGTCGGACACATGTCCGAGGTAGTGCCAGCCAGACGGCGGGGCACCTTCCCCCGGCACCCCAGCCCAGCGCGTTCCGGCGATGAGCAAGGGGGGCAGACTTTGGCCGGCAGCCGCGGCGGCGCTCCACACCTCCCGAAGGAGCGCAAGGTTTTTGCCCGGTTCCAACGAGCCCACAAACAGGTAAAACTCGCCAGACACCGGGAGTGTGGTTGGGGTGGCTGGCCCGGGAACGCTCTCCGCGACACCGTCCCACCCGAGCAGCACCGGGGTGAGGCGAGAGGCGGGCAGTCCCAGCATGCGCATCGCCTCGTCGGCCGTGAATTGACTGATGGTGATCACGTGGTCCGCCGCGTGCAGTTGGTGCAGGCCGCGCTGCCCGGAAAAACGCTGCCATCGCCGGAAGCGCTCGGGATGCCGCAGCAAGGCCAGGTCGTAAAGCGTCACCAGATGCTTAGTTCCATGCGGCCTGTTTGGCGCAGAAGCTGAAGTGGTGTGCAACAGCTCGGCCCCGAACCGGCGCAAGGCCCGCGGGGCCAGCCAGCGGGCCCAGATCAACTCCCGGAACATCGTCTTGAGCGCCCGCTGCGGCTGCGCGTAGGCGAGATTCTCCACCTCCCAGGCCACCGGCTGCCATTCACAATCCTCTGGCTGCACCGAGGCCAGTCCTTGCAACAGCCCTCGCACATACCGCGCCACGCCGGCCTGGGTGACATACAGCGGGTTGGTGTCGATTCCCACTCGCATGGCTTCAAGCGTGGGCTGGTGCCAGCGCCGGCTGCTGGCCGGGTCCGGGCGGACGGCACACGCCGCCGTTGAGTGAAACACTCAGCCCCACCACCCCCGTGAACACCATCAAATCCAAGTCAAACTGGCCGTATAGCCCCAGGTAGAACACCAGGCGGGTCGTGAAATAGGCGATGAGAAAGGTGTTTATCCGCTTCAACTCCTTCGGCCCGTAAAGATAGTTGCTGCGGAGCACGCGCCAACCGGCAAACACGAAGGCGGCAAAGGCCACCGTGCCGGGCAATCCGAAGGGGATGATCAGGGTGAGCAGGCCGTTGTGATAGTTGCCGCTGACCAAGGTGTCCTCATACGAGTCAAACATGCCGCGTCGGATGGATTCCTGCATCAGCATGAAATCCGTGCCGCTGAAGGTGTAGCCTTTCCCCAGCCAGAGATACTGGGGCACATCGCCCAGCACCACGCGCCACATCTGGAGCCGCCAGTCCAACGAGCCCTGCGCATCTTGCCGGGCCGAGGGATGCACCTGGATGGGCAGGAAGCTCAGCGTGCGTTGCACGGAAAGCGGCAGCCGTTCGGCGTAGCCCACAATCACCGATCCGATCAACAGCCCTCCCAGCACGACGATCGGGAACAGCTTGGTGCGCAGCAGCCCCTCGAACCAGAACTGCACCAGAAACAAAAGCCCCAGCAGAATCAGGCTCGACCGGAACCCGCCCAGGAGGCTGAGCAACATCATCGCCACAAAGACGGCCAGCCGCCAGGGGTGCCGCAAGTCCACCAACCCGCGGATGCCATAGCGCAGCAGCATGAACCAGTAGGTGGCCTGGGCCATCCACGTGACTCCCGCGAGCCGGCGCAGCGTGTCCTGCGTGGTAAACTGTGCCGATGCCACATCCGTGGGGAAAAACATGAACAGGAAATAAAAACTTGGCCCCAAGGCAAAGGCTAGGTCGCTCATGATCGAAGTGACCGCCGACAGGAAGAACAGGCCCGAATACATTTCCGCGCGTTCCCGAGGGATTGAGGTTCCCGTGAGGGCGAAGTAGCCCACGATAGCTCCCAGCACTCCCATATACCGCTTCGCCCCCCACATCTCGCTGCCGAAGGCGCGCCCACCGATGCCGCGAATGGCAATGGTGGTCACCACGATCAAGGCCAGCAGCAGCAAGGGGTAAGCCAGGGAGGGCACCCACACAACGGTGGACCTCGCGCGCAAGGTGCGGGTGACGATCGCCACGCCCAGACTCACCCCCGCCAGCGCGGCCCATAAGGGCGGCTGGCCCGGAAGGAAAAAGACGACGGCGGCGGCGTTCCACAGGCATACCAGGGCTGCGTGATGCCAGCGCAACACCAACGGCAAAAGGATCAGCCCAACCAGAAGGCCCACTCCCAGAATTGTCAGCTTGGAAAATGGGTTGGTCAGCAAATAGCCCACCATAAGCGCCAGCGGGACGACCACGACGCTCATGAGAACCGCCTGAGGCAGCTTGCTGTCTCTATCCATTGGTGGTCAGCCTAGAAAAGATTTCGCCATATTGCGCGGACATTTTTACCAGCGTGAAATCCGTCGCCTGCCGCTGGAAGGCGAGTTTCCCGCACCGGGCAAACTCGGGCGCGGACTGGCCGGCCAGCCACTCCAGTTTCGCGGCGGCACCCGACCAGTCGCCGGGCTCGAACAGCCAGCCAGTTTCCTCCGGCACGATGATTTCCGCCACGCCACCCACCCGGGCGGCCAGCACCGGCACGCCGGCCTGACCGGCCTCCAGCAGCACGGTGGGGAAGGGATCAAACTCAGACGACGGAACCACCAATACATCCACCATGCCAAGCAGGCGCGCTGGCGTGTCCATCCACCCGTGCCAGTGGACCTGTGGCCACCACGATTCGGCGGCGTGCTGAGCGTGCAGATCCGCCAGCATTTTGCGCCCTCCCGCATCCTGCGCTTCTCCCGCGAGGTGCAGCTCCCAAGGTTGATTCGTGCGCGCCGCAAACATCGCGAGGGCGGCAAAAAGTCCCCGCAGGCCCTTGCGCTCCGAGAACGCTCCGAGAAAACCCAGCCGGAGACGGCCCGCCGTGCGCCAGGAACGCTGGAGAGGCGCCGCCGGAGGCAGGCCATTGCGCACGACTGCCAGCCGCTCCGCCGGATAACCTGCGTCGGCGCACGCCAGCCGAACTGCTTCAGACACGCAGACCACTCGTTGCAGCCCCCGGCGGGCGGCCAGCCGCATCAGCCGCCGGCGGGAGCCGGTGATGAAGCTCGCGAGCGGATGATCGTGCAGCGTGCCCAGCGCAGGCCGGCCCAGCAGCCGGCCCGCCAGTCCCGCCAGCTCCCAGTCCCGCGCGCTCCAGCCATGGACCACGGCGAAGGGAGTCTGCGCATGCGCCCGGCGCAGGATGGCCAAGGTGCGGCCCAGAGTGATCAGTGAGAACCGGCCATTCTCCGGCACCGGCACCACGGCACAACCTGCCGGCACCACCCCGGCGGTGCGGCTCCCGGGAGCAACCGCGACCGTCACCTGATGATCGGCCGCCAGCAGGCCGGTCAGAAAATGCCCGAGCATCTTCTCCGCGCCGGCGAAAAAGCGCGCTTCGGGATGCACGATCAACAGCCGCATCCCGCAGAGTAGGGAGAACCCGGGCTGCTTGGCAAACGTGGCGCGGCCATGCTCTGCTCGGGATTCACGCTTGACGGGTGAGGCGCGGTTCGGCAGTGCTGCGCGGACATGCTTGATGTCGTCATCACCACCATCTTCCCACCCACCCCGGCCATGCAGGTGCTCAGCGACGGGCTGGCGGCCCGTGGCGGCCGCCTGTGGGTGATGGGGGACCGCAAGGGTCCACCGGCCTACGACCTGCCAGCCGCCCGCTTCTGCACGATAGACCAGCAGATCGCCCTGCCCTTCGAACTGGGCCGCCAGTTGCCGGAGCGGCATTACACCCGCAAGAACCTCGGCTATCTCCTGGCGATCCAGCAGGGTGCGCAGACGATCGTCGAGACCGACGATGACAACGCGCCCACGACCGGGTTTTGGGAGCCCCGTCAGGCGCAGGTGCGGGCCCGGCCGGTGCAGCGGTCCGGCTGGTGGAATGTGTATCGGGACTTTTCGTCGGCGCGGATCTGGCCGCGCGGATTTCCGCTCACCCATCTTACTACCTCGTTCGCGGAACCGCCGACCACCACCGGACTGGTGACCACAGAATGTTTGATCCAGCAGGGACTGGCGGATGACAACCCGGATGTGGACGCGCTTTACCGCCTGACGGCTGAGCTGCCGGTGCGTTTTGACCCGACGGCACCGCCCGTGGCGCTGGCGCGCGGCTGCTGGTGTCCCTTCAACAGCCAGAACACGACCTTTTTTCCCGCCGCCTGGCCGCTGCTGTATCTGCCTTCGCACTGCTCGTTCCGCATGACGGACATCTGGCGTTCATTCGTCGCACAGCGGTGTTTGTGGGAGATGGATTCATGTCTGAGTTTCGCCGGACCGAGCATGCGGCAGGACCGCAACGAGCACGATCTGCTCCGCGACTTTGAACAGGAGATTCCCGGCTACCTGCACAATGAGCGCATCCGCCACTTGCTGGCCGGACTCGTTCTCACCTCGGGCCGGACCCAGACGACAGTGGCCGCCAATCTCACTGCTTGTTACACGGCCTTGGTGCGGGCTGGCCTCCTGCCGGAAGCCGAGCTAAAGCTGGTGGCAGCGTGGCAGCGTGACTTGGCGCTAGCCTGCACCTGACCGGCGGTCCACCCAGTTGGCCAGCCGGCTGGCCGTCTGCCACAACTTGGCGCGCAGGCGCAGGCCCCAGCCAGCCAGCAGTGTGCGCTGACGTCGGTGGGCCTTCAGAACCGCCTCCGGGTCCACCTCGCCGACAGGGAGCGTGATCAACGGCAGCGCCACATCGCGCAACCCCCAGTCGGGCGGGTTGCGAGATTGCGGACCGGTCACGTTTTCCACCCAACTGTTCCAATCGTTGTTGGGCAGCGTGCCTTGATGGGCGTTGCCCACGCCAAAGCTGTGGTCCAGATGCGCCACGCACAATTGGTCGCCCAAATCCGGCGTGCGCCCGCCGCCGTTCAGCCAGTTCAACCGGCGGGCGTTGTTCGCATCGCTGTGGCCCCACAGCTTCATGCCCTCCTCACAACCACCGATTTGCAGCCATTGCTCGCGGGGCGCGAGTTGGAAATCGCCCACCGAGGCAAAGCGCAGCCAGGCCTGCGGCTTCTCAGGCGGCTGCCGCACGCCGGCGCGGATCACCGCGTCACAAAAGGCCTGCCATTGAGGGACATTGGCGCGGTCCAGTCGCTGCCACTGGGCGGGAGGAATACCAATGCGCGGACACAGGTAAAAGCGGGGCGGCAGCGCGCGCAGCAGCTCCGCGAAGGATTGGGAGCCCAGCGGATGCACGAGCACGTCGCAGTTCGTGGAGAGCAGCCAGGCGTTGCGTGGATTGCTCCGGCGGATGCCGACATTGCGGGACAGCTCATCTGAAAAGGGCAGCGGCGTCTCGCCAATCGCCGCCCGCATCTGCTCCCCGCTGATGCGGTAAATCTTCAGCCGTCGGCGCGTCTCCGGGGTGAGCGTGTCGGCAACGGCCTCGGCCAGCGTCACGTCCGGGGCCGGGGTGTTGCAGTCCACGTAGATGATTTCGTCGTCCGCGTCCGCGCAGAGCGAGCCGAAGTAATTCAGGCTGGCCGCCGTCCGCTTGGGCAGGTTCACCCCGTAACCATCATTGCGGCCCACGACGAGGAAGGTAATCACGCGTCATACCTTTCCCTGCCAGGCCGAACGAGCGCAAGCATCCTCCGCCACACGGCCTGCTGCACGGGCACGGCGTGAAAGCGTCGCGCTCCCGCCAGCGAGGCGCGGCGGCCATTGGGTTTCAATCCGGCCAGCCCGGTCATCAGTTCGGTCCACTGTCGCTGGGCTTGAACCGAGTTAAACTCGCGCACGGCGGTGGCGCGTGCCGCCGCCCCGCGCCGCTGGCATTCCCCGCGATCCGCCGTGGCACGCAGGAGCGCCTGAACCGCCGCCGCCGGCGTTCGTGCCGCATAAAGCCAGCCGCCGCCAGCCGCCAGCGCGTGCCGCATTCCCGCCGGCAGATCCGGCACCACACACGAGAGGCCGCAAAACATTCCCTGCACCATCGCCAAGGGCAGTCCTTCCCATTGTGAACAGAGGAAAAGCACGTCATGCCGGGGCAGTGCCGCCGCCAGCTCCGCTGCCGGACGCCAGCCATGAAAGCGCACGTTGCCCGCGGTCCAAGCTGATCGCAGCCCCGCCAGCGCCGGGCCATCGCCGTAGAGATGCCACTGGAGCGGTCGTCCTGCCGCCGCGCAGCCAGCCGCGATCTCCGGCAGCCAGTGCGCCCGCTTTTGCTGTGCCTCCAGCCGCCCGACAAAACATATTTCGAGCGGCATGCCCTCTTTGCCGCGTGGGTCAGCGGCACTCCTCGACGCCTGCTCAAATTCGGGCTCCACCCAATACGGCACGCACCAGCCTGCGGTCTGGCCCGCCCGATACGGCATCACCTCCGCCAACGTGTCCGGGGTGCTCGTGGTGATCGCTTCCGGAAAGGCCCCCGCTTGCCGCAGCCAGTGAAACATGTCGGCGTAAGCGTGCTGCTCCAGGGAGAAGACATGCCGCACCCGGACACAGGAAAGAAACCGCAGCACGTCAAACTCATCCTTGCCGGAAAAGGAATACACGACTTCGGGCCGCGTGGCCTCAATCGCCTCCTGCAGCCGGCGCAACCGCTCCCGCCAAGGCGCGGCAGGTGGCACCCCGGCCACCACATAATTGGTCAGCACCGGCTCCGCATCGTCCTGCCCCACGACCGTTGCGACCGCGTGCCCGGCAGCGCGGAAGAAGTCCGCCAGTTGCCGGAGCAGCGCATTGCTGCCGCCCCGGCCGGGATAGTGGGCGAGGAAGGTGATGCGCATACGCTCACTGCCGCCGCGCAAGCACAAACACCCCGACGTAAAGGCTCGCCGGGTCCGAGCCCGGCACCCGGGCTTGCGCGGCAAACCGGTCGGCAAACCAGTTCAGCACCGGCATCACCAAACAGCGATACCCGTGCCGGAACACGGCCAGCGGGTAGTGCAGCAGCGGCCGACCATCCGCCCGCAAATGCGCGACGGCGTGGTGCGTCAACTGCACCACCGCCCGGACGCCCGTGGTCAACTTGCCGGCTGACACCACCTGGAAACCGCCGCGCCCGATCAGTTCCTCCAGCCCGCGACAAGTCCAGCGCTGGTAGTCATGCGGGCAGCCGTGCTCTTGAATCAGCCCATGGGTGGTGAGAAGCAGGCGACCGCCCGGGCGCAGCAAACGATGGCACTCCGCCAGGTAGAGCGCAGGGTCGGGCACATGTTCCAGCACTTGGGTGGACAGGACCCAGTCATAACTTCCCGTGGCCTCCTCGGTCAGGCCGGTGGGCGTCAGCAGGCGATCCACCGCCACACCCGGCGTCACGTCCGCCTTCACATACTGCGCGCAATGGGCGAACCACGGCGCGTAGGGAGCCCCGCCGCAGCCGTAATCGAACACCTGCCCGCTCATTTCCGTCGCGCAGGCGGCGATCCAGTCGCGCAGATCTTTCAACTGCAGGTAATCTTCGTCGCGCCACCGGGGCTGCTGCCGGACCCGCAGATAGTCCTTGCGGGCCAGATCCTCACCCAGCGCGTGAGAGGAGGAGGGGGGGGCAGGGGCCTTCATCGCTTGATCAGAAAGGCCTGGGTGGTTTCGGGCAGACAGATGACCTCCGCGCCCCGCGCGGCGCACACCTCGTCAATCGCCGTGCGCGCTCCGAAGGTGGCTGGCCAGCCATAATCATCGAACACCATGATGCCGCCGGGCACGAGCCGGTCCCAGCAGAACTCGGTGGCGGCGCGCGTGGGCTGGTGCAGGTTCACATCGATGTGTGCGAAGCAGAGCGACGTGGCGGATACCTGGGCGAGCGTCGCGGGAATCCGGCCGGCGACAACCCGCACTTCGACCGCTGGATTGGCGAGCAGGGCGGTGACTTCCGCCTCCGAGTTGCACTGGCACTGTTGCGGGCGGACGTGCTGTCCATCTCTGGCCGCGTCCGCCTCCGGATAACCCGCAAAGGTGTCCAGCACCCACATCCGTTTCTTCACCCCGCGAGCGAGCAGGCTGTCCAACATCAGCCGCGCGCTACCCCCGCTGCCGGCCCCGGCCTCGAATACGTCGCCCGGCAGGCCCAGCGTGCTCACGAACAACTTCCGCAGCAGATACAATTTTTGCGGCGAAAGCATCGTGTTCGCCCGCACTGCAGGCGTGAGGCACTTCAGAAACCCAGCCCCCTGCCAGGGCCGGTGCAGCCGGCTGAAATCCTCCGGGCCGGCATACGTTTCCGGTTCCGGCAGCTCCACGGGAATCACCTGCCCCCGATTCAGGCGGTTTGCCTGCCAGCCCAAGGTGGACAACGTAGAACGGATGAGGCTTTTGAACATAGTCAAACAGGACCAGCCCGTCAGAACACCCGCAGCATGGCGCGAAAGCGCGGCCACGACAATCCTCCCTCCACCGGGGCTTTCACGCGGCTCCAGGCCACCAGACTGCCTATGCCCAAGCCGGCCACTGCCGCCACCGCGCCAACCAGAACCAGCCAGACACCGCGCCCCGCCAGCGGCATCAAGAGCGCGGCGACGCCGAGGCTGACGGCCAGGCCGGTCAGCGCCCGCCACCAAAGCTCTCCCGCCAAGCTGCCGGGTGACCGCGCCACCGAGCGTGCATACCGTGCGAGGATGGGGCCTAGCGTGCCCGCCACCGTTGCCAGCAAAAACCCGGCCGCCACGCCTTCAACTCCCCACGCGCGGCCCGCCACCACCGCCAGCAGCACCGCCACCACCAGCTCACGTTCGACGAGCTGGGCGAGTGACAGGAAGCTGCCCTGGCCAATCAAATAATACGCTGCGGGTGCCGACACGCCCGCAATCAAAAAACGGGCTGTCAGCAGCGCGATCAGCGCCGGGGCGGGCATCCACTCCGCCCCCATCCACCAGCCAATGAACGGTGCCAACGTCAAGCCCATGCCCCCCAGCGTCGCCCCATACACCCAGGCATTTGCCCGCAGAACGAAATCCGCGAGCGACTGCGTCCCGGCCGCATCACGTGCCATCATCGGCCAGACCACCTCCGCCGTGGCCTGCGCCAGGCTGCGCAGAATTCCGAACAGCCGCGCCAGCACGCCGTATATGGCCGCCTCCTTCGTGGCCCCGCAGATCAGCCCCGCCAGGACGACGTCAGCCGTGAACAACAACATCGTGGCCAGTTGGCTCCGAAAACAGTCCCAGGCATCACGCTTCAGTTCCTGCAATTGCGCCGGGTAATCCGCCGCCGCCTGATAACGCCACCAGCGAAAGTCCGGCACACAGCGGCGAATCAGCCAGATGGTGAGCGGCATTCCGCCCGCCAAAACGACCAGCGCCGCCAGTGGAAACGCCCACACACCCGCCCCGAGACGCAAGCCCATCCAGAGCCCCAGCACCGACAACCACGCGGCCGCGCCGTTCACGAGGAAATACCGTGTCTGCTGCCCCAAGCCGACGAGCAGGGCCGCCTGGGCACCCGCCAGCATCGTCAGCGCCCCCGTCACCCCCACCGCCAGCCAATATGCCAGCGGACTGTCCACCAGCCGGCCCGCAGGCGTCATCGCATAAGCGCCCATCAGCAGGATCGCCACGGTCAGGACCACCGGTGCCAGCCGCGAATAGAACACTTCTCCGAACCGCACCAGCCGGACCTTGGCCGCCGCCTCTGGCAGGGCGAGCAACCGCCGATTGCTCACCGTGCGAACTCCTCCATCCAACAAGGGTAGAAACGCAGTGACCTGCATCGCCACCAGCACTGCCCCATAGATCTCCGGAGCCAGGTGGTGGCCGATCAGCTTCAACGAAATCAGTCCGCAGACAAGGCTGGAGGCCGTGGCAAAGATCCGCCCGCTCACCGCCTGTAAAAAATATGATGTCATGTCCGGACAAACCGCGGCTCGGGCCGGGAACAGGCCAGAATTAAGCGGATTCAGCGGGGCTGATACAACCGCTTTCGGTCATGCGCGCTGTTTCACCAGGCAGCGGCGAGCTGTGGCAGGCGCGCGGCCCAGGTGTGTTCCGCCAGCACGCGGCGGCGGCCGGCCTGGCCGATCTCCGCTGCCCGGCGGGTTTCACGAGGCAGTTCACGGAGCCATTGGGCGGCTTCTTCGAGTGAATGGTAGGTGAGCACTTCGCGGCCCACGTCCAAGGCGGCGGCCACATCGGCGTTGTGCTCAGTCAAGTAGCAGCAGCCGTGGCCGGGGAATTCCAGATCGCGCAGCTTGAGGTAGCTCAATTGCTGGCCGTGCCGGTCGAGGCCCTGATTCAAGCCCAGCACCGTCTGGCAGCCGCGCAGATATTCGGGCAGTTCCGCGTCGCTCAACGGCCCGTTCGCACAGGCGCGGACCACGGGCCATTGCGCCTGTCGCCGCAGATGGTCGCCCAGCCCGTGGAACAGCATCGCCTGCCGCGTGACCGCATCGTCAGAACTTTCATCCCAGCCGGGGCCGCGAATTTCCAACTGGCTGCCGGCCGCGATCAACTGTCCGAGTTGCTTCACACGCGGACCCGTGGGCATGCCGATGAAGGCCGCTGACCGGACTGGTTCGCGACAGGCGCAGTCGGGGAGTTCCGCCGGGTTGAACGCATACGGGAGGCAAACAAACGGCACGCCCAGCGCGCAGTAGCGGGGGATGGCGGCGTGTTCCACAAACCAGTTGAGCGAGACCACCCGCGCCAGCGACTCCACCTCCTCGAACCGGTGCGTGCTGTCGCAGAAGAAATTGATCCATGGCACACCGGCCGCCTGCACGCGGCGCACCACGTCCGGATGCAAGTCCCGGGCGAAGCAGTAGGAGATGACCGCGTCCAGCCCGTGGCTTGCGTGGGCGCGGAGGATTTGAGCGGCCACCTGCTCGCTGGTGCGGGAGTGTTCGTCCGCCGTGTCCGCCACCGGTTCCGACACGGCCCGGCGGGCCCATGAGTAATCAATGTTCTCGGGAACGAACAGCCGCTCCACCACGGGACGCAGGCCATCGTAAAAGTGCCGTTGCCAGAGCGAGCGATAATGGCCGGACGCGGCGTGGCAATCGGTGACCACGCAGAAGACATGGCGCGGCCGGGATTTGCTCATCCGTCCTGGCTCCGCTTGCGCGCCGGCAGGATCGCGCAGGCATCCTTGCAGCCGAAGACCCGGCTCAACAGGTATCGGTTGCGGCTGATCCACATGTAGATGCGCTCGGCGATCCAGATGACCCCGGGCAACCACAGCACCAATGCCAGCGGCACCAGCAGCGGCATCCGCAGGCCGACAAACCGAAGGCACCGCGCGCCGCGATGAATCGTGCCATCGGTCGCGATACAGTGGATGGCCTCCAGCAACGCCTCGCGGGTGAGCGCCGGGGCGACGCGGGCGACCTCGGGGTCCGCGATGGGCAGCAAGCGCACGACGTGGAACCAGTCCAGCCAGGTGAGCATCCGCATCTGAAACGTGCAGAGCGAGCACTCGCTGTCGTAGAGGACGATATGGCGAGTGGCAGACATGTTGGGAGTTAAGGGGATCAACGCGGTGGCGTCAAACGTGGGCGGATTCGCAGCGGGTTATTCGGCAGGCCGGGGACGCGGACCGAACAGAGCGGTGCCGATGCGCACACAGGTGGCGCCTTCCTCAATGGCCACCTCGAAGTCACCGCTCATGCCCATACTAAGTTGCGGCAACGGCACGCCGAGGAGTTGCTCGCACTCGGTCTTGAGTTCGCGCAGGCGGCGGAAGACCGGCCGCACCCGCTCGGGAGTCGGCGTGTAGGGGGCGATGGTCATCAAGCCATGGATTTCCAGGCGCGGAAGCTGGTTCAACGTGGCCAGATCGGCCAGCAACGCGGTCGGGGCGTAGCCAAACTTGCTGGCTTCACCGGCCACATTGACTTCGAGGAGAACGGGCAGAGTTTTGGCCGCCTTCTCGCAGTGCTTGTTCAGCTCCTGCGCGAGGGCAAGGCTGTCCACGCTCTGGATCACTTCAAAGAGCGCGACGGCGTCGCGGCATTTATTGGACTGAAGATGGCCGATCAACTGCCAGCGGGCGCGGCCCGGGCAGAGGGGGATCTTGGCCTTGGCTTCCTGCACCCGGTTTTCGCCGAAGCAGGTAAGCCCGGCGGCCAGCGCGGCTTCGACCGCCTCGGGCGGCTGGTGCTTGCTCACGGCCATCAGCGTGACGGCCGCAGGATCGCGGCCAGCGCGAACGCTGGCGGCGGCGATGCGTTCGCGAAGACTGGCGTAGTTGGCGGCGATGTCCATGGCGGCAGTGTAAGGGAGAACAGGCACTGACGGAAGGCGGCCAAACAAAAAGAGCGCGCCTCGCGGCGCGCCCTTGCAGTGTTGCCGGCTGGAACTATTTCAATTCCTTGAGGCGGATGTCCTTGAACTGAACGGTCATCGGCGGGCCGACATGAATTTGAAGGGCGAGAATACCTTCCTTCGCGGCTTTGGCCCCGCCCTCGTCGGTCACGTCCACGGTCAGTTTGCCGTTGATGAAGTGCTGGAGGTGGTTGCCCTTGGCGATGACCACATAGTCGTTCCAATCCTCGTTCTTGATGCTGGCCTGGATGTCCTCGGATTTGCCGGTCGCGCCGGTGACTTCCACCTTGGTCTTGCCTTCGACTTCCTTGACGGTGGTCTTCTCGCCGCGCTTAGCGAGGATGCCTCGTCCACGCTCCTCATAGAGGATGCCGCTGTAGGTTTTGCCGGCCTCGAAGTCCGCCTGATAGCCGCCGACGATGGGGCCCCAATCACCTTGGGACGTGACCTTGCTGCGATACTGGATGCCGGAGTTGCCGTTGACGATGCGGTAGCTGAGGCGGAGCTCGAAGTCCTTCAAGGTGAGATCCTTTTTCACGAGGAAGGTGTTGTGCGTGATGGCCCCCTTCTTGGGATCCTTCTCGCTGGGCGGCGTGATGCCGGTGATGGCCCCGTCCTTGACGGACCAGAGCTTGGGGTTGCCTTCCCAATCAGCGATGTCCTTGCCGTTGAAGAGGGACTTGAAGCCCGCCTCGTCTGCGGCGACGGCGGGCCAAGCCAGCAGGGCGCTGGCGGCAACGGAGAACAGGACGGAGGTAAGTTTCATAAGTTGAACGATTTTTGCGACGTGTCGGTTTCGCGGCGAATTCAGCGGATGAGGGGACGGAGTGTCAACGGTGAAACGTGCAGACATGCACACAGGAATCGATCCGAGTGGTTTGCACTTCGATTGACCGGTCGTGGATTGGCGAGGGCAATGTTAGACATCTCCTGCCTGCGAGTCCGCACAAGAAAAGCGCTGGAGTCTAAAACAAGGCGTCGCTAGGCTCCGATCACAATCAAGAAGGGCACTCATATGAAGCGATTTATGCTCAACCTGATATGGGCTGCTTGTTTAAGCCTGCTCTTCTGCCGGGCCGAGGCCCAGCAGCCATATGCCTTCACGAACTTTGCGGGACTGCCGGGAACATTGGGTGCCACTGATGGCTTGCTGAACGAGGCGCGGTTTAACCAGCCTGCGGGACTTGTCGTGGACGCAGATGGCAATCTTCTGGTGGCGGATGTTGGGAACCACACGATTCGGAGGATCTCCACAAACGGAATGGTATCGATTTTGGCTGGGGCTGTGGGACAGAGCGGCTTTTTGGACGGCTCGGTGACTGAGGCCCGATTCAACCAGCCGTATTTTTTGGCTCTCGACACGGCAGGAGATCTCTATGTAACGGAACTGATAAACCACACGGTTCGAAAGATCACCAAGGCGGGAGTAGTCAGCACATTCGCCGGGGGTTCCGGACAGTTTAACCGCCCTGCGGGGCTTGCGTTTGATCCCGCAGGCAACCTTTATGTGGCCGACACAGCTAACCATGTCATCCGGCTGGTGACCCCGGGTGGCTTGGTCCTGACATTAGCGGGCGTCCCCGGCAATGGCGGCAGTAACGATGGCCCGGCCGCAACAGCGAGATTTTATTTTCCCTCCGACCTGACCGTGGATGCGCAGGGCAACATTTTTGTCTCCGATGCAGGGAATGACACTATTCGCAAAATATCCGCCTTGGGCGCAGTCACCACGCTCGCCGGAGCGCCACTGCAAAAGGCTGGCACGGATGGAACTGGCAGCGCTGCGCGCTTTTACCAACCGTATGGGATTCGCCTCGATGCTTCCGGGAATTTGGTGATAGCCGACTCTGGCAATAGCGCGATCCGTCGCGTCACGCCCGGTGGAGAGGTGACTACCATTGGCGGGCTGGCCGGACAGATCGGCACCGTGAATGGCATCGGTGATGCGGCCCGCTTTTACAACCCGGCCAGTGTCGCATTCGATGCGACGGGAACGCTGTTCGTATCAGATCCGTTCAACCATCGGATCTCACGGGCCACGGTCGTTGCGGGCTTCCCGCAAATCACCGGCGAGCCTGCCAGCCTCACATTTGGCAACGCGGGCACAACCTTGACCGTGACCGCCACCGGGAGTGCGCCGCTGACCTACCAGTGGCGGTTGAATGGCACCAATCTTCCCAATGCCACCAATGCCACGCTCGCGGTCGCCGGATTCGTCGCCAATGCGGGCAGTTATCGGGTTGTCGTGGCGAACAACGTGGGCAGCGTGACCAGTTCGGAGGCGTTGTTGTCGTTCCTTGAGGGGCCCCGTTTTTACGCCAGTGTGTCGCTGTCAGGCATCTTGGGGCGGCAATATCGCTTGGATGTCGCCGAGATCCTCAACGCGACAACCAACTGGCTGACGCTCACGAATCTCACGCTGACCACCAACCCCACAACCGTCATTGACCCGGCTTCAGCGGGCGTCTCGAACCGTTATTATCGTGCGGTTCTGCTGCCCTGACCGGCAAAGGGGCTACTTCTTCTTTTCGGCCGGCTTGGCCCCCGTCTTGGGCGCAGGGGCCACCTTCTTGTCCAGATTCCGGTTTAAGTCCGTGTCGGCGAATTTCGTCGCCGCGCCGTCCGCGGGGACTTCGAGTCCGGCACTCCAGAGAATTCCGTTCACCACGAGCTTGCGCTGACTCTCGTAGCTCCAGCTCTTGTGCAAGTCCACGCCGGTGAAACTGAAACCCCGGCCGCCTTCGGGCCGCTGATGCGCCCAGGCCATCACCTCATCCCGGCCCATGTGCATCTTCGCGTCGGCGCTGGTGCGGGACTTGTCCGGCACCTGGCCGACGATGAGTGGAACAAAGCCCTTATCCTTCTCGGCAAAGTGCAGGTTGTAGAGCCAGCCATCACCCGGGGCCGCGAAGGGCTTCACCCCGCGCAACACGGGATGTGTGCCAATGGGCTTGAGGTCCATGTCCCAGTGACCGCGGCAGCCAATGTCCCCGTGGAAGACGCCGCCCAGCCAGCTCTTCACCTTGTCACCGTCCGGGCCCTTGGGAAAATCCACCGCTTGATGCAACAGCACCAGACCCGTGCCTCCGGCCATGAGCTTCGACAAGGTGGCCCAGCGGGTCGGCTCGATGAACGGCTGCTTCCCGCCACCGTCCCCGAAATAGACGATGCACTTCGCGCCGGCGAGCACCTGCTCATCCTTGGGCCAGTCGCGGGCCATCACGGGCCACACGCCGGGCTGCTGCTTGAGCCAGTCCAGCAACAACGCACAGCCGGCGAAGTATTCGTGCGCCATCGGCTTGCTGCTGGGCCCGCCCGCGAGCAGGACAATCTTCGCGAGCTTCGGATCCGGTGAGTTCACCTCCAGCGCCACGCCGGACTGGTCATTTGGATCGGCGGCACAGAGAGGGAGGGACAAAGCCAGGAACAAAATCAGGCGCAGCAGCGAATTCATGCCGGCATTCAACCTCAAAGCCCTCACCCCGCACAAGCACCGCGTCAGAACGACAGGGCCGGCCCCATTCAGCCATCGGTCGGGTCCGGATGGAACTTGGTGCGCAGCCGCTGGTCCAGCCCATGCACCGCCAGGCTGAGTTCCGCAAAACGATCGTAAGCCGTCTCCCGGTCGAGCCCGGCCGGCACCACACCCGCGTCGAACTGCCGCTTCACCTTTTGAAAGCGCCGGCTGAGCGAGACGCGCTCGCTGGTCTCGCCCAGTTCCCGCAACAGCCGCCGCACCTGCTCCGCCTGCTGGCGTGTCTGGCGGATGACTTTGAGCGCGGCGGCTGTTGCGGGAAA
>Ga0255092_1000376_pt1 | contig 17688 bp, 16 predicted proteins | sample Colum_Yuk_RepC_8_2_FD_188454 | JGI IMG/M metagenome (GOLD analysis project Ga0255092, IMG submission 188454) | Freshwater microbial communities from Columbia River, Oregon, United States - Colum_Yuk_RepC_8d | ecosystem: Environmental > Aquatic > Freshwater > River | place: USA: Oregon...
ACGGTCCTAAACGTTCCAACTCCTGAAGACTCTGCACATTGAGCTCTTCTAAACTGCACGACCCCTCAACAAATAAGACTCCTCCTGAACCCTCTTCGCGGATATGCTCCAAGGCCTGATCAAACTGTTGTTCTAGATTTCCGATCTGATCCACACTGACGGACAAACCTGCAGCATGCTTATGCCCTCCAAAACCCAATAAAAGCGGGGCACACTGCCTGAGGGCACTCAAAATATCTTTTCCTCCAAAGGATCTGGCACTTCCCTTGCCTACACCCTCACGCATTGCAATGACGGCAGCAGGCTTTCGAAACGTCTCAGTCACTCTAGAGGCGACGATCCCTACCACTCCCTCATGCCAAGAAGAATCCGCAACGACAATCCCATGCTGATATTTCCCCTCAGCTAATCCTTGCTCTACCCGCAAACGAACCTGATCCCAGATATGATTCTGGAGATCAGCGCGCTCTTGATTCAACCGCTCAAGCTCCTGAGCAAGCTCATTAGCTCTGAGCTCATCTTCTGTCGTGAGCAGCTCCAACGCAAGGCTAGCAGAGTGCATTCTACCTGAGGCATTAATCCTTGGACCAATCACAAAACCTAAATGAGAGGGACTAACGTCCTTGGAGCCTATTCCAGCCTTCTCCAAAAGAGCACGCACTCCTGGTTTTTTTGTACCCTTCAGCACATCCAAACCGTAGCGCACCAAAATATGATTATCACCCGTAAGCGGTACCATATCCGCAGCAGTGGCCATCACCACTAGATCTAAATGCTGCTTCAAATTAGGCTCACTCTTAAGGCCTGCAAACCAGCCCTCTGAACGCCCGTGAATCCTCAACGCTACAGAAAGATAAAAAGCTAAACCACAGCCACAGAGTTGCCTAAGACCACTTTCGCAATCTTTTCTCTGGGGATTAATCACAGCCAGTGCTTGAGGCAATCCCTGCACAGGATCAAGTTGGTGATGATCCACAACAATCAGATCTAAACCTAAAGCAGCTGCTTTTTTAGCTGCTTCAAAACTTGTAATTCCGCAATCTACAGTAACAAGAAGCTGCACACCGTCTTCTACGGCTTGTTCTACTGCTCGAACATTTAAACCATACCCATCTTTAAATCGGTCAGGCTGCCTTGCATCAAAGATGAATCCAAAATCCTTAAAAACCCACGATAATAAAGCAGCTCCTGTGGTGCCATCCACATCGTAGTCACCAAAAATTCTAACTTTTTGACCGTCACGACGAGCTTGGGAAAGCCTCGCTACGGCTATATCCATATCCTTCAACTGAGTTGGGCTTGTGATCTTTTCAAAACGCGGGGTGAGATATTCTTGAATCGATTCACGGGAATCAAATCCCCGCAAAATGCAAACCCGCAGAGTGAGAGGTGAGAGCCCTGTTTCTTTCTCCAAAGACTCAATCAGAGCAATCACTTCTTGTTCACTTCTCTGTCCTGAGGACCGAAGTTTCCAGTTCCTCTCCTCTTGCGGGTTAGCTAACATCAGAATGACCTTTTTTAATGACTAGGATGAACTACAGAAGGACGCTTCTTCGTCGTTGATTGGGACGATTGGCCCTTACCCTTCATCTTGTGTTCTCTTTTTGCATGATAATCAGTAATGAAAATCACCAGTGAGCTTGCCACAAAAATAGAAGAATAGGCACCTACAATAATCCCAATCATGAGAGTGAAGGCAAAATCCTCAATGACTTTGCCACCAAAGAGCCAAAGCGCAAAAACGGTAAAGAACGTACACAAGGACGTGAGAATCGTTCTTCCCAATGTTTCATTAATGGCTCGATTGACTGCCTGTTTCATCGTCATCTCAGGGTGGTGCTGAGAGGTCTCTCTCACGCGGTCAAAAACAATGATCGTGTCATTATTGGAGTATCCAATGAGTGCAAGTAAGGCTGCTAATATCTGCAGATCAAATTGCTTTTGAGTGAGAATGAATACACCCAGAGTAATGACAGTATCGTGAAACAACGCAATCACCGCACCTGGTGAGTATCTATAGTCGAATCGAATCGTCACATAGATCAAGATACAAACAAGAGCGTAGAACATGGACAGAAAACCACTCATACGCAGAGAGCTTCCTGCTGCAGGCCCAACGACATCCACTCGCTGAATCTCAAACTCCTTAGGCTGAAGGGTTTTTCCTAAAATCCCGGAGATACGATTTGCAATGAGATTCAGAGAGCTTTCATCTCCTTGAGCTTTGATTAAGTACTGACTCGCCTCAGGTAGTCCAATTTGTTGAACCTTGAGGTCTTCCATTCCCCCAGACTCAAGCTCATCTCTCACCTTGCCAATATCCCAGGATGTGGGCACTTGAATTTGAATCTCAGCCCCCCCTGTGAAATCAATCCCGTAATTCAGCCCTTTTGTGAAAAATAGAATCAAGGTTGCTAAAATTCCAATGAGCGAGATCCCCATCCAGAGATTGCGCTTCCCTACAAAATCAAACTGGGTTCCTGGTCTAATGAGTTCCAACATATCCAGTTTCCTTTCGTCCTCGATGTGATTTGATTAAATACTCAATTTTCTTGCGTTTCGACTTTCAATCCTATGCAAATACAGATCAAAAATCACTCGACAGACAAACACTGCTGTAAAGAGAGTGGTCACAATCCCAATCATCAAGCTGACTGCAAATCCCTTGATTGGACCTGTGCCATAGAGCAGAAGTACAATAGCAGCAAATGCATTCGTCACGTTGGCATCCAGAATCGTTCTGAATGCTTTTTGGAACCCTGACTCCACTGCAGAGCCAGGCCGTTTTCCTGCCCTTAACTCTTCACGAATACGCTCATAAATCACGACATTGGAATCCACCGCAATTCCAACCGTCAGAGCAATCCCTGCAATACCAGGAAGAGTGAGTGTTGCTTCTAACCCGACCAAGCATGCCAAAACAAAGAGGACATTCAAGACGAGAGAAAACACAGCGATTAATCCACTGACCTTGTAGTAGATGATCACAAATGCAAACACAGCAAGACTTCCAATTAAGCTTGCCATTGCGCCCTTATGAACAGAGTCCTGACCCAACGAAGGACCTACGACTCGTTGCTCTAAAAAATCAAGCTGAGCAGGAAGAGCTCCGGCACGAAGAACAATGGCTAGATCTTTAGCTTCCTTCATTATGAGCTCAGAATCTCCTCGACCTAAAGTGATTTGACCCTTGCCTCCACCAATACGTCCCTGAATCACAGGCGCAGAGTGTACTACATTATCCAAGACGATCGCTAAACGATGACCTATGTGTGCTCCTGTCACTTTATCAAAGGCACTTGCACCTCGTGGGTTAAGAGAAAAGCTCACGTATGGATTTCTATTCTCTGGGTCAATCTGAACGGAAGCATCTTGAAGATCATCTCCCGTGACTTCAACCTTAGAATTCAAGAGATAAGGGACTCGACTGAGCTCCTGGCCCTCAGATCCTCGATTTCGCTCAAATACAATTTCATGCCCTTCAGGAATCTTACCTTTAGCAAACTCATTGATCTTACGAGCATACTCAGAGAACTTCTGCCCTTCTTTAAACGAGACATCATGGTCTTTTTCAATCTGCGCAATCAGGCCTCCCAGCTTTGCAGGAGACATGGACTCATCATCCACGATTTTAAAATCAAGACGTGCCGTACGACCAATCAAATCCTTTGCACGCTCAACTTCGCGCACACCAGGAAGCTCAACGACAACACGGTTATTGCCTTGACTGGTGATGGTAGGTTCTGACACCCCAAACTCATCAATTCGGTTTCGAATGACTTCAATACTCTGATTGAGAGTCTTTTCACGAACCTCAGTGCGGTAATCATGAGAAAGACCCAGTTCGAAATATCCATTGCGCTCACCGGCTAAGCGAAGCGTCCAGTATTCTTTCTTAAGAACCTTGTAGATGTCATCTCTTCGAGATGCATCAAAGTCAAAAGTGATGCGGGGATCTTCTACGGGAAACCCCTCTCGCACCACCTTAAACTCATGAACTTTAATTCCTTTTTCCTTCAGTCGATCTTCCAAAGAACGCGACTGTCGTTCCACCACATCTCTATAGACTTTGTTAAAATCAACTCCCAGAACGAGGTATAATCCTCCCTGTAAGTCCAATCCTAGATTGATCTTCTGTTTGAATGGAAACTTGGTTTTTTCCAAATCCAAGTTAGCCAAAGTAGGGAAAACATAAATCCCCGCTAAAACAGTACAAAAGACCAAGAAACAAAATCTAGCCCACCATGAACGCGACATAGACAGAGCCCCTTATGTAAATTTTTTATGTCAGTACTACGCTAAGTCTTTGATTGATCCCTTTAAGACTTGGGATACTTGACTCTTGAGCATCTTCACACGAACATTGTCGGCAATCTCAACAGTCACTACCTTTTCAGTGATTCCTGTGACTTTTCCAAGAATCCCAGACTGAGTCATGATCTCATCACCCTGTTTAAGAGCATTAATCATGTTCTGCTGTTCCTTCATTCTTTTCTGTTGAGGTCTAAGAATCAAGAAATAAAGCACACCGAACATTAAAACAAATGGAGCAAAGGCCATCAAACCACCAGGTTGCTGGGGTGATCCTGTTGCAACGGGAGCTCCTGCAGGAACAGGAACGCCATCAGCCCAAGCGCTTGTTGCAAAAACAACAAAAACTAGACTCAACTGGGCTAAACTCCGACTTAAACACTTTTTAAAATCAAAAGAAATCTTCTTCATAGCTACCGTCATCGCACATCATGCCCGCGTTTTCGATAGAAAGTTTTCGCCCACTCCTCAAATCGATCGTCTAAGATCGCCTCTCGCATTTGTTTCATGATTCGAATGTAGTACGTGAGATTATGAATCGTATTGAGTCGCGCAGATAAAAGCTCCTTACTCACAAAGAGATGTCGCAAGTACGCTCGCGTGTAATGGGTACAGGCTTCACAATCACACTCTGGGTCCAGGGGTTCTTTTGACTCTGCATACTTGGCATTTTTAATATTCACCTTGCCTTCACTCGTAAAAAGCTGACCGTTCCTAGCATTTCGAGTGGGCATGACACAATCAAACATATCGATACCGGCGCGTACTCCCTCGACTAAATCCTCGGGCCTTCCCACACCCATTAAGTACCGAGGACGATGGAGAGGTAAAAGTGGAGCGGTATGAGCTGCCATTTTTTGCATCAACTCGGGAGTTTCTCCAATGGATAAGCCCCCAATTGCAAATCCATCAAAAGGCATAGAGGTGATCTCTTGAGCAGATTGAATTCGAAGATCCTCGTAAAGTCCACCTTGGACAATCCCAAACCTGGCCTGATGAGGCTTCAATGGGACATTCAATCCCCGCTCAGCCCAGCGAACTGTACGACTCATGGCTGCTCTCACCTGGTCTCGCTCTGCTGGATAAGGAGGACATTGATCAAACGCCATGACAATGTCACTTCCTAAAGCTTTTTGAATCTCCATGGACAATTCTGGGGTGAACCGATGAGAACTCCCATCGAGGTGAGATTGAAATGTTACGCCCTCGTCATCGATCTTATTTAATCCAGCTAAAGAAAAAACCTGAAATCCCCCGCTGTCGGTCAAAATAGGACCATCCCAAGCCATGAACTGATGAAGCTCACCTAAGCGCTCCACCCGAAAATGCCCAGGACGAAGGTAGAGATGATACGTATTGCCCAGGATGATTTGAGCACTCATCGTTCTCAAATCTCCAGGAGTGATTCCTTTCACGCTACCGACCGTTCCCACGGGCATAAACACAGGAGTTTGAATCTCGTGGGATTTACCCAGAGAACCTGGCAGAGTCAGCTTAGCAGCTCGAGCTCTTGGAACTCCAAGAGAATCAAAGGATTGTTTTTCAACTTCAAAACCTAAAATACTTTTATTTGTCATGATAAAAAAGGATTCTCACGTTTTTCAATACCGATGAAGGTATCCGGACCATGTCCAGGACAGACTCGAGTATCATCATCTAGAGTGAGGATTCGGCGATGAATACTCTGAAACATTTGATCTTGATCCGCTCCCCAAAGATCTGTTCGCCCGACACTTCCCTGAAACAAGGTATCCCCGGAGAGCAATAACTCTTGAGCTCCGAGGGTTTGATCTTCGTGTAAACGAATACAAACACTGCCTGGACTATGACCTGGTGTATGGAGAATTGAAAATTTCAGACTGCCTACGTGAAGAATCTCACCGTCTTCAAGGTAATGATCAATAGGCAAAGGATCTTCATAGTTAAACCCAAAAAGACCGCCTTGCATTTTTAAGGCTTGATAAAGCATCTCATCGCCACGATGAAGGGCAATTTGCGGTGCTTGATTGGCGGACGTTTGGAGAGAGTCAGAAATCTGTGATCCAGCAAGAGCTTGTTTCACCTGGCGAGTAGCCCCAATATGATCTAAATGCCCATGCGTATGTAGAAGATATTTCACTGTGATCTTCTGACCATCCACGAGTGAGGTGCCTTGGAGCTGCTTTAAAATCTTCTCCGATTCATCTCCTGGATCAACCAAGAGTGCTTCCCCGGAATGGGGACAGACGAAGAGACGGCAGTTGCATTGAAATGGGCCGACAACCATCGTTTTTTGGATCATAGGCCCATCCTATACCACAAAACAGGGATGAAACCCTCCACTCTTGCGCATCCACTCTAAAATGAAACCCATTTTTAGGACTCTATTCTCCCCAAATCCTAAATATATAACTATTTTAGTCAATATTTAAGCTTTTCAGACTTCTCTACTAACGGAGACCCAAGAGAATATGACTTCGAAGGGAAGACCCATTCCCACTAGACTCAACAAAAAAAGTTTTTACTCCATTTTACTCTAAGAGAGTGAACAAACGGAACCAACGCCTTACACCTGATAAAGTTCATCTGCACTGAGCGTGAGGACTGGCAATTCCAAGGCAGGAAACTGATCCTCTACTACATCTTTCAGCTTAGCCTCCTCCACTCTTCTGAAGCGCATACATTCGCCCCTTTCTTGAGATTCTTTGGAGATGATTTGATACTGAAAATAAGTAGACAAACCGGAGTCACGATCCACCTGTAGATGAACGCCCCCCATTCGAACCGCTTTTTTAGCCGCAGAACGATAAACTGTGACATTCTCCCAGGTGTTCGTCAGAAGCCCTCGATCCGCAATAAAAGTCGAACTCATTTGAATTCCCGAGTCTCCTGCTTGAGGAAATTTAAGGGTAAATCGTGTTTCCGAATCGCTTAAGCGGGACACACTCTTGGAGTCCATGCCAGGGTATTGAATCTCTACAATAGGTTCGAGTGTAATTCGACAAGGATCCCCTCGAAGATCAGATCCCTCATACCCTCCTAGAGTAATACCTGCCCAAGTAGTCGATGAAAAATTCAGTAGAACCAGAACCAAAAGTAGCCAACACTTCATACTTCAAGCTCCCACACGATGAACGTGCCTTGAAGCTCTCAACAAAAGAAACGGAATGATTTCTCCAGAACTTTGTGATCGGGTAGACTCATAACCTAAAGAATCAACATCGCATCGCCATAACTGAAGAAACGATACTTCTCACGAACTGCCTCCTGATAGGCTGCAAGCACAAAGTCTTTTCCTGCAAACGCAGACACCAACATCAGGAGAGTGGAACAGGGCAAATGAAAATTGGTCAAAAGACGATCAACGACTCGGAACTGATGATGTCCTGGATAAATAAAAATTGAGGTCCTTGAGCTGCCTGCTCTCAACTCTTCTCGCTCTTGATCCCATGCACTTTCTAGGGTTCGAACCGAGGTTGTACCAATGGCTAAAACTCGCCCACCTTCTTTTTTCCAACGCGTCACATCTTGAGCAACAGGAGTAGGGATTTCATATCGCTCCTCATGCATGATGTGTTTTCTAATATCAGCTTCCTTCACTGGTCGAAACGTACCCAACCCCACGTGCAGGGTAATTTCATTCCAGGGGACTCCCTTGTTTTTGATCGCTTCAATGACCTCAGGAGTAAAATGCAAGCCTGCAGTAGGAGCTGCTGCAGAGCCTAGTTTTTTTGAAAATACGGTCTGATATTTCAATTCATCATCTGATAAAGCAGAACGAGAAATATAATGAGGCAAGGGAAGCTCTCCAGCTCCACTCTCAATGGGATCTCGATCAAACTCTACAATAACATTTCCAGAAGGCGACTCAGCAGAACCCCGGACAATGCACCCATGAAGTCCGTGTCCATCGGGAGTAGGAATTTGAAACTTCAAACCTGCTACATACTTGGCACTCGCATGAAAAAGCCCCTCCCAAACTCGAGGCGAAAGCTCCTCAAGCATCACAAACTCGACCCGCCCCCCAACAACTCTCTGTCCTTTTTCCTCTCGAATGCGGTTCCCCAAAAGTCTGGCTTTTAAAACACGGGTATTATTGGCCACTACCCTATCATGAGAATCAAGAAAAGAAGGCAAATCAGTGAACCTACGATGTTCCCAACGCTGTTCTTTTCGATGCAATACAAAAAGCCTTGAGGCATCTCTTGGAAAAACAGGATCCTGAGCAATCAAAGACTCGGGTAAATCAAAATGATAGGAGGCTAAATCGGTGAGAGACTGGGGAGTATCCATGCAGAGCTCCTTACCAAATTTTTTTTAACATCGCTCCTGGATAATAATGCTGCAAGATAGAGGCGTAACTAAAACCTTGCTCTCCCATGCGCTTAGCACCCCATTGGCACATTCCCACACCATGCCCATTCCCGAAGCCATGAAATACCCAGTAATCTCTAGCATTTAAGTTTTTTTTATCTACCTTAAACCAAGTACTTTTCAAACGAGTCGTTCCAATCCAATCCCTAAATCGTGCCCCAGATAAAGACGCGACATAGGGATGTCCTTCTCTCTCCCAAGCCAGATCAATCTTAAGCACGCGCGTGTGCTCAGAGTCTAATTCAGTTTCAATGGAGAGTAACTTAGGTTGATTTAAGTTCTTCAGCTCATGAAGTCGCCACTTTCTCAACTCCTTCTCACTAACATGACTCAAAATACTTTGAGTGATCTCGTCTGAGGAGAGACGAAGCGACCATTGATAAACGGGAGAGTCCTTACAGAATGAGCAGCGAATTTGACTCTTAAAGCCAGCAAACTTTCTCTTCCACACCTTCTCAGGAAGCTCCGTTAAACCACCACAAGCAGAATGATAAAAGGCCTTCACAGGTTCCCACTTTTGTTTTTGTGCAAGATAGGTCGTTAAAACAATACCTCGCGTACGCTCTGCAATGCGAGAAGCTCTAGAGCTTTCTTTTCTCACCCCCTCGTAAACCTGATCTTTTGTAGTGGAATCCACATCAAAGTGTTGCTTTCGCCTCACTCGCCTCACCTCTAAGTATTGATGATATGCATAGGTTCGAGCGGCAATCACTTGCGCAGCAATAGCTTCTTCATTCCATTTTGAGGAAAATTCTGAATTTACCAATCCATCTAAATACTTTTCTAGATCCACATCATTCACAACATCGCACGACTCTGAATCCACAAGACTCACTCTAAGCACGTTGCGATACACATTTTTTCCTAAACGCAGTACATGACCTGGACTCTCGAAACTCACTGCAGAGCGACTAGCCCATGAGATTGCCTTTGTCGGTGACAAGGCCTTTGATTTGACTGAGATTCTCCCCCCTTGGCAAACAATCTCCCAGTTTGATTTTTGTCCCACCGGATAAATCATGTGCTGATGAGCATCACTGGCACGAATATTTTCTCCAGAAATTTCAAGCTCATGCACCTTCTTCAAAACTCTCACTCGAAGAGCAGGCGGAGGATCAGCCTGATGATCTGTTTGAGTCAAACCCGAAGTTGGAGCGTGATCTGCAAGGACCTGAGGAGAAAACATGAAGCATAATAGACTCAATAAGATGGGTAGAAATGGCATCTCTTTGATCATGTCATAAAAGGGGAAATTTTTCCTATTGAGAAACACTCAACACCCTCCGAAAGGTCTTATGTGAGCAGCTTGAGAAAGAAATCTGAACTGCTTATGGCCACAACCACACAGGCCCACAATACGAAGTCAGGATCAATGGAGGGAAAGAAAATGGACGAGAGAAATGAATTAGATGAAAATGAAACATCCACTCATCCTTTTTTTGGCACTGCCAATGAATTAGTGAATCGATACACTCACTGTGCATTGTGCGGTGCCAACCTTCATTTTACTCACCTGACAGACTTTAGCAAAAACTTGACGCAAGAGGTTGCAAGCTGTCCTGAGTGCGGAGTAAAAGCTAAGAGAATGGTCCATCGCCTTCAGTAGAGTCTGAAAAAATTGAATAAAAACTTAATCTTAAAAGAACTCCTGATTGAACCCTTGAAAAAGCTGCCATCATCGTCAATAGTGAGGGCATGTCAAAAATTTCACGACTTGAAAGCTGGAAAGGATTTCTCCCTCAAGGGGCTTGGGTCATGGCTCATCGCCTCGCGCCCTCTGCTACTACTGAAGAGACTTGGACTTCAGAGATCCCTTCTCCTTCAACTCATCATGAGCTTCACCTTTCAAGTCAAACACTGACTATAAATCCTGATAGCGGCCTGACTCAAAACCTCTCCTCTGAGCAAATCCTGAGCGTAGCTCCTTCGACGATCCCTCAATCCCAAGAGGAGTCTCTGATTCAACTTCAAAGTGAACTCCAAAACTGTCAGCGATGCAAACTCTCTTGTGGACGAACTCATATTGTTTTTGGTGAAGGCAACCCCCACGCAAGACTCGTTTTTGTGGGTGAAGGCCCGGGAGAACAAGAAGACCTTCAAGGCAGGCCATTTGTTGGAAAAGCAGGTCAGCTTTTGGATCGAATGATTGCAGCCTTAGGTTTAAGCAAAAACGAAGTCTACATCCTCAATATAGTGAAGTGTCGACCCCCAGGAAACAGAAACCCTGAGATGGATGAAATTACTGCGTGCTCTCCATTTCTCTACAAACAGCTTGAGTTGATTCAACCTCAAGTCATTGTCGCTCTAGGCATGTTCGCTGCTCAGACCCTTTTGCAGACTGAAGAAAAAATCACTCAACTTCGAGGTCGATTTCACTTATTTTCAGGGATCAAGCTCATGCCGACTTATCACCCTGCTTATCTCTTAAAAAATCCTGCATCCAAAAAGGAAGCTTGGTGGGACCTGCAAGAAGTTGCAAAGGAATTAGGACTCACTCTCCCCTCAAGAAAATAAATAGAGCGACTAGAGGATCTGGATACACTCAAAAACTCAAAAAAAGGAAATGCTTCCTCAATTCTCCCATCCTGAAGATTTAAAAAAAGAAGATTGATCTCACGATGATCTAGAGATAGCTTAAAACTCATGATGAGTGAAATGAGTTGGTCTATTTTAGGTGTCCCACTTTTTTTATGCGCTATCTTTTTATACCTCAGCGTAAAAGTCCTCAATGAATATGAACGAGGGGTGATTTTTAGACTCGGTAGAATCAGTGATGCAAAAGGCCCCGGTCTAATTATACTCATACCCTGGATTGATCAGATGGTTCGAGTGGATTTAAGAACGGTGACCTTAAACGTCCCACCTCAAGATGTGATCAGCCGAGATAACGTCACGATTAAGGTGAACGCCGTAGTGTACTTCAGAGTGGTTGAGCCCAGTCGTGCTGTGATTGAAGTCGAGAACTACCTCATGGCAACATCAGAGCTTGCTCAAACCACCCTCAGATCGGTGCTTGGACAAGTGGAATTGGATGAACTTCTCGCCTCACGAGAATCTATCAATCACAGGCTACAAACGATCTTAGATACACAGACTGAGCCTTGGGGCGTGAAGGTCACTCACGTAGAAGTTAAGCAGATTGACCTCCCTGCAGAAATGCAACGTGCTATGGCAAAACAAGCTGAAGCAGAAAGAGAAAGAAGAGCAAAGATTATTTCTGCAGAAGGAGAACTCCAGGCCTCTCAAAAGCTTGCTGAAGCAGCTATGGTGATGGATAAGAGTCCAATCTCACTACAACTCAGATATCTTCAAACGATTCGTGAAATCTCAAGTGAAAACTCAACAAACACGATTATTCCTCTCCCTATTGAGCTTTTAAAAGCATTCTTGCCCAAGAGCTAAACTCGAGGTAGAGGAAAAGCGTTAACAAAATAAAACGATCAAAGTAGGGAGAGGGTTGATTCCACCTCCCTACTCTTCTCAACTCTTCTCTTCATCAGAGTAACTCAGGCCCATTCTCAAGATACACTCAAGCCAAGTCACATCCAAAATTAAAAAGAAGCGAAACGCCCAGTACTTGGAGCTTCAAACTTTTTAAGCGTCGATTAGTCAATTTCTGTTTTCAAGCTCTTTTTGGACCTTAAAAGTCGATGATAAGTAATCGCGAAGCGATGTGCTTCATCACGAATATGAGTGAGAAGCTTATAGGATTCTGTGTGAGGGTCGAGGTGCACAGGATTTTTTCGATTTGGAATGAAGATCCTTTCTGATGAGGACTTCACTTCTTTTCCCTTAAAATCCTTCTCTACGCGGGCTTTGGCAAGACCTACAACTCCAACACCCTGAACACAGCACTCATCTAAAATAGCAACGGCCTGGGAGAGCTGGCCCTTTCCTCCATCTACTACAATGAGATCTGGAAGGTCTTCCTCTTTTTTGGAGAAACGTCGCTGCAAGACCTCTCTCATCATGGCAAAATCATTTGCCCCCTGAATCGTTTTAATCTTGTACCTTCGATAGAGATTCTTATCAGGGGCACCTTCGATGAACACGACTCTTGAAGCAACAGCTTCATCTCCTTGGGTATTTGAAATATCATAGCACTCGATTCTTTTAGGGAGATGAAGGAGATGTAACTTTTCCTGTATCTCCTCCAAAGCCTGAACACTATGACCTGATTGTCTTTTTGAGTTTTGCTCCAGAGCATACTCAGCATTCACGCGAGCCACCTGAATCAACTGTTGATCCACAGAGGTCTCAGGTAAAAGTATTTTCAGTTCAATCACTCTTTCTAACAACTCGAGATCTTGAGGAACCTCTGGAACAAGAAGCTCAGAGGGCATAGTCACGGTTGATCCCTCACCTGAGTTGAGAGATGCCTTCAGCTCTAAATAGTATTGAGAGATAAAATCAAAAAGAAGCTCAGGCAAAGAAACTGAGGCATCCCCATTTTGTAAATGATAATGCTGTACTGAGATGAGCTTTCCGCCACGAATCCTTAAAAGAGTACCATGAGCATCGGAGCCTTTTTGTGAAATTCCCATCACATCTCGACTTCTCACTGAACCTGCTTCAAGCACCCCTTGAGTTTGAGTGATCAACTCAAGATTTTGAATTTGATCTCGAAAGCGAGCAGCGGCCTCAAACTCTTCATGCTCTGCTGCCTGGGCCATTTCTGTTTTCAAACCGTTCAGCAAAGCTTCTGATTTACCATCCAGAACTTGAATCACCGATTCAATAGCATCTTGGTAGGACTGAGGCTCGATGAGCTTAACGCAGGGAGCTGAACACTTCCCCATCTGAAAGAGAATACAAGGCCGACTCCTGTGACTAAAAGTATTGTCAGAACAATCTCTTAGCTTAAAAGTTTGAGTCAAAAGCTGCATCACTTCTCGAGCAATCCAGGAGGAAGGAAAGGGACCAAAGTAACGAGCCCCGTCTTGAACCACGCGCCTTGTCCATTCGAGCCTAGGAAACTCCTCCTGAATTTGGATTTTTAAATAAGGATAGGCCTTATCGTCTTTTAAACGAACATTAAATTTAGGTTTATACTTTTTAATTAATGTAGATTCTAAAATCAGGGCTTCCGCTTCTGTTTCTGTTAGAATAAGATCAAAGTGATTCACCCGAGAAACAAGCATTTCGATACGAGGAATATCGTGCACCGGTGATTGAAAGTAGGTCACCAAACGGTTTTTCAAGTTTTTTGCTTTGCCGACGTAAAGGACCTGACCTGAGGACTCTTTCATGAGATAAACCCCAGGTGAAGTCTTTGCTTGGCGTGCTTGTTCAAGAAGGGCTAAACGGTGTTCAGAGTGTGGTTTCGAAGCTTGATTTTCCATCGAAGTACACTATAACCACAAAAGGCACTATTTTTTTAAGGAGAATTATACATGGCTCGCGCTGTCTCAGTTGCGTCTGAAACGATATCTTTTTGTACTAGCTGTAAGATGGATCTTAATCACGTTGTTGTTGCGATGAAAGGCGATCGTATTGCTAAGGTACAATGCCTCACCTGCAAAAAAGAGCATGCTTATCGCGCTCCTAAGGGTGCGACTGAACCAGGAGCAGCTAAGCCGACCAAAACTCGCGCATCTAAATCTACTCAAAGTGAAACAGAAGGCAACCACGCCATTGAAGTAGAATGGGAAAAGCTCATGGCTGCTCACAAAGATGTTCCTGTAAAACCTTACAGCACCAAAGGTCAATTTGCTCTTGGGGACCGTTTACATCACCCAACATTTGGTGATGGGATCGTAGGTAAACTCATTTATCCTAACAAGTTAGAAGTCATCTTCAGAATGGATGTAAAAATTCTCATCCATGCAGGTGCTGCTCATTCATGAGAAGAATCAGCTTCGCTGTTCTAACAGGGATTTTCTTTGGGCTTGTAGCGTGCTCAAGTCCAAAGAAAAAAGCTGAACTGACCTTCAAAGACATTGAAGGTAAAAAAGTGGCTTTAGTTTCCATCGAAGCTGAACCTACTGCAAAAAAAATAATTGAAGTGAGCTTGGTCAATGAGTTGATTCAAAATGGCTCATTCATTCTCATTTCAAAGCAGGAATTAGAAAAAGCGAAGGAAGACCCCACCCAAGACCCTATGGATTGGCGTGGATTAGCACGGCGGGCAGGAGCGGACATTGCTCTTCATGCTCGTGTACTAGAATTTAGCGCAGAAACCCATCAGGGCTATTCTCGAGAACAGGTGATTGACTCTCAACTTGCTCAGGATTTAGGAACGGATGGCAAAACTGAGCGACTCTACAAGGTCAAGGAATTGACAGGTCAAGTAAGACTTGAGTTAGAGTGGACTCAGCTAGATTCTGATCTTTCCCTTAAGGCTCAGGCTCAAGCCCAAAAGAGTGTCACAGGAGAGGCAAAAACTGGAGGAATCCACCTCCCGCCTAAAATGCAATTCTTAGCCACACTAACCCAGGAAGCCATCCATCAGTTTTTCACAAAAATTCTGAAATAAAGTATTCTTTTTAGATTTTTTAAGTGGGGCAAAATCCATTATAATCTTTAAGGAATGCTAATCTTCGATCAACTCTATGTAAATGCTGGAAAGAAACTCAACCACCCTGTTTTTCGATTTCTGGATAAGGAAACCTCCTACCAGAACTTTTTAACTCTCGCCTCACGCCTGAGTTACCTCTACAAACGGGAGATTGGTCACCAAGCACGAATCGCTTTTTTTTCAAGTAACTGCCCTGCCATGGCAGCATCTTTTGTAGCGTTCACCAATATTCGATGCATCAGTACCTTCATAGACCCAACACTCTCTCCTGAGCAGATCTTAGAATGGATTAAGGCCACCGAAGTCACTCACCTTGCTGTATCCTCAGACCTCATGCAAAAGGCTGAAAGCCTCACTAGGGATTTCAGACTCTCACTCACGATCATTGAGATTGAAAAGAAACAGGGAGGAGAGTACTCCACAACCTTCACTCCTGATGCAGATCAAAGCCCAAAAGATACGGACCCAATTGTACTTGTGAGAACAGGAGGCCTTACAGGACCACACAAGTACATCGCCTTTTCTCATCAAGAAGTCTTGGCCTCCTGTCAGCTCATTCGTGGGCACTACCGATTCAAGGGTGAGGATCGCGTTTTTAGCGTCTTAAATTGGTCTCATCCCTTCGCCTTGATTCACGCCTTCTTGCTTCCCCTGACCTCAGGCATCACATCCGTTATTGATCATGGACTTAAAGATCAGGAGTTTCTGAACTTTCTCATCACCTCACGAGTAACTCGAATCATTGGGATTCCCAGTTTTTTTCTAAAACTCCTCATCCTTCAAAACCAACTCAAGCTACTCATTCCCTCTCTCAAAGGAATCACAGTAGGCTTAGGATTCATCTCCCCTGACTTGAGAAAAACCTTCGAACTTCTTCAGATCAGTGTCAGCCAGGTCTATGGACTCTCCGAATCATTCTGGACACTTGCCATGGAAGAGTACTTGGAGCCTGAGGAAAAACTCCCTAAAGGGCTAGAAATCACTCATGGCTTTGTAGGGAAGGCACTACCTGGAGTAAAGTACAAAGTCATTGATAAGAATGGCGATGAACTGGAAGGTAAAACTATTCTTCAAGGTGCTTTGGCTATCTCTGGCGCTGTGATGATGAAAAAATACGAAAACCTCGAGAAAGAGACAAAGCAGGCCATTCGTGGTCAGTGGCTTTATACAGGAGACATCGTCAAGTTACAAAAGGTTGAAGATCAGTTTTATCTCACCTACCTAGGAAGACAAAGCGATTTTGAAGCATCAGGATTTAAGCATGATATCCTCCCCAAAATAGATGCAGCACTGAAGGAAATCGTTGGCTTAAATGATATTGCCTCATTTTTTGTCAAGTCTAATCGAGGTAAGTTCTATATCGCTATTGTGGCTGTTAAACCGGAAGGCTCAAAAATTTTTGACAAACAGATTCTCGAGTATTGCAATGGGAAGCTTCCTCAAAATCTCCTACCCCAGATCATATTTTTTTCAGAATCTATCCCAAGAGATGCGGGAGGCAATCCTAACTATCATCGTCTGAGATCCCAGTTCTCATCCATCATGGACTAAACACAAAGAGGAGACTTAAGACCATGATCTCTCATCCAGCACTGAGTGCAGCACTGAAGAATAAACTCCTAGCCTATCCTGATTTTCCGAAGCCAGGGATATTATTTCAAGACATTACTCCTATTTTTCACGACTCAGCACTAGTGGGAGAAATTATCGAGTTTCTCGCAAAACGTTATTCTCAACATCAGGTGGATGCAGTTTTAGGCCTAGAAGCGCGAGGGTTTATCCTTGCCCCCATGCTTGCTCTTGCGCTCAAATCAAAATTCATCCCCGTGAGAAAAGCTGGAAAACTTCCGGGAAAAACGCATCAAACCTCCTTTGTTAAAGAATATGGTGATCCTCACCACCCAGATACTTTTGAGATCTCAACCCTGGCACTCACTCCAGGAGAGCGCGTATTAATTTTTGATGACCTCATTGCACTCGGTGAAACACTGCGAGCTGCAGAAAAGCTTGTAGAACTCTCTGAAGCCACCACTCTGGAGTCGATCTGCCTCATTGAACTCCTTGCACTCAAAGGTAGAGAAAAACTCAGGTCCCCTTTTTTTTCAATATTGCAGCTTTGACCTCCTCTCCAGCCTGAACGCTACAGCTTTTCAAGGTATCAGAATAAATAGCATTCAATTCTATCCTGGCGATCAATGAAAACCACTCACCTTCTATTTATTGGGTTAGGATTAGAAAAGTAGTCCATAATAGCTCTTAAGTCAGAGGCAATAATTACGGCGCTTATTAGCCCTGAGCAGTCCGATTGAAAGTAAGAATAAACTAGAGATCATTGTTGAATTTAAATTTATGACTTAATCTATAATTATAACTCATGAATTAGCTCAAATCTTGACAGGAGAAACACGGATGTTCCTCAAAAAAAAGAGTACCCAACACATCGGACTAAAAACGCATCTATTTCTCATTTTTTTTATCGCTATTACTTTTAAGGCAACCTCATCCAC
>Ga0255092_1000379_pt1 | contig 17572 bp, 8 predicted proteins | sample Colum_Yuk_RepC_8_2_FD_188454 | JGI IMG/M metagenome (GOLD analysis project Ga0255092, IMG submission 188454) | Freshwater microbial communities from Columbia River, Oregon, United States - Colum_Yuk_RepC_8d | ecosystem: Environmental > Aquatic > Freshwater > River | place: USA: Oregon | collected...
TTCAAGTCCCATGCCACGGTGTTCTTGCCGGCGGGCTGCGGGGTGTTCGCGACGAGGTTGCGCACGCGCGTGCCGTCCGCGCGGTCCACGACGAGCGTGACCTTGCCGGCCTGGGCGATTTCGTAGGTGATTTGCAGCGGCGGCTCGGCGGAGGCGGGTTTCACGATGGCGGGCGCGAGCTCCGCCGCGAGGTCGGTGAAAACGGAAAAGCCGGCAAGCTTGGCCACCGCGCCGTCGTCGGTCTTGGTGATGACCAGCCGGAGCGCGCGGGTCTGGACGGGGTCGAAGGTCAGCCAGCGGCGCGCGCCGTCGCGGGTGGTCTTGAACTGGCGGATGGTCTTCCACTCCTGCTCGGTGGCGGCGGTGGCGTTGATGCCGGTCGGGCCGGTGAAGGCCTGGAGTTCAAAGGCGGTGAAATTCTCCTGCAAGAGCACGCCGTTGATGCGCCGAGCTGTCGGCCAGGAGAGGATGAACCACGCGGGTTCCAGCTCGGTGATGGGCGAGCGGGAGTTGATGCCCTTCTCGTCCTTGCCGGAGTTAACCCACTCGCCATGCCCGCGCGTGACATGGCCGGCGTCGTAGGTGTAAGGCGGGCTGGCGGTGGGCTTGGTAGTGTAGTCGGACTCGGCGTTGGCGACGGCGGCGGGCGTGTGATTGGCTAGGCGCGGGGCGAGCAGGCGCAGGAACGGCGACTGGCGGGAATCGCGCGGCACGGACACGGAGACAAGCAATGCGCGGGTCTGCATGCCGGGCGGCAACGGGGCGAAGCGCGGGGCGGACTGGTTGGGCTGCACCTCGATGCTGGTCCAGTCGGCCGCGCTGGCCGGTTCCGGTGGCAAGGCCGCGTTGGGCTTCAGCACGCGCAGTTCGCCGACGCCCCCGAGCACGGTGCCGAGGGCGACGGGCTGTTTGAAGACGAGCAGATACTGGAGGCTGGCGGTGGGTTTGCGCGAGCTACCGCCCCGCCGCGTCGGCGCGGCGGCATTGCCCTGGCCCAGTCCCAGCAAGTCGCGGACAGCCGCGGCCTCCGCCGGCTCCGCTCCGTCATCGTGGAGCACGCGGCACGCGGCGAAATCCACCACCGCTTCGGTCACTGAGGCTGGAAAAGGGTTGGCGGCAAGGGAACCTGCGGCACCCAAAAAGCCCAACGCGAGGGCGGTGGGCAGGCAGAAAAGAAGGCGGCTGAGTTTCGTAAACACGATGGGCGGACGCGGGGAGGCGGGGCGAAATTCGCCTCGCCCGGCAGCGGGCCGGCGGATGCCCCCGGAGCGCTGCATTGCTCTGGTCGGGTTCAAGACCCCGGACTGCTGGCCACGCTGTTTTTCAAAGCCCAGACCTGCCGCACTCGTTCGTCCGCCTCCGCGTCTGGTCCACCGTTTCCGTTTGGGCAACGAGAACAGCTTTTTGCCCGCCAATCCCTGCTAGGGGAATGATGAATAGCGTCTGGCCCGGTGAAGTCGCTAGTGGGTTCCCGGAACGGTCGGGCAAGTCTGCATTACGAGTCATGAAGAAATTGTTTTTGGTGCTGGGCGTTGCGGTGGTCCTTCACAGTCAGCCGCTCGCCCACGCGCAGGTGGCGGGGGGCGCGTTGTCCCTGGTGGATGACAAGAAGGCCAAGGCCCTGATCGACGCAGGCGATGCCCGCTTCGAGGCGGGCGAGCTGGCGGCCGCAATGGATCTCTACAAGGCCGTCATGGACCGCTACCCCGTCTCCCGCTGGCGCTTCCTGGCGCGGCTCAAGATGGGCAAGCAGTTCCTCAAGGAGAAGAAGTTCGATCTCGCGCTGGACCAGTTTCGTCGCGTGGCCGTGGAAGACAACAAGGACGCCGACCAGCGCGGTGACGCGAGCCTTCAGGTGGGTGTCTGCTTCTTCGAGATGGGCAAGTTTGAGGAGGCCTTCGGCGAGCTGCGCAAAGTCATCAAGCTGCATCCGGGCACGCCTTACTCGAACGACGCATACTACTACATCGGCCAGGCGCACTTCAAACTGGGCCGCTTCGGCAACGCTATCGAGGCCTTCAAGAACGTGGGCACCTCGATTGATCCGCAGGCGCAGGAGGCCGAAAAGCTCGACGCGGGCAAGCGTCTGTTTGTGAAGATTGATGACAAGGATCTCTCCGCCCAGGCCGGCGAGTCCGGCGTGGTCGTCACCATCGAGACCAGCGCGGGTGACAAGGAGTCCGTCACCTGCTTCCCCGTCACCCCCGGCGCGCCCATCCTCATGGGCAGTCTTCGCACGCAGTTGGGCGATGCCAAACCCGGTGATGGCGTCGTGCAGCTCATTGGCACGGACAAGATCAAGGTGATTTACACCGACAAGCAGACCGCCGACGCGCAGCTCAACATCGTCCGCACCAAGGAAATCAAGGTCGTGGGCAATGCCCGCGTGAAGGTCGTGGACGGCGCGTTCGCCGAGGCCGTCGGGGCCGTGGTGCTGGACAAGCCCGCCTTCCTCCTCGTGCAGGACTCCGACCGGGACATCTCGGGCAAGTCGGACGAGATTGAAGTCATCGTGCGCACCAAGCGCCCGGTGGAGGAAAATCCCGATTCCGAAAAGGCCGAGAAGCCCGCCGTCAACGCCGCCGCCGCGCTCGAAGCGCTGGAGAAGGCCGAGCCGATCTTCAAGGTCATCGACGAGAAGAAGGTGAAGCTGGTCGAGAAGCCTGCCGATGGCGCGGCCCCGGGCGGCGCCGTGCATACGGGCGCCTTCATCGGCACCATCCAGATGGCCCGCCAGGGCGAGACGCCGAATCCCGGTGCCATCGTGGCGCAGGTCGGCGACGTGCTGGAGATCGAGTATCAGGACGACGTGAGCCTGGACGCCAAGCCCATCGCCCGCCGCACGGTCGCGCGCGTCATCGAGGGCAACCTGAACCCCCTGCAAGTGGCCAATGCGAAAATCAACGACGAGGAGCTGAAGTTCAAAACCGCGCTCAAGACCAGCGAGGCGCTCAAGAACATCGGCAACATCTACAAGGAACTGGGCCTCACCAAGCAGGCCACGGACAAATACAAGCAGGCACTGGTCGAGACCGAGCAGGTCGCCCGCAGCTATGGCGCGTTGAACCAGCGCCTCCTAGAGCAGACCTACGTGCAGATGTGGAAGATCTACTACGCGATGGACGACCTCGGCCGCGCCGCACAGATGTGCCTCGAGCTCCAGCGCCGGTTCCCGGACAGCCCGTTCGTGGACGATGCGTTGCTGCTGATGGGCCAGGTGAGCCAGAAGCAGGGCAAGTTCCAGGAGGCCATCGGTGTTTATCGCCGCCTCGCCGCGCTCAAGAACTCCCCCCTCGCTCCCGCCGCGCAATACGCGATTGGCGAGTGCTACGAGGAGCTGGGCACGACACAGAAGAACAAAATTTACTACGATGAGGCCTTCCTCGCGTTCAAGGGCTGCTTCGAGAAGTTCCCGAACTCGAACCAGGCGGGCGACGCGCTCTCCAAGATGGCGGAGTATTACTACACCAAGGAGGACTTCACCCGCGCGCTCGACCTCTACGAGGAGGCGCTCCAGCAGTATCAGGACAGCAAGTTCATCGACGTCATCCTCTACAACTACGGCCGCTGCCTCGTGAAGATGAAGAAGCTCGACGGCGCGGTGGAGAAGTTCAACCAGCTCATCTCCACCTACCCGAACAGCAAGATGGTCGCGAACGCGCAAAAAATTGTGGAAGCGATCGAGAAGCGCAAAACCGCTGGCGGCACCGCCAACTAGCCGCCAACGTCTGCCCGTCCCTTCAACCCCTCTCCGAACTGTCGTATGAAAATTCGTTCCCTGTTCCCGCTCGCCGCGCTTCTCGCGGCCTCCCTCACCGCCCGGGCCGCCGCGCTTGATGACGCCAAGGCGCTTGTGCAGGCGGGCAAGCTGGATGAGGCCATCACCAAATTCGAAGCCGCCGTGCGGGCGGGCGGGGCCGGCAAGGCCGCTGCCTCCGTGGAACTGGCTCGTGCGCAGGTCGCCGCCGGCCGGCTGATCTCGGCGCAGCAGACGGTGGAGCGCTTCCTCCGCGATTCGCCCAACGATCCGCAGCGCAACGCGATGGCTTATCTGAATGCCCGTCTCCGCGAGGCCGGGGGCAGCCTCGGTGAGGCGCTCTCGCTCTACCGGACCATTGCCGAGCAGACGCCGGCCGTGCCTGAACGGGCCGAGGCCCTGGCCGATTGCGCACGCGCGGCGTCGCTGCTGAACAACCCCAGCATGGTGGAGCGCTGCCTCGCCGAGTTCACCGAGTCCTTCCCTCAAGACCCGCGCACGCGCGAGTTCCTGCTCCGCCTCTACCGCCAGCGCGCCAGCCAGAACGATCATCGCGGCGCGGCGGAGACCGCGCACCGCTTCAAAGCCGCCTTCCCCAACGACCCGGCCGCCAACGCCTTCACCGAGTTTTATCACCACTACGCCGCAGGCGACCACGCCGCGGCCATCACCGCGTTCCAGGCCGAGCGCAAGCTGCCGGGCTTTGTCCTGACCTCCGACATCGTAAGTAACGCCATTGAAGCCATGCGCCGCCACACGAATGGCCACGCGCTGATCGAGCCGCTGGCCGCTGAGTGGGCGAAGCTCTCGGGCTCCATGGGCCATCAACTTCTCGCGCTCGAATACTTGCCCGACCTGGGGATCACCAATCAGGCGGTCGCCCTCGGCGCACAGTTGCTGCCCAAGCTTCAGGCCACTGCCTGGGGGCCGCGCGCGCGCTTGGCTCATGCCTACGCTTTGCGCCGTGCCAACCAGTTTGAGGAGGCGGAAAAGCAGCTCGTGGCGCTGCTGGCCGTTGAACCCGCGAACAGCACCGCCTGGGATCGCCTCTCGGAGGTGGCCGGCCTGCTCAAACGCCCCGAGGCTTACGGCAAGCAGCTTGAAGCCACGCTCGCGGCGACCGCCTCGCTAAAGAACCTCACGCTGCGTTCCGCCGCGCGCGGCCAGATCTCATACCGCCTCGCCGCCCTCGCGTGGGCCAAGCCGGACCATGATGCCGCCGCGAAGTTCGCCCGCACCTTCCTCGAAATCGAGGGCGAGTCCGCCTACGGTGCGCAAGTCATCAAAATCGCCGCGGACGTGTGCTTCGTCGGTCTGCCGGAGGCCTCGAAGGCCGATGATGACGCCGACACCGCGTTGAAGGCCGCGAAGACCGCGCACACCAAAGCCGTTGCGGACGCGAAGAAGGCGCAGGCCCCGCCCGCTGCGAAGGAAGCCGCAGAGAAGGTCGTCGCCACCACGAAGGACGCGCTCGACAAGGCCCAGGCCAAAGCCGACTCCGCCGGGAAAACGCTCGCTGAGACGCGCGCCAAGTCCGTGGCGAAGTTCGACGCGCTGCTGCCGTCACTGGAAAAGTATCTCACCCGCACGGTCGCGTGGGGGCCCGCGCTCGGCTCGGTGGACGCCACGTTCAAGGCTCATTTTCCGCCCAAGACCCTGGTCGCCGAGAGCAAGAAACTAAACGAGATGCTCGGCCGCGTCCGGCAGAACGAACTGGTCAAGGTGTCGCTGTCCAACTTCCAGCAAGCTCGCGCGCAAGGCCAGTGGGCGCGCGCCGGCAGCAGCGGTGAGTCCCTCCTGCCCAAACTGCTCGAAGTTGGCGGCGCGCTCGGTCTCGAGGGCGGCAACGACATCATCACCGCGATGTATAACGCCTCCCAGTGGGAGCGGGTCATCAATGCCAGCAAGCTTTACCTGGCCAAGTATCCGGATGCGACCGGTCCGCTCCACCTGCTCGCGGCGGCAGCCTCGAACCTCGGGGCGCCCAAGAACAAGGACGCGAACGCGCTGGTGGACGCCGCCTTGGCGAAGACGGGCGGCAGCTACTGGCCGTTCGACGGCTGGGGCAACATCCGCCAATACACGTTCACCGTGGCCGAGCAGAACCGCCTGCCCGACGTCATGGCGACGAATCTCAAGGCCATCGAGGCGATGTATCCCGGCCACCCTGGCACGGCCGAGCTGCAACGGCGCATCGGGGCGATGCAGGCGGCGCTGGGCCAGTTTGATGCTGCTAAGCAGACTCTGCTGGCGGCGTTGAAGACCGCGCAGCCGGCCGCCACCGAGCCGGCCACGCTGCACACGATTGCCACCTCTTTCACCAACGCTGCCGACTGGGCGCTGCCGTTGCTGGACGCGTATCTGGCCCGCCCGACCCGTGGGCCGCAGCAGGGCGGCATTCAGTTGCTGCGTGGTAACTTGCTGCTCACGGAGAGGAAGGACACGAACGCGGCCATCAAGTCCATCCAACTGGCGGCGGCGCGTCCGGGCGATTTCGCATGGACGGCTGGCAGCGTCCCCTGGCAATGGGGTGAAACGCTCCTCCAGACCGTCGCCAGCGTTAAGGTCGAGGAGGCGAAGCCCGCCGACGTCACGCTGCTCTCCGAGATCATCACCTCGCTCGGCGCGGTCCAGGCGCATTGGATGCCGACATTGCTCGTGCGGCAGGCGCAGCTCGGCCAGAGTCTGGATTTCACGCACACGCTCAACCGCCTCACCGTTGGGATGAACCCCAACGACGGCAACTGGCTGGCGAACTACTACATCCCGTGGTCGCAGCAGGTCGCGGTGCTGAACCGGCCGGAGCTGGCGGGACTCATCCTGCGCTCGGCGGTCAACCGCTTCACCGGGGTGGATGCGAAGTTGCGTGCGCAGGCCAGCCAGGCGCTGTTCAGCCTGAGCAACAAGCACGGTTTCCCTGCCGCTGACATCGACGAGAAGCTCGAATGGGCCCCGTTGCTCAAGTCCGCCATGAGCCTGCGCATGGGCGACCCCATCGCGGCGTGGAAGGCCTTCCAGGCCAACGAGGCGCTCTTCGCCAAACACGAGGATAAACTCCCCGCTGACTACCTCCGCTGGACTTCCGATCGTCTGCTCCAGCGCGATGACGAGGCCTCGCGCGATCTGGCCGAGAAGATCCTGCGCCGCTGGGTCATCGCGAACGAGAACTCGACGGTCGTGCCCATCGAAGAGAAGGCCAAGACGCAGCTCGCGCTGGCAGACTACTACTTCAAGACCCTGCGCTACGATCTGTCGCGTTCGGAATGCACCTCGTTGCTCAATCGCTTCCCTACGACGACGGAGGCCGTGGATGCGCAGTTCCGCATCGGTGAGTGCTATCTCCAGCAGAAGATGTATGTGGACGCGGCGAAGGTCTTCGAGAAGATGGCGAAGTCGAAGGACAAGCTCGCCGCCAGCCGGGGCGAGTTCCTCCTCGGTGTGCTCGCGCAACAGCGCGGTGACGTGGATGACGCGAAGGCGCGCTTCCGCAACGTGATGGATCTCGCGCCCTCCAGCGACGTGGCGGACGGCATCCTCTACCGCCTCTCCGAGCTCTACGGCCAGGAGAACCGCTTCCGTGACGAGCTGATGCTGCTCCGCAGCATCGGCCTCATCGGCAGCAGCGCGAAGCAATGGCATCCGCCCGGTCTGCCGCTCAACATCGTCATTCAGGACGCCGACCTCGGCGTGAGCCGCGGCCAGAGCTACGTGCCGGTGGTCGTGATTACCAGCAGCGGCGACCGTGAAGTCGTGCGGCTGGAGAGCGGGTCGGCGGGCAAGGGCTTCTTCCGCGCGGAGCTGCCGACCGAGCTGGGTGACCCGAAGCCAGGCGACAACATCCTGCAGGTCAACGGCTCCGACACCATCACCTATGACTATCCGGATGACTTCAAGAAGCAGTTCACCAGCATTGCCAAGCCGCGTTCAAACATCCGCCTCGCCGCCGACGGCGAGTTCAAGCTCTCCGCTACGGAAATCAAGGACGAGGAGGAAGTAAGCTTCGAGGAGAAGCTGCGTGAGCAGCGGCAGCGAGCGGGCAAGCAGGCCGGCCTGGAGTTCCGCCAGGAGTTCCGCACCGGCAACTCGCTCAAGCCCGGCAACAACATCTACCTCCAGGTCAAGGACGCCGACCGCGACGTGAGCAAGGACGCGGACACCATCAAGCTGCTGGTCTCCGCCGCCAGCGGCAGCCGTGTGACTGCCACCCTTACTGAGACCGCGCCGCACTCGGGCATTTTCCGCGGCACGCTCAAGACGGTGGAAATCGCGGCTAACACCTTTGCCAGCGATCGTTCCATCGGCAACGAGGCGGTCCGCGCGATTGACAACAACCCGAAGACGGCGTGGGAAGGCTTGAACGATGGCCGCGCGCCCAAGTTCATCGCCATGGACCTCAAGCAGGACACCAAGCTCGGCACGCTCAAATGGAGCAATGACGGGGCCTTCAAGGACAAGCGGCCGGTGGAGTATGCCATCCAGGTGTCCACGAACCTGACGGATTGGACTACCGTGGCGGCGACCACGAACTTCACCGGTTCCACCGCCGCCCAGCGCGCGCGTATCGTGTCCACCAACTCGGGCAACTTCGCCGGTGCCACCATCCAGCTCACCAACGCCTCGGGCCGTTATGTGCGGATGTTCATCGAGAAGTTCAGCGGCACCTCGGCGCGCATTGCCGAGATCGAGGTGACTGACGCTGCCGGGACGGTCCTGCTGCCCACCAAGGCGGAGGCTGAAATCGTCGCGGGAGATTCGCTCCGGCTCACGCCGAGCGACCGTGTCACCGCCGTTTACGAGGACGAGACCAGCATGGTGTCGCAGGGCAAGCCCCGCAGCCTCTCGCAGAACATCGCCGCCACCTATTACAACGCGACGATTGGTTTCATCGCCTACGACTTCAAGGCCAACGCCGGCCAGGCCATCCCCGAGACCTTTGTGAAGCAGGTGCGTCGGGTGGACCCCGGCCAGCGCGTCATCATCCGCGTGACTGACTACGACGCCGACACCACAGACAAACGGGACAAGGTGAAGTTCACCCTCAAGGCCGCCGACGGCGAGCTGGTGAAGATGGAGGCCACGGAGACCGAGCCGTTCACCGGTGTGTTCACCAAGGAGTTCGACATCTGGTCCCCTCAGCGCACCAACGGCTTCAAGCTCGCGCCCGGCGCGGTAGTGGAGGCGGCGTATCTTGACGAGCAGAACACCGATCCCGGCGCCCCCTCGCTGCGAACGACGCACTTGGAGGCCGTCGCCCCGGGCGACGTCAAGGTCGCCTTTGTGCAATCGCGCGCGTCGGTGAACAAGGCGGGCGTGGAGGTCTTTGAGTTTACCTCCTCACTTGACACCAATGCGCCCGCCATCAAGCCGGTCGCCTTCCGGCCGCCGCTGACCTTTGAAATCATCGACCCTGCGGCGGCCAAGGATTCCTTCAGCGAGGTGAAGGCCACGCTCACCACTTCTGGCGGCAGCACCATCGAGGTGATCTGCCCGCTCTCCGATGTTGCCGGCGGCAAGCTGGCCAAGCGCAAGGTGGTGGACGACGCGCTCGAGAACGGCCGTTTCGTAGGCCAGATTTTCATGAACCTGGGCGACAAGGAATCACCTCCGACCATCGTGCTGGAGCCCGGCGACACCCGCGCGCTGGTTGCGCGCCGCAACCCGGGCGTCGTGCAGGAGCAGCAACTGGCCAACGTGGTGCCGGTGCTGAACCTTAATGGTCAGGACGTCATCACGCTCACCTACAAGGTGGGCGACAAGGAGTTCAAGGATCAGGCCCGGCTGTCCGTGCCGGCCAGTGTGGAGTTCACTGACAGCGGCTACGACAAGCCGGTCACCAACCTCTACATCGGCGACAAGATCTTCGTGACCGTGAAGGATTTGACCGCGGATGCCACGACCGAGCGGGACAGCGTGGAAGTCACCCTGACCAGCCCGCGCGGCGAGAAGTTCATCGCCAAGCTTCAGGAGACCTTGAGCCACAGCGGCGAGTTCAGCGGCAGCTTCCCGCTGGTGGCCGGGGAAAAGCCCACGCCGGCCGACGACCGGATGGAGGCCTGGTTTGGCGACCCCATCACCCTCACCTACGCCAGCAAGACCGATGCGACGGCGAAGTTTGAGAAGACGATCAACGTGGTGAAGGGCACCGACGGCAACCTGCTGGTGTTCGAGAAGAAGTATGCCACGGAGAAGGTCGCCATCGAGTCCCAGTTCCGGATGGCCGAGGCCTACTTCGAGCTGTTCAAGAACTTCCGCGCGCTCAAGCAGCTTCCCGCCGCGACCAACGCGCTCAACGAGGGCATGCAGTTGCTCAAGGAGCTGAGCAATGACTATCCGAGCAAGCAATACGAGGCCCGCACGGACTACCTGCTCGGCCAGTTCGCGCAGGAACTGAAGAAATACGACGAGGCCATCAGCTACTACAAACGCATCGTCCAGAATCACTCCGACCACCCGCTCGCGCCGGACGCGCAATACAAGCTCGGCCAGTGCCATGAGGAGAAGAACGACATGGACGCGGCCAGCGCGGAATACGTGACGCTGGCCTACACCTGGCCGGAGAACCCGCTCGTTGCGAACGTCGTCGTCCGCATTGCGGAATATTTCTACAACAAGAAGGAATATCCGACGGCGGCGGAGGTTTCGAAGAAGTTCGTCGAGCGCTTCCCGCAGCACGAGTGGGCCGAGCGCATGCTCTTCCGCGCCGCGCAGTGCTGGTTCAAGGCCGAGCAGTTTGGCAAGGCGGGCAAGGAATTCGACCTGCTGGTGGAGAACTACCCGCGCAGCAAGTTCCGCCCCGACGCCATCTTCTGGGCCGGCGAGTCCTATCGCAGCGGCAACCAGCTCGAGTTTGCCTACCGCCGCTACAAGCGCGCGACGTGGGATTATCCCGAGAGCGATGCGGCGAAGTTCGCACGCGGCAAGCTGGTGCTGCCCGAGATGGTGAACATTGCCGACCGGGACGTGCAGCAATAGGCGGGCGAGCCTGGCGGCAGCCACGGATAAAACACTGAGCACCCGGGCCGGTTTGCGGAGGCCGGGTGCGGCCGGTGTCGAACCAATGGCTGATGCCGGGAGTCTCCGGGCGAGAGAACTCTTTGAACACGATGCAAACGAAACCTGAAAATGTTCGCGCGGCAGTGCCGCTGAAGGTCTTGTGGAAGTGGACGGGCATTTCCACCGTCCTCCACGTCATCCTCATCGGAGCACTGTGCGGCTTCAGTTACTGGGGCCACCAGCAGCGCGAGGCGGCCAGCAAGGCAAAGGCTGCGCTGGAGGAGGCTGCACTGAAGAAGAAGGAGGCCGAGGATGCGGCCAAGGCTGCGACCAACGCTCCGCCGGCTGCGGCCACAAACGCCCCGGCCATCGTCGCCAATGCGCCTGCCAGCCCGGCGGCTCCCGCCCCGGCGGCCAGCACGAACCGTCAGGTTGAGGCCGAGAAGGTGCTGGGCATCGACAAGGTGGCCAAGCCCGGCGAACTGCCCAAGAGCCCGTTCTCCTCGAAGAACGACGACTTGTTGAAGGACTTGAAGTGAGCCGGCAAGGAAGCTCCTTATCCGTGGCTCAAATCTAGTCGTTGATGCAGCCCGCCGAGTCCCAACCCACTGTCCGCGTCTGGAATCCCTTCCGGCGCGACGCGGCGTATTGGCAGGGCAAGCACGGCCGGCTGCGGCGTTACATCACCTGGTCGTTTCTGGGCCATGCCAGCGTCCTGTTGACGATCGTGCTGCTGCCGCTCATCCCCGGTTGCAAGAAGACCTACGATCTCGTGAAAGGCTCCGGCAAGCCCAAGGCGATGATCAAGCAGATGAAGGTCGAGGTGAAGAAGGTGCAGCGCAAGCGAGTGCTGGTGAACCCGAACAGCCCGGTTGTTTTCGAGGTGCCCCCGTTGGAGTTGACGCCGTTGAACCTCAAGGAGGTCACCGCCAACGAATACAAGATCGGCCAGGGCGAGGGGGCCGGTCCGGCAGGTTATGCGGCGGGCCGCGAGGGCGCGCGTTTCAGCTTCGTGCGCGTGCGTTACGAGGGCGGCAACTGGGACTTCAATCTCCGCAACGGGGCGGACGAGAACCTGACCAAGGAGTTTGGCCGCCGTTCCAAGATGCCGGTCTCCACGATCCCGCAGGACGTGACCTTGCTGGAGCTGGGCCGCTACGTGAAGGGGCGCGCGCCGCCCGTGGTGTTCATGGTGGGCAGCTATGCGTTCCGCTTCGATCCACGTGAGGTGAAGGCCGTGCGCAGCTACCTGCTGGAAAACCGCGGGATGGTGTTCGCGGACAACGGCGGCAACCAGTTCCACAGCGTGTTCATCCGGCTGATGCAGTCGGTGTTGCCCGAGGTGGCCCCGGTCGAGATTCCGGATGACGATCCCATTTACCAGGCCCCTTATCCGCTCAATGGCGCGCCGCCCCTGTGGGCGCACAGCGGCACCCGCGCGCTGGGCTGGAAGAAGGATGGCCGGTGGGTGGCCTTTTACCATCAGGGCTCCATCTCGGACGCCTGGAAGGACACACACGGCGGCACGAGCGCGGAGTCGGCGGAGCAGGCGTATCAGTTGGGGGTGAATATTTTGGCGCAGGCTATGGCCGGCTACAGCGAGTGGAAGATGCAGTTGGATGGGAAGGGGAAGAAGTGAACCTGGCCCGATTTGCTTGCCACGAATTTGAATCAGCGAACGTCAGATAACCGTTAAACAGAAGGAACCTTATGTTGTGGGAATGGATTGTTGCGGGCGGCATGACGATGGCCACCCTGATTTTGCTCTCGATCATCAGCATCGGCGTGGTGCTGGAGCGCATTGCGTTTTTCAAACAGGTGCGGATCGCCACGCAGACGCTGCGCGACGCTGTTCAGGAGTCGCTGAACAAGAAGCAATACGATCAGGTGCTGGAGCGCTGCCGCCAGAGCGAGTCGCCGCTGGCCGCGATGATCCTCGCCGAAGCCGCGTCGGGCTTGGACGCCGAGAGCGCCGATGCCGAGCGCGTGATGACGCTCACCATGCGCGGCGAGATGGCGCGGCTGAAGCAATACCTGCCCATCCTCGCCACCATCGCCTCCATCTCGCCCTTCGTCGGGCTGTTCGGCACCTGCAAAGGCATCATCGCCGCCTTCTCGGACATCGCCACGCAAGGCATGGGCGGGCCGAGCGTCATTGCGGCAGGCATCTCGGAGGCGCTGGTCTCCACCGCCACCGGCCTGCTTGTGGCCATCCCGGCGCTGATGTTTTACAACTACTTCAGCAAGGCCATCTCGAACATGGCGCTGGAGCTTGAATCGCAGGCGTTCCAAGCTTATCGCGATCTCCGTCACCAGCTTCCGAGCGCCAAGAAATGACTCTCTGAGGTGGATATGTTTGTCCGCCGCTGAACAACGCCCCTGACCCCACCAGCTTATGGCAATGGATGTCCAAGAAGATTCGGATGAGCCCATCGCGGCGATCAACTTCATTCCGATGATCGACATCAGCCTGGTGCTGCTCATCATCTTCATGGTCGCCACGACCTTTGTGAACGTCACGGGCATCGACCTCAAGCTCCCCAAGGCCTCCACCAGCAAGAACGCGGAAAACAAAAGCGTCACGGTGCAGCTCAACATGCAGAAGGACGTCTTCCTCAACGGCGAAAAGACCAACTGGGACAATCTCAAGGCCGGCATCACCGCCAAGCTCGTCGGCACCAAGGACCGCGCCGTGGTCATCAACATTGACCGGGGGGTGGAGTATGGGGCCGCGGTGAAGCTCATGGACATCGTCAATCAGTGCGATGCGGCCATTGTGCTCGCCACCGAAGTGGACAAGTAACCAGTGTCCTCTATGGCGCGAAATCCTTTTTCCCAGCCAAGCCCATGAAAATTCGCCTGCCTCTTTCCGTTTTGTTCTGTGGCCTGATGTTGGTCACCTCGCTTCAAGCCAAGCTCGCGGCGGACCGCTGGGTCCGGCTCACCGAGGAGGAGCGCCACCAGCTCACCCGCGCCGAGCGTTATGCGGATCAGAGCAACTGGAAATCCGCCCGCTCCGAATACGAGCTGTTCCTCCAGCTCCACACCAAGTCCGAAGTCGCCTCCTACGCGCAGCTAATGTTTGCGGAGTGCACCCGCCGGCTGGGGCAGGTGAACGCGGCCATCAGCGAATTCCGCAACGTCATTGACTACTTTCCCGACGCGATTGACGCCGGCAGCGCGCAGTATTCCATCGGTGTCTGCCAGACGCAGACCGGCGACGCGGAGGAGGCGGTCAAGTCTTTCGAGAAGGTCATCGCCAAGTGGCCGACGAATGACTTCGGCGCTTATGCCCGCAGCGAGGTTTGCAAAATTTACTGGCGGCTCGGCAAACCCGAGAAGTGGGTGCCGCACATGGAGTTTCTCGCCACCGGAAGTTACTCCGACCCTGGCGGGCTCCGGAGTGTCGCTCAACACCGCGTTGTCATGCACCGGCTCGTGGACAAGAAGACCCCCGAGGCCTTCGCGCTCGTGGACGGCGTGCGGAAGAAGGACGCCTTGCTGGTCTTTGCCCAGTGGACTGCCGACGCGATGCATGGTCACCATATCCCAAGCTATTACGGGGAGAAGGGGACCAAGCTCCGCACCACCATCGCCACCAATGCCGTGGCCTTCATCGAGAAGCAGGCTGTGACGGATCCGGCGGAGAAGACCGCGCTGGAGCACTGGTGCGCCCGCATCCACGCCTACGCCGGCGACACCCCGGTGGCCACCGCGCGCTTCGCCGCCCTCTCCAAGAAGTTCCCGGAGAACGACACGTTCCGCGGCGAATACGCCGCCTACCTGCGCGCCAGCGGCAAGCGCGGCGAGGCCCGCCTCGTCTATCGTGAGCTGAAGAACCAGTATGTCGCGGACACCGAGATCGCCGAGACCTACGGCGAGGAAAACAACTGGAAGAGCACCATCGAGGCCTACCAGGCGATGCTCAACAAGCACCCCCAGCAAGCCGACGCGATTCAATGGCGGCTGGGCGAGGTCTTCCGGCAAACCGGGAAATACGCCGAGGCCATCGCGTGCTTCAACCAAGCCAACCGCGAGCCTCAGTCGCTCTTCCGCATAGCCGAGTGCCAGGGCTCGCTCAAGCAGCATGACGCGGCCATCCAGACGCTGGTGGGCGTGCTGAACTTCTTCAAGAGTGCTGCGGCCGAGGCTCAATACAAAATCGCCGGCCATCACGCCGCGAAGGGCGACAAGGAAGCTGCCATTCGCACGCTCAAGACGGTCTGCAAAGTCCACCTCAACACCTCGTGGGCCGGGCGTGCGCACCAGGACCTCACGCTCACTTATGGCATCGATGTCACGCTCGGCGGTGCGGCGAAGAAAGAGGAGAAGTGACCAGTCCTTCGCGGGGCACGGCCCGGTTTTCTGGCCCGCGTTCGGCCATCGGGTGCCCCGCCAGCGCTGAAACCCACCTTCCTAACCGCAGGTCTCCATAAGCCATGAGTGAAGCGGAGGCTTATTGAAACAGCCAGATTTTACCCCCGCCGGTGAGCCCCTCATTTTCCGCAGGCGGACCTGCGCGGCAGGGGATCAGGCCGGACTGCGCGCTTCCCTGGCGCACCTTCGTTCCTCGGCCGCGTTGTTCCTCGCAGTGGCGCTGGCCTTAAACGGCGCGGCCTGCTCCCGTCCGGCGGTGGATTCAACCGCGAAGCCCGTGCCTTCCGCCACCGAGACTGCCAAAGCGGAAACCGCTCCGGAGTCCGCCCCGGTGCCGGAATCCCAGCCGAAGGTGAAAGCAGTGCCGCTATCGGCAGGCTTCGCGAAGGCCGAGCTGACGATGGATCTTGGCGACGCCGTCACGATGGACTTCGTGCTCATCCGCCCTGGCCGGTTCCTGCGTGGCGCGACGGACGGCACGGCGAACGAGCGGCCCGTGCATGAGGTCACGTTGACCCAGCCGTTTTATCTGGGCCGCTGCGAGGTGAGCCAGGCGCAGTGGCTGGCGTTGATGACGAACAATCCAAGCTTGTTCCTGGATGCCCAGCTCCCGGTCGAGCGCGTGAGCTGGGAGCAGTGCCAGCGGTTCCTCGCCAAGCTCGGCGAGCGGCAGCCGAAGTGGAAATTCACCCTGCCCACCGAGGCGCAATGGGAGTTCGCCTGCCGGGCGGGCAGTGCGGAGCGCTTCACGTTTGGACCGGGGGAGGAGGAACTGGGCCAGCACGCGTGGTTCCATCACAACGCGCGGGAGACCACGCATCCCGTGGGCACAAAGAAGGCCAACGCCTGGGGCTTGCATGACATGCACGGCAACGTGAAGGAGTGGTGCGCCGACGGCTTTGCCGCCTACAGCACCGGCGCGGTGACCGACCCGCAAGGCTCGGCCAACGCGGTGGGCCGCGTGTTTCGCGGCGGCGGGTGGAATGATTATCCTGCCCAATGCACCGCCAGCACGCGCGACTTTCTCTATCCAGTGGGCTACGACGACGATCTCGGATTCCGCGTCCTGGCGGTTCCTCGGTGAAGTCCCATTGGACTGGAGCGACAGCGAGGGACTCTTTCAGACAGGTTCCGAAGGTCGGGCTCGTCGCCAAAGGAAGCAGCAGCCCAGCAGCGTGATCAGTGACAACCCCGCGCCAATGCGGAACGGCCAGTCCACGTAGTCGAGGCGGACGATGCTCTTGCCAGCGGGGATGGGGATGGCTTGGAAGGCGTGGTTGGCCTTGAGGATTGAAGCGCTCTCTCCGTTCACTGTGGCCTGCCAGCTAGGATAGTGATTCTGTGCCACGACTACGCCTCTCGGCGTATTTGCTTCAATCTCCAACTCGACTCGTGTCGCTCCGAAACGGGTGGCTCGGATTATTCCGTTGGGAACAGGTGCATTCGTCCTGGGGAAGTAGCAGACGATCTCATGCGTTGTGAGAGGCACCTCTCGCGTGAGAAGCGTTAGCTCGCGAGGATTCCAGTCTAGCCGCTGCATCGTCTGAAGGCTGAGGCCCGGATTCGTCTCTTTGACTTCATGGGCGAAGCTCACCAGCGGCATGGCATTCGTCCGGTGCGCCCATTGCATCAGCTCGCCGGGCTTGGTCGTGTGCGTCACGCCGAGGAAGTCCATGAGGTTCGCGGGCGCGGGGTTCGTCGTGCCGTAGAGGAAATACTCCACGTCGTTCCACTCGCGCGTCACGAGTGTGGACGCGCCGTTCACCTTCGGCAGGCCGTCGAGCAGGTTCAGGTTGCCCCAGAACGCCAGCCGCTGACCGATGAAGTCGTCGTAGAACTTGGGCACCATGCGCGTGTGCAGCGCGCGCTCGGCCAGCGGACTGAGCATGAGGCGCGACTCGCCGAGCTTCGGAGCGGGCGTGAGCGCGCCCTTGCTGGCGTGGTAGGCGGCGGCGAGGCCGGGCTCGAAGGCGGAAGCGGGGATGGTGGGGTTGAAAACTTCCGGCTGATGCCAGACTCCGAACGTGGCGAGCATGCAGAGCAGCGCGATGCGGCAGGTCCGGTAGCCGGTTCCAGCGCTTCCATAAACAGCGTCGGGCAAGGAACCAGCGAGAAGGAGAAAAAATCCGCACACCAAGAGCTGAATCGTCTCGTTGCTCGCGGTTCGAGATTGAGCACTGCCAACAACCAGAAAGTTCATTTGCAGCAAGACCAGCAATCCGCCACCGATAACCAACCCCATCACGAGCCAGATGCTTTTGGTTGCTAGGGGTGCAATCGTCGGGTGCCAAAACTCGTCATTGGACACTTCTTGAAAGGGCTTGGCGGCAAATGCCTTTTTGCCTTTTGCTTCAAGCCACTCGATCCCCCAAGCCGCCAGCAGCGGCACCGTGAAGGCTGCGAGCAGCAACGCCTTCACCGGAAAGCGCACGACACCCAGCGGCA
>Ga0255092_1000396_pt1 | contig 16885 bp, 15 predicted proteins | sample Colum_Yuk_RepC_8_2_FD_188454 | JGI IMG/M metagenome (GOLD analysis project Ga0255092, IMG submission 188454) | Freshwater microbial communities from Columbia River, Oregon, United States - Colum_Yuk_RepC_8d | ecosystem: Environmental > Aquatic > Freshwater > River | place: USA: Oregon...
TACTAAACTGATTATTTTAGAGAAAGTTTAGGATTTTTTAGATTTTTCAATGGAAATTAACCCTATTTTTTCACAATTAATATTGTTTGTAGTAACTTTAACTCAAATGAAAAAAAGTTCAAGATTGGTTTTAGCTTTTTTTGTGGTAACAAATTTCTACAGTTATTCGCAAATGATCAACAACCAGTTCGGACAAGCATTTACCGCTGTGCCTTTTTTCAATTCGGAATTTATTTTACAGAATAAAATAAAAAAACTAAAGGGTTTTTATTCCATTACCAGTCCAACAACATCTGTTATTCAAACAGGTCTCTATTGTAGTTATGAATTTGACGAAAAAGGAAGATTAATTCATACGCTTGAAACATTTCAGGGAACAGAAAGAAAAGATTCTTTGGAGAGTTTTTATGAATACAATGAACAAAATCAACTCATTAAGCATCGGAAAAAAGAATACAAAGGCTATACAACCATTATCAATGTCATAGATTCCAAAGGAAACATTGTCAAACAAACATACAACAGGGACGTTCTGAATGAAAAAGACGAAGTAATAGAATCTTATCTGATTAGTGAAGAAACCATGAAATTTGAATCGAGCCCTTTCGAAGAAAAACAAACGGTTTATAACAATTACAACCTTCCTTATCTCGAAATCATCAAAAAATACGACAGTAATAAATATCTGATAGAAGAAACTGAGCGATCAATAACGACTTCAAATTATTACAAAACCACATATTCCTATAATGATCGGGGTTGGTTAGAATCAAAGAAGAAATTTACTTCTTCGAATGAGAATCCGGTTGAGGAAACAACCTTCAAATACGATGCATTTGGTAATGTTAAAAACATATTTCAATATTCTTTTGGAGATTTAAAAGAGGAAAAGGAAGTTTATTACAACGATAAAACTCTCATATTATCGAACATGCTCGTAATCGATCCGAAATCCAAACGCGTTAAAATTCTTCAATTCAAGGAAAAATCTTTTTTTAAGTAAACCCTTGTAACTTTTTGAAAAGAAATCAGTCCCAAAAAGGTAAATGAACCGATCGCAATATAACAATGCTGTAGATGATTTCGCAGATGGTTTGTTTCGGTTTGCCCTAAAAAATGTTCGTTCAAAAGAAATTGCAGAGGATTTCGTTCAGGATACATTCATGAAAGTTTGGGAAAAACATGAATCTATCGAATTTTCAAAGTGTAAATCGTATCTTTTCACCACCATGTATCATTTGATTGTCGATTGGTCTAAAAAGCCAATTACTATTTCAGAAGATAAAATTTTACATGGAAAAACGACTACAAATCAACAACCCATTGACATTCAACAGATCATCGATGAGGCATTGGATAAATTAAATCAGATACAAAAAACAGTATTAATGTTGAGAGATTATGAAGGATATGCTTATTCTGAAATAGCCGAAATAACCTCCCTTAGTGAAACCCAAGTTAAGGTTTACATATTTCGAGCAAGGCAGCAAATGAAAGCTTACATCGTTAAATTAGATTTGGTATTATGAATATAAATCGTGAAAATTATGAGGCATACTACCTAGATTTTATTGAAGGCAATCTAGATCAGGAAAAAATCGTAGAATTACAGTGCTTTCTCGCGCAAAATCGCGATATTCAATTAGATACTGATGCATTCGAAATTCATCTAAATACCTTAAATCCAGATTGTATTTCATTTGAAAATAAGGACTTATTGAAAGTTATTGATTGGAACCAAACAGAGATTACGCATGATACTGTTTTCAACTTTCAATTAGCTAGCTTAGATCATTTATTAACCGATAAAAAGCAAAAAGAACTTCGACTCTTTGAAGAAAAATTTCCCGAATGGAAAAAAGAACAAAAAATATTAGCTGCAACGAAATTATTGCCAAATAAGTATATTCTGTTCAACAACAAATCACGTTTAAAAAAACCCCTTATCCAAAGAAAAACCGTACTGATTTACTCAATAATTTCCTCAGCTGCGTGTATTGCTCTCTTTGTCATGTGGAGAAATCAAATTTCTGAAAATCAAATACAAATTCCTCCAATAGCAAAAAACAACCATTTAAAGAAAAATGAAAAAAGGAAAAGCCACGAAGATTCATTAAGCGTAAAGGAAACAATAACTATTCTTAAAAAAAACTTAGTTTCAGCTGATGAAAATTCGATTATTTCCAAAGACTTCAAGGAGGTAATAACGAAAGACAAAAAAAATCAGGATCCTCTAATTCAACTATCAGAAAACAAAACAATTCAAAATCAAAGTGATTCAATTTTTGAGAATCCGAATAACACCATTTTTCTTAAACCTGAAAGTATCGAAAATCCTACTAAAACTGACGAACTAACTTATGCCGCTTTACCGGAAAAATCAAATGAAATAGAAATACGAAAATTCACTTTATTTTCCAAATTACTAGCCAAATACCTCAATATTCATTTTGGTGCTGGCAAAAAAGAAAAAGAGAATTCGGAAGAATATTACGTTTACATTGGTTCATTTCAAGTTTCAAGAAAAATTAGCAAGTAAATCTTCCTGATTATATCCGCGCAAAAGTTTAATTTTGTAAGAAACATTTCAAATATGCAAGTTCCTGTTACCGTTTACACGGAGATGACTCCAAATCCAACAACGATGAAATTTGTAGCTAACAAATACTTACTTATTTCAGGAGAATCGGTTGAATTTAAAGCCGGAATGGAAGCAAAGGGTTACTCCCCTTTAGCAGAAGAATTGTTTAAATTTCCATTTGTAAATGGTGTTTTTATTGCTGCAAACTTCGTAACAATTACCAAAACGGATAATGTCCCTTGGGATTTTATTACAATGGAACTCAGAGAATTTGTGAAAAGCTGGATAGCAGAAGGAAAAGATATTCTAACTCAAATGCCACCGGAAAAACCTGCAGAAAATTCGAGCAATGATAGTTTAAAGGAATATTTACCGCACGAAATTGATGATGCCATCCGTAGTTTATTGGATGAATATGTGAGGCCTGCTGTTGAGACAGATGGTGGAGCGATCGATTATCGCGGTTTTGATAATGGAACAGTTACAGTTGTACTGAAAGGTTCTTGTTCGGGTTGTCCTTCATCTACAGCAACATTGAAAGGTGGAATTGAAAATCTTTTAAAACAACACCTACCAGAAGTTAGGGAAGTGGTCGCTGAAAATGCCTGATGCATGCGATTAATACTCGTTCATTCTATTCTATTTCTCCTTTTCACTCTCGTGATTGGTTCTTGTGGATCTTCTAATTCAACTAAAAAGACCCTTGCAAAAGGGAACAAAGAATACGGCGGAGAATTTCGTTTTATGTCCATCGAAAAAATCAAAGTGCTTTTTCCATTGCACTCCTTGGATTTTTATTCACAGCGTTTAAATTCACAGATCTATGAATCCCTTTTCAAAGAAAGTAAAGAAGGGGATAAAGTTGTTCCTCATCTCGTTGAAAGCTACTCTGTTTCAAATGATCGTTTGACTTATACTTTCAATTTGAAAAAAGGCATCTTTTTCCATCAAGATGAATGTTTTGAAGATAAAACCAGAGAATTAAATACCAATGATGTTCAATTCGTTTTAAAAACAGCATGTTCCAAGAGTTCCCTTAATCATATTTCTCACTTATTGGTAGGAAAAATCGTAGGTTCAGAGATGTTTTTTCATCAATCAGGTAAAAATAATGAATCGAAAAATCTTAGTGGGGTAAGAATCATCAATAATCATAGATTAACCATCACATTAACAAAGCCCTATGCTGGTTTCGAAAAATTGCTATCACATCCCAGCCTTGGAATATTTCCGGAAGAAGCTCTAAAAAAATACGGTAATAATATTCTCACCCATCCCGTAGCGACAGGGCCATTTTGTCTAGATCAGATGAACAAATCCGGTATTATTTTAAAACGGAATCCAAATTATTGGAAATCAGATGAATTTGGAAACAAACTACCTTTTTTAGATCGAATTGTCATGAAATATGGTGTGGATAGAAATAGTGAATTAAAAGCATTTAGAAATAATGAAATTGACATCGTTCTCGAAGTTCCCGTAGAAAACGTCACGAACCTTTTTGGTTCATTGAAAGAAGCTCAGAATGGTAAAACCATAAAGCATAAAATTTTCTCCAGAAAAAGTTCACTTACCAATTTTCTTGCTTTTGCAAATACAAAAAAACCCTTCGATGATCCTTTGGTGAGGAAGGCGTTTCTTTATGCCATTGATAAAGACAAAATTACAGAGGATGTTCTCATGGGAGAAGGTGTCGCAGCAAATTATGGATTTATCCCCGAAATGATTGGATTTCAACAAGACACAAATTACAGAATTACTCAAAATATTGATAAAGCCCGTACTTATCTCGCTCAAGCTGGTTATCCTGGAGGACAAAATTTTCCAGAAACAATTCTTTGGGTAAATGCCTTGGAAGGAAGCGCTGTTAGTAGGTGGACGTCAAATGTAGCTCAACAATTAGAAACAGCATTGGGAGTAAGAATCAAATTAAAATATTGTTCTTTTGAAGAAAGACAGGATGCTATTCGAACAGGTAAAGCACTTTTTTGGCGTTCTGGTTGGATTCCAGACTATCCCGATGCAGAGAGCTTTGTTAGTATTTTTTATCAAAAACACAGTCAATTAAATTCTTTCTGGAGTAATATTTCTTACTCAAACGTAACTTTTAGTAAATTGTATGAAGAATCCTTACTAGAAAACAATTCCAATAAAAGAAGTGAATTGCTAAATTCCTGTAATCGTTTATTGATGGATGATGCTGTTGTTTTACCCATTTATTACGATGATTTTTTCGTAGTATTGAATCTAAAAATTCGTGATTTTGTGGTAAACTCAATTGAAACTATGGATCTTTCCAATGTTTATATTAAAGCGATATAGATTTCAAAATCTCGTCTATGTAATTCAAAACACTTTCCCGACCATGCGCTGACGTGCTAGAAGTACCAAATACAGGTGGTATTGTAGCCCAAGTTTTGGTTAACTCTTTCTTATATCGTGTCAAATTTCGAGCATACTCTGAACCTGATAATTTATCCAACTTAGTGAAAATAATTGAGAATGGGATTTGCTTTTCGCCACACCAATTAATAAACTCTATGTCAATTTTTTGTGGTTCTAATCTTGAATCAACTAAGACGAATAAATTAACTAACGATTCACTTTTTGTCAAATAATCTACGATGAACTTTTCCCAACTTGCGCGATCTTTTTTAGACGCCTTTGCAAATCCATAACCCGGCAAATCCACCAAGTACCACTGTTCATTGATTATAAAATGATTTATCAATCTTGTTTTCCCGGGGGTTCCAGAAATTTTTGCCAGTTTTTTGTTTCCCGTTAGCATATTTATCAGCGAGGATTTACCCACGTTCGATCTTCCTATGAAAGCAAATTCTGGTTTTCTATCCTGCGGTCCCTTTTTATAATCTGTCGAGGAAATTACAAATTGAGCTTGTTTAATCGTAAGCATAGCTCACAAAGTTAAGCAATATAATTCGTCCTATTTTCAATATATGAGAGTTTCTGAATGAGATTGCCCCATGAAAATCCCTATCTTTGTAACTCAAAAATTGATAAAATGAGTTTTTTGGAATTGTCCGAACAAGAATTACTTCGTAGAGAATCTCTTCAAAAATTACGGGAATTAGGAATTAATCCTTATCCTGCAGATTTATACCCTGTAACAGACTTTGCAGAAGAATTAAAATCAAATTTTATTGAAGGGAAGAAGGTTTGTCTTGCTGGTCGAATGATGAGTCAACGTATTATGGGTAAGGCTTCCTTTGCTGAATTACAAGACTCCTCCGGTCGAATTCAAGTATATATCAATCGAGATGAATTGTGCCCAGGAGAAGACAAAATGATGTACAACGATTTCTTCAAAAAATTATTAGACCTTGGAGATTTTATTGGTATTAGTTTTTATTTAAGACTCAAGTTGGAGAAATCTCTGTTCATGTGGAGGAACTTTCTTTGTTGAGTAAAGCACTCAAACCACTTCCTTTACCAAAAACAGACAGTGAAGGAAAAATACACGATGCATTCACGGATCCAGAGCTTCGCTACAGACAGCGCTATGTAGATTTGGTGGTAAATTCTGATGTTAAAGATACGTTCATCAAACGATCTAAAACGATTGCTTCCATGCGCTCGTTTTTCAATGATAAAGGCTATTTAGAAGTAGAAACTCCAATTCTACAACCCATTCCGGGAGGAGCGGCCGCAAGGCCATTCATTACCCATCACAATGCTTTGGATATTCCATTGTATTTGCGTATAGCCAACGAATTATACCTTAAACGACTGATTGTTGGTGGTTTTGACGGGGTATATGAATTTGCCAAAGATTTCAGAAATGAAGGTATGGATAGAACCCATAATCCTGAATTTACGGTAATGGAAATCTATGTAGCTTACAAAGATTACAATTGGATGATGGATTTTACCGAATCCATGGTAGAAAAGGTGGCTATGGATGTTTGCGGTTCAACTGATATTCGTGTTGGAGAAAATACCATTTCACTCAAAGCTCCTTTCAAACGAATTACAATGCGCGATTCCATTATCGAATATACTGGATTTGATATTCAAGGTAAATCTGAAGATGACATAAGAGAGGCCGCCAAAAAAATGGGAATTGAAGTAGATGAAACCATGGGGAAAGGCAAGTTGATTGATGAAATATTCGGTGAAAAATGTGAAGCAAATTACATTCAACCTACTTTCATTACAGACTATCCGATTGAAATGTCTCCACTTTGTAAAAAACACCGTTCAAATCCTGAATTAACAGAGCGTTTCGAACTAATGATTAATGGAAAAGAGGTGGCAAATGCCTATTCTGAATTAAACGATCCTATCGACCAACGTGAACGATTTGAGGAGCAACTACGACTTTCAGAAAAAGGAGATGATGAAGCAATGTTTATCGATCAAGATTTTCTTCGAGCTCTCGAATATGGAATGCCTCCATGTTCAGGAATGGGAATTGGAATTGACCGTTTGGTGATGTTATTGACCAATAATTCATCGATTCAAGAGGTGTTGTTTTTCCCACAAATGAGACCCGAGTCTCTAGTTCCTAAAATTGAACTTACAGAAACCGAGAAGGGAATTTTGGACGTTATGAAAAATGAGAAAGAAAAAGTTCTTGGTGAATTACGTTCGAAGTTTGATATTAGTAACAAACAATGGGATACGAGTATCAAAACATTAACAAAAAATAATCTTCTGAAAGTTAGTAAAGAAGAGGATCAATTAATCATTCGTCTCGTATAATTGCCATGAAAACGAAAGAAGAAATTGTAAAAAACTGGTTGCCCCGTTACACAGGAAAATCCCTAGAAAGCTTTGGCAAATACATTCTTCTTACCAACTTTTCTGGATACGTTAATACATTTGCGGAGTGGAATGAAGTTGAGGTTGAAGGAAAAGATCGACCGATGCAAACTGCCACTAAAGATGGAATAACAATCATCAATTTCAGTATGGGAAGCGCAATGGCAGCAACAATTATGGATTTATTGTCCGCAATCGAGCCCAATGCAGTACTATTTTTAGGGAAATGCGGAGGATTGAAGAAAAAAAGCCAAGTAGGTGATTTAATTTTACCAATCGCAGCCATTCGCGGGGAAGGAACTTCCAATGATTATTTTCCTGCTGAAGTTCCTGCTTTACCTTCTTTTAATCTCCAAAAAGCAATTTCATACACCATTCGATTGAAGGGAAGAGATTATTGGACAGGAACCGTTTACACCACAAATCGTAGGGTTTGGGAGCACGATGAAAAGTTCAAGGATTATTTACGCTCCATTCGTGCAATGGCCATAGATATGGAAACTGCAACCATTTTTAGTGTCGGATTCTTTAATGAAATTCCTGTAGGAGCCTTACTTTTGGTAAGTGATCAACCCATGACTCCTGAAGGTGTGAAAACAGAAAAAAGTGATCAAACGGTAACGAACAACTATGTTTCAGATCATTTGAGAATTGGAATTGATTCGCTCAAAGAATTACAGAATACTGGAATCTCTGTCAAACATTTGAAATTCTAAATGTTGTACAAAAGAAAAAGCACCGTTATAGAACGATGCTTCTTTCTGTAGTAGTAGACATAATCAACTTATGCCCTCGGTAGACTCTATCAGTAATCCATCTTCTGGATTCTTATTCTTTTTAAAATTTATTTTTTCTTTAATACGATCAACTATATAGTACATAATCGGAACAACAATAATTGTGAGGAACATGGAACTGGTTAAACCTCCAATTAAAATCCAAGCGAGTCCATTTTTCCATTCTGCTCCCGAACCTTTTGCAATCGCAATAGGAATCATACCAATTACCATCGCAATAGTTGTCATTAAAATTGGTCGCATACGTTCCCGTACGGCTTCTAACAATGCATCGTAAGTGTTTTTTCCTTCTTCTTTCAAGTGATTAGCAAAGTCAACTATCAAAATGGCATTCTTGGCAACCAAACCTAGCAACATCAACATCCCTAACATGGTGAAAATACCCATACTCGAGGAGGTTAAATTAAGTGCTAGTATAGCACCGATGAGCGAAACCAAAATTGAAAAGAGAACAACAAATGGATAAACGAAATTATCATAAAGAGCAACCATGATAAGATAAACCAATATCAATCCGATGCCCATGGCTGTTCCTAAAGCTCCCATAGAATCCTTTTGACGTTTAACCTCTCCACCCCAAAGCATTCGGATATTCTTATCCAATGGATTTTTTTCTAAATACTTTTCAATTTCGGTAGCCAAATTACCGGACGCTGTTCCTAAAACATAACTTCTAATCGTGGTGTTTGAAATTCGGTTTTTCCTTTCAAGTGAACCGTTACCATTGTCTACAGTCACTTGAGCAAAATCAGCCAGTCTGACTTGCCTATTATCACTGGTTGAAAACATCATTTCTTCAATGTCATCCGCACTGCGACGATCAAATTTATCCATCATCACTCGAATGTCATATTCTTCTCCTTTTTCATCGAATTGAGCATCATTGTTTCCTGTCAATGCATTCTGAAGTTGCAATCCAACGGTTGCAATTGGAAGACCTAAGGTTCCCATTTTATCCCGGTCTAATTCAACACGTACTTCTGGAGTAACATCATCGGTTGATATAGTTGGATCTTTAGCTCCCTTCATGGCTACAATCGCATTTTTTAATCTTCTAGCTTCTCTAATTAACAATTCATTATCATCAGACGAAAGGAAAATTTCAATTGGAGCCTCCTCTGATTGAACCATACCGATATTAATTGCTTTCACTTCAATCCCCGGATATTTATCCTCAATTTTTTTACGGATTGCATTCATGTATACAGCGGTAGGAAATGTATTTTGCATGCCATCCTTCATTTGCACTGTGATTTCCGATTTATTCTCAGCCCCGAAAGCTGCAGCACCCATCCCTGAACTTGGTCCACCGACATTCGAAAACACAATATCAACGACATCTTTTTGAGCTAAAATTAATTGTTCAATTTCCAAAGTAGTTGCATTGTTTTCCTCAAAAGTTGTACTCTTGTCATATTTCAGTTTTACCATGAATTTTCCTTGGTCTCCTTGTGCCACAAATTCTTGCCCAACAATCCCGAGACCCATAGTAGCCATACTAGCAACAAATAAAACTACAATGGAAACGCCCACGATAATCTTGTGTCTTAAGGACCATGCTACAAGACTTACATAGGAATCTGTAAAAATATTTACCCTTCTTTCAAACCATAATAAAACAGCTTGAAAAGGATTTTTGGGATTTAATTTAACCTCTTTTGCAAAGCGAGAAGCCAACCATGGAGTTAGTGTAAAACAAACAAACAAGGACATTAATGTAGAAATCACTACAACGATAGAAAACTGACGGAGAATATCCGAAATAACCCCTTCTATAAATACAACCGGAGAAAATACTACAACATCTACCAATGTAATGGCCAATGCAGTAAAACCAATTTCATTACGTCCATCCAATGCTGCTTGACGGCGTTTTTTACCCATTTGAAGATGTCGGTAAATATTTTCCAAGACAACTATGGAATCATCCACTAAAATTCCGATCACCAAAGACATCGCTAACAAAGTCATCAAGTTCAAGGTATATCCCAAAAGATACATGGCTATGAAAGTAGAAATCAATGATGCTGGAATGGATATTAATACAATGAAAGCATTTCGCAAACTGTGTAAGAACAAGAGCATAACTGCTGCTACGAGTAAAACGGCTAATTCCAAATCGTGTATTACCGCATTTACTGAACTAATTGTAGGAAGAGAAGTGTCTGTGGCAACTGTAAACTTGACACCTTCTTTCTTGTATTTCTCTTCAATTTGCTTAAATTTTTCTTTCGTTGCATTCGACATATCCACAGCATTGGCATCACTTTGCTTCATGATGCGAAGTCCTACTCCATTTTCACCATTATATCGGCTAATTGCTACCTGATCTTCTTTCGAATCAGAAACACTAGCAACGTCCTTTAATCGTACGATTGAATTATTATTGGAAATTAATATTAAGTTTTCAAGGTCTTTTATCGTTTTAAATTTTCCAGAAAGTCGAACAATCATTTGTTCGTTTTCATTTTTCACTTTACCTGTAGGAAAATCGACATTGGCAGCTGCAATAGACTGGTTCACATTTCCGAGAGTTAAACCATAAGACTTCAATTTATCCGGATCGATATCCACTTTAAACTCTCTCCTTTCACCACCAATTACCTGAACCTCTGCTACACCTTTAGTTTGCTTGATTGACGGAAGTATTTGGTTATCCATCAACTGCATGAAATCACGGTCTGTCAAATTCGGCGCAATTGCACTTACCTGAAGAACAGGTGCAGCATTCGGTTCAATTTTAGCTAAGATTGGTTTCTGTGCTCCCTCAGGAAGTTTATTTTGTACATTGTTTATTTTACGCTGAGCATCTTGCAATGCCTCATCCATATCAGCAGAAGGTTTAAATTCCAGCAAAACAACAGATGCATTATCAAGTGAAAAGGAAGTGACTTCCGAAATGTTTTCCAAGCCACTCAATGCATCCTCCAAAGGTTTAGAAACCTGATTTTCTACGGTTGCCGGAGAAGCACCCGGATAAGTAGTAGTTATTGTTAATATTGGAGGAGAAAAGTCTGGTAACAATTCATAACTCAATTGATTATAACTAATTAATCCACCACCAATTAGTATTGTAAAGATTACAATGATGAATGAAGGTCGTTTTATGGATAACTCGGTGAGTGTCATTTCAACTGAAATTATTTGATTTTAACATTCGAATTATTCTTCAGATTCACTTGTCCTTTAATGACAACTTTATCGCTTTGATCAATTCCAGAAACAACTTCAATGAAATCGCCATCGGATGTTCCTGCATTGAATGAGGTTAAAATAGACTTGCCATTTTTAACGACATACACCTGTGGATTTTTAGTAGAACCAACCAATGTTTTTCTTGGTATAGCTAATGCCTTTACGCTTAGGCCATTTTCCATTATTGCTGTACCAAACATCCCCGCTTTCAGTTCGTTATTAATATTTTTCACTTCCACCTGAACTTTAACATTATGAGTACGATCAGCTTGTGGAGCAATTGTTTTGATGATACCTGAAATGGTTTGATCAGGCATTACGTCGGTATTCACGATTACTTTCTGTCCAACTTTAAATTTGTTTATATCTCGTTCAGGAATATTCACAGCAAGTTTCAATATGGAAATATCCATTATTTCTACAACCTGAGTTCCTGGACCGATAACAGAACCTAAATCAATCATTTTCTTGGTTACAACCCCGTTGAACGGTGATACAACCGTACATGATTTCAACTGTTTTAAGATTTGGGCTTTTTGTATTTCAAGACCTCGAATTGCTAATTGCACTTTTTCGAGTTGAATGTCAGGAGCTGCATTTTGTTCTGATAAAATTTTATAGCGTGCTTCGTCCTTTCTTTGACCTTCGAGATTTACTTCAATCGTTTGCAACTGTAGTTTTAGCATTTCGTCATCTAATTTTGCTAATACCGCTCCTTTCTTTATGACATCGCCTTCCTCAAAATTAACTGATACAACTTTTCCCTGTCCTTCCGAACTCACCGTAGCTTGTTTATTTGCCTCAAATGTTCCCAAATAAGAAAATTGGCTATCAAACTGATGATAATCAGGCTTTGTTGTCTCAACCAAAACGGCTGCAGTTACATCATGAATATATAACTTAGCTGCAGCAGCTTGCTTATTATTTAACAACTTTATGATTGTTAAAACAATAAGAACTACGACAACCAAACTAACGATTACAACTCTTCTCATGTTTACTATTTAATATTACCAATTGATTTTAAATATTGAATTTCCGCTTGTCTCAGTTTGATGTAGGAACCTACAACATTACTTTGTGCCTGCTGAACTGTATTATCTGCTTGAATTAAATCGTTTGTACTAATCGTTCCTTGCTTGAATAAATTCTCTGTTTGCAAGTAAACTTTTTGTGCCAACTCCAATTGTTGTTTGTTTAATCGCAAAGAATTAGTTTGATTTTCTATTTCTCTTCGCGCATTTATCGTTGTTTGTTCCAATTGCTGTTTTAATAAAACTTCTTGATTTTCAAGTTTTTGCTTATTTAATAAATTAACTTTTTGTTTGTAGAGCTTTTCAAAACCATCGAATAGTGTCCAATCTAATCGTAATCCAACAAATGCTGATTCAATTCCAGTTCTAAAATTATCTTCTGGTTTTAAGTTATATGTATAATTGTATGCTGCATAAAAGGAAAGATTAGGTAAATAGGCCATTTTATTCCCTTTGTTTTCCTCCAAATTCATTTGTTTTTGAGCGGTCAAAAGGTCTAATTGAGGTCTATAAACCGTAGTTGTATCAATTAATAAAGTCTTTTCTATTAATTCATCAGTTAGCAGAGAAATTTTATTTTGAACAGGAATTCCCGTCAAAATTCGCAACGCATCCTCTACTTGTAATTTGGTCGATTCTAAATTTTGGACGGCATTTTCAAGTGTTAATCGATTGATTTTTAACTTATCAATTTCTATTGGCGTAATCAATCCTTGTTTCAGCATTGCATTCATATTGAACATCAATCGGTCAATATTAAGAATGTTGCTATCAATGTAATTTCGTTGTTTATTAATCGCTTGGAGATTAAAATAAGCACTTGCTACTTGATATTTTATTTCATCTTGTGTCAATTTTAATTGAAGATCTACAATCTTTTTATTTATGTCTAAAACGGCAAGACCATAATTCAACTGAGAATTATAAATAATTTGTGTTAATTGAATGGTATTACCAAGATTGTATGGTACTCCGAATTTCACCGTCGAATATGTTCCGGGTGCTCCCCCAAAAAAGGCTGCTGGAACAACTTGACCAGGAATAAGTGCATTGTATTTGTAATCTCCAGTTGCCGCGATTTTAGGGAAACGAGAGGCCAAATAAGCATTTTTTTGTTTGGAATTAATCTCAATGTCAAGCTGCGCATTTCGAATGGATGGATTCGCAGTATCTGCCATTTTTAATAGTTGCTGCAAATCATAAGATTGTCCAAAAACAACATTTTGAGCAAGAAAAAGGAGTGACAACATTACCAATATAAATGTCGAATTGAAAATTCTCATAACTCAGTCTTTTGTTGGAAATAAATAATTCAATAACATTTCTTTTACTACCTCTTTATGGCGACCCAATTGCTGTATGTATTCCGTGTCATTAAGTCCGTTCATTTGTTGGTTAAGCGGCTTAGCCATAAATGGATGTTGGCAATTTGCCATGATTAACATGATTATACTCACCATATCTACTTTCCTCATCAAACCCTTTTGTTGAGCTTCCAATGTCTCGATGAAAATACCAGAACTACCTAATTTTGCAAGAATCGCATCTGATTCAATTCCTCCATCCTTGTTGCGATTCATTTCATTGATAATAAACATTGGAATTTCTGGATGCATGCCTAAAAATTCAAACTCCCGATCAATTAATTGACTTACCTTTTCTTTTAAACTCAAAGAGGACGAAAAAACATCCATCATCGAGACTAAAAAATCTTCGGTAACAGATTTATAGATAATTAAAAAAAGTTGGCTTTTGGATCGAAAATAATAATTCACAAGAGCGACGTTCATTCCCGCCTCTTTGGCTATTTCTCGTGATGTACAACCTGAAAAACCTTTCGTAATAAAAACTCGCTTAGCTGCTGCTTTTATTTTTTCCTCAGGCGCAATTTCTTTTCCCATTCGTAAAATTCGGTTGCAAATATAAACAGAGATTTTAAACAATTGTTTAAAACAGCTGAATAAAAGTTGCATTTTTCCAACAAAGGAGTGTTATTATTCAGAAATTAAATGAATGAGAAGATAAGAAATGTCAATTACTGATATTTCATTTTGTTTGAGTTAAAACTCAAAATCTTGGTTTTTGGCATCTTTCCTCTAGATGTTTTAACCTCCTTTAATTCGTAAAATCCATTATCTATCTTTTGAAAAGTAATTTTTGTCACGTCATCCTTGTTACCTAATGCCCCCTCATCATTAAAAGACTTTTCTGCATCATAGACCTCATATAATTTTTCATCAATTACGCCTACAACTGCCCTATGCTCTGACATATTCCCTTGAGCCATATAACCACCATCTAAACTAACTGCTACATTTTTAGTCCCAAAAACATGAAATTTTTCAAATCCACCAAACCCACCAAATCCACTGGAAACAGATACATTTCGAAGAATATCTATTCGATTCCAGCGATCAGCTTCGAATTTGAATAGTCCGACCATTTGTTTACCAGTTGACATATGAAAATCATTTGGATTGGTAATTCCCATAACTGCCATTAAATAATTTTCTGAACCTATCGTATAATATTGTTTTCCTATTATTTCAAAAGTTGGTTTTTTGGAAGGATCCATTTCACTAATAAATTCAGAGCCAAGACTTGAACGAGTAATGTTAAAAAGTTTAATTATTTCATTATTTGAAATCGAATAATTTGGTTCATCTAATAAGCGCATCGTATTTGCGTCTATAGAATCAGCCATTTCCTTTTGCCTTTTTTGCTTTTCTAAGGCTTCCCTTTCTTCCTTTAATTTTTGTCTTTCCTTATCTAATGCAGCAGATTGATCATTTTTTTCTTCGCATGATGAGAACAATATCAAAACTGTAAATCCAAGTAGGAAAATAGTTGCAGTGCTGAATTTTAAATTTTTAGTAAACATATTTAAACCGTATTATGTAATCAAAAGTACAAGAAATTCTCGAATTGAAAACTATTAATCAATCATGCTGAAAGCACTTTCCATTTGGATTTTTTGTCATTCGTTGACAGCGATTTCCAGCCTGAGTTATTCCAGAACATTGAACGCTTGAGCTATTTGAATTCACATGATAGGATTTACTTTTCCCTTTCCATGACCAGCAAGAAGTGCAATGAGATGATTCTAGAATGTTTTCTTGATTATCTGGTAATAAATGAAAAAAATCAATCCCCGTAATTTGCTCCACTTTATCGATACTTACTGCAAAATCTTGCAAAGGTGCACCCGATGAAGCATTGGGAAGAATAAAACCAATTGCTTTGATATCTGGTTTGCGATAATCCAAGATTACTTTGTAGTAATATTTCGGAACTGCTACTTGATTCCAACCAATAAAGTTTAATCCGCTCGACAAAACAGGACCGGTTACAACGAAGATTGCATCACTTTCCACAGCCCAAGCACGAACCAATTCCTCAAGCCTTTTCCAAACTCCACGGTTGAATCCGGGTAACTGCGGGCTCATATTCGAATAATAAAACGATTCCGCCATGGTAGTTGCAGACCAACCCATATCTGCAGCTGGCGCCAAGTGACCCCGATCGTAACCCGATTTTTTATAATCAGCATCTGTTGCAGTTCCAGAACGTACATTCGGGTCAATAAGAAACATATCCGTTCTATCATACAAACGATTTGTTTCGTGCTCTGTTAGTTCGTATGCAACCCAATTGGCTTGTTCATATGTTTCGTTGTAGGAAAGTGTATATCCCATGTGGTGAATAACCGTTTCTCCTTGAATACTTGAGGGGATTTCTAAATTTGTAAGCTTTATTGCATCAACGGAAGCCGTATCAGGAATCTGAGCATCGGTTGGTTTGTTTTGAATTGGTTCTTTTTGTTCATGAGCCTTATCGGTACAACCAATTATGGCAATTAAAAGAATTAAAAAAAGAACTAGTTTGGAAAATACTTTCAGCATGGATTTTGGCGAACAAAAAAGTGCAAATTTGAATGTAAAAGTAAAAGAATTTATTTTGTTAACGAAACCATTTTAAACCAGTGTCGAAATGATAATTATCGATGTATTTCAACTAGCTTTTTCTGTATTTACTTAAATAATCAAGTAAATATAATCGAGAATTCAATTAGAATAACAACGGATCATTCCTTCGCAATTATTTCTCATTTGGCAGGTAATGATATGACATTTTCGTCTTTTCATCTTGGATTATTAACTCTGTGTTTGAAAGCCTAACAATGTCGTATTCTATGTTTATATTTCTGGTAACGTTCATTAATACCAAAGATTCCTTTTCAAAAGCAAATCTCCATAAACCACTTATGCTTGATAAATTTGTTGAGATACTATTTTGAAAAAGACTGGATGTCTTTTCAAACGTTCCATCGCGTTTTATTACAAGGTTCTCACTGTATCCTATGGAATCAATTGGATTACCGCTTGCATCACTAATTTGAAAAAGCAACCAATCATTACATAATCTTGATTTCTTGGATAATATTGAAGCATTTGCTCCAAAATCTACTTTATTACATGAATTAAATACTAATAACA
>Ga0255092_1000398_pt1 | contig 16837 bp, 12 predicted proteins | sample Colum_Yuk_RepC_8_2_FD_188454 | JGI IMG/M metagenome (GOLD analysis project Ga0255092, IMG submission 188454) | Freshwater microbial communities from Columbia River, Oregon, United States - Colum_Yuk_RepC_8d | ecosystem: Environmental > Aquatic > Freshwater > River | place: USA: Oregon...
ACGCCCCTGAACCAAGACTCGGAAACCTCGGCCGAAATGCTCGGGGTGGGTGAGAGTTTGGAAAGCGCGCACACGAGGCGTGTTCCATTCCGGAAAACGGCCAGGGTTTTGCTGGGTGGACTCGAGAATCCTCATGAGAAACCTCGATTGCCGTTCCCGATGCCAAGTCAACAAACCCTGGCACAAACCGGCCTCAGCTATGGCGCTGAAATCGACATGGGCCGTCAAATCCACCTCACCGGGCGACGACAAGAGGTCGTCGGATACTCGGTGCTGACGGTAGGCCCGCAGCGTTCCCGCCGATCGTCCGGGCGTCAGAAACTCCTCAGCCTCCAGCCCATAATCGAAGGTGATCAAACATCCTTCGCGCAAGGCCATCGCCGCCTGCCCCCACCAGGCCACCGCGGCCGGACTGCGCTCGCGGACAAACCCCTCCGGCAGAACCGACTGAACCTCCTCCGGCAATTCCCACTCCACCGGCGCCGGCGTCGGCAGTGCCGTCCAGTCGAACCGTTGGCCCGTCCAGCAAACCCCCTGCTCCACCCACCGGCGCTGCGAAGTGTTCCACCGCCACCGTTCCACCGGAAATGCATCCAGGAGTTCGTTGGACACGATCACCCCGCGAACCTCGGTCGGCAGCGTTTCACTCCAGACCACGCGGTCTCCGAAACGGGCCAGTCGCTCCCGCTGCCATGTCCGCCGTGTGGCACTGGGCTCAACAATTCGGTACCGGAAACGCTCTCGGTTCAGTTCCGATCCCTGCGTCAACGCGCTCAGGATATCCTCCGCCCATCGGCCGTCATGGGCTCCAGCTTCGACGATCTCCAGCGGACCTGAAGCCAGGGACTGTAGCGCACCCACCTCCCTCTCAATCCAGTGGGCGACCAATTCACCAAAGAGCGATCCCACTGAAACGCTGGTCGCAAAATCTCCGCCGCGACCTACGACCCGCGGCGTTTGTTCGTAATAGCCGACCTTCGGTTCGTAGAGAGCCATGGCCATGTACTGCGCGAACGAAATGACTCCTCCCGCGGCCGCGATCGCCGTCCGAATCCGTTCCACCAGGACCGGAGAAGCCTCCGGAGCCATGGCACTCATGCTCGGGCCGGCTCCAAATTCACGCTCCACAGCCGTTTTCCGTCGCGGTTGAAGTGGCTCACGGTCGCCACCCGCGTCTCCGGGGCGATGCGGACCGATCCGAAGAATTGTTCGGTGCTCCACGGCCCCGAGATGGCTTGTCCGGGTTGGCGCGATGAAAACCGGACTTGCGGCCCAAACGTGTTGTCCAAGATTCCCGGTCCAAAGGTGCCCGCGTGGAGAGGGCCACTGACAAACTCCCAGAAGCCGTCGAATTCGGTGAACTGAGCCTGCGCCGGATCGTAAAAATGGGAGGCGCAATAATGCACGTCGGCCGTCAACCAAACGACATTGCGCACTCGATGGTCCCGCAAATGACGCAGCAGCGACGCCACCTCCAATTCGCGACCCAGAGGAATGCCATCCCCATTGGCCCCGTTTTCGAAGGCGTCGGCGCCATCCCGAACGAGCAATCCCAGCGGCATGTCCGAACAAACGAACTTCCAGGTGGCCGAGCTGGCCGCGATGGATTCCTTCAACCAGTCCAGTTGGGTACGTCCCAGATAATCGGTTTCTGGACCCGAGATGGGCTGGCGGTTCGCGCTGTTGGGGCCCCGGTAAGAACGCAAATCCAGGAAGAACAATTCGCAGAGCGGGCCGCGTCGGATGCGTCGATGAATTTGCCGTTCCGGATGGTTGCGGATCGGCAGGTACTCGAAGAACGCCTGCCGGGACCGCGCCGCGAGCAAGTTCACATCGCGCACCCGATACCCCGCCGAAACCGGCAAAACCTCACCCGGGTACCAATTGTTCAGCACCTCATGGTCATCCCACTGGGCGAACATCGGAACGCGGGCATTGAAACGCCGGACATGCGCATCCAGCAAGTTGTAGCGGTAGTTGCCGCGAAACTCGCCCAATGTCTCAGCCGCCTTCGATTTTTCTTCGGTGACCCGATTCTTCCAGACGGTTCCATCCGGAAGCCGCATCTCCGCTGCCAGCGAATTGTCGGCATAAATCGTGTCCCCGCTGTGGACGAAGAACTGCGGATCCTGGGCCAACAGGGACTGATAAGTGCGCATACCACCGCGCGCCTCATCAATGCCGTAACCCTGACCACAGGTGTCTCCTGACCAGACAAAATGCACTTCTGAACCCGGACCCGCGGTGGTCCCAGCCGTCACCAGCGATCCCGCCTCCCAGTCTCCGGCCACGCCTTGGCGATCCTCGAAGCACACCCGGTAGAAAATGCGACGACCGGTCGGAAGGTCCCGCAGGAGCATTTTGGCCGTGTGATCCGACTCCGGACCCGTGACCGGCCCCACCCGTCGCTGCCGAGTGCGGAACGACTCGTCCTCAGACCATTCCACGATCATGCGGGCCGCCTGATCGCAACGGCTCCAAATCACGACCGATGACGCCTCCACATCGCCACTGGCCACCCCATGGGTCACCTGCGGACGCGCTCCCAAATGGACGGCCGGCACCGCGCCGATGATGGGTACAGCCCAATGACCACCCACCGCGGCCAGAGCCGCACCAAACTGCCGCCGGGAGAGCGTTGCCATGCAAACCATTGGACGCCACCGCCCCTTTCGGAGCAAGAACCAGCCGTTTCCTGGCCTCCGATTTCACCCAAATGCATTCCATTGGACACCCAACGGTGCGTTGACCTGCGCCGGCCCGGTTCATACCGTCACACCGCTTTATGCACGTTCTCGTTTGCGACCCCATCTCCCCGCGCGGCATCGCGTTCTTCCAAGCACGCCCTGAATTCAAGGTGACCGTCCTGTCCAAGCGGCTCTCCGAGGCGGAGCTGCTGCCCCTGCTCGGAGATGTGGAGGCCATCGTCGTCCGCAGCGAGACCAAGGTCACCAAAGCGGTCCTGGAAGCGGCCCCCATGCTCCGTGTCGTAGGCCGCGCCGGCGTCGGCGTGGACAACGTGGATGTTTCTGCGGCGACCCAGCGAGGCGTCGTGGTGATGAACACCCCGGCCGGCAACACCGTCACCACGGCCGAATTGACCTTCTTCATGCTGGGCGCACTGGCCCGCAAGATCCCGGCGGCCCACGCCACCATGGCCGCGGGCAAGTGGGACCGGAAGGCCTTCCAAGGCACGGAGATCCAAGGCAAAACCCTCGGCGTGCTGGGCATGGGCCGGATTGGGTCCGAGGTCGCCAAGCGCGCCATCGCCTTCGGCATGCGGGTACTGGCCTACGACCCCTTCCTCACCGAAGTCCGCGCCCGTCAATTGGGAGTGGAGTTGGTTGCCGACACCGACGCCGTCTACCGCTCCGCCGATTTCATCACCGTCCACATGCCGGTGACCCCGGAAACCCGGGGCATGATCAATTCGGAATCCATCGCCAAGATGAAGCCGGGTGTGCGCATCGTGAACTGCGCCCGTGGCGAGATCGTCAACGAGGCCGACCTCGTCGCCGGTTTGGAGTCCGGGAAAGTGGCCGGGGCCGCCCTCGATGTGTTTGCCTCGGAGCCGCTGGCCGCCGACCACAAGTTCCGCACGCTCCCCAACGTCGTCCTGACACCGCACCTCGGCGCGAGCACCGAAGAAGCCCAGGAAAAATGCGGTCTGGAAGTCGCCGAAATCATCAGCGCCTTCCTGCTCACCGGCGAGGTGCGCAATGCGGTCAACCTGCCCGGAGTCGATGCCAAGGCCTTCGAACAAGTGCAGCCCTATGTGGCCTTGGGTGAGAAACTCGGCAGCCTCGTCAGCCAGTTGGCGCCTCCGGGTGTGGACCGTCTCTACGTCACCTTCGGCGGCAAAGCCAAGGATTTGCCGGCCACCGACCCGGTGACCCGCGCCATCCTCAAGGGCTACCTCAACGCCAGCGGCACCGGCCCGAAGGACATCAACAACATCAATGTGCGCTCCATCGCCTCCAACCTCGGCTTGACCGTCGAAGAGAAGAAGTCTGACGAGCCGGTCACCTTCAATGAGTGGCTGCACGTCCAACTCTTCCACGGCAACACCAAGGTAGGCAGCGCCGGCGGCACCTTCTTCGGATCGTCCCAGAATCCCCGGATCGTGCGCGTCTCCAGCACGCCGGTGGAAATCCCCACTTCGGGCACCATGCTCCTGCTCAACAATCAGGACCGCCCCGGCATGGTGGGCAAGCTCGGCAGCATCCTGGCCGACCACAATGTGAACATTGCCAGCATGAGCCTCGGTCGCGAAACCGAAGGCGGTCTGGCTCTGACCGTACTGGTTCTCGACAGCCGCCCGCCCAAGGCTTGCCTGGATCAGTTGGCGGCCGACCGGTCGATTTCCAACGTCCGCGTGGTGACCTTGTAATCCACTCTTCGGCCCAAAGGCCATTCAGCAAAGACCGATCGGCCCGTGGCACAAAAACGCTACGGGCCGTCGGCTTTTGGGCACAACACCCTCAGCCCACGAACCCCGGCCGGTACTGGGTCTTCACCCACGCATTGGCCGAAGGCAAATTCCGAATTTTGAGCGCCTTGGAGTCCCATTCCAGCCGCTGTCCGGCCCGGATGGCCAGATTGCCCAGCAATAGAGTCTCGGTGACGGGACCGGCGACATCGAAGTTCGACTGCGCCTTCGGCCCGCCTTTGCAGGCCCGAATCCATTCCTGATAGTGGGCTCCTTCCGAGTCGGCGTATTTCTCAAACTTCTCCGATATGGCCTTGAGATCGGCGGCGGTCCGACCCGACCGGAGCTTTCCGCCACCCGGCAGGCTCTCGTAACTGGTCAGGAGCGTGTCGTCTGAACCCACCATGAGGACGCCATTGCCCCCGTACGTCTGGCCCGGGAAAAGATGGGCCGGAGGCAACCCACCACCGTCGTACCAATGGAACCGCAGTGCCGCTTGCCCTCGCCGGGCCGGAATATCCCAGAGAATATGCGAGCGCACCGGACCGGTTTCCTCATTCGCACCCTCGGCGGTGGCTTCCACGGTGCTGGGATGGGAGAGATCCATGGACAACGACGGTACGTTCAAGAGGTGACACCCCATATCACCCACAGCGCCAGTTCCGAAGTCCCACCATCCGCGCCATTTGAAGTGCCCCCAGGCCGGGTGATACGGCCGCTCCGGAGCAGTGCCGAGCCATAGGTCCCAAGACAGGTCTTGGGGAACGGCCGGGCGATCAGTCGGGCGCTGAAGGCCTTGGGCCCACCACGGACCCGGGCGATCCGTCCAACAATGGATTTCCTTCACCGAGCCCAGCACCCCGCCCTTCACCCACTCGGCATCTCGCCGAACCGACGCCCGGGACATGCCTTGATTGCCCATCTGGGTGGCGACGCCGGCAGCGCGCGCGGCCCGGGTCAACTCACGGGCCTCCCAAATCGTGTGGGTCAGCGGCTTCTGACAGTAGACATGCCAACCCTGTTGCACGGCGCGCAGGGACGGCGGAAAGTGCGTGTGATCCGGCGTGGAAACGGTGACTGCGTCGATCTGGTTGCCCAACTGGTCGAACATTTCGCGCCAATCGGCGAAGCGACGGGCCGAGGTGAAGGTCTTGCCCGCCTGGGCGAGTCGGCCGGCATCCACATCGCAAAGCCCCACAACATTCTCGGTGGCCCCGGCTTGAGTGACATCGGTCCAACCCTTGCCGCCCACGCCGACGGCCGCGATGCGGAGGCGCTCATTGGCGCCCAACACTCGACGACGACTGACATACGGGGCATGGCATCCGGCCAAGACGGTCCCTCCGGCCAAAAAGAGGGAATCCCGGAGAAATTGACGACGCGTCGGGGAGTTCATGTACCAACGGTGTTCCGGCGCCGAGTCGACCGGCAAGTCCGATTCATGCCTTCACAAAGACTCGCGCTGGCTCCCGACGCCGAAACAGGGATTGCCGAAACAGAGACCTGGAATGGTTTTCCGAGATTGGCGAGGCTTCTTAAAGTCGGCAGGGTATTCGGAGTTTTCCTAGTCATCCGATGGCCTCCTCTGTTGCACCTCATGCTCCCTCTTGGCGACGCCTCTTGCAAACTGCAGGACCGCTGCTGGGTCTGGTCTTTGTCCTGGGTTTGCTGGCACTCAGTGAAGAAGCCCGCCCCACCCTTTTCACCGGCCGCAACGCCGCCATCGTCCTGACCCAAACGGTCATCGTGGCCTTGGGTTCCATTGGCATGACGATGATCATTGTCAGCGGTGGCATCGACCTGAGCGTTGGCGCCGCGGTCGCTTTCAGTTCCGTGGTCGGCGCTAAAATGCTCACGGCCGGCTACAACTCCTGGTCAGCAGCGGCGGCGGTCGTGGCCACCGGGGCTCTGATCGGAGCCGCGAATGGCGGGCTGATCGCCGGGCTACGGCTTTCCCCCTTCATCATCACACTCGGCATGATGGGAGTGGTGCGCGGGGGAGCCAAATGGATCAGCGGGAAGCAGGCGGTGTACAACCCGGAGGGCTGCGGCCTCAACGCCCTGATGGAGCGCACCCAGCCACAAGGGTTCCTGCCATTGCCGCCGGGCGTCTGGATCGCCTTGGCGTTGGCCTTCGTCGCCAGCTTCATCATGCGGCGCAGCGTCTTCGGACGTCACGTGTACGCCATCGGATCCAGCGAACCGGCGGCCCGGTTGTGCGGCGTGCGAGTTCAGCGGGTCAAACTTTGGCTGTACACCTTGGCCGGCGCATTCTTTGGATTGGCCGGTTTGATGCAGCAATCGCGCCTGGCCCAAGGCGACCCCACTGTGGCCGTGGGATTGGAATTGGACATCATCGCGGCCGTGGTCATCGGCGGAGCCAGCCTCAATGGCGGTATCGGCGGTATCGGCGGCTCGCTCATGGGGGCGCTCATGATGGCGGTTCTGCGCAACGGCACCAACCAGCTGGGTTGGGATTCCTACATTCAGGAAATCATCATCGGTGCGGTGATTGTCATGGCCGTGGGCTTGGACAAGTGGCGTCAGGGGCGTTCGCACTGAGGTGCTGGCCGAGCTTGAATGCGCGACCCTCGTGTCCGCAGCGGAGACCGCGCTCCAGTAAACACTTCGATTTTGAGTCATTCTCGGGTTGAATGGCCCGGACATGGACAAGCGGTTCTACATCACCACAGCGATTGATTATGTGAACGGGGCTCCCCACCTGGGGCACGCCTACGAAAAGGTGGTGGCCGATGTCATCGCTCGGGCTCGGCGAAGCATGGGGCAGTCCGTGTTCTTCCTGACGGGATCGGACGAGCACGGCCAAAAAGTTCAGCAGGCGGCCCACGATTTGGGCCAAACGCCGCAGGCCTATTGCGACGGTCTGGCTATCCAGTGGAGCGCCTTCGTCCAGTCCCTCGGCTTGAGTCACGACGACTTCGTCCGCACCACCGATGCCCGTCACCGGAAAATCGTGGAAGCCTTGCTCAACCGCCTCCATGCGACGGGACATTTCTACAAGTCGGCCTACACCGGTTTCTATTCGGTGAAGGAGGAAACCTTCCTCACCGAGAAGGATCGCAATCCCGATGGTTCCTGGGACCCGCAATGGGGCGTCGTGCAGGAACTCGTGGAGGAGAACTGGTACTTCAAACTCGGCGAACATCAGGCCTGGTTGGTGGAGTATCTCGAGAAAAATCCAGAGTTCGTCCAACCGTCCAATCGTCGCAATGAGGTGCTCGGTTTCCTGCGCTCCCAGAAGCTCGAGGACCTTTGCATTTCGCGGCCTTTATCGCGTCTTTCCTGGGGCATCCCCCTGCCCTTCGACCCCGGCTACGTCACCTACGTGTGGTTCGATGCGCTGGTGAATTACTTCTCCATCCCGGCATCCCTCGGAGATCCGACGGCGCTCGCCGCCCTGGGCACCGACTCACCGGCCAACTCGGCTCTGTCGCTCTGGCCCGCGGACATCCACCTCATTGGCAAGGACATCCTCAAGTTCCACGCCGTGTACTGGCCGATCATGCTGCATGCTCTCGGCGCCCCGCTGCCCAAGACCATCCTGACCCATGGTTGGTGGCAGAAAGACGGTGCCAAATTGAGCAAGACCACGGGCAACGTGGTGGATCCGCTGGCCATCATCGCCGAATGGGGCCTGGATGCCTTCCGCTACTACGTGGTGCGCGAGTTGGGCATCGGACCCGACGGCAACTGGACCGACGAAGGCTTTCGGGTGCGGTACAACTCCGAGCTGGCCAACGGGCTGGGCAACTTGCTCAACCGGGCGGTCAACATGCTCAACAAGTATCGGGCCGGTGTGGTGCCGGCTCCATCGAATACCTTGGCCATTGAAGCCACGGCGGCGGTCGAGAAGACCCGGGCCTGCTACTTGGCCAACGACCCGCAAGGTGCCCTCATCGCTGCCTGGGAACTGGTCAACCGCGCCAACTTGTTTGTCGAAGAAACCAAGCCCTTCCACCTGGCCAAGGACCCTGCCCAAGCCGAACTCTTGGACTCCGTTCTCTACAACCTCATCGAGTCATGCCGCATCCTGGCCGTGTTGGTCCAACCGGTGATGCCCGCGACGGCCGACAAGATCTTCGCCCAACTCAAGGTCTGCGGTGAGGCTTCCGACTGGAAACAATCGGTGTGGGGCGGACTGGCCCAAGGCCATCAAGTCGGCGCACCCATCCCGCTGTTCCCGCGCAAGGATCTCGTCCCGAAATGACCCGCGGAATTCGGCTCGCCCTCGAACCGCTCATCGAAGGTCCCTCCAGAAAATCATCGTCAAAACACCTCGGCGTCGAAATCTCTCGATCGGCGTTTTCGGGCTCAACGGACAACCATCGAGTTGGGCCCAGGGAGAGCTTTCCGTGAGCCACCGTCGGCCCAACTGGCCGAAGAGTCAGGGAACTTTCACCTTGGCCAGCAGCGTGCGGACGATGCTCTCCGGGGTCACCTCTTCGGCCTCGGCCTCGTAGGTGAGGAGAATGCGGTGACGCAGCACGTCAGGGGCGATGCGTTTGACGTCATCGGGCGTCACATGATTGCGACCCTCGATGAGCGCACAAGCCCGGGCGGCCAAGGTCAAATTGATCGTGGCACGCGGGCTGGCTCCAATCCGGACGAGGCGTTTGAGTTCCGGTGCCACCCCAGAGCCTGCGGCCGCCTCACGGGTCGCCACCACCAGCCGAACGATGTAATCGCGGACCAGCGGATCCACATGGATGGTGTTCACCAGCGTCTGGTACGCGGAGATCTCCTCGGGCTTCACCACCGAATCGATGGAAAGCTGCGGACGCGTGCTGGCCATGCGGTCGAGGATGATCAATTCCTCTTCGGCCGTCGGATAGCCTACCACCACCTTCAACATGAAACGGTCCATCTGAGCCTCGGGCAACGGATACGTCCCTTCCTGCTCGATGGGATTCTGAGTGGCCAACACGAGGAACGGCTCCGGTAAGGGCCACGTCTTATCGCCGATGGTCACCTGCCGCTCTTGCATGGCCTCCAACAAGGCCGACTGCACCTTGCTTGGGGCGCGATTGATTTCGTCGGCCAGCACCAAGTTGGCGAAAATCGGTCCCTGACGCGTAGAATACGTTCCCTGCACCGGATCGTAAATGAGGGTGCCAGTGATGTCGCCCGGCAGCAGGTCGGGCGTGAACTGGATGCGGGAAAACTGGCAGTCCGTGGCCCGCGCCAGAGCGCTAACGCTCGCGGTCTTGGCCAGGCCCGGTAAACCCTCGAGCAAAATGTGTCCGCGCGCGACGAGTCCGACCAGAAGCCGGTGAACCAATTCCTGTTGTCCCACAATCACCCGCCCGATCTCCGTCCGGACCCGACCCAAATGTTCGCTGGCAGCACGGTACGGCGCGAGGGATGCAGAATCAGGGGTGGAACTCATGGCGGATTCGATTGGCTGCAAACAATCAATGAACCGGCCTTGAAGTCCAGCCTGTCACCGAACTTTCGCCGAACCAAAACAGGATCCAGACCCGCGCCCAACCCGTTCCAATTTCGACAAGCAACCAGAATGCTCTGGCCCTGAGTGCCGGGTCCGGTTCCTATCTGTCCCCAAGCATGAACTTCGTTCGTTGGCTCACTCTTTCGACTCTGGCCGCATCGGTGGTCTGGGGTGCTGAGGCTCCGTCCATCGAGGGGGCCATGGCCTTCATGCGCAAGGGGGACTCGACCAACGCCATCGCTACCCTGAGCGCCTTCTTGAAGGAGAAGCCCGAGGATGTGCGGGCCTGGCACTTGCGGGCCCAAATGCGCGGTCTGACCGGTGATGCCGAGGGGTCCATCTCCGACTTCGGCGAAGCGATCCGGCGCAATCCCAAGTCGCCCTATTTGGTCGAGGAGCGCGGAATGCTGCTTTTTCGACGCAACGAGATCGAAAAGGCCCTCATTGATTTCGATCGCGCCAACGAGCTGGACTCCCGCATGGCGCCACAGAATTGGCAGCGTGGGATCGCGCTTTACTACGCGGGGCGCTTTGGCGACGGACGCCGTCAGTTCGAACTGCACCAGACAGTCAACACCGCCGACGTGGAGAACGCGGTCTGGCATTTCCTCTGCGTTGCCCGCGAAAAGAATGTCGAGACGGCCCGAGCCCAATTGATTCCCATTCAGGGGGATGCCCGCGTCCCGATGAAGGAGGTGCATCGACTGTTTGCAGGCAATGCGACGCCGGCCGACGTGATGAAGGCCGCCGAAGAAACTCCGGCCGAACCCCAGACCAAGCAAAAGCACCTCTTCTACGCCCGGCTTTATCTGGGACTTTATTTTGAAGCGACCGGGGACAAGACCCGTGCTGCTGAACACATCCGCACGGCGTCCGACATGGCTCCGCGCGACGACTACATGGGCGATGTCGCCCGTGTCCACGCCCGCCGATTGAAAGAATGAACCCTCCTCCGAATCCCTCGTCCGATTTCAGCAATGGTCCACGCCGCGGACCCGCCCGCCCCCCGGGTGGTGCCCGATTCTTTCAAAAACGTCGTCCCTTCGGTCCACGTCAGGATAGCCCTCCTCCCCGGGGTCACGGTCCCGGTCCACGTTCAGGCCCACGTCCCGGGCCAGGTCCTCAATCGGAGCAGCGGAATCCGTCGCAACGACCCGAGGTCCGGCGCCCCCAACCTCAGCGCGAAGAACTGGCCGACGAACCGGGAGGGATTCCGCCCTCCCAGATGACGCCGTTGCAATTGGCCGCGCGCATCGTGAGTCGCTCGTCCATCGACAATCCCGCCGACATGGTCTTGCGTCAGACCTTGTTCCGCCGTCGCGGGCTCTCCCCATCCGATACCACCTGGGTCAGCCGGGCCGTCTTCAGCTATTTCCGGTGGGAGCGCTGGTTGGCAAGCGACCGTCCTCTGGAAAGCCGCATCGAGGATGGGATGCGCCTGGCGGCACGATTCGCTGCGGATCCCAAAGCCTTTTCCAACGATGAGCTGGTGCGCAATACCCTGCCGGAATGGGCGGCGGCACACATGCCCATCACCCCGGAGCTGGCACGCGCCTTCCAGCGGGAGCCTCAGCTCTGGCTCCGCAGCCGACCTGAATTCTCCGAAGAACTGGCCAACCGCCTCCGCGATGTCCAAGCCGGCCCCTTCCCGGATGCCTACCAGTACTCCGGCCGGGAAGACCTCTTCCTCGATCGTGGCTTTCAAGCAGGTCAGTTCGAAATCCAGGACGTGGCTTCCCAGGCCGTGGGCCGTATTTGTGCACCACGCAACGGCGAGGTCTGGTGGGATGCCTGCGCTGGCGAAGGTGGCAAGACGCTGCACCTATCCGCACTCATGGGCGGCAAGAGCCTCATCTGGGCCAGCGACCGCGCGGGGTGGCGTCTGGATCGCCTGCGTCAACGGGCCGGACGGGCCAAGTGCTTCAACTACCGGGCCGTTCACTGGGATGGATCGGAACACCCGCCCACCAAGACTCGCTTTGATGGCATTCTTCTGGACGCCCCCTGCTCCGGCTTGGGCACCTGGGGTCGCAACCCCCACTCCCGATGGACCACCACGGTGCAGGATGTTGAAGAACTCGCGGCCATCCAGCGGCAATTGCTCCAAAATGTGGCCGACTCCCTCAAGCCGGGCGGACGCCTGATTTACGCCGTGTGCACCCTGAGCCACGCCGAAACCTCCGGAGTCGCCGATTGGTTCACGCAAGAACGCAGCGATTTTGATACGCTGGCCGTGGTCAACCCCTTCCAGCCGGATGAACCTCCGGTCACCCAGCTGCACCTCTGGCCGCAAGACACCGCCGGCAACGGCATGTTCATTGCCGCATGGAAGAAGCTCTAAGGCGTAACGACTGAGCTCACTGAATCGTTGGCCAATATGCGGGACGCTCCACTCGGGTGGAGCGTCCGCTTCCTGGGGTTATTGCCAGAATCCGGGCGCCTCAGGCCTTGAGCCCCAAACCCAAGTTCTCGCGGCAGAAGCGGAGACTCTTCTCCAGTTCATCGCGCTGACGCTGCTTGTCGCCGCCATCGTACTGATCCATCGCCTGCCCGCGGCGGGCGACGGCCAGGAATCGGGAGAATTCGACGGCGGACTTCTTGGGGAAGGCCTCCCAGAAAGAATCCTGATAATAGGGGAATTCGACGGCGAATCCGCCGATCGTCTCGATGTTCACCGCCACACCGGGGCACAGTTGCGCGTACCGATCGAAGTACCGATTCAAGTCCACACAGCCGCCGTCGCCCATGGCCGTCCACTGCACCTTGCACCCCTTGTCGGTCTGCCAAATGCGCGAGTCCCGCAAGCTGGTCGTGATCGCGTAGGGCCCGAGTTTCTCCAGGCTGTCCAGGGGATCTTCGAGAGTCCAAGCCGCATTGCCGGAGTCCATGTTGGCCCCGACAAACTCGCGACCGGCTCCTTCGATCAAGGTGATCAATTCATCGGCCGTCATGTCGCCTGCGTGGTTTTCCACCGACACTTTCACACCCAAATCCAAGGCCTGATTCCGACAGGCCTTCAAGACCTTGACCGTGTCGGCGATTCTCGCCTCGATGCCACCCGGAGTCCGGCGATCGTCGCGTGAACCGAGCACCACGCGGAAGGCCGGCGATCCCACCGCCTTGGACAAGCGCAGCCCCAAGGACAGGTGTTCCTCGGCAGTACCCCAATCTTTTTTGAACGACTTGGAAGTCGGACAAATGCTCCACGAGCCCAACAAAATCTCTACTCCCTTGTCGGCGGCGTACTTGCGGAGTTCAGCCGCGGCCGAGGTTTCCGACGAACCCAGTCCGGCCAGATCAGTGATGAAGAGCGTGTCGAGCTTCAGGCCGGCCGCGTAATCCACCAACTCGCGACCCTTCCATCCCCAGGCCCGGACGGCGAAATTGTCGATACCCAGCTTGATGCGGTTGCCTGAAGCATCTCGACGGGCCGGAACAGCGGCCGAGGCGATGGGGGCCACGAGAGCAGAGGCGCCAGCCACAGTGGCGGCCGTAAGGAAGGTGCGGCGATTCATGGTTTGAAGAAAACTTTTGCCGGGAGACGTCCGTTTGGCCAGAGCGGAAAACCGTCTCAGTTAGGCATCCGGACGGACACCGGTTGGCACCGAAACGGGCGGAACCCAGTCCCGCGACTGGGGATCGTGGGGCAAACCGTAGGCCTCGGCCAAGCGACGAGCCATGCGCGCCTCGGCTCCGGAGCTACCGAACCACCACAGCAGGTACAACCCATTGACGGCACTCCAACCGCTCCAAAGAAGCGCCCACAAAAACCAGACACCCGTATCCAACTGGTTCCACAGTCTCCAGGCGCTCGAGAGGATCATCAGCCCCCAGACGGCGCAAAAATGCAGAGTGTACACCGAGAAAAACGACCACGGACGCGCATAGCTGAAACCGCTCAACTTGGGCGAGGCATGGGGATAGAAGTAATCGGCCTCCAATTCCGAGGCGATCAGGGTCTGCGAACCCAACAGCCCATTGATCCGGGCCTCAATGGCTCGCGCATGCACTCGGGCAAAATCGCAGAAGTGCAGAAAGAACGACGCGGTGACTCCGGTGCTCACCAATCCGAAACAAACCACGAGCCAACCCATCCAACGGTCCCACAAGATCAATCCGCCGGCCACCAACGAGGAGATCAGCAAGAGGGAGAAGAACTTGCGGTTGTAGGCGTATTGCATCGCCCGCATCCGCTCCAACTGCCGGGTCAGGGCATCGTATTCCAGACGGGTCCGGTCCGCAGGCGAAAGTCCGCGGACATCGAGAGGGGGTTGTGAATCCGGGTTCATTCGGCGGTTTCCTGGGTGGAGATCGGTTCGCTGGCTGCACCTTTCACGGCTTTGAACATGGCCAGACATCGGCCGCGTTGCACATCGTGCTGAACAATGGGCGGCAGGTATCCACTCCGGGCCAGCAACAGCGGGCTGGCCCACGGCTCATGGATGTCATCCGAGGGAGCGCTCGCCAATTCGGGGACCCAACGCCGGACGAAGGCTCCGTCTGGATCGCATTTGAGTCCTTGGGTCACCGGGTTGAAAATGCGGAAGTACGGAGCGGCATCGGTGCCACAACCCGCACTCCACTGCCAACCGCCGTTGTTGGCGGCCAAATCGCCATCCACCAACGTCCGCATGAAGTAGCGTTCACCCCGCTGCCAGGAGACCATCAAATCCTTGGTGAGGAACATGGCCACGATCATGCGGAGGCGATTGTGCATCCACCCGGTGGCATTCAGGCAACGCATGGCCGCATCGACGATGGGATACCCCGTCTGGCCTGCACACCACGCGTCGAACTGCGCATCGGTTCCCTGCCACTGGATGTGGTTGTACTCCGGACGAAAAGCACCGGAGGCGACCCGGGGATGGTTGGCGAGGATCTGGATATAGAACTCACGCCAGATGAGTTCACTGAGCCAAGTGTCGCAAGACTTCAGACTAGCCGCCGTCGTGGCTCGGGAGCGGGCGGATTGCAAGCGGCTCAACACCGTCCGGATGCCTAACGTGCCGAAACGCAAGTGCGGCGACACCTGAGAGGTGCCGGGGATTTCCGACAAGACATTGCGACCGTAGTCGTAACCGAAGACCCGCGCCTCGAGGAAAGAGTCCAAGGCTTCCAACCCCGCTCGCTCACCGGCCGGGAATAATTGCTGCGCCAGCGGATGTCCCAAAACCTCCCCCCCGCTGGGCAAGGGTAACGACACCACCGAAGGGGCTGGAGCTTTGGGGGCTCCCAGGCGAGGCACCGGAGCCGGCACCGGCAACAACTTCCAGGCCCGCGAGTACGGGGTGAACACACTGAAGACTGTCCCCGTGCGCGTCAGGACTTCCCGTTCTTCGTGGATCACCAAATCCTTGTGCGATCGGAAGGCAATCCCCTGCTCGTTCAATGCGACCCGGACCCGCTCGTCCCGCGCGACGGCATAGGGCTCATAATCGCGGTTGGCGAAGACAGCACTGGCATCGACCTCACGGGCCAAGGCTGGAATGACAGACTCCGGTGGACCTTGGCGCACCACCAACCGATGCCCCAGACTCTCCAAATTGCGGGACAACGCTTCGAGAGAGCGGAGGAGAAAGTTCACCCGTGCCGGACCCACGTCTGGAGACTTCAGGATCGCTTCGTCCCAGCAAAAGACCATCACCACCCGATCCGACTCGGTATACGCTTGGCAAAGCGACGTATTGTCGGAAACCCGAAGGTCACGGCGAAACCAATGGAGAACCGTTTTCAAGAAGAGACGCTTAATAGGCCGCAGGCATTGTTCAACTCGGAGTCCAGAAACGCGGTTCAATCATTCAATCATGAACCGACCATGCCTGTTCCTGACCTGACGGAACGGATTCCGCAGACCGTCCTGACGTTGAAAAAGAGAAAATGCCAGGGTACCCACGGCAGACGCGGAACAAGCACCGTTGCTGCCTTCCGGCCCTGGCGGGGTTCACAAGTCCACGTTCCATGGGCCCTGGCGCGAGGAACCTAGGGGCGCGCATCCCTGTGGAACAAGAGGGAATTCCAGCGATTCCTCAAAACCGATCCAAACTCTCAGGGCTGCAGCACTTCAAGAATCCCACCCAAAGTCTCCATAAAACCCTCGGTGAGGGTCGGACCATAAAAACACATGGTCCGGGATTCATAGCTGTTCAACGACTGATACCGGGTGGGAATCACATACCCCACATAGTCGCCATTGAAGCTGGTCACCGCGCAATGCACCCCACGGGTCCGCGCCTGAGTCTTGAGTTCAAGCGCCAGTTCACCCGAGAAGTCACAAGGGGTTGAGAGCCATATCCAAGAACCGATCCGGATTCCCTGCAGCGTGGTCTCATCGGCAACAGGCAATACGCGACGGGCGACCCACGGCCTCAATTGAATGTGTTCGTCCAAACGAACGCGCAATGGGGGCAAGCGAAATGAGACCGCGACCGACCCCAGCGCCACTTGGGATTGCAACGCACAACCAGTCCTTCGGTCCAAGACTTGCCGAGCCAGTGATCGTCCCAATGCTTGGGCTCCCTCCCATCCGGGTTGAGTCGTGCGAGGCCCATGGCTGCCCACCGCTCCGGCGGCAAAGAGCGCCATTCCTCCGGTCTCGGCTTCGACGACCTCTTGCCAAACTCCCGGGTAGTCCCCGTGGAACTGCATCTCCCCGGATCCCAGCACGGTGGCATGGGCTCCATAAGATCCCCACAAGGCTTCCTGGCCGTCCTCACGTCGCACCCGCAGATAGGCGAAGTCCGGGTCCACCGTGCCGGATTCTCCCACCAACCGATTGCGAATCCCTTCCGGAGCGGCAAACGCATCAAAACCCACGGCCGCAGGCGCGACCGAACCCAGTGCCTCTCGAGCTACGTCGGTCAACTGGGCCACCATCCAAGTGCGAACTTCCGGAACAAAGGTTCCGCCGAATTGCTCCGCCACCAACCCTTCACCCCACCCAC